>Ga0206923_1112_pt1 | contig 17197 bp, 11 predicted proteins | sample Alteio_BWOrgHeat_64_FD_152961 | JGI IMG/M metagenome (GOLD analysis project Ga0206923, IMG submission 152961) | Enriched cells from forest soil in Barre Woods Harvard Forest LTER site, Petersham, Massachusetts, United States -... | ecosystem: Environmental > Terrestrial > Soil > Temperate forest >...
GCGTGGCGGCGAGTTCATGCTTCCGTGGCTGTGTTGGCGAGTGCGGCAATCGTTCTTTCGGCAACACGAAGCGCGATGCTGGCCGCGGTGGCAGGCGGACTGTTTTTCGGATGGCGCGCGATTCGGCGTGGGGCGGAGAAACACACGCGCACGGCCCTCATCAAATATGTCGCGGTGGGGTTTGCGACGGTGTTGGTTGTCTCGGGCTTTGTACTTTCTCCCGCCGGTTCCAACCTTCGCAACAGAATACTGCAGTGGCGGGCGGATCTGGGTGGACCGAGGTTGCAGATGTGGAAGGAGTGTCCCGGATTGATTGCCCTGCATCCGCTGCTGGGGGAAGGCCCGGAGGTGTTTGCCGGCGAATTCCGCAGGGTCGAGTCCGTGCAGTTATCCCGCGCATATCCCGACTTCTATAACGAGACGCCGCACAACGCGTTGATCGATGCGGCGTGCGGGCAGGGAATTCCAGGCGCGCTGATTCTTGCGGGCGCGTTTGCACTGGTGTGGCGGGTCGGACGGCGGGCGGATTTTGTGGCCAGTCCGGTGAGAGCTGGTCTCAACTCGGCCATGGTGGGAATCCTGATCAGTTCGATGTTCGCGTCGCTGACGCTGGTGACCTCGATGTATTTGTGGACAATCGCGGGACTCGCTGTGGCTCTGAATCCCGGGACGGCGATGGAAGACAGCCGGCGGGTATGGAGAGTGCCGCGCCTTGCGCCGATGATTATGGGGATTGCGTATCTTGTACCGGGAGCAATGCTCTCGTTGCAGGATTCGGCGTGGTCGGAGTTGGGATCGGCGGTCGGCAGGGGGAACTTCGGGCAGGTCCGAGACGCGTATTCGAGAGCGATCTCTGTTGCGTTCGGCATGCCGGGCTATGAACTCTGGGGATCGCGGGAATGGGCGTTGCTGGGCAGGTCGCTATCGGGTTCCGGGGGTGACTCGGCCGAAGCGGCCGGGGCATGGAAGATGGCGGCCGACGCTGCAGAACTTGCAGAAGCGGGTGGGGAAGAACGGTTCAGCGCGGCGTATCAGGCATCTGTATTGGGGGTGGCAGCGGGAGATGCCACGCGGGCTGAAGCTAAGGCGCGCGCGGCGATTCGGCTTGCTCCGAACTGGTACAAGGCGCATCTGCTGTTGAGCCAGATCCTCGGGTTCACGGGGAGGAACGATGAGTCTGGCCGGGAAGCGGCCTTGAGCGTGCGTTTAGGCTGGCGGAAATAGATTCGACAAAAAATCGCTTGATCTCTTACCGCCTTTAGTGGTACATACTGTAACATGACAAATGCAAATACATCGGAACGGATCATGCAATCGATTCGAATTGCATTGATGTCAGCGGTGACGGGAGGACTCGTATTGGCGCAGACTCCGGATGCAACGCTGCCCGGACCACACTTTGAAGTGGCAGCGGTGAAATCGATGCCGCCAGGAGGAAGGGGCGGACGGCCAACGGGCGGTCCCGGAGCGTCACAGTTCTCGTGGCCTGGTGTGGCGCTCATCAACCTGATCGCACGCGCTTACATGATCAATTCCGATCAGGTGAAGGCGCCTGATTGGGTGAATTCCGAGATGTACTCAGTAGACGCGAAGATCCCTGCGGGCGCAACGGCCGAACAGTTCGCGACGATGTTGCAGAATTTACTAGCGGAAAGATTTCGAATGACCGTTCATCATGAGACCAAAATGATCGACGGCTACGATCTGGTGGTGGCGAAAGGCGGGCCCAAGCTCAAAGAGTCGGTTGAAAGCGACGGCGGAGGGGGTGGACAGTTCGGGCCGGACGGCGCGACGATGACGTTTAATAAGGCACCGATATCGATGCTTGCCACGAATCTCATGTTTAGGCTTCGCGGCGGTGACGGAGATCTGTCCCCGCGCAACTCCGAACCCGGCAGCCGGGCGATTGTTCGGGTGATCGACAAAACCGGACTCACTGGACTCTACGACATTAAGTTGCACTATATCCCCGCCGGCAACGAGACTCCCGGTGATGATATTTTCAGAGCGGTTGAAAGCCAGCTCGGGCTCAAATTGATACCAACCAAGGTTTCGCTGGATACAGTTGTGGTGGACCACACGGAGAAGGTTCCGACTGAGAATTAGGAGTTTCGGCCCGCGATTACTTAGAACCGCTCTGTCGCTCGCCAAAGCGCGAGTAACCTCGCGGCGCTGAAAAAGGACACGGTGGGCGGATCAGTTCGCTACTGGAACAAGAGGGGCGCGAAAGCCACCATGTTTCGTTTCCAGACGGCGTAGGTGTGCGCGCCGGGCGTGACGATGTCGGTGAACGGGACGCTCTTTTCTTTCAGGGCGGCTTTGAACGCTACGTTCGCAGGTCCGACCGTTGTGTCTTTGTCGCCGCAGGCAATCCACAGGACTTTGAACTGTTTCGCCCATGCGGGTGTAAGCGCGGTGGGCAAAGCGGCAGTGCCGCCACGTCCTCCTCCTACCGCGGCTGAGAACAGGCCAACATAGTTAAACAATTCGGGATGCAGCAAAGAAAAATCGAGAGTCTGACGGCCGCCCATCGAAAGCCCCGCGATGGCTCGCGCCGCCTTCGTGTTACCGGCGTTGTAGTTTTTCTCAACCTGCGGCATGATTTCGGTGAGTAGAGAAGTCATGTAGGGCGACATGGTCGGCTCGGCGCCACCACCGCCACGGCCTGATCCCCCGGCCGCTCCGAAACCGCCCCGGCCTCCGCGCACGCCAGTCATATCCGGAGCGGCGCCGGGATCCGCGACGGCAGGCAGAGGTTGGCCGGGATGGCCGAGTGGCATAACGATGATCATCTCCTTCGCCTTTTTCTCCGCGATGAGAGTGTCGAGAATCAGATTGACCTTACCGATGTCGCTCCATCCGGAAGCATTCTCTCCCGCGCCGTGATGCAGATAGAGAACCGGATAGCGGCGGGAGCGCTTCGGGTCGTAGCCCGGAGGCGTATAGACAAAGTAGTCGCGAAAGGCGCTCATCGCTTTCGAGTAGAAATTGACGTGAGCGAGCGCGCCGTGCGGAATATCCGTCATCTCCCAGTGTTCCGGCGTGGGGCTGCCCGGCACAAGAAACTGGCTCTGCCAGGTACCCATCAGGCCCAGTTCTCCGGCAGCATTCGGACGCGCAGTCTTAAGGACGGCACCGCTCGATGGATCGGGAGTTGTCACGCCATCCGTGACGAACCGATAGGCGTAGATATCGGCCGGAAGTGGGCCAACAGTCACCGTCCAGACGCCGTCGTCGCCTTTTGCCATCGGCACTGTTTCGCCCGGTTCGAGGACAGCGTTGACGACTTTGGCGTCAGGCGCGCGGAAACGAAGGGTGACGTGGCCATCGCTCATCACTTGAGGGGAACGGACGGCGGGTGCTCCGCCCCGGCCCCCACGACCGCGTCCGGACCCGCCGTTCGCAGCAGGCGTTTGTGCGGGGCAGACCCCGGCCATCAGCAGGGCACAAATCAGAACTTTCTTCATCATGCGGGCACTCCTGTTCGGACCATTTGTTTCCGTCATGATATACCCGCGGAGTCGTGGTTTTGCAGATAGCAGTAAAATGGAAGGTTGAGCAACGCTGCAGGGGAATCCGGGGCAGTCGCTGTTCTGGCCGAGAAGCCGTCGGTCGCGCGGGACATCGCCAAAGTACTGGGAGCCAACGCGAAGGGTGACGGTTATCTGCATGGCAATGGGTACGTTGTCACGTGGGCGATCGGACATCTGGCGGCACTGGCGCAACCACACGAAATTCGTCCGGAATGGAAAGCGTGGCGGCGCGACTCGTTGCCAATGCTGCCTGCTTCATGGCCGCTCGTCGTTTACGAAAAAACCAAAGATCAGTTCGAGGTGGTGCGGAAGATTCTGTCATCGGCGCGCGTGAGCCGTGTGATCTGCGCAACAGATGCGGGGCGTGAAGGCGAACTGATTTTTCGTTACATCTACGAGGCCGCGGCATGCTCGAAACCGATCAGTCGATTGTGGATTTCCTCGCTCACCCCGGAAGCGATTCGCAAGGGCTTCGCGGCAGTGAAGCCCGGCAGCGCCTACGAACCTTTGGCGGATGCCGCGCGCGGGCGGAGCCGGGCCGACTGGCTGGTGGGGATGAATCTCTCGCGCGCTTACACCCTCACCTATGGTGATGAGCTGAGTGTGGGCCGCGTGCAGACGCCGACGCTTGCGATGGTGGTGGAGCGGGAACTCGCGGTCCGCAAGTTCGTGCCCGAGGATTACCTGGAAGTCGTGGCGACGTTCCGGCCCCAGGAGAGCCCGGAAACGGAAAGCTACCAGGGGACCTGGATTCGGGATACGGCGGAGATCCAGAAATCGGCGCGACTGCCGGCGGACGGCGAGGAAGCGGCGCAGATCGTGACGCGAGCTAAGGCGGGCGCGGCGGCGATCGAATCCGTCAAGGCCGAAACGCAACGCATGCCGCCCCCTGCGCTTTACGATCTGACTGAATTACAACGACACGCAAACCGTCTGTTCGGGTTCAGCGCGCAACATACTCTCGACACCGCGCAGATACTGTATGAGCGTCATAAGCTGATCAGCTATCCACGAACCGATAGCCGCCACTTATCGCAGGACGTAGCTGGAACACTGCCTGGAATTGTGGATACTGTCGCGGGTCCATACCGGAGTCTGCTCGCGCCGGGGACGGGTGAACGGCCGCTCGGCCGCAGGTACGTGGATGACACGAAGGTCACCGATCATCACGCCATCATTCCGACTGTGACTTCGCCCGAGCGCGTAAATCTTGCGCCAGACGAGGCGAAGATCTACGACCTGGTGGTACGCCGTTTTCTATCGTGCTGGCATCAGGATCATGTGTGGTCGGTGACGACGGTGATTACCGCGATCGTAAACGGGGCGATGACGGATCGATATCACTCGTCGGGGAAGACGATCCAGCAGGTCGGATGGAAGGTGCTGGATTTTCAGACTGACAGGAAGAAGGCCGGCAAGCGTAAGGCGGCGGGCGATGAAGCTGTGGAGGAGGATCAGGCGCTACCAGCCGGGCTGACGCGCGGCCAGGCGCAGGATGTGCTGGAGGCGGAAGCCATCCGCAAGAAGACGCGCGCACCCAAGAGATTTACCGAGGCTACGCTGCTGACGGCGATGGAAACCGCGGGGAAGACGCTCGACGAGAAAGAGCTCTCGGACGCGATGAAGGAGACCGGCCTCGGGACGCCAGCAACGAGAGCCTCGATTATTGAGGTGCTGCTCAAGCGCGAATACATTCTTCGCAACGGGAAAAATCTGGAGGCCACCGATAAGGGAATCCAGTTGATTGAGGTAGTGCATCCGGAAGTGAAGAGTCCCGTGATGACGGGGCAGTGGGAAGCGTATCTGAAGCGGATTCAGCGGGGCGATGCACAGCTGGAGCCTTTCCTGCGCGGGATTGAAGATTATGTGCGCGATGTGGTGGGTAAGGTGGGGCAGATTGCGGCTGCGCCACGGAACGCGAGCCGGATGCCGCAGACGCAGGTGAACACTGATCCCGCGACGCAGGCGAAAACATCTACGCTGCAGAATGATCCTGTGCTGGCAACGGAGGGCGAGCCGCTCGATGCCCTGCTGCATCGCGCGTTTGGTTTTGCAACTTTCCGGGCCAATCAGGAAGAGGTTTGCCGAACTGTTATTGCGGGCCGCGACGCACTGCTGGTGATGCCCACGGGCGCCGGAAAGTCATTGTGTTATCAACTACCAGGCTTGGCGCGCGGCGGCACGACGCTGGTGATCAGTCCTCTGATCGCGCTGATGGAAGATCAATACGCGAAGTTGCGGGAACGCGGCTTCGCGGTGGAGTGCATCCACTCGGGGCGAGACAGAGCAGCATCGCGCCAGGTTTGCATCGACTATCTCAATGGCAAGCTGCAGTTTCTCTTCATCGCGCCGGAGCGACTGCGCGTACCGGGTTTTCCGGAGATGCTCGCAAAGCGGAAACCGACGCTGATCGCGATCGACGAGGCACACTGCATTTCGCAATGGGGGCACGATTTTCGGCCAGACTATCGATTGCTGGGCGGGTATTTGCCAACCTTGCGCCCGGCGCCCGTGATCGCACTGACGGCGACGGCGACGGGCATCGTACAGCGCGATATCTGCACACAGCTGGGCTTCGATCAGCAGGCGAGCTTCATCCACGGGTTCCGGCGTTCGAACATCGCGATTGAAGTAGTGGAGACGAGCCCTTCGCAGCGGCCTGGCCTGGCGCGCGAGTTGCTGGAGGATCCTGAACATCGGCCCGCGATTATCTATACACCCAGCCGCAAGCAGGCTGAGAGCGTGGCATCGTTGCTGGCGCAGTCATTCCCGACGGCGGCGTATCACGCGGGTCTGGATGCAAACCGGCGCCGCCGCGTGCAGGACGATTTTCTGAGCGGAAAGCTGGAAGTGATTGTGGCGACGATCGCGTTCGGGATGGGAATCGACAAGGCAAACATACGGTCCGTGATGCACACTGCGCTGCCGGGGAGTGTGGAGGCTTACTACCAGGAGATCGGGCGCGCGGGCCGGGATGGGGAGCCGAGCCGGGCGATTCTGATGCACTCCTATGCGGACAGGCATACGCACGATTTTTTCTTTGAACGCGATTATCCCGACGTGAAGACGCTGGACCAGATCCATGCGCGTTTGCGGAAGGATCCGCAGGCGCGCGAAATCGTTCAGAGACAGAGTCGTGTGCCTGGAGATGTTTTCGAAAAGGCGCTTGAGAAGCTCTGGACGCATGGCGGCGTAACAGTGGATGCCACCGAAGATCTGAGTCTGGGTACGGACGCGTGGCGTGATTCCTATGTCGCTCAGGGCGAACAGAAGCAGGCGCAGATCGAGGCCATAATCCGGTATACGCAAAGCAGTCAGTGCAGAATGTCGAGCCTGGTGCGGCATTTCGGAGACACTGCGGACAGCCAGAAGCCATGCGGAATCTGCGATTTTTGCGCGCCTGAAAGCTGCGTGGCGCAGAGATTCCGCGTGGCGAACGAGATGGAACGGGCGCTGGCGCGCGAAGTGCTGGATTCGATCACCATGACAGGCAGATCGATCGGGCAACTACATACGCAACTCTGTTCGAAGAACGGCATGGATCGCGATTCGTTCGAAGAGCTGATGTCCGCGATGGCACGCGCGGGATTGGTGCGGTTGGTGGAGTCGGTGTTCGAGAAAGACGGCAAACAGATTCCGTTCCGCAAGGCGAGTCTGACGCGCGATGGCGGGGACGTCGACGAGGACACGCCGATTGAGTTGTCGATCCGCGGGATGGCCACGGTTGCCGGCGCTTCGAAGGGCCGGAGAAAGAAGGCTTCGGCGCCGTTGAAGAAGAAGGCTCGCAGGAAACCCAGCCGGCGTGCGCCGGATAATATCGAGATCCGATCCGAAGAGCCAGCCGATACGAAGGCAGCTGCGCTGCTAAAAGAATGGCGGCGCGCGCAGGCGAAAAAACTGGGGGTGCCGAGTTTCCGGGTAATGTCCGACCGGGTGCTCCTGGCGATTGCGGACGATCAGCCCGGCACTCTGGCCGAATTGTTGGCGATTCCGGGAATCGGGCTCAAGACTGTTGAGAAGTACGGGGCGCAGATTTACAGGATTCTGAATCAGGCCAAGGAATAGGGCTACAGAGTGCTTTTGGAGTGCAAGCGTCTGGCCTCGATCCGGGGGAAGTGTGAAGAACGAGGCCGACGTGGACTCTCCGACTACGCAGGGTTTCTGGATTATTTTTTCATCCGCGATAACGCTGGCGAACGGCGTGGCATCAGACGTCTACGTCGGCGTAATGGATTCTCTTTCCAATTTCGGAGGTGATGGTGTGCGGCCGCCGGAATCTACTCGCGGGTGTGTGCGTCCTGGTGGTTTATTCGGTCGGGTCCTCCGTCTCCTTGAGCGAAACGTTTGGCGACAAGCTCCCCGTTTCTGCTGCCCGCAGTGTTGTGGCCGAAGACACGGCTGGTGTTTTGTGTATTGACAGTTTTGGAAATTGCCTGACATGTCTCAACGTGGCCGGTGGGGGCACTGAAAACCGGTTTTGGGATCTGGTAGAATTCCTTAGTGCTCCCACCGGGGAGCAACAGGGACATCGCGAAATGTTCAAAACAAAAAAAGAACAACCCGTGGCCGTCGCGGCGCCGGGCAGCGACGCGCAATACACGAGTGGCGATGTCGCGCGCATTGCGGGCGTCAGCCTGCGGCAATTGCAATGGTGGGATGAGCGCAATGTTGTGTCTCCGCTGCAGGAAGGTCACCGCCGTGTGTACCGGCAACAGGAAGTTATCGAAGTCTCGGTGATCGCCGAATTACGGCGTAAGGGCTTCTCACTACAGAAAATCCGCCGTGTTTTGAAATTTCTGCAAAAAGAGATGGGCCGCCGCCTGGCGGATGCTGTCGCGGAAAACAGCGACATCCATCTCATTACCGACGGCAAGAATATTTACCTCGAAGATCAGCCGGACCGGATCATCGACGTGATGAAGAATGCCAAACAGCCGATGTTTCTCGTCTGTGTCACCGATCAGTGGCGCCGATTTCAGCCTGGAGCGGCCCGCAAGCCCGCCAGAAGCGCCACAAACGGCGAAAATGCAGCCGGTACGCTGAAAGCCAGAGTGGGTTAGTTGGGCGAGTGGTTCCCGCACATCAATTTCTGTGGTTTCTTCCTCTGACCGGACTGGTCGCGGGATCGATTGTATATTGCGTTCTGGCGATTATCGCGGCGGTAATCTATCGCAAATCGGGAGTAACGCACTTGCAGCAGTTTCCGCCGGTTTCGGTGCTTCGGCCCATGGCAGGAGACCGTGACAATACCGAAGCTGGCCTCCGCACCGTGTTTGAGCAGGATTATCCGGACTACGAGGTCATCCTGGGTGCGCCATCTCCGGACGATACGGCGGTTCCAATCGCGCGGCGCCTGATGGCGGAGCACCCGGAGCGTTCGTCCCGGCTCATCTTCACCGGCGACTCCCCTCATCCAAACAGAAAGGTGTGGCAGTTGCGCGCCCTCTGGGAAGAGGCCAGCCACGAAACTATTGTGATGGCCGACAGCGATATTCGATGGGCGCCGGATTGTCTGAAGACGGTGGTATCGGAACTTTCGCAGGACGGCGTAGGCTTGGTTACGTGCCCGTATCGCGCGATTGCCGGACCCAGCGTCTGGTCACAGACCGAAGCGCTAGGGCTGAACGTGGATTTTATTTCCGGCATGCTGACGGCTCGGATGCTGAATGGAATGGATTATGCAATCGGTTGTACGCTCGCGACCCGGCGAAGCGAAATCGAAGCGATAGGGGGGCTGCAGGATGTGCAGCCTTACCTCTCGGAAGACTTTGTGATCGGGAATCGGATGCATGCCATGGGACGAACAGTGATTCTGTCGCGCTCCATCATCGAGCACTACATCGGCAACGACTCCATGCGAGACAACTGGCGCCACCGCCTTCGTTGGGCGCGTGGATCGCGGCGTTCCCGGCCGCTTGGTTACATCGGCGAAGTCTTTACCAAACCGGCAGTGCCTGCGGCTGCCCTCTGGATCCTGGCACCGGGTTGGGGTGCGCTGGCGGCACTGGCTCTTACTCTTCGCCTGGCAGTGGTCATAACCGCCGCAGTGTGGGTTCTGGCCGATCCGGGAATGCGCCGCCGCTGGTGGCTTCTGCCCGCCGAGGACGTCTCATCATTCGCAACCTGGGTGCTTGGATTCTTCGGAAACAGGCTGACGTGGCGGGGCCACAAGCTAACTATCGGACGCGACGGGACCATTCGTACGAGTTCGTAGCTCTCGCACAAACCCCGACGGCAGGCGACAAAATCGCGGGCCTCACTTGTTGGCTACAGGACTGACGGGACTACTTTTTGAGCGCTTCGATGATTGCCGGCACGATCTGGAAGAGATCGCCGACGATGCCGTAATCGGCAACTTCGAAAATCGGTGCTTCAGGATCTTTGTTGATGGCAACGATCGTCTTCGAACCCTTCATGCCTACAAGATGCTGAATTGCCCCGGAAATACCTACAGCGACATAGAGCTTAGGCGCCACCGTCTGGCCTGAACTGCCAACCTGCCGCTCCATGGGGAGCCAACCGTTATCGCAAATCGGCCGGGATGCGGCGAGCTCAGCGCCCATTGCCTCGGCCAGTCGCTGAACGATGGCTATATTCTCAGCTTCACGAATGCCACGGCCCACGGAGACGATCCGTTCCGCCGCTCCAAGGTCCACAGCGCGCTGAGATTCGCGGAAGCGCTCGAGCGACTTCGTGCGGATCTGGTTCGACTCGATCGCAGGCGTCATTACTTCCACCGCCGCCGTCGCGTCGGCTTTTCGCGCGTTTTCGGAACGAAAGGCCCCGGCCTGAATCGACGCGAAATACGGCGCTTCGCCTTCACATCGAACATCAGCATTCATCTTGCCCTGAAATAACTGGCGAACCAGGACCAGCTTGCCATTTTCCACGCGATGCGCGATGACGTCGCTCACAAGCACGCGGCTCAGCGACGCGGCAAGGCCGGGGGCAAAGTCGCGCACCTGATAGGTATGCGGGAAGATCACCCAAGTCGGGTGATGAAGCTCGATAAGTTGCTTGAGCGCGATCTTATAGCCATCCGCGGTGTAATCGGCGAGCAGGGCATGTTCCACCGCGTGAACTTTATTGAATTGGAACGCGGCGACTTCGGCCGCGACCGGCTGAATACCATTCCCCAGGACCACCGCATAAGCGGGCAGACTGAGTTCGGCAGCCATCTGTTGCGCTGCAGCCAGCGCCTCGAACGACATGCCATGAAGCTTGCCTTCGCGTTGTTCCAGAACCACGAGAATTCCGCTCATAATACACGAGCCTCAAAGCGCAGTTTATCCACCAATTTCGCGGCAGCTTCCTGCGGCGTGCCTTCAAAGATTTGCGACCGCTTCGATTTCTGCGGGAGATAGATCCGTTCCAGCCGAACCGAGGGCGCTGAACCAGCTGTCCCAGCTTCAACCTGCCTGATCTCTTTGGATTTCGCCTTCTTGATGCCCATCAGCGTTGCGTAGCGCAGTTTCGCCGCACCGGATTGAATCGTCAGAAGAGCCGGAAGCGGCAGTTCGACGTGCTGAAACCAGCCATCTTCCAGTTCGCGTTTGATCCGGATGCCGCCAGCCACCGTTTCGATACTCATGACCAGTGTGGCGTGGGCGTATCCCATTACTTCCGCCAGAATGACTCCCGTCTGGCCGTAACCGAGATCGTCCGATTGCAATCCGGTCAGAATCACATCTGGCTTTTCAGATTCCAGCGCCTTCGCCATGGTGTGTGCCAGCGCCAGCGGGTCGGCAGCAGTCTCATCCGAGCGGATGTGTATAGCGCGGTCCGCCCCCTTTGCCAGCGCCTCGCGGATGGTTTGCGTTGCCCGATCGGGTCCGGAGCATAACACGACGACCTCACCCGCCGAAGCTTCGCGAAGCTGCAATCCGGCTTCGAGGGCATACGCGTCGGGCTCGTTAATCTCCCAGGACAAATCCACGTCGTCTATCCAGGTCCCGGATGCATCCACTTTGAGGAGACTATCGCGCGCGGGTACCTGCTTGATAGCGACTACGATTTTCATGTTGGGTACCGATTAGTCCGTGAAACGTTTGAACACTAATGCGCCGTTGGTGCCGCCGAAGCCGAAGGAATTACTGAGCGCGTAGTCGAGCTTCATTTCCCGCGGCTGGTTGGGAATGTAGTCGAGATCGCAGGCCGGATCGGGATTCTCAAGATTCGCGGTCGGTGGCGCTATTTGATTGATCAATGCGCAAATCACGATGCCTGCTTCAAGCGCGCCCGCGCCGCCCAGCAAATGGCCTGTCATCGATTTTGTGGAACTGACGGCCAGTTTATACGCATGGTCGCCGAAGGTACGCTTCATCGCCGCCGTCTCTGCTTTGTCGCCCAATTGCGTCGAGGTGCCGTGCGCGTTGACGTAGTCGATCTGTTCCGGATTGATTTTCGCGTCGTTCAGAGCATTCCGCATCACGCGGTAGGCACCCTCGCCGTCTTCCGGAGGGGATGTCAGATGGAAAGCGTCACCGCTCATGCCGTAGCCGATGATCTCCGCCAGGATCGGAGCTCCGCGACGTTTCGCCCTCTCCAGTTCTTCAAGGATCAGGACGCCGGATCCCTCGCCCACCACAAACCCATCGCGGTCGCGATCAAAGGGACGCGAGGCATGCGCAGGGTCGTCGTTGCGCTGCGAAAGCGCACGCATCGCTGCGAAACCGCCGATGCCCATGGGGGTAATGCACGCCTCGGCGCCGCCGCAGATCATCGCGTCGGCATCGCCGCGCGCAATAATGCGGAAGGAATCGCCAATCGAATGTGCGCTGGTGGTACATGCGGTAGCGGTAGCGGAATTCGGCCCCTTGGCACCGGTGCGAATGGAAATATACCCTGAAGCCAGATTGATGATCGTGGCCGGAATAAAGAACGGCGATATGCGGCGGGGACCGTGCTGGAGATAGTGATTGTGCTCGCGCTCAATGACTTCAAATCCACCGATGCCGCTACCCACGTAAACGCCAATGCGCTCGGCAGTTTCTTCGGTGACCTTGAGCCCGGACGAAGCAAGGGCGTCTTCCGACGCCGCAATGGCCATATGGATGAACCGGCCCATCTTCTTGACTTCTTTCTTCTCGATGAACCTCGAGGGATCGAAGTGCTTGATTTCGCCCGCAATCTGGCAGTTAAATAGCGCGGGATCGAAGGCCTCAACGCGCGAAATACCACTCCGGCACGCCAGCAGCGACTGCCAGTTCTGCGCCGTGGTGTCTCCGATGGCGCTCAGAAGGCCAACGCCCGTAACTACGACTCTGCGGGAAATATGCGAACTCTCCTTCCTGGTTACAAACACGCCCGTCGGCAAGCCGGAATAAGCCAACCGGAATCATCCTGGCCGTGCCGGCAGGCAGCCGGAGGTCAGGCGCGGCATGGCCTGCCACGACACTCCACCTCAATTAGATGCCAAAGGCGGGCGCGCGGATACCGCACAAGCAGCTACTTTTTCTTATTTTCGATGTAGGTGACGGCATCACCGACGGTGCCGATCTTTTCGGCGTCCTCGTCGGGGATCTCCAGTTCGAAGGCTTCTTCGAAGGCCATGACGAGTTCGACGATGTCCAGGGAGTCGGCGCCAAGGTCATCGACGAACGATGCCTTGTTGTCAACCTGGCTCTCGTCCACACCCAGTTGTTCTACGATGATCTGCTTGACCTTTTGTTCTACTGCTGATGCCATACGACCTCCAATATACACTGAAGCGCCCGCGATGTGGTGGAAAATTATCGGCCGCGAAATAAATACGGCCGCCCACAAGTGGCGCAAAGTTTTGATTCTACACTACCGGTGTGACTGAAGCGGGAAATCATGAACGCACGAGCCACCGTCGTCTGTCATGCGCGGACCATGGCAAGCGACAGGATCGCGTGGTCCAATCCAACTGGCCCACTCGGGGCGGGAAGCGTGCCATGCTCATAACATCACAGGCAAACTGGCAGTCGTTCTGATCTCTACTCGCAACCCGCTCAATATCGGGGCTGCCGCTCGCGCTGTCGCAAATTTTGGATTTGACGACTTGCGGCTCGTGGATCCGTACGACGTCGCATTTCGTGAAGCCGTATCGGCAGTGGGCGGGGCGCATGTCCTGCGGAATGCCCGCGTCTTTGCCAACGTCGCGGACGCGGTGAGCGATTGTTCGCTCGTGCTTGGCACGACGGCAGGGCAGCATCGGGTTCCGCAACAGACGGTCGATCGGCTGGAATCCGGCATGGTGGCCGCGCGACGCCATCTTGCTCAGGCGCAGGGGAACGCGGGGCGAATCGCTCTCCTTTTCGGTAGCGAGAAGTTCGGCTTGTCGAACGAAGACATGAGTTTCTGCCATAGCCTGATCCGAATTGCAACCTCGCCCGACACGCCGTCGATGAATCTTGGTCAGGCTGTTGCCGTGTGTCTCTACGAGTTAGTTCGCGCGGATGATCTTGACGATAGCACTGGCAGCGGCACGTCGGCTCAGCCGATACCGGCAGTGACCGGAACTGACGCGGAGCAGATATCCCGCATGCTTCTCGAAGTCCTTGAGCAGTCAGGCTACACGAACAGGATTACTGCGGTTTCCACGGAACAGAAAGTTCGGAGGTGGATACGCCGGTTGCAGATAAGCCGCCGGGATGCACCGCTGCTGCTGGGAATTCTGCGGCAAATTCTGTGGAAGTTCAATAAATCCCCGTAGGGCCGCGCTGCTCACACGAGTTCTCTGGACTTTTCCTTGGCCCGGTACATTTCCTTATCCGCGCGCGCGAACAATTCGGGACCGGATTCGGAGCCGTTCCACGCCGCCGTACCCAGCGCAGCGTCCACCTTCACGGCAATCGTCTTATTCTCGATTGTGATGTTGTACTCACCAAGGACCCAGTGCCGGACCCTATCGGCTCGCACGGCGCCTTCTTTAATGGGCCCGCCCACAATGCCCACGAATTCGTCGCCGCCCCAGCGCGCTACGGTATCTTCGGGAAGGAACTGAGCCTTGAGTTCTCCTGCAAACTGCCTGAGAACCTCATCGCCCACAGGATGACCGTATCGGTCGTTCACAGCCTTGAACCCATTCAGATCCACCACCAGCAGCGAAAACGGCTTGCGGCCCTGAACCCGTAGTTCCAGTTGCTGCTCAAAGCCGCGGCGGTTGCAGAGGCCCGTGAGGGAGTCCACCAGTGCCCGGCGCTCCGAGGCCAGCAGGCGAGTCTGATAATCCGCAATCTCAGAGGTGAGTCTGCGAACGGATTCGCGGCCCTCTTCCGCCATTCTCGCGACGCAGTCTGTCAGCGCGGTGGCATTTTCAGTGATCGACCGCCGTATCACGGGGAGGCTGTCCAGACCTGCAACGGTGCGCAGGCGATCGCTGAGTTCGGCAATCTCCCGGCTAAACTTCTCATCGCGGGTTCCGGTCGATTCCGTCGCATCGAAAACCACCATCAGGAGATCCCTGATCGTTTGTTCACTCTCCTTTTGGTTTTGCTGTGCTTTGTCCGCCCAAAGACCCAATTGTTCTTCCACCATTCGCCGGGAGTCGCGAATCAGCTCCGGAGTTGGCGAGCGACTCAGGCCGTCGCTGATTCTCGAAAGCGCGGTCTGAATCATCGTTCCCAATATGGGAACAGCCCTTTGCCCGTGTGTGCCCATGGCGGCCAACGCCGACTGGTAAGCCGAAAGCATCCCACCCGACTCCATTGCATATTTCTCAGGCGCATGCCGGTCTGGCTCGCGCCGGTGAATTTCGTCCCCGGGAATTTCGGGCGACTCCGAGCCAACAGACTGTGAATCGATGAACTTCTTTAGCGAAATCATTCTGCGCGATTAGACCCGACAAACTTATCGACTCGGGCGCAGACCTTTTACAGTGTTTTTTCGAACAGTTCAGGCAAGCCCGCGCACACCTGTTCCGTGATCCCTCGTGAGCCCGGAAGGTCGAGCGGGTTGCTACGAATTATGGCCTACGAGCAGCCGAACTATTCCTTGTTGAGTTTCTTGGTGTATTCCGCCCAGGCATTGCCATAACCCGGGGCTACCGTACTCGGGCTAGTGCTGCGGACGCTGCCATCCGACGCATCTGCTTTCCGGCGAAGCAGCAATTCCAGCTGATCCAGTCCTGTCATGGCCTGGCTCGCGATACGCTGTGCCAGTTCCGCATTCTGGGTCGCCCATTTGGCCGGATCCAACCCCTGCGCAAGCGAGACAAGATCCTGATACTGACGATTCAGCTGAGGATCACCCGCGACGTCCGGCCTGATCTGGCTGAGCTGGCGCATCAACTGGCTATAGACCGCCTGCGCCTGCGCTGGTGTGGTGATCTCCGGGACGTTACCGCGAGACGGCCCCTGGTAATTGGCGGCTGGATCGGCAAATCCACCGTAGTTCCCGATACCGCCGCCAGCGTTGGGACCGCCTTGGCGAACACCGCCGAACTGGCCTCCACCCTGCGGGTTACCACCGCCGCCCTGCTGGTTGCCTGCCTGTTGGCCACCACCCTGCTGGCCGCCGCCCTGTTGGCCACCCTGGCCGCCACCGGCCTGTTGGCCCTGACCAGGTTGCTGACCACCCTGACCATTAGCTCCTTGTTGCCCCTGGCCTTGTTGCCCCTGGCCTTGTTGCCCCTGGCCTTGTTGCCCCTGGCCTTGTTGCCCCTGGCCCTGCTGACCCTGTCCCGGTTGCTGGCCGCCCTGTTGGCGACCCTGTCCTTGCTGCTGGCCACCCTGCTGACCCGATTGATTGCCCGTCCGTCCGCCACCAGTACGAGCCTGTTGCCCCTGTGCCAGTGCCTGCAACTGCTGGCGGGCATTCTGTAGCTGGTTGATGGCGTCCTGTGTCTGCTGGCCCATGTCTCCGCCCTGACGTCCCGCGGCCGCCGTCTGCTGGGCGGTTTTCAGATCGTCCCGGAGTTGGTTCAGAGCCTGGGTCACCGGTGCTTCGCGCATGACCGCATACGACCCCATGCCCTGCCGGATGTACTGTTCCGATTGCTGCATCCGCTGTTCGATATCGTTCTGCTGGGCGTGCCCGGACGCGTCGCGCAGTTGCTTAGCCACATCCGGCTGGCTGCCGCCGACGGCACGGGTAGCCTGCTGCATGTCCTTCAGCAACTGCGAATACTCGTCACGCATAGCCGCCTGCTGGTTGGCCATTTGCTGCGAGGTCTTTTCGTCGGCCTCCCCGGTACCGAAATCCTTACGCATCTGCTGCTCGAAATCCTGCTGCTGGCCGGCAAGCTTCTCGGCTTTGTTGGCCAGATCACCCATCTGGTTGCCGGCTTCCTGTTTGGCCATATTCTGGGCCATTTGGCTCGCTTGGGTCATCTTATCCGCCGCCGCTTTCGCATCCGCCGCCGATTGCGCGTTATTGCGCTGACTGGCGGACGCCGAGCTGCTCATGTCCCGCTCCGCCTGCTGGAGCTGGTTCATGATCTTCTGTATCTGATCAGCCTGACCCTGGCTCAGACCGTTGCGGGCAAGACTCTGCTGTCCGGGTTGTTGCCCCTGCTGTTGACCTTGTTGCTGACCGCGCTGTTGCTGGCCAGCTTGCTGCTGCCCGCCCTGTTGGCCACCCTGCTGCTGACCGGATTGCTGGCCGCCTCGCTGTTGGCCAGATTGTTGTCCACTCTGTTGCTGCCCGGCTTGCTGCTGGCCGCCCTGTTGTTGTCCCGACTGTTGCTGACCTGACTGCTG
>Ga0206923_1104_pt1 | contig 17063 bp, 17 predicted proteins | sample Alteio_BWOrgHeat_64_FD_152961 | JGI IMG/M metagenome (GOLD analysis project Ga0206923, IMG submission 152961) | Enriched cells from forest soil in Barre Woods Harvard Forest LTER site, Petersham, Massachusetts, United States -... | ecosystem: Environmental > Terrestrial > Soil > Temperate forest >...
AGAGGAAGCAAAAAAGCGACCCTTATAAAGGATCGCTCTTACGTGTGCGCCCACCTGGGCTCGAACCAGGGACCAAAAGATTATGAGTCTGCAGCTGAATTTGTTGTTAAGTTATTGATTATCAATTAATTATAATTATGTATTTATATAGAGTAGAAGACCTTTTTTAACAGTGCCAACGGGCCATCATCCTGCCAATCTATGGTAGAGGCGTTGCACTAATACAATATTTTTGAAATATAAAAATGTCGGATTTTTCCGGCCATCGCTCGATTACAGGGCTATTATTATTTTATTAAAATTTACTTAACGTATTTTTCCGGCACAGGGAATTTTTGAAGCGTTTCTTTGGCCAACTGGATCTTTTTAGCCACAAATGGTGACTTGCCATATTGTTTAACCTGTGAAGTACCTATAGTCGCAGTATTGTTAACACCGGTATGTTTCGTGCTTTTTGTCATAATTATACGAAGATAGGTAATTATTTTTTGCAAAGAACAAGCTTCAGAATGCTATCAACCGGTCGATGGTATAATAAAGCAGGTAACCAATCCTATATCTTTAATTAAAAACGATAACGTAGAACAATCCAAGCTCCTTAACAATTATGTATTCCGAAAATAATCATCAAGAGCTGGCTAAGCAAGAGTAATTCCTTCTAACCTTTGTGGGCTAAAACTAAATAGCATATGCCCACAACTGTATCAACAATTGTTTACAATCACTTTGAAAAAAAAGATGGAACGTACAATGTTAAAATCCGATTAACACACAAACGCACAATTAAGTTAATTAGCACACAGCATTACGTATCTAAACGTCAAATCGACGAGAAGCTCAATATCTCAGATGATATTATTAATAGCGCACTAAATAAAACACTTGACACATATCGTCAAACTATAAGTAAGCTCGGTAACGGCCTGTTCACCTTATCATGCGAGGAACTTAAAGATATTCTAAAAAACAATAGCAGCAATATCGATTTCATCAAATTTTGTGACGAACACATTCGCAAGTCAAGAGATAGCAATAGAATTGGAACTGCTAATAACCATCGTACTGTAAGAAACAGCCTAATCGATTATTTCAAAAATGACTTTGTTTCGGTAATTGAAATAAACTCGAATATGTTATTAAAGTACGAATCTTACCTGCGTTCTGAACGAACAATGAAAAGGCTGGACAAGGTTGGCGAAATATGTATTATAAAAAAAAGCGGAATGTCAGATAGCGGACTGCATAACCATATGCGCGACCTTAGGACATTGTTCAACGCGGCATGTGCGTTTTATAACAATGAAGACATCGGCCTATATCAGATAGAACATAAACCTTTTAAAAAGTATAAAGTTGGTTCGGCACCTTTAACTAAAAAACGGAATCTTTCCATTGATGAAATAAAAAATATAAGGGACTGTGTAACCAGACCGGGTAGCAGAGCTGAATTAGCAAAGGAGCTTTTTATGCTTTCTTTTTATTTATGTGGTATAAATGCAGTTGATCTATACTATTGCTCCAGAGAAAATATACATAATGGCAGACTAAATTATAATCGTTCGAAAACGAAGGGTAAAAGGAAAGACGATGCATTTATCAGTATTAAAATAATCAAGAAAGCGCGCCCCTTAGTTGACAAATATTTCGGACGATTATCCTCCAGATATAAAACTTATGTTGGACTCGATGCCGCTCTTAGCGATGGGATGAAGCAATTGCGCCAGATTACAGGAATTGAAAATGTTACTTTTTATTATGCCCGTCACACTTTTGCTAATGCAGCGCGTAATACTTGTAAAATCTCAAAAGACGATATCAGTCTTGCGCTAAATCATGTTGATCAGGCACATCGATTAATTGATATTTATTTAGATAAAGACTGGAGTATTGTTGATAGAGTTCAGAAAAAGGTTATAAGGTTATTGAAATAATATTGAAAGACATAGTTTACGATTATATTGAAAGCATCATTAGATCATAGCAACTACCGAGAAAACTTAAACTGGCATTCTTTAGCTTTTAAACTATAGTCTGCCAAAAAAGTTTATCGACAAAAAAATGAGGTAGATAGGCATTAGCCGCTCACTATTTTACCCCCGAAGACTTACGCAGTATCGGGGATCGGCTGCGGGCAAAACTAACTGCCTGATGCGTTATTGGGGATTGTTTACCGAAATACGTATTTTTGTATTAATGGAACGGTTAACCATCAATATCCCCGATGCAAAAAGTGCAGAGATCAAAAGCTTTCTAAAAAGCATGGGCGTTGCTATGGACGGTCCAAAGCTGCTGGACATGGATGCCTACCGGGCCAAAATAGCCGGTATTGGGCATTGGTCTGAAGAGGAACTTAAAGTTTTCGAGGAGAATCGGAAAGTATTAGGAAGCTTTAAACCTCAGGAATGGTAGTTGATACTTGTATATTTATCGATCATATCCGGTCTAAGGACCGCACTAATACTTCGCTGGCCAAACTGCCGGCAGATGAGCCTGTTTACGTTTCCGTTGTAACCCTCTTTGAATTGTATTGCGGCGCGACCAGCCCCGATAAAAAACAACATATTGTTGACCTAACGGAAGACCTTAACTTATTGCCATTCAACGCTGAGGTTGCCGCCAAAGCCGGCGAAATTTATCAGTCTTTAAAACGGCGTAATAAACAGATCAGCGTACAGGATATCATGATCGCGGCGACCTGCCTGATCTTTGGCCAGCCGGTGTTGACCCGGAACAAAAAGGATTTCATGTTAGTCGATGACCTTAAAGTATTACGTTAATGAAAAGCTTTTTACCCTCGGCTTTACGTAATCCCACACGACTTGAAGATTATATTCTATCAACGTTTATGGACGATTGGGATTACTTGAGATCGTTAAAGCTGAATGGCCGCCAGGTGAACCAAGTCCCTTTCGAAACGCTGTTAGAAAATCCGATGGATGTGGCCCAGGGAGTAACAAAGGTCGAAACGAAGTTCGGGACGCTTTTCTTTGAAATATTTGATAAACTCGTCATCAAGCATTTCAGTGATGGTTCTATTACCCTGATGTTTCATACGGAGATCAAAAATCCCAATAAACCGCTCAATTTTTATCAGTCACTCAAAGCCGAATTGGGCGGAGGCTATCATTACGCACCAAAATTCTCAACCTTCGAAATGACCGACAAGGTTATTGCATTAGCCAAGGGGAAATACGACGACGAGCATGATGAAATACTTCATTTCTGGAATACCGGAGATTTTGGATTTACGCTTGACTTCAAACTCGATCCGCTGCGTCAATTACTCTTTTCCGTTTCCCGAAATGTGAAAAAGGAAATAGATCGATCTGTCCGTGCAAAGGGCACTTTGTTGCAATTGTTGAAGAATGATATCAATAATGTATTAAAAGGACTTGCATTAAGAGCGGAGCCGCATACTGAACAGGGCCGCGTAACTTTTACGGACTATTACTATAAACTTAATGATCCAGAGTTCGGCATATTTGAACAGGTCGAGATCAAATTGAATGGGGAAATGCATATAATTGGCCCTAAAACACATTCTGTGGTAACCTATTACAGCAGATATGAGATCAATACGGATAAGGTGCTCAAAATGGTCGATGACTTAATAGTTATATATGGTACCGATGATTATGGTTACCGGGAGTTACAACTGCACGAGATCGAATTGATCGAAGCCGGTGAATCCTGGACAGGCCGCAGTTGGATGGTCAATCAGCACCATGCACTCCAGGATCTTAATAACCCTGACGAACATACTGCCTATCAGGTCAGCCTTACCCTGACGAACCTGGGTGATCCCGATGACAAAGGACTTCATCTTTATGTGATCGGTTATAATACGCTGCTGGAATATGATGCGTTGATGAGCGGGGATTAGGCTGCTTTGAAAGACGAGCATTAAAGTAGCTCCGTAACCTCACGAAGGATTTTCACCTGTTAAATTATTACCAACATTATTGCTTCCCTTCGATTTAAAACGGACTTTTGGTTAAAGTCCAAATTATGACGAAGAAAACTGGCGGAGGAAGCGCCACCAATTCCGGAATTGATTTTCAGCAGCGGGTCGCTGCCTGCTTTCAGGTTTTTTTATATACGCAGATCACGATCAGCTATTTTTTGCACGAAGATTTTCCCCTTACTGTCAAAAGTCTCCATTTTGAGACAGCCGACGCGATAGATGATCTGAAACTGCTTTGTGATAAAGACCACACCTTATATTTGCAGGTAAAGCGTTCCATTACCTTCTCTGATGCCCCTGATTCAGAATTTATTAAAACGCTGGATCAATTTATCACACAGCACGCCCAAGGCGGAAAAAATACCTATTATTTGCTGGTAACATCTTCCGATGCCTCCAGGCGCGTAACCGGAGAACTAAACAAGATCTTAACCAATATTAGGTTAAATGATGCCACCTTTAAACTGAATCCGCTGAACAAGACGGAACAGGAGGTTTTTGACAAATTTCACGCAGCATTCATCGCACGCACGATGGAATTAACAGGCCGAACCCCGCGTGAGCAGGAATTTATTGAATTCGCTAAACGTGTCTATGTTAATATTATGGACGTGGAGGCAGGAATGTCGTTGGAAAAAAGTGCTATACTCTTGCTCGTCGGTAAGATGCAGAACCCGGAACTGGTTTGGGCACTACTCTTCAAAAACTCCCTTAAATATGCAGCCACCCGCGCTTCCATCAATAACGAGGCGATCATTAAGATCTTGGGTAATTACCAGGTTCGTGAACCTGTGATCGATAAGGCCATACTGAAAGACGCTGTGACGATGAACGGTGAGTATTCCTGCAACAAGGAGGTCCTGGTGATGGAATCAGCAGAGGGTGATAAAAACGAGATCTTAGAAGTGCCGCGGTTTTCTGGTACCTGTGCTAAAGAGTTGTCCTTTGCCAACAATCAGGTTAGGTTCGGCAACGACCCGGAAGCGTTCAATTTGATCTACAGAGGCTCCACCAGTATTGGTCTGAGCCGTTTTATAGAACAGAATCCACAGGCTTTGGGTGCCAAGCCCCTTGTAATATTTAACTCGCCCGGTATAGAAAAAGCCGGTCAGGAAGACTGCATCCGCTTATACAGCGAATTTCTTGACCAGTTAAGTGATGAAAATCAAAACATCAGCAATTGCCTGCATTGCGGCAAGCCGGTTGGCAGCAAAGAAAACTTATTGATCGAGATCGATGATGAGGATACCCCGGCTGCCGTAGGTGCCTGCCATCTTTCCTGCCGCCGCCCTATGGACAGGGTGCTGGGAACCGCGCGGATAGAACACGACAACTTATCGCCATTTTTAGATGAGTTCGATCTTAAAGAATGGGTGACCCTTAGCATGAAAGGAGGCATTATGGCCAGCGGTATCACACCGGGACTGCAAGGTGTAGCTGCCATCGCCTGGAGCGGCTTTCCAAAGCAGAGTAACGGTGACTTTTGCGTTAAATTCGAAATGGAGGACGGCACCAAACGGTTCGGGTTCCATCGCGGTAAAATTGAAAGATCGTCAAAGGACGAAGCTAACCGGCACGCAGAAGGCTTTAAACTACGTATGGAGAAACAAAAAGCTTTAAACGACCCGTTGGGCTTTACGACCATCAATAAGAGTTATGGTATATATTCTAATCTGATAAAAGGGATGGAACCTGACGATGAGTTTGTAGAAATTATTGGCGTAAAGGTCGTTCGCTACAGCCAGCAGGAAGCTAAAATGCACGAAAGTGGCCGGATGTTTTATGCACCATTGTGTTATGTTGCCGATAAAAACGATGGAAGCCTTATGCATATCGGCAACCTGGTGCCCGTTATTTCAGAACCGAGAAAGATCGATGTATTGGCAAAATCCTGGCAACATGCTGGTATCGCCACCAACGGGCTGACCTTACAAACGCTGCGCTCCGATTACGAAGTGGATAGGTTCCTTGCACAGCTTTTCGGCGACAATATGCATCCTGTTTTGGACCCTGTGCTGGACCGGCAAAAACAATTGATCAGCGGAAATCCATTTAGGCCTATCGAAGATTATGCCCGACAAAACGCTGGCGAGGAAGATGATGATAAGGGGTCCGGCGATTCATTGCATGTAGTAGCTGACCCTTTTTGGAAGAAGGATGAATTGGTGGAAGCGGAATTCCCTGATGAATCAGGCGAGGATAAAAGATTATATGGCAGGTTGGTCTATGATGAGGCGGAAACGGGAGCGGGTTTAAGGGTGGTGATTTTTCAACCTGTTGAAAACGGTGAGCCTGTTGCCGATGTTCAGTTGGTTATTCCCACCATGTATATTTCCAGGTGGAATGGGCGCGACACAGTTTGATGAATAATTATTGATCTTTGTAATACTTAAAATTACAGCATGGGACTGTTGTCTTTTTTATTTAAAGACTTCAAATTCAAACCTGCCTGGCGAGGAACGCTGGAGATGTTCCTGGCTATGGTAATGGATATGCAGTCGCGGAACAATCCTGTTTTTTCTATTAGCGAAGTGTTGCAATGGGGGGAGGTCTTGCAAAAGGTCATGAAGTCAAACTGGCACCCTATAGAGATTTTTCCGACCTGTTGCAACGGGGAACTCTCGACTACTCAATGGTTAAAAAAATGAATGGCAAACTCACCGAACTGCACCAGCGCCAGGAACTTAAAAAGGCCATTTATGGTGAAAAAGCTAAGCTTGGTGACGATGATGTGATGACGAGTGACGCAGAGGGGGCGGTTTTCGCCCGCAAAATGGTCAAAGACCTGTCCCGTTATGTTGAGTTTCCGGAAGACGAGAAAAAAAACCTCGATAAGCTTTGATCAGGATGATCCCTGCAAATACCGGATATTGGGATAGATCTGATGAATAACCTCAAAGATCTCGCGGTGTGTGATACGATCACCCAAAACCATTTTCTGATAGGAGACACCATCCGGTTTAAGTTCCTTAAAAAGTAGCACCACTGCGGCCTTGCCACGGATCTCATTATGGATTGCCTTCTTGTCCACATCTTTTTGACGGATGGGAATTGCGCGGTTATTAGAATAACTGCTAAATATTTCTTCGATTGCGATAACGATAACCAATAATCCGTCTGCATATTTACGGTGCTGCTTTAACTTTTCCCTGATCTTTGATACGAGCCTTTTATTTCCGTCTTCGACGCTTGTTCTGGTTGAAGCAAAGGTATTGGCATGGTAACGATTGGTGGTCAGGTTAGCCTCGATCTTGAACTTGATATAGCCAGGATATCTATCCAGTTCCCGATCGTAAGTCCGCTCGTAATTTTGAGAGAATACCGGCTCGATCTGGAACACATAGTCCTCCGTTTCCTTTTTGCCCGGATGCCTGATGGTAGTATCTTTAACAGAGCGATAGCCATGGATGAAGTCCTTCACGCCCTTGTAGAACAAATGCTTGTTTTTTCGTACCAGTCCGTCCTGTCTTTTTTTAAACCCGATATATCCGGAAAATATCTCGTCCAACGTAAGGGTGCGCTTGATCGTCGTTTGGTGTAACGTTCCAATGATTTCCATCGTCAGTGCCAGCAGTTCTTCAGTAAAAGCATCGTAATATTTGGTGACCTCGATATTGTAAGTTTGCCCATGATAATATAATAGAAGGTCGATCTCTTTTTCGTTACCATCAACGAGGTAATGCTGCCCGATCTCAGGTTCCAGGCCGACCGAACGCAGTAGGTAATTTACCTGGAGTTCAAAAAGTTTTTCGTTAAATCCTTTATAATTGATCTTCCCATTTTTTTGGAACAGGTGCAGTGCCTGGTTATTTGGCAACGTCTTGTAAAATTTGATCATTTCAGCTACTTCATTCAATAGGTATATCGAACTCGGCTGCTTATCGAAAAGTATGTGCAGTAACCAGTTATCATGGTTCTTCACCACAGATGATTCCAGGTCTTCAGCAGGGATAAAAGCGGCTACCTCGTTACGAATGGCTTCCAGATTCCGAAAATGCGGATCGTTGATCAAGGCATTTTTCCATTTGAAGGCCTGCAGGGCATCGTACCATTCCGTTAAATAATTCATTCAATGCCGGGTTTTGCTTAATTTTAAATCCTATTGTCTATTACACACTGATAATCCTGACGAATGAATTTAGCGGAAATTACAGAATTTGATTTTGACCATGAATTAAAGTTTTCCTCATTTCCGTTCAACGACGTCGTAAAAAACAGCAAACACTTTTCTGCTCTTTTGAAAGCCGAGTACTTACAGGCTCCGCTTCGTCCAAAGATCTACCTTTACCTTCGTGAATTTATTAGTGATGAAGAATGGGAGGCTTCCGTTATGGAAAGCTATTCAAGGTCAAGAGTATCTGGGAGCCTGCCGGTCGCTGCGCCGCTGGTTATGCCAACTGAAACGGAAATCAGGTCCCGGCGGCTGGCGGAGGAATTTTACCAGAAAGTAGCGGATAAAAGCCTTGATGAAAAATATTATGGCCGTAATATCAGTGAAACGCCACTTGTTGGTTTATTAAAAAGGCTGGAGGAACATCTGGAGGTATTCAGGCATTACGCCATCGATCATTCAGATCTTAACCAATATCAGTCCTACGGCCAAGCAGCTGCTAAAAGCCTGATCGGTATAGTTAATAAGCTTACAGATATCCAGTTACGAGCGATGGTTTTTCAGCAAATTATGGACATGGATATCACCAAGGAAATTGCGGTGCAAATGATCGTTAACAAACTTTCGGAAACAGAGCAAAAGGCCATCAAAAAGAGATTTATTATCCTGAAAACCTTTGCGGATGAAATATTTGAACAAGCGAGGAAATTGTTTGACGAGGCTCCACCTGCCGAAATAATTTCAGACGATAATGAAGAACCGGTAACGCTGGTTAGCAAAGGCCACGGCTATTATGATTATCCAGACCGGTTTTTTTCCTTTGATATCAATAACTTCAAATTTACAGGCAACCCGGAGGACGATATTCAGACTCAATTCCGGTATCGTCAGATAGTTCTTGAAACCAAATTTCTGCATGCTTTTAAAGCGGCCGACGATAAAAACTTACGGTTTTTTTTGGACGAACAATATTTGCTCACCCCGGCTTCCAAAGCTGATTTTCTCGACTATGTAGAAATTATCGGCAATGCCAATTTAAAAAGCACGTTTCAGGGAGCGAGTATAAAAAAAGTAGATGTTTTTCGCGTTTGGATGGAAGAAAAACGAAAAGCTCAACCCGCTAATAACTCGAAAAAGGTTCTCAAATCAACTGCAACGAGCCTTTTCTTAGAACCCAGTCAAGCACAAAATTATCTGAATGTGCTTAAAGTGGTTGATCCCCCTATTCTTACTGCCGCAGGGGACTACAGGTTAGGCAGCCATAGTAAAAGCGCGGTTGTGGCGTGGTTTGATATTCTTGACCGCGAAGGGAAAATTGATACGTCCCTTACCGCAGAAACCAGGACTCAACTCCTGAATGAAATGATCCCGAAATTGTCAATTGATAAACGGTCCCTGAGCAATACCCATAAGCGCGCTTATGTAGCTTATCATGATAAACTGGAAAGGTTGATCAAGAGGCTTTAGTGTCTTTATCTTCCTTACTTTCATTGTGGACAATCAGGAAAATCGGTTCCTGCACTTTGCATAAAAATAAATTTTATGCAACAAGAAAGTCATCCCGTTAGATCGAAGTTTAAAGAATCAAACGAACTCATCCGAACGCTCGAAGCATTCCGTGATGCACCAGCGACTATGCGCATGGTAGAGGTTAACACCGGCATCTTAAGGCCCAACATCTGCCGATACGTGTCACGATTACTAAAAGAGGGAAAGATCAGATTGGTCAGATTCAATTACTGTCCGCATACACATCATATCGCAGGGTTCTACAGCAGTGACAAAAAACATCTTAATACTACTTCTACCGATCATCAACTTTTGTTATTCTAAGAAAGCCCGTTAAAGCAATTTTAGTTTATAAGGCAGCATACCTAACTTAGCATTCAATATTTTTATTTATGAAGCTTTACAGGGGAGATTGTTTGTGTAATACCGGGACTTTGCCGGGAAGGTATCGCCTTGACGGTATCAGAAGCAAAACGTTTGGAATCGGCGATCCAGCCTATATCAAACGTGAGGGCCTCATTGCGGCTATTCGTAAACATGTACGTCCAGACCGTTCGATACCGGAAGAACTTCATTATTATAACACCACCGATTTTATATCTTTTTCTGAAGATCGTGACCGGGCGCTTTACTGGCTTTCTGAACGCGGCAAATTGACCCTGACTTCAAACGCCGAAAATTTCAGGGAAACGCGATATCTATTTACTATCGAAATAGATTTGGCCGCTGCAATAAATTTTGGTGATGGCATTTATCTTTACCGCTACCCTTGTGCACCATCCCTGAAGGAAGCAAATGCCCCTGATATGATGAGTATGTTAGCTGCGCAGGCAGTAAGGGCTGCTGGTTGCGATATTTGCGGGAATGGTACAACTACTCATTCCATGGTCCTCGTAAATAGTGAGCAGTACTTGTCCAGTTATAATGCTGACCGTTCCCTGGACGGTGCGATACAATTCGCACATAATGACAGGGAGTGGTTAATTTTACCGGCAGATCCCATGTCACCAGGATTTTTCCATGCCCGAATACCAAGAAGTCCGATCTGGAAGACTGAGTTATTTAACGATGGCACCACACGCGATACCCAGCATCATGCCGAATTAGGTATGATCGGTGACGATAATGGAAATATTATTTAGCGAATTGGTCCCGGAACCATTCCTGAATCAGTGTTTGCGACTTAAAAAATATAAGGACAAAACCAAAGAGAGAATTAAATGGAACATTCTCAATTCTTAGTAAGTGTGTGCGATAACTGGCATCACTTGTTACCTGCCCATGGGCGAGGTTCTCAGTAAGCCTTTTTTTACCATTATCGTCCTCGTAAACATTTATGGCGAGGTCAAGGTGATTGAGTATTGCGTCGTCAAAATTGGTGCCCGGTTTATAATCGGTATCAAGATGGATACATCTCCCAAAAACCATATTATTCTGATCAACTCCGGTAAGTTCCTCCAGCATCATAGAAAGATTGCCGTTATTATCTCTTTTGGCAATAACTTCCAGCCGATTGATATTGTTAACTTTATATTCCCACAAAGCTTGTTGATTACCAGGATATTCATCTTCGCCTAATTGATAGGCAGCGCCTTCCTTCTGCCGGTTGTGTATACTTAGATTTTTCCACCAATTAGGGTTTGCCGGCATGAGAATAGATTCGAAAAGCCTCCCCGGCGGGCGTTGATCAAAAACCTTATATGGTTTTAATCGGATATAAAGTGGCTTATTGGGAAAATTACTTTTAACCCAGGCTAAACCGGAAGGATTTAAACAATAGTCGATCAGAAAATAATGCCCTTGATATTGAATAACTTCGGAGTCGCCGATCTGATGGAGTGCAACAAGATCGATCAATTCATTATCAAAACTCCCAGAATCTTTTTGCCTGATATGCTCCAAAAGCGAAGGTTCGGCCTGAAAAATAGGTTGAGTGGGTTTGTAACCTTCGCAACGTTGCCGGTATTCCAGCTTAATAACCTTTTCGGTAAGTTCAAAAAGCACCATAAAACATGCTTCCCGTTCAATTCCCTGATATGCAGGGAAAAACCCTAATGATAAATAGCCGCTAACGCGGTTTAATTCAGTAGCGCCTAAAAATTCTTTCCTAAAATTGATCAATGCATCAAGAGCTTCACGATCTTCGTTAATCATTTCATCAATGAATTTTTCTGAAGCTATACCTGTATCATTTATGACCTGCGCAAAATCAGCTAATCGGGCGTAATAATCTTCGATTTCCATGAGTTGATAAAATATTATTTAGCTTAAAGCCTGGTAATTAATTCTCTTCACAATGCTCACAGTAATAACCTTGCGGGAATCGTTCAAAGTTATAATAGCCGTAGATAGCGGACGTGTAATGCTCAGTGAATAAATAGTGATTGCCCGTCATCGCGTTACAATGGGGACAGGTATTGGAGAGGTAGGCATTGCCAACGGTTTTGCTGTAATTACTTTGGATCAGCGCGCCCTTGCTGCGGGCGAATTCTATCTCTGCCGGAGAAAATACATCCGGTCCGGGATAGTGATGGCTTTTCTCCAGTACTGCCACTTTCATCTGTCCGTCGCATTTCCAGCAGCTGGAATCAATGATCATCATGTTTTTTGAGTGGAGAAAACCGCTGCATACTTTACATTTTGGGTTCAGGCAAGTCCCGAGAAATTTAGGGTGGGCAAGCTGGTCGGCGGCCGTCTTCCCTTCTTCCATGACCGAACTGACTTCGATATAAATTACACCCCGTTCGCGATAGGCCTCTATCTTTTCAGCATTGACCTTTTTCAGCTTGGATATACCGATCACTTTAAAAACATTGCCTCCCGCATTCATTAATTCGATCTCCTCCGGCGAGGTTCCGGCCTGAACCTCCGTCACATTTTTCAATAGGTTCCCGGAATGCTTTCCGTAACAATATGCACAATCCCACCCGACCGGTATCGCCTGTTTATCGTTTAATTGTGTTTCCAAATGTCCGATGAGGACACTTTTAAATGTGGTTTTTCCCTTAGACATTATGTGGGGTCGAATTTAGGCTCGAACAGGTAATTTGCTCGTTGCAATAATAAATTTATGGGTTTTTAAAGGAATAAAAAATCTTTTTTTTATGTCTCATAGATTGGTGTTGAATGGAGCATTTTAAACAACTGTTCTTCCCAACTGGACGCAAGCGAGTGGTTTTAAACTTGCCTTTTTTCACACAAGCTTTCATCTTATAGTGTGTAACGATGATAAAAGCACGGAGCGCTTCACTTCGAAAATTGCTATCTTTCCGCATGGATTTGTCCAAAGATCATCATTTCAATTCTTGCTTCTGGACCGCGAACTGGAACTTTGATGTCCTGCGCGCGCTTAGGTCCGGCGTTCCATTGCCGGGCAGGTCAAGGGATAAGATTGTGTATTGCTGGAAACTGGCACCTAATAAAATAGTGCCTCTTAAAACCGAAAATTGCTTCGTCAGTAAAAATGCGAACAATGTCACTGTCTTCCACGACCAAGCATTGGAAATGATCCGGCAGTTAGCTGCCGAAAAAAAGGTCGTTACCAATGATGTCGATGAGCAAAGTACCGGTTTGGTCTATAGCATTGAAAACCTGTTCACCGATATGGAAGACCTTTACCGGCCTACCTTATTAGAGGTGATCAGAACCGGGAGGATCGATGACCGCAAGACTAAAACGATGTTGTGTTTTTTCCTTTTCACCCAATCCCTGCGAAATCCCACCACCTGGGATTACCTGAAAACATCTTATACCAACGCAGATGAAAATGAGGATGAAGGTATGGGCGTATTAAAAATGTTCGTCGACGTTCATCGTTCTATGGAAACCCATGAGCAGGTGATGAATGCGATCATGCCCTTCCTTTCGGTCAAATGGCTACTATATAAAACCGATCGTTTCCTTTTCCCGCTCAGTGACCATGCGCTGTTAATGACCGCAGGTAAGATGATTATACCCCTCGCGCCGGACATGTTGTTGGAAGTTTTGACCAAAGAGCCTAATTCCGTAGATGCCCCCCCTTGCCTTTATCAGCTTAAGCTAAGTTATGGTAAATACCGCCTCTTCAGGCAGGTGACACGGATGAGTGCCGAAAATGAACTGGTATTCGGTGCAGGACGTTTTTTTTACCGCAGTTTCTTCGACTATCATTTTCGCCGTAGGTCGCAATAAAATTGCCCTTATTGTGGTAATATGCGTATTTTTGATAACCTGACCCCTTACAATTATGCGTGCTTATACCCAACTTTCCAAATCTTACGTTCCCGAAGAAAAATACCTGTTCCTGGGCAACGGCCCGAATCAACTGACTGCCGGTTATTCCTGGGGCGACCTGTTAAATAGCCTCCGAGACAGCGCCAAAATTTTGACGCGGCTGGGAAAAAAGACGTACCCGTTATATTTTGAAGAACTATCCTTTGCCTATGATCCGCTCGAACCAGTGGAACTTAATATACAGGAGCTAAAAGAGCGGATCGCCGCTAATGCGCTTGCTCTAAAACCTAATATCATCCATCAGCAAATTATCGGTCTGGGTCATTACAAGCATTTCCTTACTACCAATTATGACTATTGTATCGAGCAAACGCTTGACCCTTTAGGAAAGGCCATCGAGCACCAGGACAAACGTACCTCTAAATACAGTCTTTATCGTTTTAACGCGGTAAAAGATCATCATGTCTGGCATATCCATGGCGAATGTGATAACGGAAGAAGTGATCATACGGCAGATTCTATCCTGATAGGCTTCGAGCATTACGCAGACTACCTGGACAAGATCCATCGGATATTGAAAAGCGATACCGGCAAGGGCTTAGCTGAACAGATCGCAAAAACACGCTACAACTGGCCGCATAAATTCTTTACCCATGACATTGATATCCTCGGTTTCGGTTTGGATTTTAATGAAACACATTTATGGTTCATCCTTAATTTCCGGGCGCGCCTAATTCGAAAAGATGTTACAATCAGAAATAAGATCCGCTGGTTCATACCTGATATGGAAACGACTAACGAGGACAAATCTGACCTGCTGAAAATGTTGCAGGTGGAAGTGGTCAGCCTGCCGGGAACCACCTATCAGGACTATTACCAGGAATTCATCAAACGCATCAAAAATGAAGGCCAGGGAAAAAAAGCGTGATCAGGATATACTGGCTGAGATCATCCTGATAAAAGGTTTTGGTCAGGAGATCAGCGGGCAGGGTAGCTATGGCGATAGGATCGCGCCAATGCGTTTGCTGCGCATGAACGGCGCGTTGGTTTTTCAGTTCGATGATATCATCGATGAAAAATTTAAAAAGGAACCGGTGTTTACCATGACCAGTGGCGACGATGTTTGGCGGTTATCAGGAAGAACGACCGCGCACCGGACCTCGGTTAAAAAGGGTAAAGGGCGCGCCACACGTTTTACCGAGGGAAAGGTCGACGAGATCAGGTCAGCCTGGAACTCCGGAAAAGGGCACTATCGCAGCTATTACCATTGCGGCCGTAAAAATTTGCTGTACCATTTCTTTGGCAGGCAGCGGGTACTTTCACTTGTTTTTGGTAAAGATGTACTTACGGTGGAGGAAGAAGAGGAATATTTGCTGATCAGCAGTACGACCGCGTTGACCTACCAGCGGTTCAATGACCTCAGTTATGCCATCCTGGTAGCCATGGGATTTATTACCGGGGAGTTCTTGCAGGATGAGGTATTTACTTTCAAGGCCGGTAGCCATATTCGTTTCCTCTACCATACGCTCCGCAAAGGTTCATCTTCCATTTATCACGCCTTATTATGGAACCCCTATGGTTATGAAGGGATGATCGGACGTCCCTATGCGGAAAAGCTGTATAAGCAAAACACGCTGAAGCCTTTAGACCCGGAAACGTTTACGCGCCTGGCTAAACTCGTTTTAGATGACCACCATTTTAAATATGCCCTGGTGCTGTTCAACGATGCGAACGCGAATACGCAATCGCTGCTGATCAGGAACAACTGCTTTTTTGCTGTGATAGAAGTATTGCGCAAGAATTTCTTTGAGGCCCATAAAGCCAAGCTGCCGAATGCCTATTTCAATGCAGGCAACATGGATAAGATGAAAATGGTGTTTCAGCAGGTCACCACCATTTCTGCCGAGGAAATGAAAACCCTTAACCTGCGTAATTCCTTCGCGCATGGCGACGTGAAAAATATCGAAGGCACGGAAATGATGGCCATCATGATGAAGCAAATATCGCTGATCTATAAACTGGTGCTCAGCTTTGTTGGTTTTGACGGCCACGTGATCGACCATTACCACCTGCGTTACGGCCCTGCAAAAAAGGCGTATGTGAATTTAACGGCCATTCGCCCCGTAAGCAATATAATAACTCCTTAACCTGACAAGTCGGCAGGCTAACTGCTTGTTTTTTAAACTTATACCTAAATATTATCTAATCAGGTAGCTTGGCACGCTCATCGCAGGGTATTAAATTTCGACCAACTATGGACTTTAGCAATTTTAAAATTTATGGTGAAAGCCCGCAGGATGCTTTTGAAACTTTTTGCACACAGCTATTTGAACGTCACCTTCGCCGTAAATATGGCACTGATCTGGTAAAATTCCGCGTGATCAATGGTGCCGGAGGTGATGGCGGGATCGAAGCCTACGGCGAACTAAAGAACGGTGACATCATCGCAGTACAGGCAAAATGGTTCCCGGATACCATGCAAGCCTCCCAGATCAATCAGATCGAGGGCTCGGTAACTACCGCACTTCGGCTGCGCAATAATATCAAAGAATATATCATTTGTGTCCCGCGCTCATTTGGTTCGATCAAAATGGGTAAAGGCCAGGTTCCTGTTGGTAATACGGAGGAATCACGGGTGGATCAATTGACCGTTAAAATTGAGGCAGCCCATACCTCCACAACATTTACCTGGTGGTTCAAGCAGGATATGCATAACGAATTATTGGAATCCGATAATGAGGGCATGCATAAATTCTGGTTCGAGCGGGATGTGATCACGCATAAACAGCTGGTCGACCAGTTCGAATTGGAAAGAGATGCCTGGATCGATAAACGTTACATTCCGGAATTACACGGGCCTGGCGTAATCCAAGGACATATCGGGCAGATCCTTTTCAGCCAGGATTATCGCCGCCAACTGCTCGAAAGGATCGGCATAACTACCAGGACCTTGCAAAATGCACGTTCACTGATCGCCGGGTTTATCGATACGCTGCCGGCCGAAAACACGATGTTGCCTGAACTGCAAGAGGTACAGACGGCAATTGATCACAACTTGTCCGCCCTGTTGCCTTTGATCACGGCTGTAGCGGATGGTGTCAGCGACCTGCCTCCGGTGACATTGGTACCTATGCCGGTTTCCAGCGACCTCTTCATTGCTTTAGAGGCGTTCAGGCCGGCGTCCACGCAAATACGCTTTCCAAGACGGCTTTTAGACCTGTTGGAACGGATCAGTGAAATTGAACTTGAAAAGGTCGTTACCAGGGT
>Ga0206923_1113_pt1 | contig 17046 bp, 8 predicted proteins | sample Alteio_BWOrgHeat_64_FD_152961 | JGI IMG/M metagenome (GOLD analysis project Ga0206923, IMG submission 152961) | Enriched cells from forest soil in Barre Woods Harvard Forest LTER site, Petersham, Massachusetts, United States -... | ecosystem: Environmental > Terrestrial > Soil > Temperate forest > O...
TACCACAGCGCGGGCAGCGATGGACGGGCTCCGGTTCGGTGAGCGCCTCCATCATCTGCCGGCATTGTTCCGGTTGTGGAAGCAACCCGTTGGTCAGTAGTTCGCGGCAGTAATCCAGTTTGTCCGCGCGGTGGCAGTTGGCCAGAAAGCCATAGTACCGAATGCGCTGAAAACCGGCGGGTAGAGTGTGGATGAGAAAGCGCCGCTGGAATTCGTCGGCGTCTATCGTCATGGCCTTCGACTTTTCGCGGTGTTCGCTGCGGTAGTCTTTCCACTGAAACGTCACGCGTCCGTTTTCGAGCGAGAGCAGGCGGTGGTTGGAGATGGCCACCCGATGTGTGTAACGGCCGAGATACTCCAGAGCGCGCTGCGGACCGCCGAACGGTGGCTTGGCGTAAACCACCCAATCGCGCTTTTCGTGCGCACGCAGGAGTTCGTCGAAAGCGACGGCATCCTGAAGATGTTCGATACTGCCGGAGAACCGCAGCTGGTTTTTATAAAACGCGTCTTCCAGATATTCGAGAAACAACCGCCGGAACAGTTCCGAGAGCACGCGCACGGGAAGGAAGAATCCCGGCTTGCACTGGATCCAGCGCTCGTGATCCGGCGAAAGACCGCCACCGGGCACCACGCAGTGCAGATGGGGATGATGCAGCAGATTCTGTCCCCAGGTGTGAAGGATGGCGAAGAAACCGATCTCCGCGCCCAGATGTTGGGGGTCGCGGGCGATGGTGAGCAATGCTTCCGATGTGGCGCGGAACAGAATGCCGTAAAGCGTTTCCTTGTTATAGAAGGCAATCTCCGCTATCCGTTCCGGCAGGGTGAATACCAGGTGGAAATATTCGGCCGGTAACAGTTCGGCCTTCCTGTCTTCAAGCCACCTGGCCCGCTCCGTGTTCTGGCATTTCGGGCAATGGCGGTTGCGGCAGGAGTTGTAGGCGTTGCGTTTAAAATCGCAGCCATCGCATTTTTCGATGTGGCCACCGAGGACTGCCGTGCGGCAGACCTCGATGGCGCGCATGACACGCAGCTGCTCGTACGAAAGCGGGTGAGCTTTCCTGTAGGCGGCGCCATGTTGCCGAAAAATGTCGGCCACTTCGAGAGGGGGCCGTGACATCCCGGTTATTTCCGGGATTTCTGTTTCGGCCTGCCTTCATGCGGGGTGAGGCCGATGGCTTCGAGCGGACTCGGCGTGCCGGCAATCAGTTCAGGAGAGACTCTTGTGTAGCGCGCGGTGGTATCGATCCGGCTGTGGCCGAGCAGGACCTGAATGACGCGGGTATCGGCTCCGTCTTCCAGCAGATGGGTGGCGAAGGAGTGGCGCAGGGTGTGGGCGGTGACGCGTTTGCCGAGGCCGCATTGCGTGGCGGCGTCGCGACAGGCGGTGGACAACGCGGTCGTGGTCAGGTGCTTGCCCCTGCGCCAGGAGGGGAACAGCCAGTCGCGCGGAGAAGGGCGGTTACCGGCGGCGCGAAGCGAGTCTGTGACGGGCATGGTGGAGCGCCAGTAGCGACGCAGGATGGCCAGCAGGCGAGGCGGCAGTATCGTGTAACGGTCCTTTTTCCCTTTGCCCTGTTCGACACGGATCAGCATGCGTTTGGAATCGATGTCGCCCAGCCGGACGGAGACGGCTTCGGAGATTCGCAGACCGGCGCCATAGCAAAGCAGGAGCGCGGCGCGGTATTTCAGGCTGGGAATCGAGCGGAAGAAATCGGCGACCTCGTTCTGGTCGAGCACGACCGGGAGTTTATCGGGTACGCGCAGGCGGGGAAAACACTCTTTACCCCAGGGCATATCGAGCGTGACGGTGTAGAGAAACTGTGCGGCGGAGATGAAGCCGTTCACGCTTTGTGGCGCAAGCTTTTTCTCATTCAGAAGATGCAGTTCGTATTGCCGGACGGCTTCGAGATCGAGATGCTCGGGGCTGGTGTTGAAGTACCTTGCGAACTCAATGGCGTAGTGGGTATAACTTCGTTGTGTGGTGGGTGCGAGGCCACGCAGTTGCATGTCCTCGATAAAACGACGTCTTAGCGGTGTCATTATCGGGTCCTTCGGATCGGGATTTGGTTACTTGGAATAACCGCTTCCCAGTCTGGAGGGTGCCTCGCTCCCGCTGCTTTCGGGTTCGCAAACCGCCTTTTAATCCACCGCTGCCGCAGCCCTTTACCGCGTAGCGGTTTAGTTCACTGGATTTTCGGGTTGCAGCAAGCGCCGGGCAGAAGCCCTGCGGCAGGGCAGAAGCCCTGCGGCAGGGCCGAAGCCCTGGCCCCACGTTACCTGCGCAACTCAATGTATTCGACAGAGTGATCGGAGCCTTTGTGGATGATCAGATCGGCCCGTTCGCGGGTGGGCAGGATGTTTTCGGTGAGATTCCGGCCGTTGATTCTGCGCCAAATATCCTCCGCGACGTCGCGGGTTTCCGCGACCGTCAGACTGGCATAGTGATGGAACCAGGAGGATGGATCTTTAAACGCCGACTCCCGGAACGTCAGCAACCGGTCTTCGTACCATTGACGGATCACGTCTTCAGCCGCATCAACATAGATTGAGAAATCGAAGAAACCGGAAACGAACAAATTCGTGGGCGCGTTGCCGGCGACGCCGGTCTGAAGAATATTCAAGCCTTCGATGATGACCACATCCGGTTGATCGACCTCGATGCAGCGGTCCGGCACGATGTCGTACGAGATGTGCGAATACACCGGGGCGCGCACTTTGTGCATGCCCGATTTGACGGCAGTGAGAAAGCGAACGAGGCCGGACACATCGAAACTTTCCGGGGAACCCCTTGCGATCCATGAGGCCGCGATCTTTCAAAATGCGGTTGGGCAACAGGAAGCCATCGGTGCTGATGAGATCGACCTTCGGACCGGACGGCATGCGAGCAAGCAACTCGCGGAGAATACGTGCCGTGGTGCTCTTGCCTACGGCAACACTTCCGGCGAGGCCAATGATATAGGGAACCCTGGCGTTCGTGTGTCCGAGGAAGTGCGACGTGGCGTTGAAGAGGTACTGACTGGCGACGAAATATAGATTCAGCAGACGGGCGAGAGGCAAGTAAATGTCGATTACTTCCTCCAGAGAAACCTTTTCATTGACGCCGCGCAGCGCGGGCAGATCGGCTTCCGTTAATAAGAGGGGCGTATCGGCGCGAAGGTGACTCCACTCCTTTCGTGTGAAGTGGATGTAACGCGAGCGGCCGAGCCGGGGACTGTCCGTGGTTGGTGGCGGTCGCATTCGAAGGCGGGAGTTCCTTCACATTATTGACCATGCTGGCCGTATACTGTTCGGTCGCCGGGAGGTTATTAAAAAAGAGGAGAGAAGTTGGATTAGTACCGCGCCTTCACAGTCGCGGCTCGGTCAAACCAGGGGTCTGCCGGGAGCTTTGAAATCTGGACCGGTTTCTATCGCCAAATTCTCTGCGGCCCATTTCCAGAGCGACCTTGTATTTCGCTTCGAAATGTATTTGTTCGACAGCGGGCGGGTCGGCTGACGGTTGGGAGAGAGCACTCTCGTGAGCGGACGAGAGTGCAGTGAGGCAGGCGTGATGAGTAAGCTGCCTCTCCAGAAATCGCCGGACGATTTCCTTTGTTTCCTGGCGGTAGACTTCCACTACCACGCTCCGGCCGATCTAAGATAGTCCGCGGCGATAGATCGTAGCGATCTGCAAAGGGGAACCGACTTATCCTCGCCTTCGCGTTTTCGATCGCAGTCTATACAAACCGGATCACCCTGATAGAACAGGGATGTGGGCTGGCCGCATTGTACACAGGTTTCCATTGCCCCAACGTTACAGGTAAAGCGGTAACCGGATCAAGCCCAGGCATTTGGCTAGTTTGTAAGATTCATTCCAATAACACGGTCATTAGAACGATATTTTGGCTGAGATCTGAAACTCGCGCGGGGTGCCACGGCCGGTCGCGTAGCTGCTGATGGTGCTGGTAATCACACCGAAGTTGGACGCGGATAGATTGGCGTTGGGCGCGCCGTACTGGGCACGGTTCAGGACATTGAAAACATCGGCCCGAAGGCGCAGCTTCAGGCGTTCCATGAGGGAGATATCTTTCGCTAACGAGAGATCCACATCGGAGATGCCGGGGGCGCGAAAGTCGTTGCGGCCCAGATTTCCAAATGTTCCGTTGGCGGGCGTGGAAAACGCGGCGGGGTTGATCCATTGCCGCGGAGTGGATCCGCCAGGTGGAGTGAGCGAAACACCGGGCACAAGATCCGGACGGTCTTCGCCGCCGATGGCGAGGCCGCCAGGCACAGACCCGTTCGACCGGGTGATGGTGATGTTGAACGGCAGACCGGTTTGCGCGGTCGCGATGGTGCTCAGCGCCCAACCGCCCAGGACCGTGCGCGCCAGGCCGGGGCTGGTGAGATATCGCTTCCCTGCTCCGAAGGGCAACTGATAAACGGCGGAAAGATTGAAGACCTGGCGAATGTCGTCGTCACTGCTGGCTTTATCGCAAGCCCGGCAGAAGGAGTCCTGGGGTGTATCGGATTCACCGCCGCCAATGCTGCCGTCGTTGATCGAATGCGACCACATGTAGTTCACAGAGAGCAGGAAGCCGTTCTGAAAGGCTCTTCGTCCATTGAGCTGCAGCGCATGGAAGGTGCTGTTTCCAACGTCGCCGCGCCATGTAACGGGACCGAAGGCCGGGTAAGGCGCAACTCCCGTCTGCGGATTCACGAGGTTGGTGTAGGTGGTGGTGAGAAGATCCGTGCCTTTATTTCCGAGATAAGTGGCGGTTCCGAGGATGTTCCAAGGCAGCTTCCTCTGAATGGATGCGGTCCATGACGCAACGTAGGCATCTTTCCTGTTGCGATCCAGATCGCGCGGAGTCACAACCCCGAGCCCACCGGCTTCCGCATATTCGAGAAACGGTGTCAGAGGATAGGCAAGGGCCGGGAAAGCCGTATTGCTGAAGGTGTAGCGCTGGACGATGTTGTTGATGGGAAGATCCTGGTCGTCTACCTGACCATCGGTGTGGTAAATGCCGCCTCCCACGCGCACAACCGTGTCGCCGTGGGCCCACGCGATCCCGATGCGCGGGTCAACATCGTTGTACCGGGGATGAAAGAAAGGCGCGGTGCCGGGGCAATAGCCGCCGCAAGTGCCGAAATCGAACGGCGCGTCTTCGTTGTTGATGGCGTGGAGCGCGTTGAATACGTTGTAGCGCACGCCGGCGGTGATCGTCAGACTGGCGGTCGCTTTCCATTCATCCTGCACAAAGCCGAAGTACTCCGTCTTGCGCTGGCGCACGAGGGGAAGGAGCGCGGTGTAGGTGGCGGAGCCCAGGCTGTTGGCACTGAAAGCGCCCGTGGAGTTGTAGGTCAGGGTTCCGCTGGAGGACGAACCCTGGTTGATGGAAAGCGCCCGCGCCTCAAAACCGAACTTCAAAACGTGCCGGCCTCTGGCCCAGGAAAAGTTGTCAATCAGATCAAAGCTTTTCGAGGGATCGTCGGAAGTTGTGGACCCGGTGAGGGGGCTGAACCCGGATACGGAGACGCCGAACGGCAGCGGCGACGCGTTCGCCTGGTGGTAGATGGATTGATTGACGCCGAACTTAAAATCATTGAGCAGCGAGGGCGTCAGGGCATGCGAAAGCGAAATCACGCCGTTGTTGAACTTCGTGTCATATCGCGTCTGCACGATCAGGTTGCCGGAGGGAATCGATTCCACGGCCTCATCGGTGCTGAACCGGATAAAGGCTGTGGTGCGATCGGAAAAGTAATGATCGATCCGGACCATTCCCGAGTCTTCGTTATCGACCTGTCTGCCTGACGCCTGGTAGTTCCACACGGCGGGAGTGGAGGTTGGCGAGGTTCCGGCAGGAAAAGCCTGCAGTACGGGGAGCAGCGCCGGAGATGCAACGGCGGCTTGCGCGATAAAGGCAGGGCTCGGGACCAGGCCGATCTGGGTTCCATCCAGCCTTTGGCGCAGACCCTCATAATCGACGTAGAAGAAGGTCTTCGACCTGACGACAGGGCCGCCAAACCCGGCTCCGAACTGATTGAGCAGGAAAGGGTCGGGCGAAGATCCATCGAACGGCGAGCGGGTATCGAGCGAGTTGTTCCGGAAATAATCGAAGACCTGCCCGTGAAAACCATTGGTGCCGGAGGGTGAAACGACGGAGACCTGGCCGCCTGCTGTGCCGGATTGCGCGTCGGCGCCAAAGTTCTGCGATTGCACCTGGAATTCCTGAATGGAATCGAGAGGAATGTTCAGGCGCATGTATTCTCGTTGCTCCTGATTCCAGACGGCGGTAGCGTCGATGCCGTCGAGCGTGAGGTTGTTGTCGTCGAGGCCGTGACCGGCGAAGCGAATGGTTCTTTGATCGCCTGCGCCGTTATCGATGGCACCGGGCGCGAGCGATGTCAGGGTCGCCCAGCCGCGGCCGTTGATGGGTAGATCGTTGAGCTGGGTCAACTCGATCGCGGTGCCGACGGTGGCGTCCACTTTGTCGAGTTCTATCAGAGATTCCGTCACGGTTGTCTGGTCTTTACCGTGCGCCACGTCGAGCCGGATATCGAGCGTCCTCGTTTGTCCGACCAGTTGTTCGACATTCTTCGCGATTGAATCGGCGAAACCTGGTTTGGAGAAGGCGACCGAGTAGGCGCCGGGCGGGAGGCCGAGCAGTTCATAGGCGCCGTCCGGAGTTGTCAGGGTTTCTCGCTCAAAACCTGTCGATTTCAGGGTGGCGCGGACTCGGGATTGGGGAATCCGGTTCCCCTGCGGATCGGTTACCGTGCCCCGGATGACGGTTCGATCGACTTGTGCCTGGAGGAGGTTCGGATTCAGGGATACGAGCAGGGGAAGCAGGGCAAGGTAAGGTTTGAATTGCATACCCGAATGACCACCTTGCCACAGGTGAGGCGAGGTTGGGGTGAAGAATCGGTTAAACCGGATGGGTGAGTTTCATGAGATTGTCATGTGAGACTGCGTCATCGATGGGTGAGCCCCCAGACCCAACAGATGGATCGGCGAGCCCGGCTTCCTGCTTGCTCCCTAAAACCGCTCTGTCGCGCCACAAATCGGCTGATCACCTTCGCGGCTCAGTAATGGGTGCACCTCGGCCTCCAGGACCACCTTCGCGGCTTGTTAACGGCTCCTCGTCGGCGAAGGCGCGCGTGCTTTCGTGGATCAGAACGGCTCCGAATGCGTGATTCCCGGCACTTTGTATTCGCCAGAGCTTTGTGGCACGGTGTACCATGGTCTTCGAAGCCGATGAATTTTCTTGACGCGCTGGCTCCGGTGGGAAACGACCGGACATTGGCGCTGGCAATCGACCCTGAACGTATGCCTGCGCATATCGCCATCATCATGGATGGCAATGGGCGCTGGGCCAAAGGCCGTGGTTTGCCCCGGTTTGCCGGCCATCGGGCGGGCGTGAATCGGGTGCGCTCCGTGGTGGAAGACTGCTCGCATCTGGGCGTGCGGGCTTTGACGCTTTACGCGTTTTCCGCAGAGAACTGGAAGCGTCCCCGAGCTGAAGTAGAGATGCTCTGGCGGCTGTTGCGGATTTATCTGCGCCGCGAAATCGAAGATCTGCAGCGTAACAACATCCGGCTGCAATCGAGCGGACGCGTGGAAGCGCTGCCGCAGGGCGCGTACGAAGTTCTGCGGGAAGCCGAACGCGCGACGTCCCATTGCACCGGAATGGTGCTCAACCTGGCCATCAATTACAGCGCGCGTAATGAACTGGTGGATGCGGTCAACACAATCATCGACGAGGCGCGGATTGAAGGGCGTCTTTCGAGCCTGGTGGTGGACGAGCAGATGATCGAGCGGCGGCTGGCGACGGCCGGTCTGCCGGATCCCGATCTGCTGGTTCGGACGTCGGGCGAGATGCGGATCAGCAATTTTCTGCTGTGGCAGATTGCGTACGCGGAGTTGTACGTCACGAACACTTACTGGCCGGATTTCGACCGGGCGGAACTGCTGAAGGCCATTCTCGAATTCCAGCGCCGCGACCGGCGATTTGGCGGGCTCACGGCGGCGCCTGCCGCGCGTCTGCTGAGCGAGCAGGATACCCCGCGGGTTCAGGACATCGATGAGATAGCCGATTCACTCACGACAGCCTCCCTGAAATGAAGCGCGCCCTTACCGCACTGGTTCTGGTGCCCGTGGCCGTCTATTCGGTCCTGTTTTCACCGCCTCCCTTGTTTCTGGTTGTCGTAGCGCTGTTCGCGGTACTTTGTTTTCGCGAGTATGCGCGCATCACGGAGGCGCCGGCGATGCCCGGCTACGTGGCGGGGCTGCTGATTCTGGTGGCGCCGCTGAATCAGGCGGCGCTGATTCTGTTCCTCACTGCTCTGGCGGCATTGTGCCTCAACCTCTCGTCGGATGATTTCAGCAAGGGAGCGGCGCGCGCGGCTGCGCTGGTACTCGGGGTGGCGTACGTGTTCGGGGCGTGGAAGACGTCGTTGCTGTTGATGCACGATATCGATTCGCCGGCGCTCTGGCATATTTCGGCGGGCCGGCACTGGCTGATGTTTGCATTGATTGTGAACTGGATTGGCGATACCGGGGCGTACTATGTGGGGCGGAAGTTCGGCAAGCACAAGATGGCTCCCCAGGTGAGCCCGGGAAAGTCGTGGGAGGGCGCGGCGGCGTCGGCGGTAACAGGCGTTATTTTCGGGCTGATTTATTTACCGCTGACGATTGCGGGAACGCCGGTGTGGGTGGCGGGGGCGATTTCGCTGGCGGCTAACGCGGCGGGACAGATCGGGGATCTGGCCGAATCGGCACTGAAGCGCGGGGCTGGGGTGAAGGATAGCGGGACGCTGCTGCCGGGGCATGGCGGGATGCTGGATCGGCTGGATAGTTCGTTGTTTGCTATGCCGGTGGTTTATACGCTGGTGATGTTGCTGGGGCAGTTGCGGGGGTAGGTTTTTTTGGGGGGCTGCGCGGGTGGTTTGCCGGTGCTCCCGTGGATAGGTTCGTTGCGAGCCAACCGCTCTCTCACGTTCGCGGCTCAGTAACCAGGGTTGGCAACGCCTACTGCGAAGGGCCGATTGAAAATCGGCCCGCAGGTTACAAACCTGCCCCACACTTACAGGGTCAGGGGATCATCATGACCGGGGCTTGCCAGAAGGCGGCTTTGCGGCTGGTCGGGTCGAGGACTGTTACCTGACAGTTGTATTCGCCTGGCTTCAATTTGTTGAGCGCGAAGCTCAGCTTGATCGGCAACATGTGCGAGTGCGGATCGAGGCCATCCACGACCTTCACGGGCGGGGTTTCCATCGCCTTCACCGACCCCTTGTAGAACGTCACGTAAGCAACGAGTGGGCGCGCTGTGGTGGCAAATACCTTCTTCTTATTGGCATCCACCTTGTAGTGGCCCTCTTCGTCGAGCTCGAACTCAAGAGCCTGGAGGTAGACGTACATGTCGCTCGCATTGTGGAACACGCGGGTGACGCTGGGGATCAGCTTCTGGCCATCCTGCACGAGCGGGTTGGCGGCCTGTGTTGCCGCTGCTTTATCGCCCTTATCCGCAGCGATCGCGGTACTCATCTGCGCGCGCTGGCTGCTCAATACGACGGAGGAGATGGGAACTTTCTGATCTTCCCGATCCAGGTTGGGGACGTGGAAAGATCCCATGTAGGTTCCGATTCTGCCGGTTTCGCTGTCACGCGCGAGCACTTTGATTTTGTAGTCGCCAGGCAGGAGATTGTAGCCGGTGTCATAGGCGATCGGACGCTTCATCCATTCCGCAGCCGTGGCCTCGGTTAACTTGATATCGCGGTAGTCGCGAATGTTCTGGATGGTGGTGCCCTGATCGTCCTTGATTTCACCGATGAAATCGATGAGCGTGTGTTCGGCGCCGCCCTTCTTGGCGAGGGCCAATTCACTGCCGGGGATTTTCACCATGATGGGCACGAAGGACTCCGCCATGTTCTGGCGGAAATAATTCACTTCGAGCGCCATGGTCAGCTCGGTGATGGGATCTCCCATCATGAGAGCGTCCTCGAGTTGCCGCTCTTTATCCGCCTGCGTGAACTTGCCATATACCTTGTTCGCGTAGTAGCCCTGGCGGTAATCGAGCGAGGCCTGCATGCCGTTGTTCAGAGTGATTTTGACTTTGCGGAACTTGCCATCGAGCGCGTCATTGGTTGTGTAGTAGCCAATGATGTAGTAGCTCATGATGGCTTTTTCGGCGTTCACAATGCCCTGCCCGAGGTCGTTGTAATCGAGCATGGCTTTGCCACCGGTGTCAGCGGCGAGAGTGTAGAGCGTGTCCTGCGATTTGGCGAAGTTGGACTGGACGGCAAGAGCGGCCGCGCCTGTGTACATACCGGCGCCACCCTGCGAACCACGGGTTGCATCGCCGAGCGGCGACGACGCGACAAGGCCGCGGGCGTCAATCGGCCAGATGGACACGCCGGCGCGGACCGCGCTGTTTTCGGTAGCGCGCAACTGAGCCTGATTATCGATGCCGTTCAACTGCATGCCACTGGCGAAATAGATGAGCGATTTTTTCTCGCTCAGGGTGCCGAGCATTTTGATGGCGGTCTCGACGGCGGCGAGCTGGCGATCGGTGTTGAAGATGTTGAATTCGGAATCGTCCTGGCCGAAGGCGGCGCCGGTATCGGAGGCGCTGGCATCGGCGGTGGATTCGCCGGTATTATCGGCTTCACCGGCTACGAGCGTGGCAATGATGTTGAGGAGCTTGTCCTTATCGCCGGTGAAGTCCTGGAGGACTTCGACGCCGGTGCCGTTGTACTGCATGATGGCGATCAGATCCGACGGGCTCATCTGCTTTTTCACGAACGAGGTGGCGGCGTCGAGCGCGTGCAGCTGATCGAGAATCTGCATGGAGCTCATGTCGAAATAGATGGCGAGGAGGCGGCGATCCTTGTACTGGACGGTGCCGGCGGGCTCGGGTGCAATCTGAGTTCGGGTGAGTTTTGCCAGCGCGACAGGTTCGGCGGTGCGCTCCGTCTGGAGGGTGGGAGCGGCAACGATGTCGTCGAGTTTTTCATAGTCGAAGAACTTGATGGTTTGCGGCTTGTTGTCTTCGAGAACGGTGAAGTCTTCCTTCTTCAGGCCTTCGATGGCTTTACCGTCTTTGTCTTTGACGTTGACCTGTTCGAGCACGAGGGTGGCGCTGGCGCTGAAGGTGGCGACACCGGTAGACGACTGCACCTGCGACTGCACGCCTTTCGGCGGGGCAGGCGGCTTGGGCGCCTGGGCAGAGGCCAGGAGCGGAAGAATCAGGAATGCTCTGAATAAGCGGGAATTGCTGAAAAAAGCACAGGCCGAAAGCCTATTCCACAAGGACGGAGAATGTTTCATATCAGAACGTAAGCCTCAAATTGGTGGTCACACTGCGCATCCCGTTGGGATTGGTTGGAATTCCGAATTGTTGGCTGGTGATCAAGGTGGTCCAGCTACCGAACACCACGTGGTTCAGGGGATTGTTGGCGTTGATCTGCAGACTCAGGTTGAATCTGTCGCTCAACTTGAAGGAACGCTGCATGGAGGCGTTCATGGAGAACTGGGACGGTCCGGTGATGGAACCGACGCCGGCATTGCCCCATTGGCCGGCTGCGGGCGCCGTCACTGCCTGGAGGTTGAGGGAATGTCCCGAGGGCGCGTCATAGATGGAGGCGCCCGTATAACTTGCCCGGACGCTGCCCAACTGGCTGCTGATGAATTCCGGGTAGGTAGGCGTTAAAGGTAAACCGGTACCGAGATTGATACCGTCCAGGAACGTCCAGTCTTTGATCAGTTTGCCGCGCCAGCCGCTCAAGAGCGTACCGCCGCCGATACCCATCCCGGAGGTGTACTGCAACTGAATATTGGCGAGGTGCCGCTGGTCGAAGTTGGAAAGTCCGCGCTCGCCTTCGAGATTGAGCCAGTTCTGCGCCGGGGGGCCGCTGCTGCCGCCCACAGACGCCGCGTCATCCATCGATTTCGAATAAGTGTAGAGGAGAGAGGCGGTAAAACCGTTGTGCAGACGCCGCCGCAAATTCAGGGTGCCGGCCTGACGGGTGGAGTTTGCGTTCGACGTATAGTAGATGAAACTCGAGGGGCAGGTGGGGCACGGATTGACCGCGCCGACGGGATACGTGTTGGGCACGAAGGCCTGCAACAGGTGAGTCCCCTTGGTTCCCGTATAGGTCGCCTGCATCACGAGAGCGAACGGCAAATCACGCTGGATGGAGAGGTTCCAGATCTGCGAGTAGCCGATTTTGAAGTTGGGATCGACAGCGATGGTGTTGGTGGTGACGTTTGGCGGCACAGAGAAGCCGTTCGTGAGGGTGAGTGGATTGGCGGCGGTATTCAACACCGAGAGGCTTTTCGAAAGCGGCGACTGCTGGGCCATCTGGCCGGCGAAATTATTATAAACACCGGTGTTATAACCGATTCCATAACCGCCGCGCACGACCATGGAGGAGGCCGGGAACGGTCGCCACGCAAAGCCGGGGCGTGGCCCGAATTCGTGCTTATCTGGACGGAGCAGGGAGGAAGGATAGGTTGTGCCTGTCAGGGGTCCGGTGGGATTGCTCGCGAGGACGGGCGCGATGGCGCCGAAACCGGGAGCGACGTCAAGATTCACCAGGCGACCGTAACGTTCGGTGATCGGCGAAGTGTATTCCCAACGAAGGCCTAAAGTGAGCGAAAGGCCGGGGCTGACTTTCCAATCGTCGGTGAAGTACAGATCCGGGTTTACTGCGCGGAGATATTTGTCGGCGTTGCCGAACGCGATGGAGCTCTGGTCCGGCACGCCGAGGAGGAAGTCGGCGAAATCGAGGCCGGTGTTGGGAGTCGGAGTGGTGACTCCGCCGACGGTGGAGACCTGCTGGGTGGCGGCACCGGTAAAGCTGAAATTTCCGCGCGGAGTGCTCTGGCCGATCTTATTGAACTGCTGCCATTTCATGTCGCCGCCAAACTGGATATTATGGCGGCCGTGGTTCCAGGTGCCGAGATAGCTGTAGATGCTGGACTGATTGTGGACGATGGAGGCATTCCCATCGTTCAATCCGGCGAAGCTGCTTTGACTAAAGCCCAAACCTGGAGGACCCCAGTTGAGGGGTGTCTGGTCGTTTCCGGTGATACCGGCGGCTGCCGAGACGTTGGTGACGTTTGAGAAGAAGGGGTAGATGGTGTTCGACTGCCGGCTGAATTGATATGTGAACGTGCCGTAGAACCGCGGCGTGTAGGTTCGCCGGTAGGACGCGGTGGCCGACATGCCGAACGAATGGGTCAGATCCAGGAAGTTGAAGGCGTTAGGGTTGTCGCTGCGCGTATCCTGCATGGCGAAGACGCCGGAGACGAAATTCTTGCGCTTGAAGCTCTTGCTGACACGAGTCTGCAGGGTGTCGGTATGGGTGTTGTTGATGAGCGGCACCTGATAGTTGTAAGCAGAATCGCCGTTGAAATTCGGAAGCGGATAGTAGTGGAGCAGATACAGTGCCGCGGGACTGATCCGGCTGGTGGGAATGATGTTGCCGGCAAACGGCTGGCCAGAGGTCGGATCGTAAATCTCGACAGGTTTGCCGGAGGGATAGAGTACCTGCGAAAAATCGCCGGTGCGCTCTGTCGCACTCGGCATCAAATTGGGGCTGACGCTCGAAGCACGGTTCTCCGTTCGCTGATAGAACACGGCGAACGACGGCGGGTTGACCCGCGGAATCAGACGAGGAAACCTGATGGGACCCTGAAAGTTGAAGCCGCCCGTCAGGTTGTTGGTGGAGGGCTTGACAGTTTGCTGACCGTTCTGCGAGAAATTGGCGGCGTTGAGGGCGGAATTGCTGTCGTTCAGGACGATGGAGTAGGTGTAGAGCCGCGGGCCGCCCTTGCGGTTGTTGCCGAAGGCCGGATTCTGCGCAAACGGAGAAGACGCCCCATTCTGGGCGCTGCCGTTGATGAGAAAGCCATCGGCTGCGCGCTGGCTGAGTTCGGTGGTGACTTCGGGGGCCGACGAAGCGACAGCTGGGGCAGGCGTACTGCCAGCGGAAGCATTGAGATCGGTGCGCTGGAACGCTGTGGCAGGTCCGGCCGGGACTGCGCCTTTCTTGCCGTTGGCAGCCGGTTTGGCGTTGGCAGCGGCAACCGAGGCTGTGAGAGACGGAGTGGGAGCAGCTCCAGGGGTGGCCGTGGGCGCGGCAGTCACCGCAGGGCCGGTTGGAGCGGCGGGCGCGGGAGGCGCGGCACTGGCACCAATCTGATCGAGGGTCAGCATTTTCAGCTGAAAGACTGGCCCGGGCAGACCGGAACCGGGAGTGCCATCCTGCTTCGCCGAGGCAAAGCCGACCATCTCGGCTTCCATTTGCCAGGTGCCATCAGGAAGATCGGCGAAGACGTAGTTGCCCTGTTCATCGGCAACGGCGGTCTCCTTCTTGTCACCCTGAGTCGCGGTGACGGTAGCGCCAGGTAAGGGAAGAACCACGGGCGGCCCTGCCGTCTCACCGGGTGCCACAGGCGCGGGGGGCCCGACAAACTTCACCTGTCCGCGATACTCCGCCGCGATGAGGGGCAGCATGGCAAGGCACGCGATGGCAATGTACTTGGTGTATTTTTTCAGATGCATGACTCCCTACAGACCCTCTCCCTGCTTACCTATGATTACGTGTTTTTGGACTACGTTTTTCTGTCCCGAACCGCCCGGCAGGAGCGCTAAACTCGCCTGGTACCACCTGAGGTGGTTCGCAGGGCCCCGAACGGGTTAACTGTATTACGCCGATGATTACCTATATGTTCCCATTATGTGTCGCCCGACCGTTAAAGCGTTTGACGCCCGGATTGGCGTTTTGTGTAGTCGAGCCGGTCAATTTTCCTCCGTTTTTTATACGCCCAAGTAGCCGAAACAGTTGGCCTTAGGTTTTGGGACTCAGTGACAGGGCGGTTTGTTCCCGTAAACCTTAAAAATCCCGCTGACTACAACATAAAGACCGTTCATCCGGCGATTCGTTACATTTTCGGCGACGATTCCCTTGATTCATCTATATTACGTGCGGTATTACGTGCGGTGTAGGTGTTTGGTTCACGATCATGAACAAGCCAAAGCGTGTCCCACCTAGTTGGCTGTTGGTTTTTCCTCCAGGTGATCGATAACGATCACGGGCACGGGCCGTTTCTGCATTTCCAGTTTCAAACCGAGCTGCTTATCCACAGCTTCAAAGATGGTGAAGCCGCCGCCAGGGTCAGACGCCGAAGGGGCGTCGCTGCCGGGCGGCGGGCCGCCGCCATTAAACTGCGCCACGAGATTCCGGCTGAACGACAGCGTAAAATCCCAGCCACCCTCGACGCCTGTGGCGTCCAGAACCGGCCAGTTCAGGCCTGGTCCCGCGTTTTGTAACTGATCTGCAAACTGCGACATGGTCACGTTCTGGCAATTCAGGATCTGGGTGCCCGGCGGCGTTCCGGCCGGCACCGGGTTGACGTATTTGCATCCGGTACGACTGGAAGGTTCCGCTTTCTTCATTTTCGGTTTCCCTGCCACCAGGGTGTAGGCGGACATGGGGCGTTCCTCGGTGTGGGATTTCAGCCCGAAGCGCTCTTCGAGAAGTGAGCGGAGCATGGTGGACATTGAAGCCGGGTCCAATTGGCCGGGGGCATCCGACGGCGCCTTGGCGGTGATGTCGAACCGCTCGGTATTCGCCCAACCCGGAGCACCGATGATGGCGTCGCCGCTGATAAAACCGTTCGTCGGGCTGAACGCGCGCAGAAGCAGAGTCTGCAGCGTCATCCCCTGAATTGTGACGCGGCCGCCGGGCTGGTTGCGCATCATGCCGCCCATGAAGTCCGCGGCGGTTGGTTTGATGTCGGCCACTTCAAACGCGGTAGGGGTGGGGATGGCCGGCAACGCTTCGGCAACACCCGACGGATTGGCGGTTGGCTTTTCATTGACGCTATCGACAACAATTACCGGCGTGGGATACGGCTGCTGCTCGAGCTTGAGGCCAAGTTGTTTGTCGACTGCTTCCGGGAGTGTGATGCGCTCTCCGACGTTGGCCATGAGGGGACCGTTCAATTGCATGGACCACCTGACGTCGAAACTCCAGATGCCTTTCAGGCCGGTTTGGTCCAGCACCGGGTTGGGACCGAGAGACGCGCCCATCATGTTTCGGAGGCCTGAGGCGAATGACTCCATCGTCATATTGCGGCAGTTGTACTGGATGACCATGCCGGGTCCGAGGGTGACGGTTGTCACCGTGCCGTTCGAGCCCATCGTGCTGAGCCGGACGGTGCCATCGGCTGGCGTTCCGGCCGCCGCGGGTGGAACCTTACATCCGGTTTCGCCAGTTCCATCGGCTTCTTTAAGTTGCAGCTTTTTTCCGGCCGTCAACGCGTAGGTTGGCAGGGGCTTTGTGTCTTTGTGGACGACTAACTTAAACCGATCAGCCAGGAGAGACTTGAGCATGTCATTCACCGCATCCGGCGCTGTATCGGCGGGCATCCTGGCGACAACGTCGTAGCGAGTCATTTCGAGCCAGTTGGGGCCTCCGAGGATCTTGTCGGAATCGAAACCGTAAGCGATTCGGACGAGGTCGAGCATAGTGGCGCGATGAAGCTCATAGCGTCCGTTGCGGACGGGGCCGCCCTGCATGAACTGATTGGGAGCTTTGGGGCTGACGTGGACATCCGCGATTTCAAACTCCGGCCCCGATGCGGCGGCGGAAACTCCGACGGATAAACAGGCGATCAAATATGCGGGCACGAATCTTCGCGTCATGTTTTTACGGCTCCGGTGGTGGCGCTGCGCTTCATGCATACTATAACACTAGTACTATGTATTGGTAAATCAGTTGTCGGTCGGTTTTTGCTCCACGTGATCGATGACAATAGCCGGCATCGGCCGCTTCAGCAGTTCCATTTTGATGCCGAGTTGTTTTTCCACTGCGTCGGCCAGGGCGATGCCGCCGCCTGGGTCAGACGCTTCGCCGGCACCCGCAGCGGCCGGTGCAGGCCCGGCGTCTCCGCCACGTCCGCCGCGCCCTCCGCCACGCCCGCCATTGAGGATACCCGCGCCACTGAATCTCAGGGTAAAGTCGTACGACCCCTCGAGCCCCGTGCCATCGATCACGATGCTA
>Ga0206923_1056_pt1 | contig 17016 bp, 21 predicted proteins | sample Alteio_BWOrgHeat_64_FD_152961 | JGI IMG/M metagenome (GOLD analysis project Ga0206923, IMG submission 152961) | Enriched cells from forest soil in Barre Woods Harvard Forest LTER site, Petersham, Massachusetts, United States -... | ecosystem: Environmental > Terrestrial > Soil > Temperate forest >...
AATATCGGTAATTATCTTATTAAAAATATTTGGAGTTATTTGAATCTTAATATTATTAAAAAAAGCGCCGTTCCATCATTTCAATGCAGTGATCTAATGAATGGAAATATTGATCCACCCATTCATTGTATTCGGAAAATTCCGGACTTAAATTTGAAGGAAAATGGAAGGGGTCTATTCCGTTCTGCTCAACAGGGCATTTCTCGATCAACGACTGATATTTCAGGTCGATTTTATCCCTAAGATCGCTTAAAGCATTGTATTCGCCCTCGAGCTGTCGGCAATGTCGGAAATACTCACTCCGTTTGGGCCGGTTGAAAATCGAATAAACAGGATCCCAATTGGGCATAGGCGGCAGGGAAAGGGGAATGAGCGGCGGCAGAAGCGAGGGATGTTGGAACTCCTCAGGACTTTTTAAACAAATATGCAAGTTTTTGTTTGAATTAATTTCTTCTAAAATCATTTTAAAACCGATTTTTTGCAATATAAAATAACTGTTTTTGTTTAAATATGCAAATGTTTATTAAATCGGAGCAAGAATAGTGAAATTTAAAGATTATTGAGCTCCTGGGGGCTCTTTTATCTTTTTCCCTTCGATGCAATTGTCATTATAAAAATCATAATCCCACTGTTTGCAATAACAGAATTTTTCATTAGGGTCGTTGTCCACGTAGAACGGATGATCATCTGCTTTCTTTTTTCTATACTTGCATATTTGCGAACACCAACATTCGCAATTTGGATCATCTTGACAGTCGCTTTGGGTTTGGCAAGGGAGTCGATCTCCATTCGTTGCGCACGAAGTCAAAAGCGCCGCTGTAATTAGAAACAAAATATTTCTCATAAGGACCTAACGGAATAGATTTTATCTTCCATCTTCTAAGTATCAGAAAAAGAATTATTGGAGAATTCATTTTTTTTAATCGTAAGAATTTTCTCTCTTCGATACCATGCCAGGATTTAATTTGAGAAAAATCATGGCAGGAGTGACACAGGAGGTCAGTTCTTCATTACCCAATAGAGGGGAGAGTCCAAAGTCGTTTGACTCTTTCGGATCAATCCCTGTTTCAGAAAGATCAATGCCAGCTTATATCGATCTATCCGGCGATCCTTCGGCATCAATCATTGAAGCATCAGAGGCTCTTCATCAATTAAGAAGGAATAGCTTTCCTTTCCTTTTGCATTTGGATTCCCAATCCCAAGATCGTTCAACAATTCCCGAGGAAAACAGGGATGGGATGCGCGTTGAGACAGCGGCTGAAACTGTATCTTCAGACATCGCTCAACTGCCTCCAATTCCCATTCCTCAATTGATACGAACGGTAAAAAAAGACTATGACCGCCCGATTGATTTAAATAGCCCAAAGGATGAGCCAAAGGGGGTTTCTACAGGATTTGTTCCAAGCCCAATTTCTCAAGATGATTTAAAAAAAATACAAGCAATGTGGTTGAATGCTCCTCAAATAGCTTCGGATATTTTTTATCCTGAAGATAAGGAATTAGGGCCGGCTCAGGGGGTAGACTCTTCTGCCTCTTTGCGGCGAATGACCTCTAAAGATTATAAACATTTTTATACGTCGGATTTTCCTAAAACTGAATTGGCGGCATCCAAAACCGTTCAAAAAGGAGCTGCAGCGGGAGAATCAACCGCAACTCTTTCACGAACTGACAATTATATAATTCTTCCATCGTCATCGATGAAAAATACGGAGGATTCCAGATCCTGTCTTCGAAAGTTATTCTCTTGGTTTCGATTCAAGTTCCTATGATCCAAATATGCAAATCGCGCAATACGAGCTCTTCTTTACCATATGTTTTTACTAAAGAAATAAAATGGGTTTTCATTTTTTCTTGGGTTACTTCAGAAAGTTCATCCCAAGAAGTGAATAAGAGAAAAGATAATAAGGCTTTGCCCTCTTCATTGGGGTTGAACAATCCTCGATCGAAACAGCTCGATACATCCAAACGCGATTCGATCAACATCGTTTGGAACGGGATGCCTAACCGCTGCAATTCAGCTGTGATTTCTTCAGCGACGATTTCCTTGTCCTTTCCCAATAGCGAAGCGCAGAAAGCATTCAGTTTATATCGATCGCCGCTCTTCGATTGCAGAGTCATCACCCCAGCCCCGGAAGGATCCGATATAATCGATGCAAATTTTGCCAAAGTATTCCGCTCTTTTTCGACTCCTTTCCAATCTTTGATAAAGTACCAAACATGCGATGCGAGAGCCAAATCGGCCTTCGGAGGGAGATAGGCGGCGTCATCAAAAGGGAGAGAGCTGTATTCGGCAATTTGACTTTCCGTCTCTCCGTTTATGGATGCGAAAAATTCCTTCTTCATTTCAAGGGATGGATCTTCGCAATAGGTGGAAAAATGGGCTGCGCTTCCGCGCGCTTTGGCAAATTCTTTCAACAGGGGGATTTCCATGCCTCCGCTCCCAGCTCCGACAAAGACGGAGGTGAACGGGTAATCGGCATCCTTGATGCGCGCCCAAAGTTCAGGAAAATGATCTTGAAGAAGGGACAAAGTCGTTTGTTTTTGCACTTCTTTTTGATCGGTATTCTTCAAAAATGCGGCAAACCATTCTTTATGTTCTTGGAATGCAGGCGCGCTCTCATATTCTGCTGCCACATGTTCCACTTGCGGAACAAGACTCGCAATGAACATCAGAGGGGCAAATAACATGGTCGTCTCCTTTCACAAAAATGAGGGGGCATCATGCTAGAAAATCTCTAAAAAAAGAAAGCGATTTTCTATGCGGGATTGCCCCCCGCGGCATAAAATCTATCCATAAAAATAGAGGATAGACAAAGCAAAAATGGCAAAAACCGGCGTTCTTACCATCCGGAATCCATAGAGGGAGTGCAGAATGTTCAAGCCGCTCAATAAGATCAATCCAGGATAAATGATCTGGAGAATCGGCGTTAAAAACGCGAGAATCCCGCTAAATTGCAGATTGGCAAAAAGCGCTGCCGTAAACAATGTAGTCATGAGAGACCAAATCGGGCTTATTTTCTCTTTGCATAGGTCCTTCTGCAAATAATCGGCAAAAGTAGCGCTTAGGGTAATTGCTGTCGTCAAACAAGCGAATGTAACCGCAACCATCGCAATACAGCCTCCTATAGGACCCAGGATCTGCATGGCGATGGCTCCGAGCATCTCTTCGGGGGGAAAGGATGGATCGAATGTCCATGCGTGGTAAGATGCGACCCAAGTGAGTCCTATATAAGTCATCAGAAGCAAGGACGCGGCGATTAGACTGGAATAGAGCATCTTTTTGAAAATGACGCCCTGTCTTTTTGAGGGCAATTCCGATTCGGCCTCTTTTTCAAAATGAGGAAGGATAACGGTGGCAAATATAAATGCCGCGATCAAATCCATCGTATTATATCCGCCTAGAAAGCCCTCGATGAAGCTCTCCTTAGGAAGTACTTCAGCAGGGTTTAAAGAAGTGGCGCCCCAAAGGCCCAGCAAGACGAGGGCTCCGAGAGAAACCAGTTTGATCGGCGTAAGGATCATTCCGATTAAATTGATTAGGTATTTTCGCTTAAAGCTGCACGCGAAAATGACAATCCCTGCAGCTACGCTGAAAACAGCGAGAGAAATATCCCCTAAGTAAGACTTTGAAGCTGCATGCATAAGGGTAATCAGACGTGGAATAACTCCAAGCGGACCTAGAATGAGCTGCAGAATCAGCAAAAGAAAAAAACCTGGGATTTTTCCCAACCTGCCAAAAAATCTATTCGTATTTCCCTTAAAAAATACCATCGCAGCTAATCCTAAAAAAGGAACCAAAACGGCAGTCAAACCGAGTCCGAAAATCGCATACCAGGCGTGGTTGCCTACGGTCTTGCCGATGAGGATGGGGAAGATTAAGTTTCCGGCTCCAAAAAACATGGCAAAAAGGGCCAACCCGGTTGTGATAATGCTCGAGCGCGGTTTGGATTCAGCAATTAATATTTGTGATTGAGTCGTCATATTTTGTCCCTGTAACGGTTGGTATTTCTTGCCCGTTAAAGGCTTTAGTCTCAGGACCTGGTCAGATCTGGGGGAGAAAAAAGGGGAATATTGGGCAAGAAATACGTGTTTAAGCGCTTGCGCGCACGACCACCACAGCTAGTTCACTGAGAACGAGCTTAGAAGAATCTAAATATAGTGTAGTAGATTCAAAGTGGGTCATATTTCCTGCCAACATGGCAATCGCCATTGTATCAAGCCGTTTTATTTATAACAATTGCTAGAATAATCATAAATTTTTGAAATTGACGAATCCTCAATTGTTTGCGAATATTGCAAGGCTATGAGTGCTCAAACTTATTGGAATACCATTGGTTCGAAGAAAGTTTTCGAAGATCCCTTTTATCTCGACAAGCTCTCGCCATTTTTATCGCAAACATCGCAGATTGTCGAATATGGATGCGGTTACGGACGGGTGTTGCGCATCTTAAAATCAAAGGGATATCACCATCTTCTCGGCTTCGACTTTGCGCCGAATATGATTCTGCGGGGGAAAAAGGAGAATCCCGACCTCGATTTAAGAGTTTTGGAAGAATCAGAAGAGATTCCCTGCAGAGATGAATCGGTCGATGCTGTCGTCCTCTCGACCGTCCTTTGCTGTATTGTCGAACCCAAAAAATTAATGGGCGAGGTTTTCCGCGTCCTTAAAAAAGGGGGCGTTGTCTACATCGCCGATTTTCTTCTCTCAGAACATCCCAGATATGAGGAAAAATATGCTCAAGGGATGCGTCAATTCGGGAAGCTGGGCATCTATACGACTCATGACCAGCTTACTGTCCGCCATTATGCAGTCCAAGAGATCTTCGATTTGCTAAGAGAATTTGAAATTCAATGGTTCGAGCCATTTGATTTTAAAACGATGAATCAAAACCCTGCTAGAACCTTTCACTGTATCGCCAAAAAACCGGATCTTGGCTTAGTCCGATAATCTCCTCCCTGCAGCATTCGGTGGCCACTAAACCTATTGAGAAAAATCCTAGTTTTTTTGTAAATTGCTCCGCCAAACTATGCGAGGAATTTTCACATGGTTCGATGGATCTTCTGTTTGCTTCTTTCATTGCCTCTTTTTGCGGAATTTACTTGGGATGGTCAAAATTATCATAACAATTCCGCCTCTCAGCAAATGGCGGCATTTGAACTCCTCAAAGAAACCCATTTAGCAGGAAATGAAGCGATTCTCGATATCGGGTGCGGAGATGGAAAAATCACTAAGGAGCTTTCCCGTCTGGTTCCCGATGGGTCCGTGATCGGGATCGACCTATCTACAGATCAAATTGCCTTTGCGAAGAAAATGGAAGCAGAAAATCTATCCTTTGCTGTTTGCGACATACAGCAATTGCCTTACGATCAGAAATTTGATTTAGTCACTGCGTTTACTTGCATGCAGTGGGTTCCCGACCAGGTTAAGGCCTTTAAGAGCGTCCATTCCGCTCTTAAGCCGCGGGGAAAACTGATTATTACTATGCCGATCGGGATCACCTGGCAACTTTCAGAGGCTGTCCGGGAAGTGATCTCTAAAGAGGAATGGAAAGTTTTCTCTTTTCGAGATAAGCAGCACTTCTTTTCGAGAGAAACTTACGCCTCTTTTATGCGCGACGCCGGATTTGAGATCGAAAGCTTTAAAATCATTGCCACCTACAATCGCTTTGCCGATCGAGCCGTCTTTACGGCTTTTGTGAAGCAATGGCTCCCGTTTGTTCAAGATGTTCCGCTAGAGCTTCGCGATGAATTCATGAGGCAAGTGATGGATGTATATCTTCAATTGCTTCCTCAGGATGAATCGGGAGCTGTATATTTCGACAAGTATGTTTACAATATAATCGCAGTCTCTCAGTGAGCTACTTTATTGAACAGAGGAACCAGCGAAAAGGAGGCATTAGATTTTCGCAAATATTCCAACGGCAATCCAAATCGTAGATGCCAATATACGATTTATCTTTTAAGAACCCTGCATTATGTTCGCGATTTAAATCAATGTCGCAGAAATATCCAAGGCTAATTAATTTTTTCAGCTGCTCGACCCCTTTTTCCATTTGAAATCGCGCTATAAGATCGAACGTCGATTTAGAATCGATGGTATTGAAAGACTCCTCGAATTGGAACTTTTCATCCAAAGAAACTGAGATTCCATGCCCAGTCAAATTAGCGATCCTGGAAGATAGGGGAAGTTTAAGCCGATCCAAATGATTTGACTGGATAATTTCTTTCGCTATTTCCACATTCTGAAATTGCGCATCCATTTCCGCTTCGCATCCGACCTTGACCAAATAATTCGGCAAAGCAGGGTGCTCATAGATAGCTTTTGAAGTTCCTCTGCTCAAGTATATCCAACCTTGAGACAATTGGCTTTCTGGAACTCGAACGAATTCTGCCAATTGTTGGCCATATTCATTGTAATAGGGAAGACCGTTAGGGTTCTTTTCTAAAAATTTGACAGAGCTGCAGTAAGGCAAGAAATCGTAATGAATATCTGCATATAAAAGGACAAAAACGGCCGCTGCAATAAATATAGAGTTTTTTAAAATAAAGCGGCTGATTTTGAAAGCGCCGTTTATCAAACCACAAATCCCTTGATTTGCGGTACGAGCTATTTGATTTCCAATGGGTCGAAGATATTGCGCGGCCGAAGTCCCTATTTTTGCTAAATTAGGCACACTAATTCCTGATCATTTGATCAGCTAATATATCAAATACGCAATAAAATTAAAATTCAAAGATAGTGGATTGCAGCAGAGATGTTTTCAGTCAAATTTTTAAGATTTATTTTTGCAAAATCGATGGCTAGCGCAAGCTCAGCTTTTGCACGATGGCTGACCCGTAACGATTCGCGACTTTTTTTAAGCCTTGTTAGCTGTTCGATCGATCGACTCGCATTATTTAGAAAAAATGAACAATCTGTATTTACAAACCCTTCTTCCAAAAGATTATTCTCATCGTGGACAAGCCTCGCTTTATAAATAAACGCATACGACTGCATTAAATAGAGTTCTATCATAAAGTATTTGGATTGGGTCTTTTCTGAAATCTCAATTACATTCGCAATTGTTTTAAGCGATCGATCGACTAATTTTAATCCCGCTTGCGTCTTACCGGTTTGCATCGCTTGAGCAACATCCTGAAGAGAGCATCGAATTACCCTTAGGATTTTGGACGCATCGGAAATCGGATTCGCTTTCACTTCTTTTTGATCGTCTTCAGATGATATGGGGGAAGACGATGAAATGGGGGTAGATGATGAGGAAGATAGGGTTGAAGAATGCGATCGACTCCCAAGACTCCCTGAAGATCTAGATATCGAGTCAAACCTACATAACGCGCAATCAGAGCATGACCTATTTAAGTCATTGGTTCTTTGCCTTTTTGAATTTCTTTCATCTGAAGGCGGAGTGACAGGTCTAAAAGATCCGAGGGCAGTCGTCATAAATAAAATCCTTTTTATAAATATTATACTAAAATTTCCAATATTAATAAATAATTATTTATAAAATTTTTAATTTTATTATAAACATAAACGCGTAACAATCAATTACTTAGAATTTAGCCAGTTGACTCAATTAGTGAAATCAGGTTAAAATCTTTCCTTTAAGGTGCCCCATGCTATTTTTTGCCGATATTCCTCCAGCCAAGTACGTAATCGAACAAACCGCTATTCAAAAGCCAGCCCTTATTTCGACCCATGATCTAACCCTTATCAAGGATCTGTTAGACAGGCTAGACCCTGAGACAACTCTCGTTCTTTGGGATGTAGATCAAACCCTTTATACTCCCGACGATGCGATTTTAAAACCCCATCATGAAAAACGATTCGACGAATTATTAGGCGGAAGTAAAATCGTCATCGACAGCGAGGGAAAAAAAAGGTATCTATTCCGGGAAATCGTGTCGAATGCTTCCCATTCCCTGGTAGATCCAAGAAGCGTGCAGATTATTAAAGAATTGCAAAATCGAAATATGCCAAACCTGGCTATTACCCTTTCGAACAGTGGTAGAATCGGGAAAATTGAGAGCTTTATCGATTGGCGCATTGAAGAGTTGCGAAATTTCGGATTTGATTTCAGAATAGATTATCCTTCTCTCATTCTTCCAAAAGATCGGGATAAAGAATATCCGCCCGTTTTCAAATCAGGCGTCTTAATGACCTCTCTCCATGATAAAGGCATTGTTTTAAAAAACTTTCTTGCAGCGATCGGCTGGAAGCCGAAAAAAATTGTGTTCATCGATGATCAATTAAAAAATATTCAGTCTGTCATCCAAGAATTGGGAGATGAAATTGAAATCCACGGGTTTCATTATACTGCCGCAAGCGAAAAGCCATGCCTTCTCAATGAAGAAGCTGCCCAGTTTCAAGTAGAGCATTTCAAAAAAACGGCCATTTGGCTATCCGATGCGGAAGCACTTTCGCTGGTTCCTCTGCTCAATAAAGATTGAAAAATGAATGATCGAGATAAACTCATGAATAAGAAAGAGTGGAGTGGAGAAAACTACCACCATTACTCCCAAGTACAATATTTATTGGCTACGAATCTTTTAAAACATTGCTCCTTTAAGGGTAACGAGAAAATACTCGATGTAGGATTCGGAGACGGCAAGATCACGAGATTGATCGCATCTCATATTCCCGATGGGAATATTCTGGGAGTGGATCATTCGGTCTCTATGATCGATTTTGCGAGACGCACTTATCCTTCTGAAAATTATAAAAATATACAATTTGAAATGAAAGATGTTCTGGAATTGCCCTACCGGGAGGAGTTCGATATTGTCTTTTCCTTTTGCTGTCTTCATTGGGTGAAAGATCAATTGACTGCATTGCAAATTATTTATCGCAGCTTAAAACCCAAAGGTCTTTTTTTTTGCTATTGTCCCCTATGCGCGGAGCTTAGATCGGTCAATAGAAGCTATAATGCAAATGGAGTTATGGAAAAGTTATTTCGTCGGATATATCCATCCTACGCGTAATTTTGAATTAGAAGAATATGATCATTTATTGAAAACTGCGGGTTTCCCGTCGGATTCTGTCAAGAGGCGGGAAACCACCATGGCTTTTGGGGGAAGAGACGAATTCCACAAATGGCTCCAACAACTTCTTCCCCATTTGCACTATATTCCTAAAGAATCCCACGTTAGTTTCATCGATCAAATCATCGATACGCATCTGCGCCAATTTCCCAATGCGCTGCAGCCATCCGGAGCGATCCATATTCCTCTGCCTGTCTTAGAAGTCGAAGCAAAAAAGGAGTAAAAAAATAATAGATTGAAATAAAAATTTGTATTGGTCAGATTTGTGGCAAGATTAGGTCAATGTGCTTTCAAGACGCGCTGTTCTTCTTCATCTATTATTGGTAGGCTCCGCCTACGCCACCGATTCCACCTACAAAGGTAATGATGGCGTTTGGTTCGAAGGAGGCAACTGGACCGCAGGCATTCCCCAAAACACCGACGACGTCGCAAATTTTGATGGCGTTATGGGAACACCGGGTGAAGTAGATGGGGATGGAGTAACAGATATTTTCTTAGGAACTCTGAATTTTTCAGGATCGCAGAGTTATGATCTAGAGCCCCTGAGTCCAGCTAGTTTCATATTTTCGGCAACTTCAGTCAATGCGAAAATTACTACATCATCTACCGTTCATCAAGATATTGGGGATAATGATGGTGGTGTTATTTTAGCAAGCAACACCGATTATACCAATACGGGTTCATCTTTCGTGACAATGGCTTTTGTGTCTGGCAGCGGAACGCAGTCCCTAAACGTTAGCGGACGCCTTGCTGTAACCGCTACCGGTACTGCGCAGGGTAATACCGCCTATACGCTCAATCTAGCAGATTCTACAGCAATAGTAAATTCCCTCGGTTCCGATCAGATTTTTGGAGATCTTAAAGGGGCAGCGGGCAGTACGATTACCATGAATAATAGTTTTACCGTTGGCACAGCAAATTCAACCACATTTAGCGGAAATTTGACAGATGGCATTGGACATATGGGCGGATTCCACAAACATGGGACTGGAACCATCACTCTCTCAGGCAATAATAATGGCATGACCAGCACGTCTTTTTTCAGTATAGAAAATGGGACGATCTCCATTTCTTCGGCCCTAAACGTCGGTTCGGCGCAGTTCTTCATGACTCCATTAACGGGGCTTTCTAGTACCTTAGCCGCCACAGGCACAATGACTTTGACAAACTTATTTAAACTTGGTGCGGGCGGTCCAACCATTTTCGACGTTGCCTCGTCTCAAATTCTCACGCTGAATGGAGTCATTTCTGATGCGTCGACGCCCGCTACCCTCACCAAAATGAATGCGGGGACTTTGGTTCTGGGCGCGGTGAACACTTATTCGAATGGAACTATTCTCCAGGGAGGGACGGTTTCGATTGCCAATGACAACAACTTAGGTACAGGCGACATCACCTTCTCGGGGGCTTCGACTCTGGCGACAAGCGCGGGAGTCACGAGTGGAAAAGCGGTTGCGATCAACGCTCCGGCTACTTTCGATATTGCTACTGGCGCGCTCTCCACTTTTTCGGGTCAGTTCACGGGGGCGTCCAGCCTCACGAAGACGAGCAGCGGTACGCTGGCTTTGAGTAATGCGACCAATAATTTCTCAGGCGGGACGACGATCGCAGGCGGGACGCTGAGTTTAACGATGAACGGGATATTGGCCCCTGCGGGAAGCGTCAATATCACAGCGACTGGAGTCAATACCGGCTTTAATATTTCTGGTACTAACGCCGGATCGACGATCGGAGATTTGAGCGGCGTTCAGTTCAGCCAGGTCACTTTAGGAACGATGCCTTTAACAGTCGGGACTTCTACGCCGTCGGTGACATTTGGAGGTTTGCTCGGAATAGGCGGCGACACCGGAACCGTGACGAAACAGGGCAGCGGCACATGGATCCTTTCAGAGACAGCGATGGGAGCTTCCACGGGCGGCCTGATCATTTCAGCAGGGACTGCACAGGTGGATGGGGTAGTCCTTAAGACGACGGTCAATTCGGGCGCGACATTGAAAGGGACAGGGACTGCGGGGAACGTAGTAGTGGACGCGGGGGGATTCATCGCGCCGGGCGATTCGATCGGGACCATCAATGTTGGGACGATCACGATCAATGGCACTTTGATCAATGAGATCAACCCCACCGCCAGCGATTTGATCAATGCTTCTGGACTTGTGACGCTGGGTGCAGGTTCTGTGCTCCAAGTTTCCGCCGTACCGGGAACTTATGCTGGAGGAACCATCTACAAAGTCATCCAATCTACTCAGCCCATCATGCATCAATTCACATCATTAACGACAAACAATCCCTCGCTCGATTTAAGGATCGACTACTCCATCCCTAATCAAGTCCGACTGATCGTCGTATCGACCGTGGTGATCGTCCCCTTCCAAAACTTAGGCAGCTTCACGGGCAATCCGTTGATCCTGGCGAATTTTTTAACGGGATCACGCTGATGCCTGGCAGCGACCTGGATAATGTGGTGAGTCAAATTGCGGCATCCAGCGATCCTCAAGCGGGACTGAATCAGCTCCATCCGGCCCTTTACAATGCTTTTTCTCTTGCCCAAGAATATGCGGGGCTTGTAGTGCGTAAAGCGATTTCGAACCGTTTGTGGATGTTCGAGCAAGATCCGTGCCTCTGCTATCCCGATTGCTGTTCGGCTTACACCTTTTGGGCCGCTCCTTTGGGTGAATGGAATCATCAAGGGACGATCGAAAGTCCTTCAGGATTCGTTCAACTCGGTTTCCGTTCTTGGGCAGCCGGCGGAGTGGTTGGTTTTGATAAAATGTGGAACGATAACATTTGTTTCGGGGGCGCATTGGCCTATACGTACGATCATGTGAAGTGGAAGGGGCAATCGCAAACCCATGGCTCGATCAATAGCGGATATGGAAGCCTTTACACATCCTATTGGAACGACACTTTCTTTTTCCAAGGGACGGCGGTGGGCGCTTATAATCACTACGACGGCCAGAGGCACATCCTGATCGATGGGGCGACTGAAACGATCGACCGGACCGCTTTTTGCGATGAAAATGGAGAGAGCTTCGATGCGAATATCCAAATCGGCTATGTAGTGGAAAAAAATTCTTGCAGCCGCTCATACAGTTTCAGCCCGTTTATTGGCGCCGACTGGATCTATGTGCATAAAAACAGGTTTGTAGAAACCGGAGCCGGTTCTCTCAATTTGAATGTTTTACCCAATGACGCTAACTTCGTCCGCGGGGAAGCGGGGATCAATTGGGCCGTCTGTTCGTGCTGCGGCGTTTCCCCATTCACTTTCGAACTCGGATTGAGTTATGTGCGGGAAGAGCGGTTTAGCGGTGCGAAAGATACGGCCACTTTCGTAGATCTGGCGCCTGAATTTACCGTATTCGGACTGAACCAATCCCGCAACTTGCTCGTCCCCTCTCTTGGATTTACGAAATACTACTTGAATAACCAGTTCTCGATCTCCGTCAACTACGACGCGGAACTGGAAATCAAATCCAACGGTTTGGCTAAACAATATTGGAACCAAAACGGGATGATCCGTTTCGCCTATAGTTTTTAGACTTCCTCATCGATGGTTAATTCAGAGAATGCCTCCTTAGTAATCGAGGCGGAAATTCAGGTTTAGGCCTTGGAGAATGAGGTCATTATTGTGCTGTCCCGTATTATCGTCGAATAGCTGATAGGCGCTGAACCAATCTTGGATCTCATAACCCATTTTGAAGGAAAAATGGGAGAGATCGTTCCGGAAATTGAAATCGAATCCAAATCCGATCAAACTTTGCAGCATGAGCGCGCCAAAGTTTCTATTGGCTACCCTCGTATTTACAGCGACGAGAAAGTTATCTTTGAAATGATCTTTAAATTTCCAATGGCCCCAGAGAAAAGCAGCTTCAAAATCTCCGAGGAGACTGAAAGAGTATTTGTCGATATTCCCTAAAACCCATTTACAGCGAATTCCTCCCTTCGGACCTAATCCGCGGAAGTTTTGTTTCAAGTTCTCGGTTGCGACGAGAGTGGTTTCAGTGAAGGGAAAAAAGATCGTGGGGTTCTGCCAATTTGTAAAAATCGTTTGATCGATCAATCCCCCTTTGAGACCGATCAGGGGACGTATGGATAGATCTTCGCTGAGCCAAAACGGCCGTCCTAAATCCCAATCGAGCATGTTGAATTTGATATTCCAGTGGAGTTGGCCAGAGATAAAGCTTTCTGTTAAAAACGTCGTAAAGCCCCAATAGGACGGTTTGACGATTCCATGGCTTGGCCGAATATATTCAGAGGTTCTTGTCCGGAACCACGTGTAGCTGAATTGGGTATCCCATCCATCATACTCCATGTTATAGCCGATGCCAACCCTGAATCCTGGGTCCCATCCGAATGCAACGCCTTTGAAAGCGTGTTTTTGCCTATTGGGGTTGTCAATGAAAGCAACGTCCGCCCAGTCGACTGTTTGCGTTGCATGCAAATAGAGGACGTTGGCAAATACATCGAGGTTGCTGCAGGAAATTTGCGGCCGGTCGGGAGAATAGGGGAGGCAGCATTCGGCGAAAAGCGGCTGCTCAGCGGCAAAGATTTTTGTGCTGAGCAGAGTTATAAAGACGATGAGATTGGGTCTCATTTTAGAAGTCCAAACGGGCATTGAATGTTCCCCCTTGCAATGTTAAGTCGCCATGGAGGGGCAATTGCTGCAGCGTGGGGATCCTGAGCTGATTGAACCAAATCTGCATTTCGTAGCCCAATGTGGCTGCAATGCGATATCCTCCGCATGTATATGTATCCCACCCGATTCCTAAAAAACCTCTCAGCATCAATGAGCCAAGAGATGTCATGTCGATTTTGACGGGGAGGACATCTGACCCGTTATTGTACACGTCTGTTACGTGCCAATTTCCCCACATTGTCGCGGTGGAAAAATCGCCGAAGAGATTGAAGGAATGAGACGAAACGCGGCCCATTGTCCAGGTGGTATTCAGCCCGCCGCTTGGACCTATGCCCCAAAAGTGATTTTCTAATTTTTCTGTGCCGATGGAGGTGATGAGGTCCACCTTGGCCAGGATGTTTTGGTGGATCCATCCTCCCTTGATCCCGATAAATGGGCGCATAGAGAGTGCCTGGGAGATCGGGCAACTGCGTCCTAATTCCCAATCAAGCATGTTGAAAAGGAGGCTCCAATTGATGCGGGCCCCTTTTCCATCTAAATCATCGCCATGCAGAAAAAAACTTCCATCGAACTCTAGATAGACAGTGTTGAGCAAGGAGTTTACAGTCGGGATGCGGCTTTCAGCTGTCGTTCGAAACCAGGCCCAATAGAATTGGGTATCCCATCGATCGTGTTCCATCGTATGGCCAAGGCCAACCCTGAAGCCATAATCCCAATCAAATGAGGCGATCGCAATATCGACATTGTCTGTGAAATTCAAGTTTTTAATTGTCGTAGTTGTCCCATTCGCCCAATTCGACGAGGGTTGCTCGGAGGCAAACCAAATCAGAAATTCTCCAGAGAGATCCCAATTCTGGCAGCAAGAGGCGTCCACAGCCTCCATTTTTTGCATTGCAGCGTGGGCAGACGCGAATATCCCGAATGTTCCGAATGTCAGAAAAAGGAGCAAAAAACCCCTAGAAATCGAATGCAAAATCAACGGTCGCTCCTTGCAAGGTCAATAAGAGGTCTTGTAATCCTATATCGAATTGATAAATCTGGAGTTGATCTAACCAAAATTGCGATTCATATCCCACCCTCATCGTAAAATAGAACCGCTCTGTATTGAAAGAGGTGTCCCATTCGAATCCCATCAAACCTCTCAGCATAGAGGCTGCGCCAAAGACGCTTGGGTTCTCAATCGAGACGACAATGGGCACAGCATTTTTATAGATGTCGCTAAAAGTCCACCTTCCCGCCAGAATGGCCCCAGAAAAATCGCCGAATAGGCTGAACAGATGGCTGCAAAGGGCTCCTAATTTCCATTTTGTGGACAGTCCGCCGCTCGGACCGATGCCCCAAAAATTGTTTTTTATATTTTCCGTTGCGGTTCCAAAAGAACTGGGATCGGGAATATTTGGGTTTTGCCATTGCGTGTGAGTGGTCTGATGAATCCAGCCTCCTTTGAGTCCGAGAAACGGTCGGAGGGATAAATCGGAACCGGCCCAATACTTCCGTCCTAATTCCCAGTCAAACATATTGAAAAGGATCCTCCATTGAATGGCCCCTTTTTTATAGAGCGGGCCCTTGAATCCGCCGCCCGAGGCGTTATTCACATAAAAATTCGCAGTGAACGAAGTATTGAGTTCAAAGGGCGTACTGACCCGATCCGTTCCTTTCGTCTGAAACCAGGTGTAGGCGAAAAGTGTATCCCACTGATCGTGTTTCATCCCATAATCCACACCGACTCTCAGGCCGACATCCCAAGGAAAAGAAACAGATTGCAGCTTTAAAAAACGTGTACCCGGACCTATCACCTGGGCCCAGTTTTCGGTGCCGCTTTGCCTTGCGGTCCAAACCAGAACATCGGCGAACAGATCAAAACTGGTGCAAACATTCCGGAGACGAGCGGAGCAGTTGGGCAAGAGAGGGCAGCAAGTCTCTTGAACGGGTTCGATCCTTTGAATGGGTTCGGTTTTTTGGCAGTTTCTTTTTTTTAACCAAGAGATTTCCTCATCGGCATAGATGTTTTGACAAAACGACAAGACAAACAGCGGGAAAAAGAAAATGGTCTTCACTCAGTGATTCCTTCTTAGAGGATGTCTCTTAGCCGGTGCATCGTAACAAAGTTTTAATTTGATGTCGACCGAACGAATGCTGGCTCGCTTTATTCATCCTCTTCGAGGAGGCTATAGTTTATAGTTTTTTCATCCTGCTGGACGAATGGATTTATTCTAAGTTAGACTCTTTTGTCCCATATGCTTCGTTTTTTCATCAGCGCAGAGTCCTTCGGGAAAGTAGAGACGCAGAGGGCGAGAAGAAAAAAATATCGCTATCGCGAGAAGGCGTGACCTTGCCCGGAGGAGGAGAGATGGCTTTACCATCAACTTTTTCAATATCAAGAGCTAACACATGGAATCATTGGCATGACCTATCATTACTGCCTAAGTTGGATTGTTTATTAACCTTAATGAACTGATTTTAAAGAAAGGGATTCGTCGATGTGTATTTGGAGCGAAGATCCTTTTTCTTCCCTGGCAAGGAGGGCATTCGCCCGGGCAACAAGTGCAAAGTAGGTAAAATATCTGTCCAGATCTTCCAATGAGGTTTTGAATTCATTGCTGCCTAATGCGGCAGCGCAAAAATGTTGGGATGTCATGCCTCTTTCACCAAGCTTGAGTTTTTCTCAGTATATACCGCTCGAGATTCGAAAATCGGTTCTGACTGCGTCGAGCAGCCACAGATTTTGAGATCCGCCTGCATCGCTAAATTTTTTAAATTTAGCTGCTTCGTCGCCGGCTCCCTTCGGGCCAGTTCGCTTTCGCTCACCTGCTCCGCAACAAAAAAGTCCCCCGGACATTTTTGTGTTTCCGCAGCCTGATTCAAAATCTGGGCGCTTCCTTGCCATTCCCCGATTTTTGAATCCCTAGTATACTCCAACTTCTAAAGAAAGAAAAGAACCGAGGTGAAATCATTCCTCTGCTATTCTCAATGTATGAAAGAAAATCAAATGCTTCCTGATCAGCGAATTATCGATTGTCTAATGGCCGATTACGGCATTGAAGTTGCCACTCTGGCATATCTTCCATTAGGAGCGGATATGAACGCGTCAGTTTATAAAGCTGCGGCGCGCGATTACTCCTCGTATTTTGTTAAGCTCAAACGGGGCGGCCATTTTGATATGAGCGTTACAATATTGGCTTTATTACATGATGCTGGAATTCAACAGATCATCCCGCCTGTGAAAACAATTCATGGCCGAATCACCCAAAACCTAGGCAACTGCACCCTCATCGTATTCCCTTTTGTCGAGGGACAAAATGGCTTCATCCACAAACTAACTGATGATCAATGGGTGACTC
>Ga0206923_1110_pt1 | contig 16968 bp, 21 predicted proteins | sample Alteio_BWOrgHeat_64_FD_152961 | JGI IMG/M metagenome (GOLD analysis project Ga0206923, IMG submission 152961) | Enriched cells from forest soil in Barre Woods Harvard Forest LTER site, Petersham, Massachusetts, United States -... | ecosystem: Environmental > Terrestrial > Soil > Temperate forest >...
CGTTGCCGTCGAGGATATCATCGACGAATGTGATCGGGTCGTGCTGAGGAACACCTAGCGCGCAGCGTTATTCTCTAGTCACATGGGTCAACGTGGTGCCAGTGGCGGCGTTGCCAGATGGAATGAAAGGCTTGTTCCCATCCACATGAGGTCTATCGGAAAGCGCTTTCCGTCAGCGCGCACCTGTGCACGAGTTCTGTCGGGGACGTTTTCGCGGGCGTACCGGATGCATTTTTGTCCATGATTCTACCATCAGATGCTTCTTCGCCCGGCTTTGTAAGTCCTTAGTAATTAGGTAAGTAGTTGGTAAATGGCACGATCCGCAGATGCAGCGTATAGTTGTTGTATATTATGTGCCTATTTCACTTTCTCTGATGCTGACGCTAACACCGGGGCGGCGGGGTATCTATTATACGTAGGTTTGATTTGACTGATCCCGGCTGTTTGCCGCTGGTCGAAAGAAATGCGCGCGATCACCAAGAAGTCTCGAAGCTTCGCCGCGGCCGCCCTTGGGTCCACGTTGCTCGGTACGGCGATACCAGCTTCGCGTTCGTCACGCTGCCGCGCGTAGTCGTAGGTGGTCGAGAGGTTGCCGAGTTGACCGGTGAGTTTTTGGACGCGCAGGTCTCGCTCTTGCCGGGCCAAGGCGATCACCCGTCGCCGCTGCTCCATGTCCGTGAGCTTGGCGGCGGCTTGGAGTCTGGCGTTGTAATCGGATTGGATCAGACCGTTCTGAACCTGCTGGTACGCCTCGATCAAAAGAGAAAACGCTGCATCCTGATTGCGCAATTCTCCGACAACGTCCGGATTCTTCTCCTGCGCAGATGCGCCCGCGGAAAGCAATGCCACGAGGGCGAGGGCCGTCAGCGCTGCCAGAGTTCGTGATCGCGTTGCCTTGTGCATCTTGTGCCCCACTCTCTTGAATGCGGAATGCGACACGACTGGGCGTCATACATTGGTTTCATTCGGCTCATGCCGGAAGAGAAACCGCCATCCACCGTTGGGACGGCGGACGATCCAGTTTGAGCATTCATGCCGCTTCCGCTGCTCGTATGTTCATGGTTTGGTTAGGAGTGTTGGCGGTCATTTGTTCTTCTTAATTCTTTCAACGCGGCGGCGGATTGGGGGCGAATGGCAGTTTCATTACGGCGAGCGTCCGCGTACGGTTCGGTCCAATTGCCCGGCGCCACGCGTGCGGGTGGACGAAAGTCCGAGAGAGCGGCGCAGCCACTGACCAGCAAAGCCAGCAGGACGAAGATCAGTTTCCGTGTCGTCTTGATGCCGAGACAAATCAAGCCCGCCTTGCGAGGGGCTGGCGTTGCGTATGGTTCTCATTGTCTCGGCCGTTCTCTTGCTCCGCGGACCACGCATCGGTCGGGACTTCGGGGGGACCAGGATAAACTGTAAAGCGCATCGCGTTGGCGAGGTTCACGAATGCGAGGCCGCCGCCTTCCAACCTGAACGACAAGCTCGGCGCTGCGAGAAAAGAGTGGATTCTCTGCATATGATCCGCGGGCAGCCCCACGACACTCTCGATCTTGAGGAACACGTGCCGGCCGCCAGCCATCTCGATGTTCACGAGACCCACGTCGCAATCGCCCATGGTGAGCTGTTGTCGCCGCCGGTCCAGATGCTCCAAGTCGAGGAGATACCCTTGGTACAGGAACTCCGGCTCCGTTAGTTCCACGATGTCTTCGATTCCAAGCGGGAGCTTCCAGTCCGAGAACCGTTCGTAGCCCAGATCGATCCGCGCAATCTTGGAAGCAACGAACGTCGTCACCGCGTGTTGGCCGGCAATCGTGATTCTTTCCCGCGAAAACAAATGACCGTTTTGGCAGTCTGCGAGAATGCGCTTCACGAAGGCGGGTTCGTCCTGGGTGAATGTCGCCACCGAGCCGTCGACTCCGTGAACGCGGATTTGCAGCCTTGGGTTTTGTGCGATTGCGAAGTTCATCTCTTCATCTCCTTCAAAGCGCCGAACGAGAACTGCGTGATGTGCCTGGCGACGCGGTCAATGGTCTCCGGATTGAGGTGGCGTTCGGGATAAAACCGCGCCACCAACGCATGGCTGCGCAGGTAGAAGACACACTGCCCGAGGATGCTGAAGCTGCTCAACCGCGCCGTTTCTTCATCCGCATCGCCGCCAAGGATCTCGCCGACGATTGGCTTGAGGCGCAGATAGTGCGCATGAATCAGGTCCTCGTCCCAAATTACCCGCGCGACCGTCGGAACGCGCAATTCCTGCGCAAGCCACAAGCCGCGATGCTCGTCCGCCATAAGTTCCAGCAAAGATTGGACATGGGCGCGGAATCGGTTTTCGGCGTCAGCCTCTCCGATCATCCGTTTCTGCGACGATTGGGTGGTGGTGCTCATCAGTTATCGATAGCCTGGTTAACCGGCATGCGCTGCCGGTTGCGATTGGAGTTGGTTCATCGCATCCTCGTAACCGAGTCCCACGGCGGCACGGATGACCGCAGTGGCCTCGCTGAACATTCGCACGGCCAATGGTTGGCGCGGACGGACCACCCGTAACCGGATGCCGGCAGGGGGATCGGCGATCAGGTCGAGTGCACTGTTCAGTGCCAAATGACTGGCCTGCCAAGCCACTGCCGTTTCAGGAAACGAGGGATACGCCAGTCGGCAAATCCATCGGGGAATCGGCGACACCCGGTAGTTGATATCGTGCGTCAGCACCACCGTGATATCGGTCGCCCCCAGCTCAATCGCGCGACGGATCGGGATCGGGTCGGCCAAGCCGCCGTCAGCGTACGGGACTCCGTTCACCAGCGAATAGCCGCGCGTGGCGAACGGCAGGGACGTCGTTGCTTTCAACGCCGGCAACACCGAAGCGCTGTCCGGCTGGAAATACACAGGCCGCCCCGTCCGGCACTCGGTCAACACGATTTCAAACTGAGTCGGACTGCGGTCAAAGACTTCGACTGGCAACGGCACGAACTTCCGAAAGCAATAATCGACGAGGTAACTCAGATCGACCAGCGGCCGGAAACGCAGCCAATTACTGACGCGGAGCACGCGCCCGCTGGAGACCCATTTGGTCCAGATCGACAGGCCCCGCTCGAACACATCCGCCACGAGATACGCCGCAGAACACGCCCCCGAGGACACCGCCACGACCAGATCAAATGGATCGTGCTGGAACTCGCGCAACGCGGCGAGCGCACCGGCGGCCCAGGCGCCGCGCATCCCGCCGCCTTCGACGATCAGCGCAGTTTTCGGACGCGAGGGATCGAAAAAGAGAGGGCGCTGGGCGTGGGTGAGGTCCAGTGAGGTCGCAACCGGAAGAGGACCGTTGCGGCCAGGAGAAGCGCGCCCAGCGCCTCGGGTTTGAAATTCGCGTTCTGATCTTGCTACCACGTGCCATCTCGCTTTCTTTTAGAAAAACCAAGTCAGCCCGGCCTCGAACATCTCTGTGTTCACGCCGTGATTGACATCCGTCGTGCCGCCGTCGGAAAAGTGCAACCACCGGTACTGGAGCGTCACCGCGGTGTCATCACGCAGGAAGTAATGCGTGCCGGCCCCCGCCTGCACGTTAAATTGGAATATGCCATCCAGGTCGGGACTATCGATATCGGTGCCGGACAGCCCAACGCCGCCGTCGATGAACGGCACCCAGCGCGTGCCGGTCACAAAGTTGTACCGGAGCCCCGTCGTCCAGCCGACAAAGTAGTGATCGCGAGGATCGAACTGCCCGCCTGAAAAGATTTCGTTGAGCCATTCCCAGTTCCCGCGATACCATTTGTCCCCGGCAACGACATCCGTGAAAATCCAGCCGAAGTTGACCGATGCCAGCGCCAGATCGTGTGCGACTGATGTGCCGAACGCGCGGACGCCAAAACCAGCGCCAAGCGCAAACCCCGCGTGAAACGTATCTTCACGAAAGCCATTGCCAACGCCATCCTTCCAGATGCTGCGCGGAGTGGAAGGAGTAGGCTCGGCGATTGACACTGTCAACGGCGGGACGCTTTGATCTTCGCTGAGCGCCGACGACGAACTGACAGGCACGCTGGTCAACAGGAGTCCCACGAGCCCACAGACTCCGCCAGCCAATCTACCGCCTCGACGAAAGTTCATTATTGGCCGTGACACCGGCTGTCGTGGCGCGGTTGGATGCTCGGAGGCAGAGCTGTGGGCGACACTTCGCCGGCTCGGGATAAATGACAGCCCTCCCGTGGCCGCTACGGTCTCCAAGTATTCCACCAGCGATGAGTCTGGACTAACTATCTCCGCGGGCTCCGCGATCAACACCACCAGAGCTCCTTCCTGGTCCTTGTCGCGTAACGCGAGATACAGCCCAAGCCACGACCGCATGTGAGCAGGCAGAGCATGATCGTTGCGGACGGCCACCACCAGGATATCGGTATTGGAGGCGCTCCGGGCAGCCGCCATGGCGGGCTCGGGCAATTCCAGGTCATCGAAGGCGAACGACCAGAGGTCGCACTCGAGATCTGCGGTCACGTGTTGAATCAGGACCTCGGCGCTGCGGGCGCTTTCATCATCATCGTAGACAACGCGAATTTTTAACGGTCGTTCGATGGCTCGCGTTGTCGGAAAGCCCGGATCCTCAGGTCTCAGATGCACGACCAGATGTGAATTTTTCATGAGTTGAGCTATTGCCTCCATGCTGCTTGGCTAACGGTTTCAATTGGGAAAGGATGGCTTCCTTGCTGACGGTCCCCACCACTCTGGCGCGGGGACGCGCGTCAACGAAATAGAGCAAAGTTGGAATGGATTGGATTCCGTACCACATGCTGAGATTGGGATTGTCGTCGGCGTTGACCCAGGCGACTTTCACGCTTCCGGCGCACGCGCTGACAACTTCGTCAAGAACCGGTCTGAGGACCTGGCAAGGCCGACTCCAAGGGGCCAAAAATACCACCAGGACGGGCTGGTTCGACTGGAGCACTTCCGAATAGAAGTTCGCTTCGTCGATTTCTACGATCCGCACTTCGTTTTCCTTTGAGTTCATGTTTTCGATTTCGTTCCAGCTTCCATCAGCTGTTAAACAGGTCGTGTGCCAGCAAGCTTGAATATCTACAACTGATTGATGGGCAATACGTAATGACAACTGAACAACGGCTCTAGACGGGACGAAATATGGAACGTCCGAATTATCGTCCGCATTGGGTTGAGAATCCGTCTGGCTTCTCGTTGTATCTAAACGCTGTGGAATCAAATAGTGATCGCCGTTTCGATCCGAATTTCTCCGCGCACTTGCTTTTGGATATCGCCCATGAGCAATCGGTGGATCGTCTGCTGCGAAAGCTCATCGACCGTGCGATGGAACACCCTCAGTTCGGCCTGGCCTGCGTCCAGGTCTGGCTGGTTGATAAAGGAGACCTTTGCTCCGGTTGTCCCCAAAGACCACAGTGCCGCGACCAAACCCGCTGTCTGCACTTGGTTGCTGGGGGAGGCAATTTGATCTCCGAGTCAGGAGCTGGCGGTCCACGCTTCGATGATCCCAACGCGCGGATACCATTGGGAGTGTGTTTGGTCGGAAAGGTGGCTGCGACAGGTCAGCAGCTGATCCTGAACGGTTTGGACGGAACGCCGGAAGAGTTGGGTCAGCTCGACTGTTGGCCGAACTGGATGGAGCATGAGCGAATTCGCGGATTCAACGGATCGCCGATCACTTTCAAAGGCGAGGTTTTGGGAGTCATTGCCGCGTTTACCCGTGAGGACATACCGGATGAAGCACAACCCTGGGGGCAAATCTTTGCCGATCACATCGGCGCGGCCATCGCCAACGCGCGGGCTTTTGAGGAGATTCAGCGACTCAAGGCCCAGCTCGAACTGCAGAACACCTACTTGCAGGAGGAGGTGGTGGAAGCCAGGGCGTTCGGCGAGCTCGTCGGCCAAAGCGCCGCCCTGCGGGGCATCGTCCGCCAGATTGATCTGGTCGCGCCCACAGATGCCTCGGTTCTCATTCTCGGTGAAACCGGCACGGGGAAAGAATTGGTCGTGCGCGAGATCCATCGACGCAGCCAGCGCAAAGATAAACCTCTTATCCGCGTCAATTGTGCCTCCATCCCGAAAGAGTTGTACGAGAGCGAATTCTTCGGTCATCAGCGCGGCGCGTTTACCGGGGCGGTCAAAGACCGCGCCGGACGTTTCGAGACGGCGGAAGGCGGGACGATTTTCCTCGATGAAATCGGAGAAGTCCCTTTGGAATTGCAGAGCAAATTGCTCCGCGTTTTGCAGGAGAAGCGTTATGAGCGTGTCGGCGAGGACCGGACGCGGCTTGCCGACGTACGGATTGTTGGCGCGACCAATCGTGACTTGAAAAAGGAAGTGGCCGCGGGCCATTTTCGTGAAGACCTCTACTACCGGCTGAATGTGTTTCCGATCCAGGTCCCAACACTCCGGGAGCGGGCGGAAGACATCCCGCTCCTGGCAAAGCACTTCATTGAATTGTCGGTCAAGGAACTGCGTTGCCCGAAACCGCGGTTGACACGGGCGGGCATTGCCAAACTCCAGGGCTACGACTGGCCCGGCAACATTCGGGAATTGCGGAATGTGATCGAACGGGCCGTCATTATTTCGCGCGGTGGCGTGCTGGACTTCGACCTGCCGGTGACATATTCCTCACCGGCTCCGCGTCCCATTACGCCGCGAGAAACGGACACCACCGAACCGGAATTCCTCACCGAACCGGAAATGCAGCGGCGTGAGCGCGAGAACCTGCTTGTCGTCCTGGAGAAGACCGGTTGGAAACTCAAGGGTCCGGACGGCGCCGCTGAACTTGTCGGCCTGAAACCCACCACACTGCTTTCACGAATCAAGCGTATGGGACTGAAAAGGCCCGCCCCGCACGGTTCATGAATCTCATCCACCTACGGACAGCGGTAAACCCGATATGGCACGCAAGAGCAGCGTTCTGGGCTATCTCTCGCCGCCAAGACGACAACGCAAGAAATCCGTCAAACGCCGCACCTCGGCGATGAAGTTCGCGAGCAACGGGGACGCGTTGTCCCTTCTCCACGCGAGAGCCAACGTCAGAGGCATGTTCAAATCGACCACGGATAAGATGACAACGGTTTCAGGGCACCGCCAGCGTGCGGTTCCAAGGACCCATCCCACGCCCAAGCCGGTCGACACGAGACTCAGGATTGTTGCCTCGTTCAGTCCCTCCTGTACGATGCGGGGAGACTTCAAACCGCCGCGATAACATTCGTGCATCATGCGGTCGTAGAACGCCATGTTTGGCCACCTCGGAAACCAGACAAACGGCGCACCCGTCAGGTCGCGCAGACGGAGCTTCTTGAGTTTCGTGAGCGGATGTCCTTTGGGGGCGGCCAGCTCCACATGCTGTCTGGCGACAAGAAGTTGGTCTAATTCTGAATCGGATTTTGGCATGAAATTGACGAACCCTGCATCCAAACGGCCCGATCTAATGGCTTCTAGCTGTTCCAAACTCGCCGCTGGCTGAAGTTGGAGTTCGGCGTCCGGTTGCAGCTCCCGAAACCGCCGGAAGGATTCCGGGACCACGCCCCGCCAGGACGCATTCTCGGTGAAACCGACGCGTAGCGTGCCTGAGCGCCCCCTCGCCACGCTGCCGGCGCGTTCAGCCGCATCGCTTATCTCCTGAAGAATACGTCGCGCATCCTCCAGGAATAGTTTGCCGGCTGCACTCAATTTCACGCCGCGAGGAAGGCGCTCGAACAACTTGAAGCCAATTTCTTCTTCCAGATTCTGGATCTGACGAGAAAGGGCGGGCTGAGCCACGCGCAGGCGCTGCGCTGCTCGTCCGTAATGCTGCTCCTCTCCGACAGCCACAAAATACCGCAGTTGCCGCAGTTCCATACCGATAGCATATCGTTATCAGTTCGATAGTAAAGAAGTTTTGGACGCATCGTAGCAAAAGAGGCAGGATGGCTTTGTGAAACGAAGTCGCAAAGTAAATAGAAACTCAAAAGCTCAACGGGTCGCGAGGAAACGACCCTTATCAAAGCAACCCTGCGCACCAAAGACTTTGCCCTCGCTGCCTCGAGCATGGGAGCGGTGAGACTACACGAAAACGCAAACCGAAAGATCATTATCGATCTCAAGCGTTAGTAAGAAAAGGATCGCATCATGAAACGGCTCGACAATAAGGTTGCGATAGTGACAGGCGCTTCAAAAGGAATCGGAGCAGCCATTGCAAAAGCTTTCGGCGCGGAAGGCGCGGCGGTGGTTGTGAACTATGCGCGCGATCATGAAGGCGCGGAGCGGGTGGTGCGCGAGATCACCGGCAAAGGCGGGCGGGCCGTCGCCGTGGAAGGCGACGTGGCGCAGAGGTCCGACGCGCAACGCCTCGTCGCGGAGGCGACAAAAGCCTTCGACCGCCTGGATGTGCTCGTGAACGACGCGGGCGTCTTCTCGTTTGCGCCCTTCGAGCAGTTCAGCGAGCAGGAGTTTCACCGTCAGTTCAACACGAATGTGCTTGGCACGTTCCTCATGATCGAAGCCGCTTTGCCGGCCTTCGGTGCGGAAGGCGGCAGCATTATCAACATCGGATCGACGGAGAGTGTCGCTGCCGACCCGACCCTTTCGATCTACGTGGCGTCAAAGAGCGCTGTCAATGGCTTGACGCGCGTGCTCTCAAAAGAGTTCGGCCCCAGAAAAATCCGCGTTAACGCTCTCAATCCCGGTGGAACCGAAACGGAGGGTGCGCACGCGGCGGGCGTCATGGGAACGGAGTTTAAGAAGCAGATAATCGCGAGTACGTCGCTGGGCCGCGTCGGCCAACCTGAGGACATCGCGCGCGTGGCTGCATTTCTTGCCTCGGATGATGCGGGGTGGCTCACGGGAGAAATCATCTTCGCGAACGGCGGCAAGTAAAACGACTTCAGGAGAATAGCTTGCGCGGATCCGCGTGGTTGTCACAGTGAAACGAAAAGAGGAAAGCCATGATTGACCATATTTTTCTCCCCGTCTCGGATCTGAATCGGTCGAGCGAATTTTACAAGAAGCTGCTTGAGCCGCTTGGCATCGACATGCCCTACAAGTTCGATCAACCTCCCATACACGGTTTCGCCATCAATAACAATCCGGGTTTCTGGCTGAAGAAAGGCGAAGTCGCCAAAGACCTTTACGTCGCATTCACCGCCAAGAGCGCGGACGCTGTCAGGGCCAGCTACAAGGCGGCGATCGACGCGGGAGCTACTTCAATCAAGGAACCGAGCCTTCGGCCCGAATGGCGTGCCGACTACTTCGCGGCCAACATCGGCGACCCGGACGGATACAACATCGAGATTGCCTATAAGCCTTGGCTCTACAAATAAAAGGTACGAGCCATCTACCCATCTGAGGCCCTCTCATGAGCAAGCACGTCGCCATCTCCCCCGAAGAAGCCGCAGATCGCCTCGCCATCCGAGAGCTCGTCGAGGCCTACGCACACTGCGCCGATCGTCGCGACGCGAAAGGTCAGATGTCTCTCTTTACCCCAGACACCCACTTCGTGGTCTACATGAACGCCAAGGATCCAACGCCCTCACAGGAGCTGCACTCGCGCGAGGAGCTCGCTCCAGTCTTCGCCGATCTGAACCAGTACGTCGCGACCATGCACTTCCTTGGACAGACGACGATCCTAACGCTGACCCGCGACCGAGGCACAGGGGAAACCTATTGCATGCCCCATCACCTCACGATCGACGGCAAAACCCGGCGCCTGATGATTGCCGCTCTCCGCTATACGGACACCTTCGCAAAGATGGACGGCACCTGGCTGTTTGCGGAACGTAAGCTTTACGTCGACTGGTTGGAACAGCGCGAACTGTCATGAACGTTCCGGCGGCGGGTCAGAAACGTCTTGTAATCGTCGGCGCGACAGGAAGGTGGGTACGACTGGAGGTATAGAGGCCATCTTACACGACGGTTGGCACACGGCCCGATCAAGCAATCTAAGCCTTACCTGAAATCTTCCGCAGGATATCGCAAAACTTTTCCCCGGCGGGCGTCACGTCACCCTTTGTGGCACGGGCGATGCCGACGGCGAGCGCTTCCGTTGTGCCGGTGAGTGGTCGGTAGATCAGGCGCTTGCCAGCCACCAGTTTGAAGATGGTGGTTGCCAGAGTGATGCCGCGTCCGGCTTCCACTTCGGTGATCAACGAACTGGCGCTGTCACATTCCACCGCGATGCGCGGTTTGGTGGGGATGGCGGCGAAGATGCGGTTGAGCCCGTCGTAAGATTCTGGATAATCCTTGCGGCGGAAACCGACGAGCGGTTCGGCAGCCAGCTGTTCCAACGTGATCGATTTCAGTCGGGCGAAGGGATGCGTAGCATTCATCGCTACGCACAACGGGTAAGTTCGCAGCAATTCAAACTCGATACCTGCGGTCTGGTCGCCGGCGGGTGGGACCATGATCGCGAGTTCCAACGTGCCGTTTTGCAGGCCGGTGATGAGTTCATCGCTTGAGAGGTCATGGAGCAACACTTTCACACGAGGCACGGCTTTTTGAAACGCCGTAAGCGCTGGCGGCAGTATCTCCACTGTGGGAGACGGCGCGTAGCCGACGTGCAACTCGCCATATTCGCCGCGAGCCAGCGCGCGGACCTTTTCCACGGATTCATCGGCGCGTTTCAGCAACTCACGCACTTCCTCCAAAAACAGTTTTCCCTCGGCCGTGAGCGTCACGCCGCGCGGGCTGCGGCGCAGGAGGTCCACCCCGATTTCATCCTCCAAGTCCTGTACCTGTCGGCTCAACGCAGGTTGCGCGACCCGAAGCTGGGCAGCCGCTTTGGTGAAGTTCAATGCTTCACCCACCGCCAGAAAATATCGAAAATGCCGCAGTTCCATCGCTGATTTCCATTATGCCAAAAAAGCATGGCTGCGCAAGGAACATGGTATTGGGCGATTCGAAGAATCGGGAGCAGGCTGACAGTAAATGAACGACAGATCCAACAAACTTGAAACTAAAACGAAAGAAGCATTATGAGCACAAACATCACGAAGAAACTGGCAGGGAAAGGCGCACTAGTCCCTCTATGAGAACAGCCAGGCAACTCCTCGAAACCTACCTCGCTGCCATTTCTGCGGGCGAGATGGAAAAAGCGATAGCGTTATTCGCGGACGATGGTGGAATTGAATTTCCCTATTTTGGGTCTGTCAACCTTCCCGTCCGCTATCAAGGTCCGGAGGCTTTGAGGCGGTTTTTTGCTCCCGTCATGGAAGGCGCGGACAATTTTAAATTTAAGAACATCAAAATATTCCCTGGTGAAGACGAAAATCACGTCTCCGGTGAATACGAGGTGGATGCCGTAATTAAAAGGACGGGCCGCCGGTACCAGCAGCTTTACGGAGGCCGGCTCATTGCAGAAAACGGAAAAATAAAACTGTTACGAGAATTTTGCGACACCGTGGAAGTCGCACGCGCGATGTTCCCCAATGGGCTAAAAGATCTGTTTTGAGCGCAGCCGCTGCGAGATCAAGGCCCTTTGAAGAGAACTGTTCTGTTCCAATGCTGCAGAAGCTTACGGACGCATGATGCGAAATGAAGCTCGCTTCAGAATCGTGGTCGTTACGGGGCATTAGCCAGCCACGAGTCGCCATGATGAGGGGGATATAAAAAGCAGTAGAAATCATAGAAAGGACTGAACGATGAAGAACGGAACGCGAAAGAGAACCAACAGTAGCACCGCCTCTCCGGAGTCCCGGGATATGAGCGGTGAAATAGCCAGGCGCGCCTACGAGATTTGGCTGAGTGAAGGCGCCGGCCATGGGCGTGATCTCGACCATTGGCTTCGAGCCGAACGTGAACTGACAGGGCTCCCGCTTGGCAGGCCAAGCAAGGCCTAGGCTGAACAGGAAGAAAAGATTATGAGCGCAAACATCACCAGGAAATTGGCGGGCAAAGTTGCGCTGGTCACCGGTGGTTCACGCGGTATCGGCGCGGCAATCGCCACACGACTCGCTACCGACGGCGCGGCGGTCGCCCTGACTTACAGCGCATCGCCGGCGAAAGCGGATGAAGTCGTCCGCGCAATTGAAGCAGCCGGCGGGAAAGCCCTGGCGATCAAAGCCGATGCCGCCGACACAGAAGCTGTTCGGCTGGCGGTTGCGAAAACCATCGGAACATTTGGCGGCATTGATATTCTCGTAAACAACGCGGGAGTCGCCGCCATCGCGCCGATTGAGCAGTTCTCGCAGGAAGACTTCGAGAAGTTGATTGCCGTCAATGTGCGCGGCTTGTTCGTCGCGACTCAGGAAGCCGCACGGCATCTACGTGAAGGCGGCCGCATCATTCACATCGGCAGCACCAACAGCGAGCGCATGCCGTTCGCCGGTGGTTCGGTCTATGCACTCACAAAGGGAGCAGTCGTGGGCTTCACGAAGGGACTCGCCCGAGACCTCGGCCCGCGTGGCATCACTGTTAACAACGTCCAGCCTGGCCCGATTGATACCGACATGAACCCAGCGAACACCGACTTGGCCTGCGACACGGCTCCCTTCACCGCCCTCCAGCGCTATGGCCAACCAGACGAGATCGCCAGCTTCGTTGCATTTTTGGCGAGTTCCGAAGCCAGCTACATCACCGGCGCGAGCCTGCTGGCCGATGGAGGTTTCGCAGCCTGAAGCTCAGAATGTGAAGCAAGAGTCATCAACAATCAACCAAACAAGGAAAAGGAGATCGACATGTTATCCAACAATAAAAAACTGATCGCCGTGTTCGGCGCAACGGGGCAGCAGGGAGGCGGAGTCGTCCGTGCTCTGCAAGCCGGCGGCCAATTCAAGGTGCGCGCCCTGACTCGCAATCCAGGCAAGCACCGTGACCTCGCCGAGGAAGTCGTCGAAGCAGATTTAAACCGCCCGGAGACCCTTAACGCTGCATTGGAAGACGCACATGGCGTCTTTCTGGTCACCAATTTTCAGGGAAAAAGGTACCAACGAGCTCAAGCAGGCAACGGCGGCGGTACGCGCTGCCAAGGATGCCGGTGTCAAACACTTTGTCTGGTCCACGCTGCCTAATGTAGAAGCGATCAGCGGCGGCAAGTTCGACGTTCCCCACTTTACCGGCAAGGCCAGGATCGATCGGATCGTGAAGGAAGCCGGGTTCCCGCATCATACGTTCGTCATCGCGCCTGGCTACTACCAGAATTTTGTGGGCGCTCTCGCTCCGCAAAAGCAGGCAGACGGGTCCGTGGGCTGGGCTCTTCCGCTTGATCCCACTGTGCGTTGCCTTCACATGGGCGACATCACCGAACTTGGCAACATCGTTGCTGGAGCATTCGCACACCCAGATGAGGCAGGCAATGGCGAGTATCTGCCACTCGTCGGCGATTTCATGAGCTTCAACGAGATTATCGACACGTTGAATGAACAGGGTCACAAATTCTCATTTAAACAGATACCCAAGGAGGTCTTCGCTTCACTCTTTCCTGGGGCGGCTGAGCTGGCAGAAATGTTCAGTTACTGGGAAGTTCATACCTACCTGGGTTCGGATTCGTCCGACCGAATTGCGCTCGCTAACAAAATAGCAGGCAAGCAACCGACCAAGTTTTCGACGTGGGCTCGACTAAACGTCCCGGTTTAACCAATCACCATCAATTAAACAGAATGGAATAAACATGAAAGACAACAGTCAGGTTCACACTCAAGGGTTATCCAACGGCAAAACGATCGCCCTTTGGTCGCTGCAAATCCTGGTCGCCGCCGCGTTTCTCATGGCCGGCTTCGCGAAACTGTCCGGCCAGCCGATGATGGTTCAGATGTTTGAAAACATCGGCATCGGCCAATGGTTTCGTTATGTCACCGGCGCGATCGAGCTGGTTTCTGCAATCCTACTCCTCGTGCCAAGAGTTGTCCCGGTCGGAGCGGCGTTGCTCGTCTGCACGATGTGCGGCGCGGTTCTGACACATCTCGTCAAACTCGGCGGCTCGCCATTGCCCGCCCTGGTCCTGGGCTGCTTGGCGGCGTTCATCCTCTGGCTTCGATTCGATGGATTGGCGGCACTCACCAGCAAGCCAAAACCCGTGAGCGCTGCGACAAACCCATGAACATCTTTCAACTAACCAAACGAAAGGAAGACAAGAAACATGAATACGAAGAGCCACGAACAAATCCATCGTCAAGGGGAGCCAGCCGTGAACTTTCGTCGGGTCTGCCAATGGGTCGGTGGAATCTGCGGGCTCGCGGGACTCACGAAGGGAGCAATCGTGGGCTTCACGAAGGGACTTGCCCGAGACCTCGGCCTGCGCGGCAGCACTGTTAACAACATCCAGCCTGGCCCGATTGATACCGGCATGAACCCAGCGAATACGGACCTAGCCTGCGACACGGTTCCCTTCACTGCCCTCCAGCGCTATGGCCAACCAGACGAGATCGCCAGCTTCGTTGCCTTTTTGGCCAGTTCCGAAGCCAGCTATATCACCGGGGGCGAGCCTGCTGGCTGATGGAGGTTTCGCAGCCTGAGATTGGGAATCCGAAAGCAAGAGTCATCAATAATTAAGCAACTGTTCACTTAACGAGATCAAAATTATGAAAACGCTTAGAATCGCCATTATCATTGGTAGCACGCGGCCTGGTCGCAACGGTGAGGCCGTGGCCAAATGGGTTTACGAAATCGCCAAAAAGCGTACGGACACCGAGTTCGAACTCGTGGACATCAAGGACTTCAACCTGCCGCTCCTCGACGAGCCGATGCCGCCGATAATGGGGCAGTACAGTAAGCCTCACACCAAAACCTGGGCCGCTAAGATCGACAAGTTCGATGCCTACGTTTTCGTCACGCCCGAGTACAACCATGGCGTCTCCGGCGCGCTCAAGAACGCGATCGATTTTCTGTTTCGCGAGTGGAACGACAAGGCGGCTGGTTTCGTGAGCTATGGCGGCGCCGGCGGAGCGCGCGCGGTCGAGCAACTGCGTCTGAACCTGGCCGAGGTGCAAATGGCCACCGTGCGCCTTCAGGTCTTGCTTTCCATGTATACCGACTTCGAAAACTTCAGCGTCTTCAAGCCGGGGCCGACGAAGGAACAGTCAGTCAACGACATGCTGGATCAGCTCATCGGGTGGGGAGGCGCACTGAAGACGCTTCGGAAGAAGTCAGATTAAGAAAGAAGACAAAATCAAACCCACCAAAGGGAAAAGTCGACAAACGTTTCGATAATCGGACGGTGATCGTCACGGGCGGTGCCCGTGGATTGAGTGCCAGTGCTCCGTCAAAGCTCATTCGATGGTTGATGAAGCGGCGCGCTCGGAGAGCGCGCCCTACCGTAGGGCTCCAAATATCTGGGAAGTGGTAGAGCGGCCTCTCCGAGGCCGCCGCCGGTGCGCCCTGCAAATCAAGGTTGAGAGAGCACTAGCTTCGCGCACGGCTTCGTCGCCTGACAGTACGTGGTTAGGAATGAAATGTGTCAACCAATAGCAGGCAAAATGCCGGCTACTACAAATCATGGTTCTTGGATCCAGCTTCTCGCCACTTACGCGGCGACACGAAGGCCGACGGCTTTCACTTACCATCCGAACGCCTCAACACACGGGCCACCCACATCCAGTGCTGCCCCATCAACCTCGTAAAATCCGTCGCTGTCGCCGAGCGGCTTCATGCGAATAGGTTTGGGGGCGCGACTGCTTCCAAAGTATGTCGCCCCTGATCTTTGCCAAATTTGTTACCCGTCAATCATCTCGTACGGCAGATTTCCGTTGGGGAGCGGTGGCAGCCTCGACCATGACCGTCTTTTTGACGGAGCCTGATGCCGTGGCGGGACGGCGTGACGCCAGAGCGAGAGCGGGCAACTCGTCAGGGTCGTGAACAAGCCGGGGAGAGGCAATTCCAACCGCCGTGGAATCGTCCGCTCCAGCCTGTTGTGAGGGTCCTCTGGGTGTCTGCGCTCGCTTCGTCTTCGCCAGGTAGTTCTGAATCACACCGACGACCTCGTGGTGCCCATCATCATTGCCAACCGTAATGTGGTTGTCTCGTCGTTGTCCTTCGCGTTCACGTCGGCTTTCATTACAGTACGGAATTATCCCCTTGGCATACGTAGTTGCTTTTTCAGGCTGATTTTGGCAGGGTTGGCAGAGTCATGCCTGAAACGGATACAGTCCCACAACCTGACACCGGATGGCTGGGAGTATGTCTCGGATTGGCGGGACTTATAATGGGCTTTGTTCTTTCAACTATATTTCCCGTCATCCCATTATGGGTGGCAGTATTATTGTATACTGGCGGTGCGTTTCTGATAGCATTGACAACATGGAGGCACGGAATGCCGAATAAACCTTGTTGGATGAAATGTGCAGTAGTTTCGGCAATTTTAGTGGCGCTTTTGGGGTTAGAGGCTTGCGGGATTTATGGTCAACGGAAAAGTGTAACCCAGTTGCCGGTCACAAACTCCGTACCGCAAGAATTGCCCACGAAGGTCGCAGTCAACCTACCTGTAAAGCCTCCCCTTGATGCGTCAGCCTCGCCAAGTACGAATGCGCCCACCAATAATGGAAAAATCATCATCGGTCGTGACAACAATGGCGTTGTCATTGGTGGTGACAACAACGGGAATATAAGCCAAGGGCCACAACCGAAGGTGATCTCTCAGCGACTGGATGGAATAAACATTCCACAGACAAACACATCGGGCATTTTTTACGAAACAGCTTTTTATGTAGTAGTCGCAAGCCCAACACCCACTATGAGATTTCATATGAATATGCCAACCAGTTTAGTAGATAGACCGCAAATCAACTTTACAGAAAGCGCTCTGGGAAGTGGGCCTGGTGGCTTTCAGGCATCTGGTGGCTATTCAATCACAATCCATACATCCGAAAAGGTTCAAGAATCAGACTTCGGAGCCATATCGGTGACGCCTGCTCAGTAGAACGGAAACAACTCATGCACCTCAAAGAAGCCAGAGCAAAAGGCAAGCTGGCGCACTTCATCAAGCTGCACGAGAAAACGCATCCGAAGGCCAGCCACAAGCATTTTCACGGTGTAATCAAGTCTATGGTTTCGAGAACTGCGAAACCAAAACGGGGAACA
>Ga0206923_1114_pt1 | contig 16752 bp, 16 predicted proteins | sample Alteio_BWOrgHeat_64_FD_152961 | JGI IMG/M metagenome (GOLD analysis project Ga0206923, IMG submission 152961) | Enriched cells from forest soil in Barre Woods Harvard Forest LTER site, Petersham, Massachusetts, United States -... | ecosystem: Environmental > Terrestrial > Soil > Temperate forest >...
TGGATGTTGCCGCTGGTGGTGGTCGCATCGGCCTGTTTCTACGCCGCCGGCGCCGTGCTGAATGACTACTTTGATTATGAACTCGACTGCGTAGAACATAGCGCGCGCCCGTTGCCGAGCGGGGCAGTATCCCTGAAAACAGCCTGGATGCTCGGCGTGGCGCTGATGATTGGCGGGTTGGTGCTGGCAGGCTTTGCCGGGCCGGTGCCGTTTGGTGTTGGTGGCTTTCTTGGCGCGATGATCCTGTTCTACAACGCGTGGGCCCGACGCTTTCCCGCGCTACGCCCGTTGGTGCTGGGCACCTGTCGCTTCGCCAATTTCCTGTTCGGGATGCGCTGTCTTCCGTTGTGGCTTGCGTGGATGCCGGCCGTGGCCGGCGTGTATGCGACATCGATCGCATTTATCTCATTGCGGAACGCCGAAACCGCAGTACGCCAGAAAATTAGCAGGCGACTACTGCTGGGAATTATCGTAGTGGACGCCGCTATCGTGGTGCTGTCACCTTTCGGGGATTGGGTCGGCGCGCACGGAGCAATCCCACGCACGGATATGTTTTCGGCAACCGTCAACGGGAAGCCGTGGCTGGATTGGGAATGGTTGTTTCAGGTGGGCATCTATGTGGTTTACGCGTTGGGTGGATTCAACGCTCTCGTGGTGGGAAAGGCGATCGTCGTCCTCCTGACCGGACTTGTTCTGTTCATCGCGTGTCGTCGAAATGGAGCCGGTGTGCCGCTCGCGGCCTTGTTGGTGATGGTGGCTTTTGTGGCCGCACGCGAGCGGCTCGAAGTGCGACCGGATGTGGTGATGTTCTTGTTCGCAGCACTAACGGTTCTACTTTTGGACTCGGCACGCCGTGAGAACCTCTACGTGTTGCTCTGGCTGCCGCTCCTGGAATTGGTATGGGTAAACACGCACGGGTCTTTTCTGCTCGGAATCGGGTTGATCGGAATCTACGGCGTTGTCCTCGGGATCGAATTTGCCATGCGAAAACAGTGGCGTTGCCTGCTCGTGATTGTGGTAACACTCCTGTCGTCTGGCGCGATGTGTTTTGTGAATTCGTTCGGCATGCAACTTGTGCGTCACGCCATCGAGCAAACCAGAAGTTCAAGTCCGTCAGGCACGATCGGTGAGTGGCAACCGACTCGTTTATTGCTGCTCACGGAGCCGAACTGGGCGGTGCGGGTATTTTGGTGGCTGTTCTGGTTGAATCCGGCCGTGCTTGTCGCCGTGTTGGCGATCAAGCGGCGCGAGTTTCCGTGGGCGCATGTCCTGGTCGTGACGGCGATGAGTGTCATGGCGCTCCAAGCGCACCGATTCACAGCGTTATACGCGGTGGTGACGGCGCCGATTCTTGCCCACGGCCTGGCGGTGCTTCGCGCGAAGATCGCGGGCAAGCAACACTCCGACTGGGGCGAGGCGACCGCACAGATTGTGGCGGGGATTACGGCAGCGTTCCTGATCTTCGTGCAGGTGACGAACCACTGGGCCGCTGCGGAGAATCGTCCGCCGAAATTCGGCTGGGGCGTGGATGAGTCAATTGTGCCCATGCGGGCGCTGTCGCTGATGGAGAAGCTGCCCCCGGGCCTGAATGCCTTCAATACGTTCCTTTCCGGCGGACCGTTGATTTGGAAATCGTATCCGCAATGGCAACCGTTTTGCGACGGGCGTGCGAACCTGTACGGGCGCGAGTTTGTGGACCAGTACCGCCGGGCGATGTACGACCCCGCGGAATGGGAAAAATGGATGCGCGAACGGTCGATCTCGGTGGCGTTTATCCAATACGGCACGGCGGACGATCGCGGGTTGTTACAATACCTCGTAAAAAGCCACACGTGGGACCTGCTCTACTTCGATCACGCAGCGTGCATCTTTGTGCATGAGAGTTCCTGGCCCAAACTGCGGGCAGACAAGCTGCTCCGGGATTTCAAACCCGTTCGCGTGACGGACGCGAATGCCGTGTTGTTGTACGCCCACAAACTTGCCGACGAAACGGCGGACGCCAACCCCTATCGGCGTGCGTGCGAGGTGACGACCGTGGGGAATTTCCTGATGGCGATTGGCGCAGTCGATACCGCGCGGGCGTTGTTTGAGGATGCGGTCACAATCACCCCATGCCCATCGGTGGCATGGATGAACCTCGCCGTCATCAGCTCCGACCAGGGAGAGCGCGTAAAGGCGATGCAATTCACGGAAAAACTACTGGCGATGAACCCGCGGTATTTCTACGCGCGTCTGTTGCAGGCGCAGATCAAGGCCACGGAGGGCGATCTCGATGGGGCTGTTGAGGAGACCGAGTCGGTACTGGGCGAACAGCCCCACTCGGCGCAGGCATGGCTGTTGCGGGCACAATTGGCAGCACGGCAAAGTGACCGTCCGACCGCGATCCGGGCCATCCAGCGCACCATCGACGAACAAGTCCAGGATTCGCACCTGTACCTCTTCCTCGGGGAATTGTTAGTGGCGGAAGGGCGCACGAATGAGGCCGTCGCCGCCTACGAGAAATGCCTGCAACTCTGGAGCGGCCCACCGAAACAACGGGAGCAGACCGAGGCGGATCTGGCAAAGTTGCGCCCCCACCCTGCTAAATAGAATTGAAGAAATCGCGCTTGCGCGCGTTGGATTTTTCAATATTGTTTCGACGAAAGGATGTAGAAAGGAGGGGAGGAACGGATGCAAGAGATCACGTGCCCGAATTGCAACGTCGATGCCGATCCCGTGGAACTGAAGCAGAACAATCTACGTTGTCCTACGTGTGGTTTCGATTTGAGTGACCAGGAGGAACCGGACGACGTCGATGAGGATGAAGAGGACGATGACGAAGAGGAGTCGGAAGATGACGAAGAAGAGGAAGATGACGAGGAGGAAGAGTAACATTTGACGGGCGGTCACGCACTTTCCCATGCGGCATTGAATGATCATCGAGACTTATGAGGCGGGACCCGTGGCGACCAACGGCTATTTGGTCGCCGACAAACCCGGCGGGAAAGCCCTGGTAATTGACGCGCCGCAGGGCGTCGCTTCGTTGATGGTCGAGCAGGCCGGCCGCTGGAATACGCCCATTACCCACCTTGTGAATACCCACGGTCACTGGGACCATTTTCTTGATAATGCTGAACTATTGCGCCTGACCGGTGCGAAGTTCGGCATTCACCGAGATAGTGCGCCGCTGTTGGACATTCCGCAGGCCGCTTATTTCGGTCTGGATTTGGAGATCGAGCCGACCAAACCGGATTTCTTTCTCGAGGAGGGCAAGGCGCTCGATGTTGGTGATTTGCAATTTGAAGTCCTGCTTTGCCCCGGTCACTGTCCCGGCAGTGTCGTATTGTTTGAACGGACGGAACGGGCGGCATTTGTGGGCGACGTGTTGTTTGCGGGCTCGATCGGGCGGACGGATTTACCGGGAGGAGATCACGAGATGCTATTGCGGTGCATTCGAGAGAAACTGTTGCCGCTGGGTGATGATGTACGTGTGCTTTCAGGACACGGACCGGTCACGACGATCGGCGCGGAGCGTCGGACGAACCCATTTTTGGCGGCGAGGTAGATGTCAAAACCCATAAAAATCAATAGTTGCAACGTTTTCGGCGCTTTTGTAGTATCTGGCGAACCCTAAACCAAGGAGATCGAAGGTATTTATGGCAAAGTTGACGAAGTCACAGATTTTGGGAAACCTCGCGGAGCGGACCGGCGTATCGAAAAAGGCGGCCGGCCAGTTTGTCGAGGAGTTGGTGAAACTGGCATACAAGGAAGCGAAAAATTCGTTTACGATTCCCGGCCTGGGTAAAATCGTGCTGGTAAATCGCAAGGCCCGCATCGGCCGCAATCCGGCCACCGGCGCGCAGATTCAGATTCCGGCCAAGCGCGTGGTGAAGTTCCGTATCGCCAAGGCGGCGAAGGACGCGATCCTCGGCGGGAAGTAATCCGCAATCAGTCCTGAAATTCGAAGGGCGACTGTGAATCCACAGTCGCCCTTTTTGTTTTTACAGATCATCTGATGTCATGTCCCCCGTGCACGCGCGCCCACATTTTGCCATCGTCCTTTTCACGGAGATGTGGGCGGGAGGCGAAGAAACCGATTGCTAACGGTTGTCGCTCTCGCGCTCAGTACCTGTCGCCTTCAACAGAAGCCCAAAGAACTCAATTCCCTTTTCTGAACAATAGTCGGGTCGCTTGGACGGAGGAAATAGATCTGGCACTTGCCAGGCAATTTTCCTTAACGCCTCGGCTGCCGGGTCGGTGCATTTGCCACTCATATTGTCATCCCATTCGTAAGTTGTGAGATTGCCTTCGACAAGTTTCTGAATGGTTCCACGAATCAAATTGAATTGTTCGTTCATGTTTATTCCTATGCCCATGGGCGCTCCATTTAGCCGATCATTCCGTCTGCCTACTTTGCAGATTTCTTGGTGAACGCGGTGATGTCGGGAATGCCGGCAGCGCGCGCGGCATCGACAATCGCCACAACGGTCCCGTAGCTGACGGTCTTATCGGCGGAGAATTCCACCTGGAGTTTCGCGTTCTTTGCCTTCGCGTCACGCAGGGCCGTTTCCAGGGCGCTCAATGCGATGGGTTTGTTATCCAGATAGATCGTCTCATCGGAACCAACCGCGATCGAGAGGCGCTCCACCTTCTCGCGGCCCACCTCTTCGGCGGTTTTCGCTTCGGGCAGGACGAGTTTGACGGCCGTGGGCGAGGTCGCGCGGAACGTGGTCGTGGCGATGAAGAAGATCAAGAGAATGAACAGTACGTCGACAAGATTGATCACGCGAATCACCGGTGTACGGTGCGACTTGGTGGTTGATTCGAAGACGCGCATGACAAATTTCTATTGAGGATCGCGGTACAAGCGCGTGAGCAGTTCGTCCATGTGGCGTTCCAATTCCAACACCAGCACCTCGATGCGTCGGCGTAAGTACATGTACGCAATCAACGCGGGAATCGCGATGCTGAGACCCGTCATGGTGGCCGTGAGCGCCTGGTAGATGCCCCGCGAAATCATCGCCGGTTCGCCGAGGCCCTTCTTCGCCACGTCCTCAAATAATTGCACCATGCCGATGACCGTTCCGAGCAGGCCGAGCAACGGCCCGAGTTCCGCAATCAGTGACAGCGTGGTCAATCCGCGCTCCATGCGTCCGACAATCTGCCGGGCGAGCGCCTGAAGCATCTCGACGTTTTCCGTCTTCGGCAGCGACGCATGGGCAAACACCGCTTGTACGAGGTCGCCAAGCACCGTCTCGTCCGTCTCACTCAACACACGTAGCGCGTCTGTCTGCTCTGCTGTCGCCGGTCGCCGTTCAATGGCCGCGGCCAATACAGGTGAAATGACGCGCCGCCGTTGCAGCGCCCATATGCGCTCCAAAATAATGGCCACACCCGCTATCGAGCACACCAACAGCGGCCACATGGCGATTCCGCCCCGAAAAAACCATTCCGGCATGAAGTCCTCCCTTATCAATAATAGAACGTGAAACTTGCATCGCGCGGCTCTTTCCCAACCAGCGCGCGCAGGTTGTCAGGCAACGGATCGAACGGCCCGGATTCTATGATGGCCTTCTCACAAAACAACGACAAAATCTCTCCCGCCGTATTGTCAGAAACCTTCAAGTCCTGCACCTGTCCGTCATCGAGAAGCTGAAAATGGACCGTGACCGCGCCGGCGCGTTCGTACATCCCAAAGCGGTCGATCAAGGCGTACCAGCGGCTTTGTACCGCTTTGATGATCTTTTTGTCGTAGGCGCCGAACGGGTTCTCGTCCACTCCGAACGCCGCCACGCCGAAGCGCGTAACCCCCGCCACCGTCAGGTGTGCTTTTCGGGCGACAATCTCGCGTCCCGGCACGCCCGGCTCGCTCGCAACCGCCGGCGCGCCGGCACCGGCCGGATTCGCCGGGCTGGGGGGTGAAACCGGAACATCCGACCCCGTCACAACTTCCGGCTGGACTACTGGCTTCGGCGCCATCGCCATTTTTTGTTCTTCGACGATCTTTACCCCAACGGGCGGAACCTCCTGTGGAGGACTCGCTGCTTTTGGTTGCGGCGGAGCTTGGGGTGTTGGTTTTGACTGTGGAGCCTGCGGAACCGGTGGCGCTGACGCCCCCCCTTGTATCGCCGGGGTCGCGGCACCGGAAGGTGTCGGTACGTCTGCGGAGTTCATGACGTGCGTCTCTTTGCCCTCGAGATACGGAGTGTTGTCTTGCTTGCCCGTCGGGTTGTTCGGATTTGCGGCTACGGTTGATTTATCGGAGTAAAACTTCGCGTTCTTCGGCTTTTCGCCCGTGACTTGCGACGCATCGGTCTCCATGAAGTGTTTGGCCGCCTGCTCTTTTTCACGCTCTGCCTTCGTCTTCGGCTCATCCACCGCTACGAACGTCATCGTCGTTACAGCAGGCGCGGCGGGCTTGGGCGGCGCGTATGAGACATGCATGAGTTTTGCCAGCGACGAAAAACCCGGCAGTTTCATCAGCGCAGCGCGATACTGCCAACTGCCGAACGCAAATGCGTGCAGCAGCAGCGACACCAATATGGCGATTTCGACGTGCAGGTCTTCGCGATACATATCTGTTAGCATGATAGCAGATTACATTCCGCCATCAACCGATGCGTTCGACGACGTCCTCGCCTTCCCGTTGAACGCGTGGCATACTGACGGCAGAAACCCAACCCGTGAAAGGACGGTGCATCGTGGCCAGCTACATCGCATTGCTCCAATTGACCGATCAGGGCGTCCGCACCATCAAGGACACTACAAAACGCGCAGCCGCCGTAACCGAAATGGCGTCGAAAATGGGCACGAAAGTCGTGGATGCTTTTTGGACGCTCGGCCCGTACGACGTTGTGCTCATTGCGGAAGCCCCCGACGACGAGACCATGACCGCGTTCTCGCTCAAGATCAGCTCCTTCGGCAACGTGAAGACGCAGACCCTGCGCGCCTTCCGCGCCAACGAGATGGATGCGATCTTGAGCAAAGTCAAGTAGCGCAGCGACGGGTACCGCGCCCGTGCGTCAAATTCAAGCTGTGCGAAACTTGGCGGCATCGTGTAATCTGCGGAGGTGATTCCGCATCCGATTCAGTACCAGGGCAGCAAACGCGGTTTGGCACCGCTGATCCTGCGTTACTTGCCGGTGCAGATGACACGTTTGGTTGAACCGTTTGCGGGTTCGGCAGCGGTGTCGATTGCGTGCGCGGCGCGCGGACGGGCGAAGAACTACTGGCTCAATGATCTGAACAAACCATTGGCGGAACTGATCGAGTTGATCATCAACCATCCGGATGAATTGTGCCGGTTCTACAAAGATCTCTGGCAGGCGCAGCATCCAGACAGCTTGGAGCATTACTACCGGGTACGCGAGGACTTCAACCGGACGCAGAATCCCCGGCTGCTGTTGTATCTATTGGCGAGGTGTGTGAAGGGGGCGGTGCGGTACAACGCCGACGGGCTCTTCAACCAAAGCCCGGATAAGCGCCGGCACGGCACACGCCCGGAGACAATGCGCAAAAGTATTTCCGGTGTCTCTGCGTTACTGCGCGGTCGGTCAGTTATTTCATCGCTCGACTACCGGGATGTGCTGGCAAATACCACAGTGGATGACGTGGTGTACATGGACCCGCCCTATCAGGGCGTTTGCGGCGAGCGCGACTCACGGTACTATGCCGGGGTGATGTTTGACGATTTCCTCGGCGAGTTGGCCGAGTTGAATCGCCGGGGCATCCGGTACGCACTGAGTTATGACGGTCGAACAGGAGCCAGACAGTTCGGCAAGCCGATGCCGAAAGCGTTAGGACTGACGCTGGTGGAACTTGAGGCTGGCCCTTCGACGCAGGCAACGTTGCTCGGACGTAAGGCGATTACCGTCGAGTCGCTGTACCTCTCCAAGCCCTTGGCGGAAGAAGTTGGCGCGTCGGAGCGGATGCACCACCGACGAGACGTGGAACAGCTTGCTTTGATGGAGTCACGCAAATCCTATGGCAAAATATCCAAAAGAGTTTCTTGAATTATGTCGCTCCATCACCGCGAAGCGCGCCCGGACGGTGATCGACCACATCCTCAAGCACGGCCAAATCTCCACGGAAGAACTGAAGAATACGTACGGCTATAATCATCCGCCGCGCGCCGCTCGCGACGTGAAAGAGCATGGCATCCCGTTGGAGCGGATCACCGTTGTTGGGTCCGACGGACGCAAGATTGCCGCGTACCGGTTTACTGACCCCAGCAAGTTGAAGTTGCGCCGATTTGCCGGTCGCACCGGCCTATCCAGGCAAGTCAAGCAGGCACTCATTCAAAAACACGGCTGCCAGTGCTTCATCTATCTGGAGGAGATGCCAGAGGCAGAACTCCAGATTGACCACCGTGTGCCTTACGAAGTGGTAGGTGATACCGGTGGACAGCCTTCCCCTGACGATTTCATGCTGCTATGCGGCTCCGCCAACCGTGCCAAGTCATGGTCCTGCGAACACTGTGAGAACTGGCGTAGCCTTAAGAAGCGTGAAGTTTGTCTCTCTTGTTATTGGGCCTACCCCGAGGAATACACGCACATCGCCATGCGGCCCGTCCGTCGTGTGGACTTGCTTTGGCAAGGCGGCGATGTTTCGCAACACGACCGGCTCAAGTCAGATGCACGCAAGGCCGGCAAGCCTCTCCCACAATTCGTGAAGCAGATTATCGAGCGAGCCATCCAGCAAAAACGACGCTAGCTCAGAGACATGCGTTCGGGGGGTTGTTCGCAGCCACGCTAATCACGTCGATGGCCCAGTCGTCAAATCAGGGCACTGCCCAATTCTCGCCCGTTACATCAGCTCTTCCATCAATGATTTAGCGATTTCGGGATCGATGCCGAGGGGGCGGTGGGCCAATGGGCCGCCTTCGGCGAGGACGGGTTCGAGTTGGTCGAGCGCGGGGATGTCGTCGCGTTTCCAGAACAGGCCGATGGGGATTTCGTCGCCCCACTGGCAGGCTCGTTCCATGGCCTTGTGGAAATCGCTCGGGTCGTGGCCGAGTTCTTCGAGCGTTTTCACGCGCGGACGGAACCATTGGTAGGTGTTGTCCTTGTTGTACGTCACGCACGGGCTGAAAACATCAATGAGGGCGAAGCCACGGTGTCGGATGCCGCCCTTGATGAGTTCGACGAGATGTTTTTGCTGGCCGCTGAAACCGCGGGCAACGTACGTGGCGCCGTCGGCAATGGCCAGGGCGAGCGGGTTGATGGGGCGTTCCACGTTGCCGAACGGCGTGCTTTTGGTTTTCATGCCTTCGGCGCTGGTCGGTGAACACTGGCCGGTGGTCAGGCCGTAAATCTGGTTGTTCATGACAAGGTAGGTCAGATCGTAGTTGCGGCGCATGCAATGAATGAAGTGATTGCCGCCGATGCCGTAGCCGTCGCCGTCGCCGCCGGTGGCGATGACCTTCAATGTATGGTTGCCCAATTGCACGCCGCTGGCAACGGCCACCGCCCGCCCGTGGAGTGTGTGCATACCGTAGGTGTTGATGAAGCCGGGCAGGTTCGAGGAGCAGCCGATGCCGCTGATGACGATGACTTCGTGTGGCTGAAGGCCGAGTTCGGCCAGCGCCTGTTCCAACGACGACAGCACGCTGAAGTCGCCGCAACCGGGACACCAGTCTGGGTCGACCCTGCCTTTGAAATCCTTGGCCGTGAGTTGTGCGCCCAGCGGTTTGGTTTCAGGGGTCGTGGGAGCAGGCGGCTGTGTTGAAGCGGATGTTTTGGCTGGCATGGTGGTCTCCTCACACAATGTATTCGTGGACGGGCACGTACAGGTTGGTGGTCCGGGCCAGGATTTGTTTCACGCCGTCGACGATGTGGTGCGGCATGAACGGCTCGCCGTCGTATTTGCGGATGTGGCCGGTGGGGACGAAGCTGGTTTCGGAGCGGAGGTAGCGCGCGAATTGGCCGCTGTAATTGTTCTCGACGATGATGGTTGTCTGGCTGTTCGACAGGACCGAGAGGATGTGGTCGGCGTGCAACGGGACGAGCCATTTGATTTGCAGATTGTTGGCCACGATGGCTTCTTCGCCGGCGAGTTTTTCACACGCCTCACGGATGACGCCTTCGGTCGAGCCCCAGCCGATGAGTGTGACCGAAGCGTTGACTGGGCCGAACAGCTTTGGCGGGTTGATGAGCGCAAGCATGCCGTGCATCTTGCGCATCCGTTTTTCGTGCATGGCTTGGCGCTTGTGTGGGTGGGTGAACTCGTCGCTGATGAGCACGCCGTCTTCCTCGTGTTCGTCAGTGGCGACGACATGGACGTACCCGGGCGTGCCGGGCAGGGCGCGCGGCGAGACGCCGCTGTCGGTGATCTTGAAACGTTTGTAGCCGCCTTCGGGCGGTGGCGTGTCGCCGTCGCCGTTGCCGCGCCAACCGATGATCTCGCCGCGGTCAATCGGCGGATTGAAATTGAATTCGCTGGGCTCCACGCTCGCCCGTCCTTCGGAGAGCAACAAGTCGGTCAGCACGATGCCGGGGCACTGGAATTTATCGACGAGGTTGAACAACTCGGTGATGGTGTGGAAGCAGTCGGGGATGCTGGTTGGGGCGACGATGACGCGCGGGTAATCGCCCTGGCCCGCCCCCATGACTTGCCAGAGATCGCCCTGCTCGGTCTTGGTGGGAACACCCGTCGCCGGGCCGGCCCGCTGGACATCGATGCACACCACGGGAATTTCCATCATTGCCGCCGCCCCGAGCGCTTCCGTCATCAGAGCGAAGCCACCCCCCGAGGTGGCGCACATGGCCCGGCAGCCGGTGTGCGCCGCGCCGATGGCCATGTTAATGACACCGATTTCGTCTTCGACCTGACGCACCATGATGCCCAGTTTGCGGGCATTGCGAGCCATCCAGTGCAACACGCCCGTGGACGGGCTCATCGGGTAGGCGCAGTAGAACTTCACGCCGGCAGCGGCCCCGCCCATGGCCAGGACCTGGTTGCCCTCGACAAACGCGTACCGCTTGCCGGTGTCGGGAAGGGAATTGGGGAAAGCTGTGAAGTGTCCGGTGGCGTAATCGTAACCCGCGCGGGCCACGCCGATGTTTTCAGCGACAACCGCATCGCCTTTCTTGGCGAATTGCCGCGCGAGGATGTCTTCGAACAACTGGAAATCGATCCCCAGCATCTGCAACAGCGCCCCCAGAGCGATGGTGTTTTGCGCGTTCGGGATTTTGCTCGCCCCGGCCAACTCGCGAACGGGCAGCGGGCACATCTGGGCCCCCTCGTTGGGCGGGCCGGGGTTGATCTTGTCACCGTCGTACAGGCACACACCGCCCGCGTGCAGGTGTTTCAGATGGCGGTTCATCGTGTCCTGATTCAACGGGATCAGCGCGTCAATCTTGTCACCCATGCTGCCGACCCGATCGACGCTGGCCCGGAGGATCAGGAAAATGTGTCCGCCGCGAATGATGGACTGGTAGGCGTTGTAGGCGTTGAGATGAAGACCGCGCCGAACAAAAATCCTCGCCAGAATATCTCCCGGCGTGGCGATGCCTTGCCCCGCCGCGCCGCCGATTCCGACTGCAAAGTCGATTCTGCTCATGGCGTACTCCTGTTGGCGAAGCGACAAGCCGAAATCGATCTCGAGAGGTCGTTGCGTCGAACCTTGACCCGTCGCTTCAGCGCTGCCGGATATTACGGCATTCTGGAAAGAAAGACAAGCACCAACCCAGCCTGGTAGTGTCTTAATTTGCAGCGGCAGACTGTAGCCGAAGCGTAAGCTTCGGGAATCGGTATCGCCACCACCGAAGCTTACGCTTCGGCTACAAAACACGAACGGGGAGCGATGCGACAAATTAAGACACTACCCCAGCCTGTGAACACCCGTTCCGGATTATCGAAACCACGGAATTCGTACTGGAGTCGGAATAAGAGCTAGGTCTTTTCCTGGGCGTCGAGCAGCCGGCGGGCTTCCGAACAGGCTCCTTTGTTTAGCAATTGGGAGACGCGATCCAACTCGGCGGCCGGGACGCTTCCTTTCTTGCGGAGCGCGTAGAGGCGGGCGGGCAGCCGCAGGTCTTCGGCTGTGAACGTGAAGGCTTGACCCAACTCCTTACGACGTGTTTGCTGGATAATCTCCAGGAAGGTGTAACCAAACTCGTGGGTCGGCTCGATCATGGTTCCTTCGCCGTAGTCGTTCCACGTGACCAACTGGATGAGGGGCCACGGACCTTCCATGCCGACTTCCAAGGTTTCTTGCAGCGTCTTGCCGTCGCGATAAGCGAGAGACTGTTGGTGCTGTTCGTAGACGTCGTCGAAACCGGGGTAGGCGGACACGATCACCTCGTTGCGGTTCGTGGAAAAATACGTGAAGACCTCACGGATGCGTTCCCGGATTCTCGCTTCGGTCGGCGTGCCTTCCCAAGGGTCATAGTGAATCCACGTGAAACCACCGTCTCCTCCGGCCTTCTTCCAAAGATGATGCAGGCCGTAGAACGACGGTCGGGTCGGTAAAGTTTTGAATGCGGCATCCCAAACGGTTCTATCGGTCAGATAGATCGGCCCGAAGTTGAGCAGCAGTGGTCGGCCATTGAATTGGAGGTACTGCGGTTTCGTGAACCATTCCGTTTGCATCCACTGCATCGTCTGGGCGATGTGGTTGGTGATTTGATCCGGCTGAAGCTTTTTCCAATCGACCATGAGTTGCACCGTGCGATCTTCGTAACAGACGGCAAACTTCATCCCGAACCGCCCCGAGGCGTCGAACAAGGCGCGGGTGGCCTTGTGAATCGTCGGGAAGTCCGCCGTCTCGCCAATCCCATACCAATCGGCGAGCACGCCATCAATTCCCGCCAACTTCATTTGTAGGAGGTGACATTCCAGAAGATCCGGGTCGCTCGAATCGTACAGGCCGATCAGCGGGTGATAATGCGACCAGATATCCGGTAAGCCATTCGTGGTGGTTTGGTCAGGATGATGCTGGGACTGCCAACCCGCCCAATGACCGCCCCATTGTCCCGTGACGGCGGGCGTCGTGTACCAGGGCATGTAATGCGCCATCAGGATTTTCTTGTCAATCTCCGCTGCGGGTGTGGGTTGTTCCCGCTGGCCGCATGACGTCAATGTCAAGCCGGCGAGAAGGACGGCCAACCACTGCATTAGTTCCGGCCTGCGGTTCATGAGCACGTGTCTCCCATCAGAAAGTTCGGTCACTGGAATTCACTGGTATCTGAATCTACCTGGTCGGTCAACTTGTCACCGCTGTGGGTTGAACTTATCAAGTGTGGTGACGGTGCCAACGACAGAAACGAGTTTACGTAAAGGCGGCCTCCGATTGGCAGAGCAGCCCGATTACATCAAGGTATGAGAATGGATCGTATCGTCAGACTGGCGGTCATCGTTAGTTGCGCCGTCATTCCGATGGCGACGATCTCTGCCAAGGTGACGGTTTCGGAAGTGTCGCCGCCGAGCAATACCGTCTTGCTCGATTTTGGGAACAACCAGAGCTACCGGGGTATCAGCACGCCGAGTCCGGATATCCACGGGAATTTCTGGAACAGCGTTTGGGCGGGCGCTTTTAATAGCCCCCTGACGAACGCCGCCGGCGGGGTGACGACCATGGGTCTGGATTTTCATGCCTCAGCCGGAACGGACTATTACAACGGTCCATCGGGAGCGACTCAGAATCCCAGCGCCTGTGTCATTGACATGGCCGCGCTCGGCTACTTGGGCATCAATGAAGCCGTGTATGACTATTACGTCAATTCAGCTTTCCAAATTCAAGGGCTGGATCCGACGAAAGTTTACTCGTTGACCTTCTTCGGATCGCATAAATACAGCGATAGTGATTACACGACCTACTCCATTTGCAGTGACGCGAGTTATTCGAGGGTGGTCACTTCGATCAGTCTCTATGTCCAGAGTCCCGGCAACCCTGGGGCTCACAATTCGAACAAGGTAGCCACCATCAGCGGGATTTCGCCGCAGAACAACGGCATCATATACATCAAGTTCCAGGGAACGAACAACAACCCCGACGTTGGTGGCTATCTGAACTGTATGCAGATCGTGGAACTTATGCCGACGAATGCTCCGTCGGCGCCTCCCAAGTTGGTGAATCCGTCACAATAGCTCACTCCGGTGGTTTGGGGTCGCCTTGTCCAAACTTTGTCGTTGTTCAGAAGAGTATTGAATCGCACTGACATGCAGGTCAAGACGCGGCATTGCGTTTCTTGACGGTACTCTTGCCCGGTTTCCAGGAGCCTTCCACCTCGGTTCGCAAGGGATGGACGGGTACGCCGCGTTGGCCGCGATTAATCGCGGCCACCAGCATATCAACGGCCGCAGCGCCGACAATGTCCGAATTCTGGTCGATGCCGCTCACGTCCGGATACTCCCTCGCTTCCCCATCCACGTCCAGCGACGCGTAGCCGACCTCCCCAGGTATATCCAGCCCTCTTTCGATGAGGAAATGTAAGCCCAGCCGATCAACACTGATGATCGCATCCGGACGGTAGCGGTCGAACCATCGGTTAAAGGCCGCTTGTCTTGGAAAGGGCAGGATCAAGGGGGGAGGCAATCTCTTGGCGCCCCACTGATTTCGATACCGCAGGTAGGCCGCCGTCCATTTGCCATTGACGCGCAGATCCAATGCTTCCTCGATCACCAGTCCGATGGTCTTGTAGTTCAGGCCGGAAAGCTCGTCCAGCGCCTTGAGCATGGAGGTGTACTGATCGTGAACCGCCCGATTCAAATCCGGCCACTCGACCGTTTCGCTAATTTCCACGGCAGAGAACAGATTGAAATCAAGCCGGACCGAACGCGACACTTTCCCCGACAGCCTGGATTGTAATGGAGCGATGATCACCCCTTCAATTCCCCGGCTCCAGATGATGTTGCCGAGACGGGACAGCGTCATGCCGGGCTCATTCATCCAAAACTGTTCGATGTAGTAGCCGTATTCCTTCGCGCGGGCGTGAGCGCCTTCCACATACTTTTGCTCCGTCAGGTACCGTTTCCAATCCTGGGGCGTCGCTCCGGAATTCAACAATGCCAAGCAGGCTCGCGTGTCGACTGACTTCTTGACGCGGATATGGGACAGCAGTCTGGCAACTTCCGGATCCGGCTCATAACCGAGTTCCTGGGCGACCTTCAGGACCTTTTTGCGAGTCGTTTCCGAGACGCCGGACTTTCCCCGGAGCGCGAGTGACACCGCCATACGTGAGATGCCGGTCCTGTCGGCGATTTCCCGGAGCATGACTCTGAAGGTGGCAGCCATGCCATTATCATCCGCGATCTTTACGTAAAGTCCACCAAATTTTGTGCTAAGGCGACCCGACCCGATAAAAGCGCTGCTGGTCGCCAACTGCATTGGGGTCGACGAAAATGATGAGGTTCCCCGCGGCGTTGGTCGTGCTACCCGGTACCGTCGTCCACGCTGATGAAGAGAGATTGGTCGTGGTTTCGACATGATAGGAATAGCCCGAAACGGTGGCGTAACTGATCGTCACCGACCCATCGCCACCGATCGTGACACCCAGAATCTGCGCCAGGAAATTGAAGCTGGCCGTCTGCGTGATCGGCCCGTTGATCGGGACGGATGCCGGATTGTTGGTTCCGGAATACGAGCCGCTGCCAGTGCCAGCCCACGTGCCGAAAGCATAACCACTCCACGCGGTGGCGCCGATATTCACATTCGTTCCGCTGTTGTACCAGTCACTGACCGGACTTACGCTGCCTCCCGGGCCGACGGTCATCGTCAGGTAATACTGCGTTGTGAAGTTCGCCGTGTAGTTCGTATTGACGGTCGGACTGACAGCATGTGAGATCGCCCCGCCATCGCTCCAGGAAGTCCAGACGTCCTGCACGCCGCTGCCGGCATTTTGCGGTGACGTGGTGGCTATCGTGTGAATCGATCCGGACGTCCAATTGAATGTTTGCGCGCTGGCGTAAGGCACGCCATCCACGGTGAACGAATGTCCCGCAGGACTGGGTTGGACCGTCACGCTCAGGACGGACTGCACGGAAAACGGCGCACTGATGGCATTGCTTACAGAGAGTGCACCAGTGGACACAAACCACTTGTTGCTGAGGTACGATTGCACCGAAGCCTGATCGGCCGCGCTGAGCGCGATGTTGTAAACGAGCACTTCGGCCACGTCTCCATCCCACCCGTTGTCAATCGTGGAGGGGTCTGGCTCCAGCCGTCCGCCGACAATGGTGTCCGTGATGTTGTACTTGTAGGGGCTGATCCCGTTGACGATGGTCGCGGTGTTACTTCGGGAGGAACCGCTGGAATCGGTCACACGCAGACCCGCCGTTCCCGCATTGTCCACGAAGCCCAACAAGAACGGCGTATTGAGAGGTGAGGACGCAACATCCGCTTGCATCGGGGTCGCCGGATGATTGCGCTGAATGCCGAACGGGAACGGCAAAGACTGACTGCCATCGGTCAGGATCACGACGCCGGCGGTCCCTTGCCCGTCGGTTTGGCCTGATGTGCTGAAGCTGACGGGACCCTGCCAGCCGTAGCTGGTGCTCGTCTGGCGCGCGACGAGGAAATAGCTCATCTGCGTGCCGCTATTGGTATACGAGTGCAGACCGATGTTGCCGAGGTAGGTGCAACCGGCACCGTAGCCATTTCCATTCTTGCTGAACGTCAGCACCGTCTTGCCGGCAATCCGGTTGGTCATCCACGGCTGCAGCCCGGTTGTGTTCTGGGTGAACCAGAGATTCGTGCCTGTCGTACCTCCAGTACCTTTGTTCTTCCAGGCCTGGACTCGTGTGCCGTTCGTGGTGATCGTGCTCGGGTCGTTG
>Ga0206923_1115_pt1 | contig 16728 bp, 14 predicted proteins | sample Alteio_BWOrgHeat_64_FD_152961 | JGI IMG/M metagenome (GOLD analysis project Ga0206923, IMG submission 152961) | Enriched cells from forest soil in Barre Woods Harvard Forest LTER site, Petersham, Massachusetts, United States -... | ecosystem: Environmental > Terrestrial > Soil > Temperate forest >...
GATTTTATAAAACCTCTACCCAAAAGATTGTCAAATAGCTTTTCTATGTGATACCGCTTGCAATATTTTTCATATAAAGCTTTGTTTTTGTTCGTTTTTAGAAAATCAGCTAAGACATTCTCATCTTTGGCTCCAATCATCCGCATCGCTATAGCTGCTTGCGTTGTTTCTGCAAACGACTCTTTTCCAATTAGACTTTTAATTGCTAAATAAGCCTTTAATAACTCCTGTTCATAGGGAGTTTTCTCGCTTTTATAAAATTGCCATAATATCTTTAGATTGAACATTGCGATAGGCTGTCCCCCATACTGCTTTTCGTGCACGGCTCTTTTGGTATCATATTCTTTTCCATTTTTTATGATTGTTTCATAACTTGCATCAACCGCTAAAAACTCAAATGCTTTCTTAAGCTTTGAATAAAGAATTAGATCTTCGTTTAGGTAGGCGTCTTTTAGGCAAATGTCACGCAGTTCTTCGATCTGCAATTCAGAATCGAACTCCCTGTCACCCGTGTTAAATCCTTTGTAATCGCGTTGTGGAGTAAGTTCGCCTTGGATGATGTATACATCCAATTTTTTCTTTAAACACGGCCCTATTTTATCATGGTAGTATAAATACATAACTTGTCGAAAAACATTACTCATGTTTTTTAGCTTAAGCTGCTTGGCATATAAATAAATTCCGTAGTCAAATATTTCGCACAAGTCTTTTTCAATATTATTTAATAGAAATAACGGAACTTGAATGTAGCGTGGTTGATCAGTCATGCTCAAATTATTTAGAAGTTAATATCTTATTTTTTTCAATTGCCGCGATAACTTTCGATTTCTGAAATAAGATTCTGCTACCGATTTGAATAAAAGGGATTTTGCCTTTTTTGCGCCACCTGATAAGTGTGGGTTCTGTAATATTTAAAAATTTACAAAGCTCTTTGACCGTAATAGGCTTTTCGTTATCCGATGTATTGGATTCGTGTCTTTCGTCATTGAAATACGATGCAAGTTCTTGTCGAAATATTTCTCGGACTTCTGGTGTAGTAAGTGAGGTTAAAAAGATATTTTCCATTTTCTAAAAGTTAGAACAAAGGAAAAGTATCAAAGAAGCGTTGTGAAAAAATACCCGGTACGATCAGGGGGTACGATTTAGAAAATTAAAGTTTATTTCTAAGAGTGTCTAAATCATTGATTGCTCCTTTTTGAGCGTTGGGAAAATCAATTAGACGAGGAATGACGCGATTCAGTTCCTTTTCTTTGGGCGCTATATAGTTCTTGCCTTTATCGTTCCATGTACTATAGTAGGCTTGTCTGCGCTTATTGCCAAATTTTCTTGCAATTTCCGCCGCGTTAATTGTTTTAGAGATATACCCGGCATTTGCCTTATATTTAAAAATGAGCATTTCCTCGCGATGGGTAAGAGCATTTTTAGGTATAGGTTTGGTAGTGGCTTTAACTTTGTTTTTTAAAAATCGTTCATAAGCCCTTACCTTATTGAGCAACTTATTATCTATTGATACATCGGCAATAGAAAGCCAAGCAATAAGTTTTTCTATAAATACTTCTTCTGTTAATTCAATTCCTATCGTATTAATAATGTCGCCTGTCGGAAGTACTTTGGTTTTTTTTGTTTTGTCATAGAGGGCCGCTAAATAATTTCGTATAATTTCCCTCCTTTGTTCTAAATCTATTCCTTCTCCGTTAATCTCTAATTCACCTTTTGTTAATAGGTAGTCTTCATATTGTTTGAGATAAAAACGCTGCAAATTAGCCGGGCTTAAATCATTACCCATCCCCAACAACAAGTGACGCAATTGACTTTGAATTGTCATATTTCTATACGATTTTTAGTGTAGGCACAGCTCCCCAGGCTTTTATCATTACCGTTTTTGTCAACCTTTTTGAAACGTTTACATAACGTTTAAAACTCTTATAGTCGGTGTGACCTGTAATAGCCATAACTTGTTCTGCGCTCATTCCACGTTCAAGAGACAAGGTAACAAACGTTTTTCTGCCAGTATGAATGTGTATGAGTTTATATTTTGGATAAATTGTCGTTTCTCTTTTTGTGCCTCGAAATCTAACAATTTCAATAGATTCGCTTATACCGGCCAACTCACAAAGTTCCTTTATATATTCATTCAATTTTTGACTGCTGATTGATGGCAGGGGACGCATTTGCTCTGCATATTTGTCGAGTATGGCTGATGATATTGTGTTTAAAGGAATCGTCAGCTCTGTTTTAGTTTTTTTGACGGTTAAAGTAATTTCATCGTTTTTTATATGTTCGTGCCGCAATTGTTCCAGGTCCGACACTCTTAAACCTGTCGCGCAACTAAAACAAAAAATGTCCCGAATTTTTTCCAATCGTTTGTTTCGCGACAGATCAAAATTGATAAGTTTGGTGAACTCATCTTCTGTTAAGGCTATCACTTCTAATTTTTCGCGTTTTATTGAAAAATCACGATAACTATCACTAACCTTGATGCCGTGTCGCCTCGCATATCCAAGGAACGTTTTAAGAGTACTTAACACCTTTGCAATAGTCGTGTTATTTAACATCGGAACTATTTCGCCGCTATTGGTAACTTTTGTACGACCAATTAAGAAGCTTTGGAATTTCTGGAAGAAAGCGTAATCAATTGTTTCAAATCTAACTTTATGCTTCGTTTCATTCTGATAAGCTTGCAAATGATTCTTCACTGACCGATAAACACCTAATGAGCCTTTTTCGCGTGTTGTCTCATGGTCCTGGATATATTTATCCATGAAATCAAATAGAAGATACTTATCTTCTTCTTTTTTTGTCTTGGTGCCTTTGGTCGATTTTAATTTATCAATGACCATTTCTGCGTTGTAGGGGATTGAATCTAATTCGAAGCGTTTTTCAATATCCGTTACATTGCTTTTAATTTTATTGATGCCCTCGTTAAACTCTTTAATTTCTCTATCCGTTGCAAGTGTTCTGTCTATATCGACAGAGGTATCCAGAACCTTTTTTGCTTTAGCAGGTGCTATAAAAGCCGCCTTTTGATTTACTGAATCCCAGTTAATTCGATTGAGTTTTCCATCAACAAAAATTTTCCTTCGTTGACCTGATACCTGATAGATCAACTCAATAGAACATTTTTCATTCTTGTCAATTTTGTCAGGCCTTAAGTTAAAGCGTAGAGTTCCCATAAATTATGTTTTCCCAAATATAAAGATTTTTTAGAAAAGGGGTGCAAATTAGGGTGCAAATTATTGTTTAATTAGGTTAAGTCTGTTTTAGTTGAGTTTGTAAAAACACAGTAAACTGTGTTTAAATGCACTTTTTTATAAAAGGAGGTCATTTAAAATAACATAGGTTCGAATCCCTCCCTCTCCGCCTTCGCTTGTCGAAGCGGACATTGGCGGACAAAGTCTACCAATGTTTTGCTAAGGGTTTTAAACAAAAAATGCTGAAATGGAGCAACCATTTCAGCATTAATAATAAATTTCCGTTTTATCCTACTTTCCGGATAAAGAATATATCCAATCCAATATCTTTTTAGTGTCGTCCGCTTTTAGGGTAGGGTGTGCAGGCATAACTACATCGCCCCAAACACCACTGCCGCCGTTCTTGATCTTATCAGTTAACTTTTTGACAGTCTCGTCATTATTGGTGTATTTTTTTGATACATCTGTAAATGCCGGGCCAACTGATTTTTCATCAACTTTGTGGCAGCTCGGGCAGTCAAGCGACAGGAATAAAGCCTTGCCTGCAGCATAAGGTGCTGTGGGATCGTTTGCCAATTCGGTGCTGCCGGCAGCTATGCGGATGCTATTGCTTTTACCCGCCGCGTTTTTACTGTCTTTAACGGATACGGATACATTATAATTACCATTTTTGGTATAAGTGTAGGTCAGTTTTGGTGTTGTAGTGATTTTTTTAACGCCGTTACCCAGGTTCCAGGTATAGGTCATTTTATCATGTTCCGGATCAATGGCATCAACATTTAAAGTAACCGTTAACGGCAATGCGCCCAACATTTTGTTTGAGCTGATGGAAGCAATTTCAGGAGCGCGGTTACCTGGGTTATAGTCTATACGTGAAAGGCCCGCATCCGGGTTTTTAGTAAACCAGCCATTACCATATTCCAATACATACAGCTTGCCGTCTGGCCCAAGTTCCATATCAATTGGTGCGCTAAACTTGGTATGCCCCATAAATGGCTCCAGTCCGGTATAATCACCGTTTGGCAGCATCTCAACAGCCATTATCCAGTTACGTATCCAATCGTATATAAACAGTTTGCCATTATAGTAGGCAGGCAAACCGGGTTTTGCAAACATGTCACTATGAAATACCGGGCCGGCCATAGCGCTGCGCCCGCCGGTACCCAATTCCCAAAAGTCAGGCGATCTATCATACGGATACCATATAAATGCCGGCTGTGCAGGAGGCAGATCAACCAGCCCTGTGTTATTTCTTGAATGGTTTACCGGGTGTGCAGGATCAAAAGCATCGCCTACCTTACCTGTTGCATAATCGTACTCACGGTAAGGGAAGTTGTTGCCTACAAAGTAGGGATAACCAAAGTTACCGGCCTTGCGTGCCTGGTTAACTTCGTCGTATCCGCGTGGGCCGTGGGTTGCCAAACTATCCTTATTGGCATCAGGGCCAACCTCACCCCAATATAGGAAGCCGGTCTTTTTATCAAACGATATCCGGTATGGATTACGATCACCCATAATGTAAATTTCCGGACGGGTTTTAGCAGTACCTACCGGGAAAAGATTGCCTTCAGGTATATCGTAGGTTCCGTCGGGCTTAATTTTTATGCGCAGTATTTTCCCGCGCAGGTCATTGGTATTACCCGAGCCCCTGCGGTCATCGTATTGCTCATGCCCCGGCCTGTCATCCAGCGGAGAGAATGAGTAAGTGTTCGGCGCTTTTTTAGGCAGGTTCGGCTCGTCAAATGGTGTAGTGTTGTCACCAACGGATAAGAACAGATTATGGTCTTTCCCAAAAGCGATAGAACCACCGGTATGGCAGCAAATTTCGCGCATGGTATGCACCTGTAATATTACTTTTTCTGATTTCGGGTCAACCTTGCCGTTAACAAATGTAAAGCGTGATAACTGGTTAACCGAGGTATCAACCGGTGCATAGTAAATGTAGATATAATGATTTTTAGCGAAATCAGGATCGGCCTGTAAACCTAACACACCTTCTTCGGCATTCACGCTCTTATTATGCAGCGTATGGAAATACGAATTGATAAAACCAACTTGTTTAACTTTTTTGGTAAGATGGTCATAATGCATTATTTGTCCCTTGCGCTCTGTGATGAGAATATCAAGATTAGGCAAAATGGTCATTTCCATAGGCTCGTCTAAAACACCGGTTATCAGTTTGGTTTTTATCAAACGATCTTCTTCAGTCGCGCGTGGGATTTTAGCTTTAGCATAATTTAAAGGCGCGTTTTTGCCTATAGCATATTTTATACCACCTAATATATGCTTTAAATACAAAGTGTCGCTGTTATACGATTCATCAGTATGGCCAAGTGCTGTGTAAAATGCCCGGCCGCCATCAAAATTATGATACCAGGATATAGGGTGAAGGTCGCCCATTTTTTGGAAAGTGGTGGGCGAGTATTTATTGTTTAGAACTGTCGGTTCTTCCAGGCTTATCAATACATGAATATCCTTGTTCATTAATTTGGGATAGTAAGGCTCGTCTACCCTTACCCATTTGTCGGGCAGGTGTTTGGTTGCTATAAAGTTTTTATCAATAACGTCATAAGTTGCAGTTTGAGCCGCAGGGTGAAATGCAAAGTTAGCGCCTATCATACGGCCATACCAATGCCAGTCGTACATGGCATCTACCGCCTCATGTATGCCCACAAAACCACCGCCTGCTTCTATATAACGCTGCAGGTCGGCCCGTTGGGCGGCATTAAAAATATAACCGCCTGTTCCGTATCTGCCTGTTCCATAGCCATTCAGGCCATAGCCTTCTGGACCTATTATGCCTGATATACTTATAAATATCAGCGCGGCATATCTTTTTAAGTTGCTTTCTTCAAATTTGTTAACATCCGTAGTGGTGTCAACTAAAAAGCCATTTTCCTTTCCCAGTTTCATCACGGCTTTAATGGCCGGCCCGATCGAGGCATGGTGGTAGCCAAGGGTCTTGGTGAAAACCAGTACGCGGGGTTCCTTCGTTTGCGCCCGGACAGACGCGGAGCTGGCCATAATTATTGCTAATAAAGCAATGCTTAAAAAGCTAAAAAACTTTAATTTCATGTTATTTCTATTAATATAGGTTTGGTTACAATTGGTGACTGAATGTTATGCTAAAAGTATTAAAAAAAATACATTATCAAAATATGTTAATAATCATAGCTTATATAGCGATGGGTTTAAAACCTATCGCTATATAAGCTATATAAAAAATGTTATTCTACCCCCTTTACCTTCATCTGCAAACTATAAACAGACGAAGATGCCGTTATAAACAAAACATCCTTGTTTTTGCCGCCAAAGCATAAGTTGGCCGTCCACGGTTCATTAATTTGAATATGCCCTATCTTTTTGCCCTGCGGGTTAAATATAGTTACACCATTACCCGTGAAGTATAAATTACCGCGCTCGTCCAGCGTCATCCCATCCGAACCCATAGCAACAAACAGCATTTTGCCCGTTAATGAACCATCCTTATTAATAGTGTATTTATAGGTTTTACCCCCGGCCAGATCAGAAACATATAAATATTTGCCATCCGGCGTGCCTACTATGCCGTTGGGTTGTTTAAGGTCGGTAACAACGGGCACCGGCTCATGGCTGTTTTTTGGCAGGTAGTATACCTTTTGCCCGTCGAGGTCGCTGGTTTTACGTGTCCAGTAATCACGCTGGTAATAGGGGTCGGTAATATACAAACCGCCGTTGGGGGCTACCCATAAATCGTTAGGGCCGTTAAATAAATGCCCCTGGTAATCTTTTAATAATACGGTGATCTTTTTTTTGGGGCTGATAGACCATAGCTGGTCATGTTCATCAGCGCAGGTTAGCAGGTTCCCGTTTCCATCAAAATACATTCCATTAGAGCGGCCGGCATTATCCAGAAATACCGACAATTTCCCATCCGTATCATACTCCCATATTTTATTGTTAGGCTGATCGGTAAAAAACACATTCCCTTTCTTATCGACCGAAGCGCCCTCGGTGAAGGAGAATTGTTTGGAGATAAGCTTAGGTTTCGACAGGGTATCATACAAGGCCGCATCCTGCGCCATAGCATTTACCCCGATAATTAAAAGTAAAGCAATTGTTAGTGTCGTAAATATTTTTTTCATTTTCTGCTTGTTATCCGGGTGTTATATTGTCGATATTGGCTATCCGACCGAAATTTTTTATATACGCACTATTTGCGCGCTCAAATCTTGTAAAAAAAATTTAATTATAATGTGCAGAACGTCGCGCTAAAGTTATCGGGCATTAAACATGATTTTGATTATCAAATGTTTTAAATATATTTACTTTTACCAATTTCGATTATAAACCATTACTTCATTTAAGTTAAACCATCATGAAAACAACCAAACAATTGCTTGTATTAGTATGCACAATTATTACGCTTTCTGCTGCTGCACAGCAAAAAAGCGCCGCAACAAAAACAAAGGGAATGACCTTACAGATGGATTTTGTTGTTACCAAAGAAAAAAGCGCAGACTTTGAAAAAATGTACCGCACTATTTATGTACCGGCATTGAAACTTCAGAAAGGTTACCTGGCTTCTAAACTGATACGCCTGTTCCCCGATAATTATGAAAAAAAAATACTGGGCGAGCCTTCAACTTATAACTACCAGATGCAGCTATATTTTGCCAGCGAAGAAGACCGGACCCATTGGGTAGCCAGCGACATTCACGTAAAAAAAGCATGGCCGGCCGCACAGGCTCTTGCCAAAACGGTTAAGTGGCGGGGATATGATGTGGTTGGCGATGATAATCAGCGATAATATAAGATCCAACTAACTAAACTAATTTTCGAGATGATGAACAAATTGTTTGTATTGCTGCTGATTGTTTCCTCAACTGCAGTAACTGCCCAATCCCTTAAAGACCGGGTTATTCCTAACGACCCTACTAAATATAAGCTGTATACTGCTATACATGGCGGAGCAGGCGCAATGGACCTGGTACCCATGATAACCAGTAAGGATATGACGACCAACTTCCTTTATCTGCATTCGGGGGTTATACATCCAAAATCAAGCATCGGGCATCATTTTCACCAAACTATCGAAGAGATGTTTGTGCTGCTTAGCGGAGAAGCGCAATTTACGGTAAACGGCCGCACCTCAACAATAAAGGCCCCGGCTATGGTTCCGTGCGTAATGGGGAACTCCCATGCTATTTATAATCCATCGGATCAGCCTGTTCGCTGGCTCAATTTTGGCGTAAGCCTTGTAAAAGGCAAAGGGCAAAATTTCGACCTGGGCGATACCCGTGTTGGTGTACCACTTGATCCTATCCCGGTATTTGTATCGGGCCGGATGGAACGGGAAAAACTCAGGGCCAACAATGCCGCTTATCCGGGTAAGGGCGTTCTGTATCGTCGCATTTTCGGGCCCGAAATTTTCAAAACCAACTGGGACCATGTTGACCACGTTCTGCTTCCTGCGGGCACTTCGGCAGGCCCCCGCTCGTTGGATGGCTTTGAAGAAGTTTATTTTGTGGTAAAAGGCTCGGGAACAGTTACCATTGGTAATGAAACCGCGCCTATTACACCCGAAAGCGCTTTCTTCGGTTTGCTGGGCGAAAAAGTATCACTTGCCAATACAGGGAAAGATGACCTGGAATTACTCGTTATCGGCGTGGCAAAGCAAAAGGTATTATGATGTAATGATAACTGCAAATAAGCTTCAAACTTTATTTAAAAGATACTATCACTAACAACAATTATGAGATCGACATTAACTAAAAAAATTATAGGCGGCGGTTTGCTGGCTATTGGTTTAATGGTATTTACACGGTGCAGCGCTCCTTCGCCGGAAGAGAAGAACAAGGAACTTATTGAAAAATATGGATTAACAGTGCGGGAGATCCCGGGGCTTCCAAAAGCTACGGTCGAGTCGAACCTGAAGCCGGTGAGCATAACCAATTTGGATAAACTGGATAGCACCGAACTGTACCCCGGTGTTAAGGCTAAGCTATTTTGGGGAAGCGGCGCCATGGCAGGTGTGTTGAAGCTTGAACCCAACGCAAAAATTCCGGAAGAGGTTTTGCCGGGCAATATGTTTGTTTTTGTAATGGACGGATCGGTAGATGAAACCATAAACGGCGCGCCGGTTGCCCTGATCTCAAAAAAACGCGAGGACCCGGATGGCACCCACGGTGGTACCCCTGTAACCGATTTTGTATATTTAGAAAAAGGAAGCAAAAGCGCGGTAACTGCCGGCGCGTCAGGCGCGAAATTGCTGGAGATTTATAGTCCGTTAAGACTTGATTATCTGAAAAAAGCAGGCGTAGCCAATCTTCCTGCCGAGATAGCCGATGTTACAACTACGTTAACCCCCAACGTAACCCCGGGCAAGGTTTACAACTTGTACGATCTTCAGCTTACAGAACTTAGCGCGGGCTCGTACTCAAGGGTGATAGCGGGAAAGAATATGGAGCTGAGCTTTATTTATATGGACCCGAATTCGGTGTTTAAATCCCATATCCATCCCGAAGAACAGATGATGCTTACCTTGCGCGGCAGCGTGGATGAGCTGGTGCCCGAAGGGACCCTGAGCCTGAAAGCCAATGATATTGTGCGCATGCCGGCAAATGTGGTGCATGGTGCAAACGTTGGTGCGCTGGGCTGCGACGGATTGGATATATTCTGGCCCGCCCGTGCTGACTACCTGGAAAAAGAAAAACCTGCGCTGGCAGCTTATCATGCCATTGTTCCGGAGGATGCTAAGGTAGAAGAGGTTATTGATGGCGCGAAAACAAAACCCGGGATAGTATTTACCGAAGGCCCCAAATGGATGAACGGCAAACTTTATTTTTCGGACCAGTTTTTTGACGCGAAATTTGGCGGCAGCCCGCAAAAAAGCGCGACCGTGGAAATGGACCCTAATGGCACCTACCGGTATATTACAGCGGGTAAAATGCAAACCAACGGCCTTTATCCGTATAAAAACGGCCACCTGGTTGCTTGTAATATGATGGCCGGCCAGGTTGTTGAAATGACTACCAAAGGCGAGGTTGTAAAAGTAATTGCCGATAAATATGATGGAAAACCGCTGGACGGCCCTAACGACCTGGTGGTTGATGCCAAAGGCGGCATCTATTTTACCGACCCGCAGTTTACCCTGAATCCAACCCATGTGTATCAACCCGGCAGGACTGTTTATTATGTTGCGCCCGATGGCAAAATAACAAGGCTTTTCAAGCCCAATGAATTTGCCATGCCAAACGGCCTTGCCTTATCGCCCGATGGCAAAACGCTTTATATTGACAATACCTACGATGATGAAACCTGGTACCCGGTAAAAAGCAAAAAAGGCAATTTTATATGGGCCTATGATGTTAATGCCGACGGAACCGTAAGCAACGGCCGCAAGTTTTGCAAGTTATTCCTTACAGAAAAAGTGCTGGACAGAAAAGCTCATTCTTCAAGCGCCGATGGTATGGCTATTGATAAAATGGGCAATATCTATGTGAGTACTTTTTCGGGCGTACAGATATTTAATGCCAAAGGTGCTTATATAGGTAATATTAATTCGCCTACATTCCCGGTAAGTTGCGGTTTTGGCGGCGCTGATATGAAAACGCTTTATATAGCCAGCTTTACTCACATTTATAAGATACGTACCAATATGGAAGGGTTTGTGCAGCGGTTGTAAGGCTGATTGAGTTATTGGTTATTTAATTTACAGCGCAGGGTCCTCTATGAGAGACCCTGCTTGGACGTAAAACCTATGTTTAATTATCATGAGTGAGATATTTGAAACATATTGCAAAAGAACAAAATTATATTACGTTCTTCTGATAATAACAGTATTTACAGTTTCCCTAATAATAGCAGATAAATAATAAATTTTCGACTATCAGGTTCGTTAATTCATTTTTTTACTATAATAATTCTATCCGTATGTGTTATAGGTACTACTTTGTTTTTTCTAATTATTCGCACAAATATTATTAAAAGTTATATCAAAGACGGAAGTTTAGAGATATCAAAAGAGGGGCTTATATTAGACTCTGTTACCATTTCAATTAAAGAAATAAAAAAGATAATCATCACTGCAAATAATTATGCAAGTCTTAGGACGGGTAATGGTACTGGAAATAGGATAGAAATATTTAATACTTCAGGTAAGAATTATAATACACACTTTGTGATTGACTCGAAAGAGCAAATGGACAGGTTATCAAATATTTTAGATTATTGGCATAATGAAAATGTGAATATAAGTTCGTAGTGTATCAAAACAGTTGTTTTCATCTTAGGTTAGTCCTGATTTGCAATCCCGGACTAAAATTTATTTGCAATCCCAGTATGGGCAGCGGTTGTAATGTTGATTGAGTTATTGGTTATTTGATTTACAGCGCAGGGTGACCCTGCTTGGACGTGAAACTTTATAAACTAAAAAAGCGATTTGTTTATGTTATCTGATGAGTTAAGTGCATTTACTGCATCAATTTTATCCTTACTAGCCGGAGTTATGCTAAGGTATTCAGACCTTTTAGGATGGGACGAAGAGAGAAATTAGGTTTATTCTTTATTATAGCCGGTTCACTAACATTGATTTTTAATAGCTATAAATACTTATTATAAAATAAATTTGATTGTGGTAGTGATGGTATCCATGGAATTTCAACTATTGAGAAAATGACGAGATGATAAATGCTATTCCAACTATACTAAAAAGTACAATTTACCCTAGGTTAGTCCGGATTTGCAATCCCGGACTAAAATTTTCGGGGATTTGCAATCCCCATATGGAGGGGTTTGTGCAACGGTTGTAAGGCTGATTGAATTATTGGTTATTTGATTTACAGCGCAGGGTCCTCTATGAGAGACCCTGTTTGGACGTAAAAAGATTAAGTATGAAAACTAAAATATTTCTGATTCTAATTATTTGCAGTAAAATAAATTGCTTTTCCCAAACTGCCAATAATTTAGCCAAAACCAATAAAATCTCATCGTCATCCGGTGTTTATAAACAAAAAGGATCTAGTGAAAAATTGGAACTAACATCAGATGGTTTTTATACTTTATATAATCCAGAAAGTAATGGACATTTTGATATCCAACAATGTACTTATTCTTCAAAAGGGAAGTGGCGACAAGTCAGCAATGATATTCTGGAAATAACTAGTGAGAATTATTATAATCGACAAGAGGGATTTAAATACGAATTAAAAAAAGAAAACAAATTTCCAAGGGATAGTTTATATATTGAAGTTAAATTACCTGCTGATTTTTTATATTATCGTAAAGACGTTGTTAAATTCACTATCTACTTTAATCATAATGTAAGTAAATCAATTACTACAGAAAAAAGTATTATTAGTCTTTATAAAGACAAGCACCTGTTTGCAAAACCCAATGAAATAAATCATATTGACTTTTCAATTAATGCAGATGTTTCTGGTACTACCCTTTATAAAAGTAGAATTATGTTTAAGATATTTGAAGAAGATATAAATACAGAAAAGTATAATTATTTAACTATCGATTTGCCGAATTTTGATTTATGTTTTTTTGAATTTGATCCCTATGATCAGGAATTGATTTTTATAAAAAGTCAGAACGAATTGATGTGGAAAGGTAAAAGTTGGGAGAAATTGGCTAGTATATCAAAATAGTTGTTATAACACAAGCATTCAAGCCCAACCATACGGTTTGGCTTTTCTATTCTATGTTAGTACGGATTTGCAATCCCGGACTAAAATTTATTTGCAATCCCAGTATGGGCAGCGGTTGTAAGGCTGATTGAGTTATTGGTTATTTGATTTACAGTGCAGGGTCCTCTATGAGAGACCCTGCTTGGACGTAAAGGCAGTTACAAATGCACATGGCCCTAGTGCCCATGTAAAGACCCCGAGTGACAGTCAAACAATGTCACAAGATAAAACTAAGACGCCACGGCCGCCTAAACCAATACCACTTCAGCCTAATCAAATAGTTTAAGCAGCCTAATCAAATAGTTAAATAAGATCAAAACTTAATTAGTAAATCAAAAAATAATACAATGGATATACAATTAATTATTTTAGGAGTCATCATGATCGGCATTGGAATACCCATGGTTATTGTGCAGGCAAAAGCCATAAGGGCTGGAAAGCACGAAACTGGGGATTTTATAGTTAGGTTACTAATAACTGGAATTGGTCTTATAATATGTGGTATAATAGTTATAGTTAAAGCCTTTACTGGGTAGGGTAGTGTATCAAAATGATTGTTACATCAAGCCCTAGGTTAGTCCGGATTTGCAATGCCGGACTAAAATTTTCGGGGATTTGCAATCCCGGTATGGAGGGGTTTGTGCAGCGGTTGTAAAATCCAAATAAGTTTTATATTTGAGTAAACATTAAATTATGAGCCAAATAAACAAAGATGACATTAAGCAGGAAGTGTTTGACCTGTATGATGATTACGCCCATAACCGTTTGGACAGGCGCGGATTTATGCAAAAGCTATCGCTATATGCGGTTGGCGGGTTAACCGTATCCTCGTTAATGAGTTTCCTGATGCCCGATTACCAGGGAAACGTACAGATAAAGGCTGATGACCCCCGCTTGCAATCAGGGTATATTAATTATTCGTCGCCGAAGGGCGGCGGCAACATCAAAGCATTGCTATCAAAACCGGCAGATGCTAAAAAGAAATTAGGGGGCATTATAGTGGTGCATGAGAACCGCGGATTGAACCCTTATATTGAAGATGTGGCCAGGCGCGCCGCCCTGGCCGGATTTATTACCCTGGCGCCCGACGCGCTTACACCCCTGGGCGGTTATCCCGGGAATGATGATGCCGGGCGTGAAATGCAAAGCAAACGCGACCCCAAAGAAATGGAGGAAGATTTTATAGATGCGTTTAATTACCTGAAAAATAATAAAGATTGTAACGGCAAGGTAGGTGTTGTGGGCTTTTGTTATGGCGGCGGCATAGCCAACATGATGGCCGTTCGCGTACCCGACCTGGCGGCGGCCGTGCCTTTTTATGGCAGTCAGCCTGCTGCCGCTGATGTGCCCAAAATTAACGCGCCCCTGCTGCTGCACTACGCGTCGCTGGATACCCGAATAACTGGTGGCTGGCCGGCCTACGAAGCTGCGTTAAAGGCGAACGGCAAAAAATACCAGGCGTTTATTTATGAAAATGCAAATCATGGCTTCCATAACGATACAACCCCACGTTATGACAAAGCTGCCGCCGAACTGGCCTGGAAACGCACGATAGATTTTTTTAATGAACATTTGAAATAGTACTTGTCTCCCCAATGCCCGGCGCAAGTATGTAGCATAGGCATGAGCGGAGTGTACTTGTGCCTGCGCGCTATTTACTATCCTCGCTCTTCAGTCCTTTAGTTGACTTGCTGAAATAGGTTTATTTTCAATAGATTAAGTCCATGTATTGTTTCACATGTTTCATCTGTCTCACATGTACATGAAACAAAACATCACTCGCGGGCGCATGCAATTATGTGTTAGTTAGGAGTGATATTATCTTTAATAATATATTTGCACATGCTCGTCACCGAATCTACCCTCCGTACTTTTACCCAAAACATTTTCCTGGCAATGGGCTGCAGTGCAGAACACGCCACGTTAGCGGCTGATGTTTTATTATTGTCTGATCTTAGGGGGATCGATTCGCATGGCGTTGCGCGGTTAACGGGCTATGTGCGCCTTTGGGAGAAGGAACGGATCAACCCCACCCCAAACATCCGCATAGTGCATGAAACGCCCACCACCGCCACTGTTGACGGCGATGCAGGCTTAGGTTTGGTTGTTGCCCCCTTTGCTATGCAGATCGCTATAAAAAAGGCAGAGCAATACGGTTCCGGCTGGGTGGCTATACGTAATTCTAATCATTTTGGTATCGCGGGCTATCACGCGTTGATGGCTGTTGAAAAAGATATGATAGGCTTTGCCATGACTAATGCCAGTCCGCTGGTGACACCTACTTTCTCTAACGAACGGATGCTGGGTACCAATCCCATGTGTTATGCTTTCCCTGCAGGTAAATACCCGCCCGTAGTGGTTGATATGGCCACTTCGGCGGCAGCAAACGGAAAACTGGAGATAGCACAGCGATCAGGCAAAAAAGTGCCCGAAGGCTGGATACAGGACGCATCCGGCAATAATACTACCGATCCGCATGCTTTAAAAGACGGCGGCTCCTTATTACCCTTAGGCAGCGACCGCGAGCATGGCAGCCATAAAGGCTTTGGCTTAAGCGCAACGGTTGATATACTTTCCGCAGTATTATCAGGGGCCAATTACGGGCCCTGGGTACCACCATTCGTAGCATTTTTAGAACCCGCCGATAACCCCGTAGGGAAGGGCATAGGTCATTTTTTAGGTGCTATGCGGGTTGATGGCTTTCGCCCGGTTAACGAGTTTAAAGATCACCTGGATAACTGGGTGGCACGTTTTAAATCCGCATCGGCTATTGATCCCAATCAAAAAGTGATCATCCCCGGCGAACCGGAAAACGAAGCGGAAATTGACCGCAGAAAAAATGGCATCCCGATAGTGGACGCTGTGGTGAGGGATTTGAATGAATTGGCAGTGAAGCTAAAGGTTAGCCCCCTAACCCCCTAAATAGATAATAGACCACCAGTGTTTCGCAAATAAATGGAACACTATAGATTACAAAATGCAAATCAACAAATTAAAAGACAAGTACGATGTCCCGGCTTTAAGAAAAATTTATCTAAATTTGTATTAAAGCGGTGGATGAAATGTCCTCGAAATATCATGACAACTTTAACCATACAAATACCAGATAAAGACAGGGACTTGTTCGAGAAACTTGCGCAAAGGCTTAATGTTAAAATTATTAATGTTATTGAAGAGGGCGCGCAGCCCAACGGTGTTACCAAAAGGGCCATTGCCGATGCCAGAACAGGAAAAACTAAAAAGATAGAAAATCTTGATTTATTTTTCAAAAGTCTTTAATGTACGCTTTAAGTTTCACCAATAGGTTTGAAAAAGATTTAAAACTGATAAAGAAACGATCTTTAAAAGATCTTGGTCTTATTCATGATTTTCTTAAAAAAATCACACAACCAACTCCCTCTTCAGGAGGCCGGAGCCCTAAATATCCTGCCCCACCTTATCTTATGCCAAAAGCCGGCATCACTGTCTATGCTCATCCAGATAAATACGGCCTTACCTACAATATGGTCCTCGGGTACAAAGCCCCAGTAGCGCGAATCTTCGGAGTTATGCCGGTTATCACCCATCATCCAGTAATAATTTAGCTTAAATGTATAGCTATCGGCTTTTTTACCATTGATGAGGATATCCTTACCTATTATTTCTATTTTGTTTTTTTCATATACCGCTATGCACCGCTTATATACCGGCAAAGTTAAGCTGTCCAGCCTAACCGTCCAGCCTTTTTTGGGGATGATGATAGGACCCATATTATCTACATTCCACCGCAAAGCCGGGTTTTGTGGGAAAACATCACGCTCATAAACTCCTTTTAGCTGGTTTTTTTCTTTTACTGATATGATATAAGCATAACCTTTTAGCGC
>Ga0206923_1116_pt1 | contig 16678 bp, 11 predicted proteins | sample Alteio_BWOrgHeat_64_FD_152961 | JGI IMG/M metagenome (GOLD analysis project Ga0206923, IMG submission 152961) | Enriched cells from forest soil in Barre Woods Harvard Forest LTER site, Petersham, Massachusetts, United States -... | ecosystem: Environmental > Terrestrial > Soil > Temperate forest >...
GCGGGTTAAAATAAAATTTGGTAATTTCAATCAGTGCATTTTTCTTAACTACCCCGTGTTTCAAATTGTTATAAATAGTCTCAAGGCAATTCAAAGGGTTTATAGCCAGGGTGAGCATATCATCAGGCGAAAAACTGTTCAGTATAAATATGTATTCTTCCAGTTCATTTATGTCCAGCTCAATAACCGCTATCAGGGCCAGGCATGTATAAATAAGTATTTTCTTTGGATCTGAAAGTTCAAAGCCTAGTAAGGTGTGTAATGCTTTTTTATAATCAGCGTTGATAAATTCAAGCCCGAAAAAATAGTTGAACAACTCATCGCTGCAGTCCTGCTGAAAGTACTGAATCATACTTTCGGATTTGTCTATTAAACCGCAGGCTTTTTGAAACATATCACCTAAAAATATAATGAGTTCAGCACGTTCCTTGTTGTCAAGTTCTGTTTCCGCTAATAGCCTGAAGCTTTCCTGCTGCCCGTTTTTAATAGCATATATAATGCACCATTTTAGTAATTGCACCTTGCGCACGCTCGGGAATGATTCATTTATAGCCCTGATCACTTCCAGGTCAAAAACATTATTATTTTTGAATAGCAACCATCGGGCAATGCTATAGTTCAGGAAGTTATCATTACCAAACTGTATAATGGTGTTGTACTGTGAGTCGTCACTTTTATTAAGTTCCCGGATGAAACCCACACCCAGCAGATCATTATACGCTTGTATGTATTGTTTTATAAAAACATTCAACTTTAATTTGGGCACTTCAAACTTTCCGCTCGAAAAATCCATAGCGCCAACAAGCGCGCTGTTGATGAGCGCTTTTTCGCCCGAATGATTACCCAGGTAAATTTTATTTAATATGAACACGGATATCAACTCATATATACAAACATGGTCGACATTATTTAAAGTGAAATTATCTTTATGTTCTTTATAATAAAACTGGAAATATAGCGGGTGGTTAAAGTTTTCGGCAACTTCAATACCTATAAAGTTTTGTGCAGAAGGATTGATGTTGCTGCAAAGCTCTTTTATTTCTTCAATACTGAACAGGGGCACATTTACAGCGTATTCGATACCCACAATAAAACCGCTGAACCATTTTTCATCAAACGCTTCAAATTCATGCTTGTAATTTACCCAGGTAGCCGAACGCATGGTTAAGATCAGCTTAAAACACTCATACGACTGGTAGAATGAAAATACATCCTGCACCTGGCTAAGCAGCAAATGAAATTGCTCGCTTTTAAACATGTGTTCGTCCAGTCCGTCAATTATGAGGTAAAAGTTACCTTCCTGCTTTTGTTTTTCATCTAAAATTACGGACAGGTCTTCACCTGTTCCATATCCCAATAATGACAGTATCCACTCGTTAATATCCTTGCCGCTGGTAAAAACATTAATTAACGCATTACTACTAAAAAATAGGATAATATCGTTATTGCTGCCAATGTTATTCAACATCAGCCTGTCGTCTATCCAATGGCATAATGCTATGCTTTTACCATAGCCGGCCGGGGCCATTAATACTGTACCAGTGTGGCCCCCTTTTAAAAAGGCATCAAAATGATCATCGATAAATTCCCTTTTTATGGTTTGGCCATAGGGTATTCCTGATTTATTCTTTAGAACCTGTAATGTAAACCGGGTTATCTTTTCGGCATTTTGTTTAATGTTGTCCCAACCCAGGTTGCTTTTCTTTTTTACAGGGGCATTGTGTTCAATACTTTCACAATAATTCGCCCATCCATCATAGCCGCAAAATACCGACATGGCATCAAGCGTGAATAATGAAGGTTTAAACTTGCTGTATGCAAAGCCATAAATACGTTTAAGTGTTGTTTCGCTTATCTGGTAGTTTGTTTTCTTATATATCTGGAGCGACAGGTTTTTACAATCTGAAGGGGCAATCTTTTTTAACCCAGCGACTGTAATTACAAGAGCTTTTAAAGTATCAAAATGCTGTATTAAAAAATATGTCATACCGGTAGAAATTAGGTCAGGTTTGTAATGTTAATATTTATACTGTACATCCGACAATAATGTTTCAATGTTTATGTAACATTATGGATAACATTTACCACAATCGGATTAATATTTGCAATGTTAAATATTAATTACCAATTAACAAAACCGTCAATCGATTTAGCTGGTGAATAAATATGAACAAATGCAATATATTGATAATTAATGGATTGCAAGTGTAATTTCTTTGTTATCAGGTATTAAATTTTGCGAAAATTTTTTGTTCATAAAAAGGCTGTTTATTCACTTTGTTCATGTTCGTTCATTCCCTAACACAGGGTCTGTTCATAGCGTAGTATTGCTCATATTCTCCAGGTAATTAAGTGCTTTTAGGAATATAAATAATAAGTATTTAAATATTATTTATGAGCAATACATATAAGTTTAAAGGTTTTGTAGTATGCATAAGCCTTGTATTTTTCAGCATAACAAAATGTGCCGCTGCAACAGTGGTTTGGGTAGGGTTTTACAGCTCAAGCTGGAGTGCAGCAAACAATTGGAGTACAGGTACTGTACCAACAGCCACAGATAATGTACAAATAGGTACCGGCATTTGGTTTAACGCGCCGACACTTGCATCGGGTACTGCATCATGCGCATCGCTTACATTTGGTACCATAGGCATTAATACGCTAACCGTAAATGGCACATTGAATGTGACTGGTGCTATTACCCAAAGCCATAACCTTCTGCTTGGTAATGTAAACACTTTAATTACCGGCAGCGGTACCATTACCTGCGCATCATTGCAGATTGGCGATAATATACCCCCTCTGTGGCTTTTAAATATTACCACACTTAAGTGCAATATTAAGCAACTTACTATTGCCGGCGACCTTACCGTGAACTCTGTAACACTTTTAACTGTTGCTGTGCCGCCGCTTATTTCGGCAGGGATATTAAATAATGACGCGATTTTCTATCTGAGCAATGATGGTACAACAGCCAGCACGGTTACCGTTGGCGGGAAATTAAAAACAGTTAATACCAACCCGGGCAGCTTATTGGGTATAGCACCTTATTCGGCTATCACCATTAACAATACCGGAACCCAGGCAGCCAAACTCCAGTTAGCAGATACAACGGCAATTAGTATAGGTAACACAACTTACAGCGGTATGGATTTTTATGTGCCGGGTGGCGGTACAGGTACCTGCGGGGTTGAGTATACTTATGCAGGCGCTACCGGCAAGCAAACTATTTATACCGATGGTGTTGCCGGTTTGGATAATTCGCCAACCACCTATCAAAATATAGGATTTTCCGGCGCAGGTGCAAAAAAAATACAAAGCGGCAACCTGTTAGTTACCGGCGACTGGACCTCGGCAGGAGGTAAGGTTGATGCTATAAGTAATAACCCATCAGTATATTTTCAGGGCGGGGTTGAATCATTAGTTGACGGCGGCTCGGCGAGCGGCGTAGGTGTTATTTTTAAGAATGTATTTTTCCAGGGCAGCAGCACTAAAACAGTTACCTCCGGTAATTTTTCAATATGCGATGTCGGCATATTAACTATGGCCGGAACTGCATCATTGAACGCCAACGGCAATGTTACGCTATTATCAGATTCAGTGGGGTCGGCAAGCGTGGCAACTATACCTACCAGCACATCAATTACCGGTAATATGAATGTACAGCGTTTTATACAGGGTAGCATACATGATTTGTCAAAACGGGGCTATAGGTTAATGACCTCACCGGTTTACACCGGCACTGTAACCACGCCAAAAACTTCGAAAGTATTTGATATCAGCTACATTCTGAACAGCACCTATGTAGCGGGTTTGGCAGGTGGTGGTTTCAATTCGCCAAACGGGATAAACCCAACTATGTACATTTACCGGGAAGATATACTACCAAGTAACGCACAATTTACTTCGGGTAACTGGAAAGGTATTGCTAAAATTAATAATACACCTGTTTACAACATCGGCACCCAAAAACGACTGACTAAAACCAACATTGTTGATACGACAACTACCATTCCTATCGGCAACAGCTACTTATTATATTTTGTAGGGAATAAGACGGATAATTCGTCACAACCCGGTACAAAAACCAGTGCGCCTTATGATTACCCGGAAAGTGTAACATTTACCGCAACCGGGACCTTAACCACCGGGACGGTTAATGTAAGATTATGGTTCAAAACGAACGACAGTTTATCCTATACCGTGTTGAACGATAACTCAGCTGTGCGCGGGTTTTGCGCGGTGGGCAACCCTTATGCCTGTACCGTTAACTGGGAGAAATTAAACAGAAACAGTACGGTTGCCAATTCTACCATATATGGCACCAACTTCCCTGCTATTACCGCTACATCGGCACCAACTATATGGATGTTTAACCCTACCAATAAACAGTATGAAGCTTATCAGCAAAGTACCACTACGGTTGATACTGTTTCTGAACGGCCAAGTGGCTGTAGTTTCACCGGTTCGGCCAGTAACCTCATAGCCAGCGGACAAGGGTTTATGGTACGGGCATCAGCCGTTAATCAAAAATTGAGATTCAGGGAAGGGGCCAAGACAACCAGGCAGCCCACTGCATCTAACTTAATTAAATTATTAAGCCTGAGAAATAACGATGTCCCTGTGGCGCCATCGCCATTAATGCGGCTAAGAATGTCATTAGATAGCACCAATACTGACGAAGTTTTGCTCAGTTTTGCCGATAGCGCCCATACCGCGTTTAATGAAAATGAGGACGCGGAAGACCTGGGTGGTTTTGGCGCGCAGGTGAGTTTATCAGTGTTGTCGTCCGACAGTGTCAAGTTAGCGATTAACAGGCTGCCATTCCCAAAAGGTACACAGTTAACCGTGCCTTTATTTGTATCGGCTACCAAACCAGGGGTTTACAACCTGGACCTAACTGAAGCTAAAAATCTGCCTGATGATTACCAGGTTTGGCTGATGGACAGCTACAGGAAAGATTCATTGGATATAAAACATAACCCTAATTATAAATTTGATATTTACACTACTGACCCGGCATCATACGGTGCTAAGCGCCTGAGTTTGGTATTCAGGCAAGACCCTGCACGTGCTATGCAGTTTGCTGCTATAAATGCAACCAGATCTTCCACCGGTGCCCTTGTTAACTGGAAGGTGTATAACGATTTGTACCCAACCGCATTTAACGTAGAACGCAGCGTTGATGCCGGCGCTACCTTTAACCTGCTTGGTACTGTTTCTTCCAATAATTCCGGGAATTATAATATTACCGATGATGCGCCTGTAATAGGAATAAACCAATACCGGGTTAGTTTTAACGCAAATGGCAAGGTAGTTTATTCAAATATTGCTGCTATTGATCTTACAAGCAGCAGTGAGGCAATTGCAAACATTGATCTGAACGTTTATCCTAACCCTACACAAGACAAGATAAACCTGAAAATAAACAATAACACCTCAAATTCATACAGTATTAAGGTGCTTAATGGCAGCGGATTATTACTTGCATCGGCCAGCACCACCAATACAGAATGGCAGTATGACGCACAACATTTAATGCCCGGTTATTACATTATTAGTGTTACTGATAATAAAACCAATAAAGAGTTAGGCAAGCGTAAATTCTTAAAGCAGTAAGGTGTTTATCAGCAAATACGCACTGTACGGATGCCAAGCAAATCGCCAAATTTGGTGATCTTAGATGCTACATGCCCTACACCTATGGCGCAATGATGTGATGGCCCTTGTTTCGACCATTTGTTTACAAATTCCTTAGCACCTATACTGAACTTGTAACGGCTGTTGGTGTTGCCTATTTGCAGAATTGGCCCATCTACTGATTCGCCTTCTGCTACCAGCAGGAATAGATCATCAGGCCCTTCCACTACAGATAACAGGGTAACCGGCCCATGTTTTACACTCATTTGGATAGACAAGCCATGCCCCGGTTTGCCATGATAAACAGGCAGCGGTACTAAATTTACCCTGCCTTCGGCTATAGCAAAATGCGCCGGACCATCATGCCCCAGCATAACAATGTCATCATTAAAGTCCATGGCATAATATTCAGAAAACGATCCGCCTGCACCAAGCGTATCCATAATTTTCATGGCCTGCACATTTTTTATTTCGAACTCGCCGGCTACCGGTACATTTTTCCCGGTGAGCAGGGTATTTCCGGCAATTACCGAGGTTACAATGTTTTCGTATTCATTACCGTTTTCTCCTTCATAGTAATAAGCCAATGAACCCAAATTATGGTTGGCTACTAATTTATCCAGTGCTAACGAAGTACGTGCCGCACGCTCCAGCTCAGGCGCGGAACATTCGGGCGATACATCAAAGGCAGTGTTAAACTCCTGTAATTTTCCTTTTACTTCATCATCAGTTACCGCGTCCCTGTATTTTTTTACCTCGCACATTTCAACAATTTCCATGTGGGTGCCAAAAACAATGGAGTGTTTTGTAATATCAGAGTAAACATCAAGCATGCCATTATACGCGTGGCCAAGTACGCCCAAACGGTTATTACGCATTACATGCGCTACACGTGCTGCATCAACCCAATCCTCAATTTCCTTCCATGCTTCAGGGTCGTGTAAATAACCTGTCACAAAATCATATTGTATTTTCGCACGGTTAAACACACTGGCAATTTCAGGAACTGAGCAAGCCTGGCAGTGCGCGAGCCATTCGCCGGTCATTTTGCCGCGGTCGCCGAGTTTGTTAAAAGCAACGTAATCAATTGCCGGTACAGGTTGCAGGTTAAGCAGGATAACAGGCACCTTTACCCGTTGCGCTACAGGCAGAACGGTTGATGACAACGCATAGGTTGATATAAAAAGAAACACAATCTCCACATCGTTGCTTTTCAAATAATCGGCTGCGGCTTGTGCCTTAACGGGGCTATCAACCATCCCGGCATCTATCACTTCTACATTAAAGCCTGATAAACTTTTCCTTATCTCTTCCTGGTAACCCAATAAGCGCTTTTCCAAACCTTCAAACTGCGGCCAGTAAGTGTCAAGCCCTATTCCGTATAATCCTACTTTTAATGTACTCATGTTTATAATTGATAGCTTTGGTTTATTAATCGGCAAATCTATTTATCCGGCTTTATTTACCCATCCTGCCTCATCTTGCCCGATAAGCAAATAAATGTAAATGTTTGCATGGTTAGTTACATGCAGATAATTTTAATATAATACTTTCCGAAGTATTTAAAAAACGTTATAAAACAAAAAAGCCCCATAAGGGGCTTTTAATTGTTAGTTCGGTCTTAAAATTAAAGGATAAGAATAAGCACTAAAATGATGATGATGATAGCACCTACTGAAAGGTAAATACCGCCTCCACCCATAGCCCTTGATTCTTTTTTAAGGCCTTTTAGTTCGGTACGTAATTCTTTACGGTCTTCTTTGCTTAATTGCGATTTATCCATCGCTTTAATTTCCATAACCCTGGCCTTTATTTCTTCCATGCGGGCCTGTTTCTGATCTGCCGACATATTGGCAACTGCTGCATTAGTAGTTGCATTATTGGTAGCAAGTGTTGCAGCATTACTGTTAAAAGCTGCCAGGCATAATAACATTGTTGTTGCTAATAGATAAATTTTCTTTTTCATGTTTTAAAGTGTTAGCGTTTCTTCATGTATAAGTTCAAAAAAACAATAATGTTTTAATAAACCCAAAATACTTAAGCTATTTAATTTATATACTGATGTAAAAGGCGGCCTCGAAAACATGACCGATATTTAGTTTTTGTATATTTTCCTTTTTGCTGATGTCTTTTGGCTCGCCCTCTGTATCGGTACAGCCCAGCCAGGGTTCAATACAGACAAAATCAGCACCGGGCTTATCCCATATCCCCAGATAATTGAAGTGCGGAAATTCAACAGATATTGTTTTATCGTGATTGCGGCTTTTCAGTGTTACCTGCCGTGTTTTCATGTTTTTAAAAACCAGCGCATCATTATCAAACAAATTCTTTTTCAGATGTAACTTATCACCGTCTAAATTCACAGGTTGGGTTTCGCCCGAAAACATACCGTCCGGCGATATGATATGTCTTTGCAACTTTTCGTCACTTTCAAATTCCAGGTAATAATCTTCGTAGTTTTCATCCTTATAAAACGGCACATTAAATGCCGGATGGGCGCCTACGGAAAAGTAAATAACTTTTTTATCAAGGTTTATTACCTTATAGGTTATGCGCAAAGCGTTGTCTATAAGCATATACATCACCTCGAAATCAAATTTGTATGGATATATAGCCCTTATCTTTTCAGAACCGGGTAATGAAAATACCGCCTGCTCGTCGTCACTTTTCAGCAAAATAAATTCGGATTGACGGGCAAAGCCATGTCTCGACATAGGATAGGCCTTGCCATCAATTAATAACTCGTTATTAATTACAGCACCTACTATAGGGAACAAGTTTGGCGCATGCCATGCCCATATATCCGGGTCGGCCTGCCAAAGCATTTCCAAGTTTTCGGCCTTGTTATAAAATGAAGTAATTTGTGCCCCTTTAAGGCTGATGGTTACCTTCAGGAGATCATTTTCTAATACCGCCATAACAATATAAGGTTTTGGCTAAGGTATTTGTTTTAGCGCATACTAAGGGCACAAGAAGATATTTTTTATTGTGCTTTACAGCAACTCCGGCTTTATCTTTTCAGCAAATTCTTTTGCGAATTTATTCAGCTTTGGCTGTATAACAAAGGCGCAATAAGGCTGCGATGCATTTCCCTCAAAATAGTTCTGATGGTAATCTTCGGCCTTATAAAATTTACTTGCTGGGGTTATTTCGGTAACAATAGGGTCGTCATAAATATGCTCGTCGGTCAGCTTTTTTATCATCTCTTCAGATGCTTGTTTCTGTTCATCATTATAATAAAATATAGCCGACCGGTATTGTGTGCCTACATCATTACCCTGGCGGTTTAAGGTGGTAGGGTTATGTGTCCGGAAAAATATTAGCAGCAATTCATCAAAAGATATAACATCGGCATCAAATTCAACATCCAGCACTTCGGCGTGGCCGGTTGTACCGGTGCAAACTTCTTTATAAGTAGGGTTATCGGTATGGCCGCCCATATAGCCTGAGGCAACCTTCAGCACACCCTTAACCGTAGTAAATATAGCTTCGGTACACCAAAAGCAGCCGTTGCCAAATGTTATTTTTTGAATATTCATGATAATTAACAAACGAAAATACCATCATTTTGGTTTATAAATATGTACACTAAATGAATATGGCATTTTGATTACCAAATTGAACTTTAAAATCTACCACTATGAAAATCGCAGTATTAATTACCCGCAGTATTTTAGGCCTTATTTATATCGTATTCGGCCTTAACTTTTTTCTTCATTTTATACCAATGCCTACTACCCCGCCGCCAAAACAGGTTATGGATTTCCAGATGGGGTTAATGGGGTCGGGCTATTTTTTTAACGTACTTAAAGTGACGGAAATCATCAGTGGTATTTTCCTGCTGATCAATAAATTCACGGCATTGTTTCTTGTTATCATTTTCCCGATAACGCTTAACATATTTCTGTTCCACGCGTTTTTGGCACCGTCAGGCCTGGCACTGGCAGCCCCAATGATCATTATTAACCTGTTTTTAGGTTTTGCTTATCGTAAATATTATGCGCCTGTGTTTACAGCATCGCCGGTGGTGTAAGTATCTACGTTGTTACATAACAACATCAGGTTAATAATATTCGTAAAATTGAATAAAATAAAAACACTAAATGAAAAAGCTTTTATTCTATTCAGTTTGCCTATTGGTAATGCTGGCATCATGTAAAAAAAACAAATCAGTTGCGCCATCTAATACCATAACAGCAACTGTTGGAGGTACAACGGAAACTTTTAACAAAATTATCCTGGCGCAGCTAAGTAATGGTCTTGAGTTAGGTTCCAGCCTGATAATTAGTGCCGCCAGTTCTGGTGATGAGAATGCTGATGGAATGTCTATTGTGTTGAATTTAAACAATTCAATTACTAATCAGGCTTATACCAATACCGGCAATTTTGGTGAGGTATCTGTTACCTATGTTAAGGGGCCAACTTCATTTGTAAACCCTAATGCTTACAGCACCGACCCTAACGGCACATATTTAACAACAGTTACTATTACTTCACTTAGTAATACTAACGTACAGGGCACATTTAGCGGGCAACTTTTATTTTCTGACGGAAAAACGGTCAAATCTGTTACAAATGGTAAATTTAATGTAAACCTTAGCCAGGGTGTACAGCAATAACATGAAGACTATATGTTCAAATGCCCGGCCAAAACCCGGGCATTTTTTTATTTAAAAAGTTTTGGGTTAATACCTTAATTTAGTGGCGTACCAACGTTTTAATAAACCGATATGCCAGCAATAAAAAACTTTACAGGGATAAAGAAAACCTTGTTCCTGCTTGTCATCTGTGCTGTTATTAACTTTAACTGCTTTGCACAACGAACGGTTGCCAATTTTGATAAAGGCTGGCATTTTAATTTAGGCGATGCGCCTAACGCAAGCCAAACCAAATACAACGATGCCGGCTGGCGGATGCTAGACCTGCCCCATGATTGGAGTATTGAAGGTAAATTCAGCGAGGATAACCCGGCTACTTATGATGGCGGGGCTTTGCCGGGCGGCATAGGCTGGTACCGCAAAACCTTTACTGTGCCTGCTGCATCAAAAGATAAGCGGGTTTATATTGATTTTGACGGCGTTTATCAAAAAAGTACCGTTTGGATAAACGGGCATGAATTAGGTTTCAGGCCTAATGGTTACATCTCTTTTCGCTATGAATTGACATCGTACCTTAATTTCGGCGGCAAAAATACGATTGCTGTTAAGGTCGATAACTCCTCACAGCCCAACTCCCGCTGGTATTCGGGTTCAGGAATTTACAGGAATGTTTGGCTGGAAACTACCAACAAAATAGCTATCGATCATTGGGGAACGTATGTTACCACACCACGTGTAAGCAATACTTCAGCCACCGTACATATCGAAGTAAAGCTCAATGCCCCCGTTACAAAACTTAAACTGGAAACTAAAATATTTGACCAGAAGGGGAGTATCGTAAAAACTATATCGTCAACCATTGATTCAATAAGTAAGCAGGATGTTACCCTTACTAACCCGCAATTATGGTCGGTTGAGCGGCCTTACATTTACAAAATTGTAAACAGGGTTTTTAAGGGCGATAAGCTTGTTGACGAATACAGCACGTCATTCGGTATACGCTATTTTAATTTTGATGCAGACAAAGGTTTTTCATTGAACGGCAAGCCTTTGAAAATTTTGGGTGTTTGCGATCACCATGACTTGGGCAGTTTGGGTTCGGCGCTAAATACACGCGCTTTACAAAGACAGTTACAAATGTTAAAGGCAATGGGCTGCAACGCCATACGCACATCTCACAACCCACCGGCGCCTGAACTATTAGACTTTACCGATAAAATGGGCTTTATAGTAATGGATGAGGCTTTTGACTGCTGGGTAACAGAAAAGGTGAAGTATGATTACCACTTGTATTTTAACGAATGGCATAAGCGTGATTTGGAGGACCAGATTTTGCGCGACCGTAACCACCCCAGCGTGATTATATGGAGCATCGGAAACGAGATACCTGACCAGGGTTCGCCAATAGCTTTGAAATTAGCACCTGAACTGGCAGCCATAGTACACAGTCTTGATAAAACACGGCCTATTACCACTGCCAATAATAATCCGGATACCACTAACAAGATCATCAAATCCGGTGCTATTGATCTGGTGGGTTATAACTACGCGCAGAATGATTTTCCGAAATTTCATGACCGTTATCCGGGTAAAAAGTTTATCGGTACGGAAACTACCTCGGCACTGGAAACCCGTGGCTATTATGAAATGCCGTCGGACAGTGAACGGATCTGGCCCGACAAATGGGCTGAGTTTAAACACCCCGGCAACCAGGTTTCGGCTTATGATGATACCCGTGTGCCCTGGGGATCGACCCATGAAACTACCTGGAAGATCATCAAAAAATATGATTTCCTTTCAGGGTTTTTCATCTGGACAGGCTTTGATTATTTAGGCGAGCCTACGCCGTACCGCTGGCCTTCACGCAGTTCATATTTTGGAATTATTGATTTGGCGGGTTTCCCGAAGGATTCCTACTATATGTACCAAAGCGAATGGACTGATAAACCGGTACTGCACATTTTTCCGCATTGGAACTGGAAGCCCGGTCAGGCAGTTGATATTTGGGCTTATTGTAATAAGGCTGATGAAGTTGAACTTTACTTAAACGGAAAATCGGTAGGGATCAAAAAGAAATCCGGCGATGATCTGCACGTAATGTGGCGTGTTAAGTTTGAGACGGGGACCTTAAAGGCAATATCGCGCAAGGACGGGAAAGTAGTTTTAACCCAGGAAATCCACACAGCCGGAAAGCCGGCTAAAATAGAACTGATTGCCGATAGGAAAACCATCAATGCCGATGGCAAAGACCTTTCATTTATTACCGTCAAGATATTAGATAAAGATGGAAATGTGGTGCCTAATGCAGATAACCTCGTGAATTTTAAAGTGAACGGCAATGCCTTTATCGCCGGAGTTGACAACGGCGACGCTACTTCTCACGACTCATTCAAGGTAAATTACCGCAAGGCATTTAATGGTTTAGCATTAGCAATTTTACAAGCAAAAGAAAAACCGGGAGATATAACTTTTACTGCTACAGCGGATGGTTTACCAAGCACTTCGGTGGTTATAAAGGCGAAATAAAATACCGTCATGCTGAACTTGTTTCAGCATCTCACTTAGTTAGGATAAAGGATTATGAGATCCCGAAACAAGTTCGGGATGACAGTTCATTTCTTTTGCCATTGCGAGGAGGTACGAGGAAGCAATCTCCTGGCGTGCATAGTAAGGCGAAGAGATTGCCACGCTTCACTCGCAATGACACTACTGTTTTTACCGCCTCAAATCCTTTAAATTCACAAATATCTGTTTGCCTATCGGTTTATTATCACGGTAGGTAACAGCTTTGATGGATGCTGCACCATAAGGAATCGCCAGCGGCATGCCTGCGTATTTTAATGAATGCAGATCGGGGTTGGTAGTATCAAACGAATAATAAATATCCAGCTTACCAATTTGTGAATCCAGTTTTACCTTTAACGCGGTATCGCCGGGCATTCTTATGCCACTAACCATAGGGTCGTAAATACTGCGGGCATATTTAATTTGCCCCGCATCCAGCCTTTTAAAGTGCGATTCAACCCTGCCGGTAAATTCATTAAAATCGCGCTTTTCTTTAGGCGACCATAACACCTCGGCCAATGCCATCGCCCTTGGCCAGGTCATGTATTGGACCTGGCGTTCATCAGGTACAGATTCGGTCCATAAATTACCCTGGCCGCCAAGTATCAATTTTGCATCAACGCTATCCGGTACAGGCTCGAAATTATAAGCAGCTTCTAAAAATAACTGGCCGTAAGTGTGGGGTTCAAGCAAAGGGCTGCCCTGGTACAGGTCGATGTAGCAATTTTCTGCCGGCGACATTACCACTTCGTGGCCCATCTTAGCGGCGTTTATACCGCCTTGCATCCCCCGCCAGCTCATCACCGTAGCCGATGGCGCCAACCCGCCTTCCAGTATCTCGTCCCACCCTATAAGTTTCTTTCCTTTTGAAAGCACTATCTTTTCTACCCTTTTCACAAAATAGCTTTGCAGTTCTTCCACATTTTTCAGATGCTCACGGCTCATTACACCCTGGCATTTCGGGCATTTTTCCCAAAAGCCTTTGAAGGCTTCATCACCGCCCATGTGTATGTACGGGCAGGGAAAAAGCTGCGCGATTTGGGTAAATACCTTATCCAGTATCATGTAAGTGGAATCATTACCTACGCAAAGCACGTTATCCTGCTTCATGTAAAAATCCGAACCGGGATTTACCGGGTATTGCAACTGGGTGCATGATACATTAGGGAATGAAGCGATCATGGCCAAACTATGGGCCGGCACATCAATTTCGGGTAATATGGTGATATACCTGTCCTGCGCGTATTTTACCAGTTCGCGAATATCATCCTGCGTATAAAAACCTCCGTAAGTAGCTTTTTCACCCGGGCGGGCATCAGGAATAGAGGCGAAACCAAAAGGGCCGGTACGCATTACCCGCCATGCGCCGATGTCTGTTAATTGCGGTAAGCCTTTTATCTCAATACGCCAGCCGTTATCATCAGCCAGGTGCATGTGAAACATATTGAATTTATATTTCGCCATTTCGTCAATGTAGTTTTTCACTACTTGTTTTGAGAAGAAGTGACGGCTTACATCCAGCATCAATCCGCGCCAGCCAAACCGCGGGTAGTCTGTAATATCAACAGCAGGGATCTGACGGTTGGCAGTGCTTGTTTTGCCTGCCGAAGGCGGCAGCAATTGTACCAAAGTTTGTATGCCATAAAATAAGCCCCTGGGGTTGTTGGCAGCTATAGTTACGCTGGTTTTAGTAGCGGTTAAATGATAACCTTCATTTCCAATACTGGCATCAGTCGTTTTATTAAGCTTAAGATGGATGGCGTTTAACGGCTTATTAACCGAGCTTACCTGTAAAGTACTGCCTGCCGATGGCTGTAGCTCTCCGGCTAATAAATTGCCCAAGCGTTGGGCCTCCGCGCTGCCCGCCGGTACAATTATTTTAGTTTGTGCTGTTAGCTGAAAGTGGCCGGGATAAGTTTTGAGTGATACCGGCTTTGGTATTAATTGCGGGGTTTGTGCAAGCGCCGGGAAACCGATCAATACACTACAAAGTGTTGCTGCAATAATTTTTTTCATAAATAATGGGTCAATACGGAATACGATAATGCTATTTACGCTTTTAAATTGAAAATTACAATTCTTTGCGCATTACATAATCGTTCATAAAATAGTGGCCGATTGGTATGTCTTCCTCGTAAATTATGGTAAAGCCCATTTTTTCATAAAAGGTTTTGGCTTTATTATGGCGGTTAACGTTAAGGTCTAAAAAACGGATGCCTGCATTCAAAACTTCATCTATTACTTTTTCTATCAGTATTTTACCATAACCTTTTCCCTGTGTTTCAGGCAGGCAATACAATTTGTGAAGTTTATAAATTTCATCATTATTCTCCCGAGGCGAAAAGGCGGCAAACGCTACCGGGTTTTCATCTTCAATTAACAGCAGGTAAGTTTGGGAACCGTCGGCCAGTTGGGCTGTAATTTTTCCGGGCGAATAAATCTCATTCAGCATAAAAGCTATCTGCTCTTTTTCCAATATAGATGAATAAGCCGCCCACCAGGTTTTATCAGCCAGCTGTCGGATGGTTTCCACATCATTTATGGTAGCATGCCGGATATAATACATACATGTTAATGATTTTCTTCCGGGTCGATATTTGCTATTGGTAGCGTTGTACTTTGCCCAACCGCGAAATAACTTTCCAGTTCGTCCAATGTCGATGAACTGGTGGCGATATCCTTAATGATCTTGCCTTTCTCCATCAGCAATATACGCTCACAAACATCCGTAATGTGGTTCAAGTCGTGGCTACTTATAAGCGTAGTCGCACCCTGCCTGTTCACATCCTTCAGCATATTTTTCAGCCTGATCTGTGTGCTGGGGTCAATGTTGGCAAAAGGTTCATCCAGCATCAGCAATTCTGGTTTTTGCATCAGGCAGGAAGCGATGCCCACTTTTGATTGGTTACCTTTCGACAGGTCGCGGATATATTTAACTTTTTGCAATATTTCGCCGTTAAAAAAGTCTTTCAGCGTAACTAAATACTCATCAATATTTGCCTTGGTTTCGCCATGCAGGCTACCAATAAAATAAAAGTATTCTTCAGGTGTCAGGTAATCAATCAAAAAGCCCTCGTCAAGATAAGAGGCGGTATAATTCTTCCATTGTTCATGCCCGGCAACCGGTTCACCGTTTGATACCACTTCCCCGCTTTCGGGGCGTATCAGATCAAGCAACATGCGGAATAGCGTGGTTTTTCCTGCGCCGTTATTGCCTACCAAACCCACACTTTCGCCCTTGCGAATTTCCAGCTGCGGGATGTTTACAACGGTTACGCCGTTATACACTTTTTTAAGGTTGCTAATTGTTATCATACTATTTGTTCCTGAACCCTTCGGCTATTTTAAATTTATTTTTCTGGAAGTTAGCCTCCAGTTGCTTTATCCAGAAGCTGCGCGTCAATATAAAACCAAACCCTACAATCGCCAGTGCCGCCAACGCTAAATTCGGATAGCCCATTATTTTGAATGGCAGGTAAATAACATAAGGCGAAAGCATTAATGGGAAAGATGCTATCCATTGTGTTGCGCCTACGCCTTCCCAGTTAAATGAGGCGCCTTTCGATAGGTCGATACGTTTGGCGTTCCTGTTCGCGAAGAACAGGATGATGGTAATACTTACGCCTATGTTCCATACATACATAATACAGTGTACCAATAATACGCGCCAGCCAAAATAAATATACGGCGTGGTAAGCACCAGGGCTACGGTTGCTATCATAGTAAACAGCAAATATTTCGCCCTTAAAAAGTCCCTGAAGTTTAGTTTGCTAACCATCAGCCCATCAAAATGTGAGGCCTGCCAGCTAAACATAAACTGCCCGTAGCTGATAATGAAATACCCCGTCATGAACATGCCGGCAAAAACCGCAACA
>Ga0206923_1075_pt2 | contig 16634 bp, 13 predicted proteins | sample Alteio_BWOrgHeat_64_FD_152961 | JGI IMG/M metagenome (GOLD analysis project Ga0206923, IMG submission 152961) | Enriched cells from forest soil in Barre Woods Harvard Forest LTER site, Petersham, Massachusetts, United States -... | ecosystem: Environmental > Terrestrial > Soil > Temperate forest >...
TGATGAATCCAATATCAACCGTTTCGTCCGCATCCTGCAGCGGTTCATCACGCAATCGCAGTTCGTCATCATCACGCACAACAAACGCACCATCGGCATGGCCGACGCGCTCTACGGCATCACGATGGAAGAGCACGGCGTGTCAAAAGTCGTGAGTGTGAAGTTCAGCCCACGCGAAGAAACCGAGCGCAAACAATCCGAGAAGCAGCGCGAAGCACAGGAAGACCGCATCGACGGGGCCGCGACGGTGACGGCCGAACTGCGACCGCACGAAGAGGATCTGCATAACGATTTATTGGTTCAGAAGGAGCAAACCGTCGCTCCGATTGCCGACGCGGCGCCTGTCTTCGCCGAAGCCGAACCAACCTTTGGCCAGTCTGCTCCCGACGACATCAAAGCCGAAGTCCAAGCTGCCATCGCGGTGGCCGTCGAGGCCTCCGAATCGGTGAAGCAGGCGGTAGAAGAATCGTCAGAGAAGCCTCGGGAGGGCGAGGCTCCCGCCGAGCCGTAGTCGTCACCCTCACGTCAAGATTGGCTCGTCGGGCTTTCGCCTCGCCGAAGTGGCTTCGGCCACGCAGGCGGGAGGCTCGCCCTCCCAACTACGCATCCACCCATTGACAACCAAGACGGTATCTACAATCCTCGACCTATGTTGGAAACAGCAATTGAAGCGGCCAGTGAAGCGGCGAAGTTGTTGCGGAAGAACTTTGGTTCGACGTTGAGTGTCAATCAGGCGACGCATTATGATCTCAAGCTCGAGATGGACGTGCGATCGCAACAACTCATCGCCAAGATCATCATGGGCGATTTCCCTGAGCACTGCATTCTGGGTGAAGAGGAATCGACGGGGAATCCGAATGCGGATGTGCGATGGGTGGTCGATCCTTTGGATGGGACCGTAAACTATTTCTACGGCATCCCGCATTATGCGGTGTCGATTGCGGCACAGGTGCGAAAGGCCGGGACGCCCGGGACGGGCGCTACTACAACGGCGGACGCCACGTCGGGGGACGCGCCCTACAACGACTCGGAATGGGAAACTGTGATGGGCGTTGTGTTGGCACCTGAGATCGACGAATTGTTCGTGACCGAAAGGGGGAAGGCCGCCACGCTTCATGGCCGGCCGATCCAGGTCAGCAACCGAACACAACTATCCGAAGCGATTGTGGCGATAGGGTTCTACAAGAACGCCGATACGATGAACAGCAGTCTTCATGATTTCGGCAGGATCATGCACAAGGTGCGCAAGATCCGGTTAACGGGATCGGCGGCGCTGGATGTGGCGTATGTGGCGTGCGGACGTTTCGATGCTTACATCGAGTACGGTATCAAACTCTGGGACATCGCGGCGGGCCAGCTCATCCTCGAAAATGCCGGCGGTCGTGTACAAAGCCAGCCGGCTTCAGAGCCACATTCGTTCAATGTGCGGATGTGGAACGGGAAGATTCCGCTGCATGAACTGATCGATCCAGCCTGACCAGTCAATTACTTCTTGAAGAGGCGGGACAAGAATCCGCCGGCTTCGGCGACCTTGGTTACGGCCATGCGGCATTTGGGACAGACCTGAGAGGATTTCCCCTGAACTGTTTGTGTGAGCAACTGCGACTCGAAGAATGTCGCCCCACAACGTGTGTTGTTGCAGCGGTAGTGCGCTCCCTTGCCCTTCCCTTTCGGTTTTGATAGCGGCCCGGTAGGCTGGGGAAGAGCTGGCTCTGGTGTAGGCGTCTCCGCAGGTGTTTCCTGCCGCAATTTGGGCAAGACCCGTGGTGCGGGACTGGCCACGCTCGGCACGGTCAATTGATTGTGACAGCCGGGGCATTCAATCTGCATCCCGGCAGCTGAGTCGTCGATCTTGACCCGTTGCTTACACGTCGGGCATTCGAAATGGATATCCATGATGAGGAAGGGGATTGTACGGACACAGCACACAAAGTAAAGTCCGTCCTCAATGAGTCCAATCCTGGCGGCCCAACTAGGGACGACGTCGCCCATTGGCGAACCCCATCCGTTGATGGTGATCCCGTTCGTGGTACTGCTGCTGTGCATTGCGCTCATGCCGTTCATTCACAAGCATTTCTGGGAGCACCATTATCCGAAGGTGGCGATTGGGCTCGGGCTGGTGACGGCGGTGTACTATGTCGTGGTATTGCACAACGCGCCGCGAATGTTGATAAGCCTGGTGGAGTACGCAGGGTTCATGGCACTGATCGGCTCGCTGTTCGTCATTGCCGGCGGAATCCATATCAACATGACCGGCCGCTCCACCCCGGCCGTCAACACAGGCCTACTCGCTCTCGGGGCCACCGTGGCGAATCTGATCGGCACGACAGGCGCGTCCATGCTGCTCATTCGGCCATTCTTGCGCATCAACAAACACCGTGTCGCGCCGTATCACGTCGTGTTTTTCATCTTCCTAGTCAGCAACATCGGCGGCGCGTTGACACCCATTGGTGATCCGCCGCTATTTCTCGGTTACTTGAAAGGGGTGCCATTTTTCTGGCTGATGAAGGTCCCGCAAGTGGTGTGGTCGTGGTTGCTATGTGTCGGTGCGCTGTTGGTGGCGTTCTTCGTCATCGACGCCGCCAACTTCCGCAAATTCAAAGCCGAAAGTGCCACGCGGAACCACATTGAATTCAAAGGGTCACACAATTTCATCTGGCTATTCGTCATCCTTGCGTTGGTGTTGGTGCAGAAGGCGGAATGGTTGCGCGGAATCGAACATTGGCCAGTGATAGACTCGATCTCCCATGCGACCGGCTGGAGTGATGCCAAGGCTACCGAGAGCTTCATTACGTTGACGGTCGCTGCGTTGATGATCGTGGCGGCAGGACTGGCCTACAAGTTTGCCAATGGTTCAGCCCTGAAGGAAAACGAATTCAGCTTTGGTCCGGTGCATGAAGTGGGATTTCTCTTCGCAGGCATCTTTGCCACGATGGTGCCGGCGCTGGACTTGCTGGAAAAACATGCCGCTGACATCGGCATCACGACGGTCCGGCAGTTTTACTGGGGCACGGGCGGCCTGTCCGCCGTGCTCGATAACGCGCCGACCTATGTGAACTTCCTGACCGCGGCGTTTGGATTGCAGCACATGTCACTGGAGAACCCGGTCCATGTCCACGCGTTGCTGCACCCGGAGATCATCAACCAATACGCGCCGCAACAACTCGTCGAGTTGGGGCTGCACAAGCTCGATCCAAACGCGTGGGAATACGTGGTCGCCGTGTCGCTGGGCGCGGTGTTCTTCGGGGCGTGTACCTATATCGGCAACGGGCCGAACTTCATGGTGAAGAGCATCGCCGAATCGAGCGGAGTAAAATGCCCGAGCTTTTTCGGTTACGTCGTGAAATACGCGTTGCCGATCTTGATCCCGTTGTTTGCGATCGTGGCGTGGGTGTTTTTGAGGTGAGAGCCTGTAAAAGAACAACGACTCGCCGCGTGAGGGCATGCGGCCTACAACAGGCTGCTAACGTGTCATGAGAGGTTCGGGCTCAAGCTCGTCGATTCCGCCATGGCGAAGAGTGGGAGGAGGCGGCAGGCGATTCGATTCTTTCCCACCGGCAGATCCGTGAACGTTCTCAGCGGCTTGGAGTAATTCCTCTTCCGTCCACGGCGTGCCTTTTGGCGAACGACAACTTGGCATTGTGCCCATGCGTTTGAGGAGTTCCTCTTTCGCCGCGGCCTTCTGATACGCCTCACCCGGTTCGACGAGGTCCTTCGCGAGGAGTTCCAAGAGCGAATCGTTCAGCGAGCACATGCCTTCTTTGCGGCCCATTTGGATGAAATTGGGGATCTGCTGCAGCTTGCCTTCACGGATGTTCGCGGCAAGAGCGTAGCTGCTCATCATGATCTCAAGGGCGGCGATGCGTCCGCCACCCTTCTTCTTCAACAACGCCTGGGAAACGACGCCCCGCAAACCTTCCGCCAGACTGCAGCGGACCTGTGGTTGTTCATCAGCGGGAAATTGATTGATCAGCCGGTCCACCGTCGTGTGCGCGCTGTTGGTGTGCAGCGTGCCGAAAACCACGTGTCCGGTCTCCGCCGTCTCCAACGCGATCTTCACCGTTTCGAGGTCGCGCATTTCGCCGACGAGAACGATGTCGGGATCCTCACGAAGAGCGGCCCGCAGCGCGCGCGTGAAGCTCTCGGTGTGCGAGTGGACCTCGCGCTGATTGATGAGGCACTTCTTGTTCGGATGCACGAATTCGATGGGGTCTTCGATGGTAATGATGTGGTCGGTGCGATGTTCGTTGACGAAATCGATCATCGCCGCCAGCGTAGTGGACTTCCCGCTGCCCGTCGGACCCGTGACGAGCACAAGGCCCTTCTGCAAGAAGCACAATTTCTTGACGGACTCAGGCAACCCCAGGTCTTTGAACCCGCGAATCTTCGACGGGATCAATCGGAACACCGCGCCGATACCGTGACGGTCGGAGAACACATTACAGCGGAACCGAGCTGCGCCGGCAAGGTCGTAGGCAAAATCCGTGTCGTGAGTCTGTTCCCATTCCAGTCGGTTACGTTCCGGCATGATCTCATAAATGAGCCCATTGACGGCGTCAGTCTTGAGAATCTCCTTGCCCACGGCGGTAATCGTTCCCCCAATGCGAAACGTGGGGTAATTCCCGCTGGATAAGTGAAAATCCGAGGCCTCTTGGGTCACCATGGAACGAAAGTACTGGTCGAGTGCTGGCATGGGCCTGTTGCAGAGCAGGGGAAGTGCCATGAATTTTGGGTGGCGCTGGCAGGATGTTGAACTGGATGAGGCGACGGCTTGAGATGGGGCGAGTGGTCGTGATGCCGGCTGGCTGTGTAGTCCTCGATGACAGCGAAAATGCGGGACTGACTCGCTTTCTTTTTGTGCTTTGTTCGCGGTTCCGTCAGATGTTAAATAAGGTTCGTTATTTGACTATTTCGTCGAGGAGATACCTGGTAATGAACACGCGGCTAACCACCAAGGTGTACCTTTGCATCGCACTTGGCGTTCATGTGGGCGCCATAGCTGTCGCGGTGTTTAGTGTCAACGCTGCGGCAGCATACTGGAGCCATTTCTTGGAAGGTCAGCCATATCCGAGTCTTTTCCTATTCGTTGTTGCCATGTCTCCAATGCTTCGGTGGGTGTCGGTTGTCGTCGTGCTTGCGGGCATCTTTGCGGCCTTCAAAGCTTCAGCGTCATGGGCATTGCACTATCTTGCCTGCGTCGTTGCCATTACAGTTGGAATTCTCTGCGTGACCGCGTTCGGCCTAAGCCTGCCAATGTACGCGGTGGCGCATTTTTTGGATCAGCAAGGGGAGAATCAGAGAATGCTGCGAGGATGGACTGGCGATATTCCGCCACGGTTTGCCTTTATCACCACGAACACAACACTTCAGCAGGTGATTGATAAAGTAGGTATGTATGATCGCGAGCGTGGAAGTGGAATTGCGCGTTACGAGTATGATTTACCGGATGGTTCTGCCGTGCTCATCAGTCCAGAATGGCCTTTTACACCAACAAATAAGATTGAGGGGATCGCGTTTTTTCATAGAAAGAATGAGATTAAGTTGTACCCGTGAGTCATCTCGGAAACTTAAACGGCAAGGTTCGCAAATCGTCCAAAGTGGTGGGACGGCATTTATCACATCGTGAACCGCGGCGACCGACGTCAATCAATCCCGCTGTCAATAGAATGTCACCCCCTGCCCCACAGGCAGGGACGCCTGTGCCACCGGAGATCGGCTGGGAACAACGCGGTCGCGTGGAGGCGCGATCCTCCGAGATTGGTTTCAGGAGACGGCGGGCTGGGACAGCCCGCCCTACCAACGACGACGGCATTTGCGAGATTCAGGATTTAAGATTTCGCAGCGGTGCGGCTCGCCGATCATCGGGGAAGCGACCCACCCCTTGCGTCCCCTCCGTGGAGGGGAGCGGATTGGCGGCAGGGGCGGGACGCCGTGTGGGGCACACGGCCCGCAGACCGCGAATGAGATTCGCGGCTACAGGTGTTGGCAGGGAACAAATTCATCAACCAGCTTGTCATATTGGAGGGCGGGTGGTAGCATCCGCCAGCGTTTGGAGCACGGCGATGTATAAAGAATTTTACGGACTGCGCGAGTATCCGTTTAATATGACGCCCGACCCGCAGTTTCTTTTCCTGAGTCGGCATCATCGGGTCGCGCTCGACGTGTTGCACTATGGCATCAGCGAGCGGAAGGGATTCATTGCCATCACGGGCGAGGTCGGCGCCGGCAAAACGACGCTGTGCCGAGCACTGCTCGATTCACTCGACGCGAAGACCAAGACCGCATTGATCCTGAACCCGTCCCTGTCGGACTCGCAGATTCTTCGGGCGGTCGCGGATGAGTTTCAACTGCAACCCGCGAAGACGACGAAGAAGGACCTGTACGACGCGATCAATGCGTTCCTTTTGCGTGAGCTGGCGGCCAATCACAATGTCACCCTGATCGTGGACGAGGCGCAGAATCTCAAGCCGAGCGTGCTGGAGCAGATTCGGTTGCTCTCGAATCTTGAAACCGAAAAGGAGAAATTGTTACAGATCGTCCTCGTCGGCCAGCCTGAATTGGCGGAGATACTCGACCGCGACAGTTTGCGCCAACTCAAGCAGCGGATCTCCCTACGCTATCATGTCGCCCCGCTCGCACCCGACGAAATCAGTGAGTACATCGACCATCGGTTGCAGATCGCCGGCGGCAATGGCCGGATCCAATGGGCGCCGGAAGCCCTAACGTTCATCTATTCGTATTCGCGCGGCATTCCGCGCCTCATCAACGTGCTTTGCGACAAAGCGTTGCTGGCGGGCTACATCGCCGAGACGTTTGTCATCGACGCAACCAACGTCCGTCGCGCCATCGAAGACACGGAGTGCCGGCTGCCCGCGAAGGCAACGGAACAAACTTCGGAGGTATTCGCGGGATGAGCCTGGTCCACGAGGCATTACGGAAGGCCGAGCGCGAGAAGCAGCGCAAGGTCGGCAGTGCGCCACAGGCGTCTCATCCCACAACGCCACAGCCAGTTCATGCACCACCGGTTCACGTGCCAGTTGCTCCAGCCCCGGTTGCCCCCGTCACGCGAAACACGATCGCCCACAAATCCGCCGTAGTGGACCAGCCCGCTCCGGTGCTCAGGGAATCGAAGGAAGCGAACCACAGTCTTCTGCCCGCGCTGATCGGTTGTGTCGCCATCGTGGCCATCATCGCCATCGTGTTTCTCGTGAGCAGCGCTTCTTCCGTGCTGCGGCAATCCAAAGAGAGTCCAGCCACGGCCGCCGCGCTGGCTACTCCACCACCCCAGGCAAAATCAACGATTTCCCCTGAGCCGCAAGCGTCAGCGCAGACATCCGCTGATTCCGTGGCGCAACCGAGTGCCCCATCGCCACCAATGCCGGCAGCCGACGGGTCCAAGTTCACACTCAGCGGCATTATGCAGGATCCGGATGGCAAATATAGCGCCTTGGTCAACGGTCATTTAATATATGTGGGTTCTTCAGTCGGCGGCGCTACGGTGAAGAGTATCGAACATGACCACGCCGTGCTGGATGTCAATGGCCACGAAATGGTGCTGCGATTATTCTGAGTTGGCGCGCTACGGCTTCTGGTTGGCGAAGGTGTTCTTGAACTGTTCCGGCAACTGCGATTGCCCGACCCATCGCTTGGCCGCATCAGCGTCGATCTTGAACCACTGGTTGGCGACCTGCTGCGCTGCATTCTGCCAAACGTTGTTCTCTTGAATCGTATCCACCAACTTCGCAGCAGCGGCGGGATCGCTTTGCACCAGTTGCTGGGCAACGGTTTGGGCGGATTGGTCATGGGCCTTGCCGTCGGGAAGGCCGTCCACCCACTTCGCGGCCCCGCTCGGATCGGAATTCGCCCATTGGCCGGCGATTTGAATGGTCAAATTGTCCTGGGTGTCTCCGCTGGGTAATTTACCGACCCAATTGGCCGCAGCTTGTGGATCAATGCGGCCCCAGTTGGCCACGAGCGTGCTGGCACCCTGGGTTTTGTCCGTTCCGTCTGGCAGTTGGTTGACAAACGCGGCGGCGGCTTGGGGATCGGAATTGGCCCACGAGCCCACGAAAGATTGAACGACGCGTGTGTGCGTTCCGCCGGACGGGACACTCGAGACCCACGCCTGCGCGGCAGCCAGATCGGTGTTGGCCCATTGAGATGCGATGCTAGACAACAGATTGTCCTGCTGGGCTCCCGCCGGGAGTCCCGACGCGAATGCGATAGCCGCCGCCGGGTCAGTTTGTGCCCAGACCGTGCCAATACTCTGGAGGGCGTTTTGTTTTGCGGTGCCATCGGGGAGCTTTTTGACCCAATTGAGGGCGGTCGTAAGATCGTTTTGCGCCCATTGCCAAGCGAGTTGCTGGTAGTAGTTTGCGTTGTCCTGCGAGAGAGGAAGCGTGCTGAGTAGGTCAGCCGCGCTCGGCTGGTCATTGTACATGAGTGTGTAAAAGGAACCGTTAATGGCGCTATGTTTGGCGATCCCCTCAGGCATGGATTGAATCCAGACGACCATGGCGGGAGCATCTGATTGGGCCCACGCGCTCGCAACAGTGGAGATGGCCTGATTCAGGGTGTTGCCCGGGGGTAGTTGAACAGCCCAGGTTGCCGCCGCTACCGGGTCTTTCGATGCGTACGCCGACAGGGCGCCCTGAATTGCCCGGGTTCGCGCATTGCCGATGGGGAGACTCGTCGCCCAGGCTAACGCTGCGTCCGAATCCTGATTTGCCCAAGCTGAAGCAATCGCGTTAACGGCCTGGTCGCGGTCGCGTCCGCCAAGTTGCAGCGCGGCGGTGGCGGCATCCGCAGGTGATTGATTGGCCCATCCGCCAAACAATTGCCAGATCACACCTTGGCGTGACTGACCGGCGGGAAGGCTGTTCATCAACGCGACGGCTGCCTGCGGGCTTGAAATGGCAAGAGCCGAAGCAATCGCGCTGAGGGCTTGATCCCTGGGTCGCCCGACGGGAAGTTGCATAGCCCACGCGGTGGCCGCGGTGGAATCGTTCTCGGCCCAGCCGGACAGCACGCCCGCGGTGATCTGGTTGCGTTCTGAAAAACTGGTCAACGCCTGAGCGAACGCGAGAGCACTCTGCGGATCGCTTTTGCCCCAACGGGCGGCCATCGCGTACGTCGCTGTGTACCGGCTGAGATAATCGCCGGTCTTCAGGCACAAGTTAATGGCTTCAGGAAACAGATTGGTGTCAAGGTTGTCGAGCACATGATAAATCTTCCCGAAATCCCAGCGGCTGCGCGTTGCCCGCAACGCAGCCTTGAGGTCCGCTATCGTGGATTGCCGTGTCGCAACGGCGTTGGTCCCATCAGTGGCGTACAACACGGCGCTCGCAGACGCCGCATTGTGCGAAGTTGACGAGTTCAGCCCTGATGTCGGCAAGACGGAGGCGGGTGCATCGGGCGCAGACGATTGGTTCGTCGCATTTGTCCCGGCCTTGTGAAGGAAGGTGGAGCCACTGAATAGTCCGGCCCCGAAGCAGACCAACCCGACGACAAACGCGGCGGTCATGGTTCTCCACTTCATGATTGAATCCTCTATTTGGTCCGATCGCGCATTGCGCGCTGAATCTCACGATCGGCCGTCTTGCGTTTCAGCGTCTCGCGCTTATCGACGGTGGTCTTGCCTTTGCCGACGCCAAGCAGAACTTTGGCGAAGCTCTTGGTGAAATAAATCTTCAACGGGAGCAATGCCATGCCTTTGTTGATAAGCAGGCCACCGAGCCGGTCGATTTCTTTCTTGTGCAACAGCAGGCGGCGCGGACGGATCGGATCGACGTTGTTGCGGTTGCCGAATTCGTAGGGATTGATGTGCGCATTGTAGAGCCAGCACTGGCCGCGTTCGACGCGTGCGAACGCTTCGTCAATTGAGGCTCGGGCGTTACGGAGGGACTTGACCTCTGTGCCCTTCAGCTCGATGCCGGCTTCGTACGTCTCGGTGATGAGATAGTCACGGCCAGCTTTGTGGTTGTGAATCGTCGGGACCATCGACAGCCAGTATATTGGCTGCGCACACCCAATCCCAACTTAAAAAACCACGCTACTCGGCGGCCCTGACAGGCGCTTCGGGCACGACTTCGGTGTCGCCGATGACTTCGAAGGTGAGTTTGCCTTCGCTGATTTCCTTGAGAGCGATTTCAGCAAAGTCCATTCGCGGATCCGTCTGCGTGATCGGGCGGTGACCTTGGGCGAGCTGGCGCACACGCCTCGAAACGACGTTGACGAGCAACTCGGGGTTCGGAATGCGCTGCTGTGCTGACTCCAGATATTTACTCTTCATCCGTAAGGGAATGACGATTTTAGGTGAAACAATTTCCATGAACAAGCCTTATTTTCAACGAACTTTCACTCTATGGGAAGCCGACTGCATCCACAAGCCCTATTTTCCTTCAAAAAAAGAGCGCGGGGGCAGCGATTTCGACCGCCCCCGCACTGTGATTTGTTAGTGAACGATTATGGACTTAGTAGTCCATGCCGCCCATGCCGCCGCCGGGAGGGCCACCGGCCGGAGCCTTGTCCTTCTCCGGTAGTTCGGTGACGCAGCATTCGGTGGTCAACAAGAGACCCGCGATGCTCGATGCGTGCTGCAAGGCCGAACGCGTGACCTTGGTCGGGTCAATGATGCCCGCTTTGCCCATGTCCACGTACTCGAGCTTGTCCACGTCGAAACCTTCCCAGCCTTTGCGGGACTTGAGTTCCTGGACAACCAGCGAGCCTTCCCAGCCGGCGTTATCCGCCAACTGGCGCACCGGCTCTTCGAGCGCCCGTTTGACGATCTCGGCGCCGATTGCCTCGTCGCCTTTGAGCCTGAGTTCATCGAGCGCGGGAATCGCGCGAATCAACGCCGTGCCACCGCCGGGGACAATGCCTTCCTCGACAGCCGCGCGGGTCGCGTGCAACGCGTCTTCGACGCGCGCCTTCTTTTCCTTCATCTCGGTCTCGGTGGCCGCGCCGACGTGCACAACCGCCACGCCGCCCGCCAACTTCGCCAACCGCTCCTGCAACTTCTCGCGGTCGTAGTCGCTGGTGGTTTCCTCGATGGCCTTGCGGATCTGGTTGATGCGACCCTGAACCTCGCTCTGCTTGCCATTCCCCTCGACGATGGTCGTGTTTTCCTTGTCGATCACGATCTTCTTCGCGCGACCGAGCTCATCCAACTCGACCTTCTCGAGTTTGATGCCGAGGTCTTCGCTGAGGAACTTGCCGCCCGTGAGGATGGCAATGTCTTCCATCATCGCTTTGCGGCGATCACCGAAGCCGGGGGCCTTGACGGCCGCGACCTGGATGGTGCCACGCAGTTTGTTGACGACGAGTGTCGCCAACGCTTCGCCTTCAACGTCCTCGGCGATGATCAACAACGGCTTGCTCAGCTTCGCCGTCTTTTCAAGCAACGGGAGCATGTCCTTCAAGCTGCTGATCTTTTTCTCGTGAATGAGGATGTAGGCGTCTTCGAGCACGGCTTCCATCGTCTCCGCGTTCGTGACGAAGTAGGGCGACAAATAGCCCTTGTCGAACTGCATACCTTCGACGACGTCGAGCGTGGTCTCGATGCTCTTGGCTTCTTCGACGGTGATCGTGCCGTCTTTGCCAACCTTATCCATCGCGTCGGCAATGATGTTGCCGATGGTCTTGTCACCGTTCGCGGAAATCATCGCCACTTGTTGGATTTCGTTGCGGTCCTTGACCTTCTTGCTCATTTTGACAAGTTGCTCAACGACGGAGGCAACGGCCTTGTTGATGCCGCGCTGCAACGCCATCGGATTGGCGCCCGCGGTCACGTTGCGCAGGCCTTCGCGGTAAATGGATTCCGCCAACACGGTCGCGGTGGTCGTGCCATCGCCGGCGATGTCGCTGGTCTTGCTGGCGACTTCACGCACCATCTGCGCGCCCATGTTTTCGTACGGGTCTTCCAGTTCGATTTCCTTCGCCACCGTTACGCCGTCCTTGGTAATGGTCGGCGACCCAAATTTCTTGTCGAGGATCACATTGCGACCCTTCGGTCCGAGCGTGACCTTGACGGCCCGGCTCAGTTTCTCGACGCCGCGCAACAACGCCTTGCGCGCGTCCTCATCAAATATCAATTGTTTTGCTGCCATGGTAAATCACTCCTTATTCTGTGTTCGTACTATTCAATCACGCCGAGAATGTCGTCCTCGCGCATGATCAACAACTCTTTGCCATCGATTTTGATCTCCGTGCCGCCATACTTGCTGATCAACACGCGATCACCCTTTTTGACTTCAAACGGAATAAGCTTGCCGTTGTCGTCACGCTTGCCGGTGCCGATTGCGACAACTTTGCCTTCCTGTGGCTTCTCCTTGGCGGTATCCGGAATAATGATCCCGCCCTTCTTCACTTCATCCTGTTCGATAGGATGCACCAGCACCCGATCGCCCAACGGTTTTACGTTCATCGTTCTTCTGACTCCTTTGGTTTGTTCGTTGAACAGGCGTCTCGCCTATTCATCAATTAGCAGATGGACAAGCAAGGTGCCTGTCCAACAGGCTCACTTCTTCTTATCCTCGTCCACCATCTCGAAATCGGCGTCCACGACGTCGCCTTCTTTGCCGCCGGCTTTCTTCTCACCCGCGCCCGGATCAGCCTGCGGCTCCCCGGTCGCACCGGGTGCAGGCCCGGGAGCGGCACCGGACTTCTCGCGCGCCTTCGCGTAGATGTCCGACGAAACCGCGTGCCAGACCTCCGTCAACTGCTCCTCGGCGGTCTTCATGTCGTCGAAGCTCTCGCGTTTGAGCGCGTCCTTGACCTTCTCAATGGCGTCTTCGAGCTTCTTCTTCTGGTCGTCGCTGATGATGTCCTTGTGCTCCTTCATCAGCTTCTCGGTCTCGTAGACGCGCGCGTCGCAGCGATTCTTCAACTCGACCTGCTCGCGCAGCTTCTTGTCTTCCTCGGCGTGCAAATCGGCTTCCTTCTTCATCTTCTCGACCTCATCCTTCGAGAGGCCGCTGGAAGCTGTGATTGTGATCTTCTGCGATTTGCCCGTGCCGAGGTCCTTCGCGCTGACGTGCAGAATGCCGTTGGCGTCGATGTCGAACGTCACTTCAATCTGCGGGACGCCGCGCGGTGCGGGCGGAATATCGGTCAGATGGAAACGTCCAATCGTCTTGTTGTCGCGCGCCATGGGACGCTCGCCCTGTAGCACGTGCACTTCCACGCTGGTCTGGCTGTCGGAAGCGGTCGAAAAGATCTCGCTCTTACGGGACGGAATCGTTGTATTGCGCGGGATGAGCATCGTGAAGACGTTGCCCATCGTTTCGATGCCAAGTGACAGCGGCGTCACGTCGAGCAGTACGATGTCTTGTTTGACCTGGCCCGTGAGTACACCACCTTGAATACCAGCACCAATGGCCACAACCTCGTCGGGATTGACGCCCTGGTGCGGTGCCTTGCCGATGAGTTTGCGAGCGGTTTCCACGACCTTCGGCATGCGCGTCATGCCGCCGACCAGCACGAGTTCGTCCACCTTGGACATATCGAGCTTACCGTCGCGCAAACACGCTTCGACGGGGCCAATGGTGCGTTCGATGAGTTCGTCGCAGAGCTGTTCGAGTTTCGCCCGTGTCAACTTCTTGACAATATGTTTCGGGCCGCTGGCGTCCGCCGTGATGAACGGCAGATTGATTTCGTATTCCATCGCGCTGGAGAGAGCGATCTTGGCCTTCTCGCTTTCTTCCTTGATGCGCTGAAGCGCGTCGGGCTGTTTCTTGAGATCAATCCCCGTTTCCTTTTTGAAATCGTCGATAACCCAGTTCATGACCCGCTCGTCGAAATCGTCACCGCCGAGGTGCGTGTCGCCGTTCGTGGCGAGAACTTCGAAGACGCCGTCGCCGATGTTCAACAACGAAATATCGAACGTGCCACCGCCGAGATCGTACACCGCGATATGCTCGTCCTTCTTTTTGTCGAGGCCATAGGCCAGCGAGGCCGCGGTGGGTTCATTGATGATGCGCAGGACTTCGAGACCGGCGATCTTGCCGGCATCCTTGGTCGCCTGGCGTTGCGCGTCGTTGAAATAGGCCGGAACCGTGATGACAGCCTGGGTGATCTTCTCGCCGAGATACGCCTCGGCATCAGTCTTCATCTTGCCCAGGATCATCGCGGAGATTTCGGGCGGGGAAAACGTCTTCTCTTCGTTGCCGACCACGACCTTGACGCCGGCGTCGCCGTTGGATGCGCGCACGATTTCATACGGCACGCGTTTGCGCTCCATCTCGACTTCCTCGTACTTGCGGCCCATGAAACGTTTGATCGAATAAACTGTGTTTCTCGGGTTAACGACCCCCTGGCGCTTCGCTGCCTGGCCGACTAGGCGCTCGCCTGATTTCGTGAATCCCACAATGGACGGGGTCGTGCGACCACCTTCCGCATTCGGTATAACGACAGGCTCGCCGCCCTCCATGACCGCCATGCACGAGTTCGTCGTCCCTAAATCAATTCCTAAAACTTTTGCCATAATTTTTGGTATGTGCTCCTCTCTGAGCAATGAAACCCGCCACACTCTTAGCAGCGATGGTGCCATGGAATTTTACGAATGTGCAACGCCTTGATGCGATGCTGATTACAGATTATTTCCAAGAGTCGACGACTGCGCCATGTCACAGTCTGCGTGTCACACGACCCATCTGCCGTGTCTCACACGCGCCATCGTGTCACAGCTTGACCAGCTTGCTAACCATCGCCAATATCGCGCTATGAAATGGAGTGTCCTGATCACGCGCCGCATACCGGCCGAAGGAATCGAAGTGCTTCGCCGAAATGATGTGGGCGTCGTTTCGCATGACAATGAAGCGCCGCTGCAACGGAGCGAGCTTCTTGAATTGGCGCGCGATTGCGACGGCGTGATCGTCGCCGGTGGCGAACGTATCGATGCCGAGTTCTTCGACGCCGCTCCCAAACTGAAGGCAGTCTCCTGCGTTGCGGTCGGTTATGACCACGTCGATGTCGCCGAGGCCACGCACCGCCACATTTACGTCACCAACACGCCGGATGTGCTTACAGACGCAACGGCGGACCTGACGTGGGTATTGATTCTGGGCATCGCGCGGCATGTGGTTGAGGGTGACCGACACGCGCGTTCGGGTGAATGGCGCGGTTTGTCGCCGACATTACTGCTCGGTGTTGATATGGCCGGCAAGACCATCGGCATCGTTGGCGCGGGCCGGATTGGCGCCGCCGTGGCGAAACGGGCCACCGGTTTTTCAATGGGCGTTCTCTACCTGGCGCGCAGTGCAAAACCTGAACTGGAAGCGATGGGTGCGAAGCAGGCAACCTTCAACGAAATCTTGCGCGAATCTGATTTTGTGAGTGTCCATGTTCCCCTTACGTCCGAGACCCGGCACGTGTTTGGCGAGGCCCAATTCCAAAAAATGAAACCGACGGCGCATTTCATCAACGTGGCGCGTGGCGCGGTGCATGATGAAGCGGCGTTGGTAAAGGCACTGCGCGAAGGCTGGATTGCCGGCGCAGGCCTCGATGTTTACGAACACGAACCCAAGATCGATCCTGAACTCGTCAAACTGCCAAACACACTCCTGCTCCCCCACATCGGCAGCGCCACTGTCGAAACCCGCCGCCGCATGGCAATTCTGGCGTCGGAGAATCTGCTAGCGGTGCTGCGCGGGGAAAAGTGTAAGAATGTGGTGAACACGGAGGCGTTGTAATCGTATTATACCACTGTTTTGGCAATGGTGGCGCAAGCGTCCCTGCTTGCGCAGCCGTAGGCTTCTTCCGCTCTTAGCTGACAGCCACGGCGCGGGTGCGCCGTGGGCGCAAGCAGGGACGCTCGCGCCACCAACACTTGGCTGAAAGGGGCGTCAACGTGCTGGCCAATCCCTGACGGGTACAGGCTACGGGTGCGCCCCCAGAGCCGCCTCGTGCACAAGGCATTTCTTGACTCACGCGGCAAAAACTGTTAAAAGCTCGCGGTAGTGAGCCTTGCGCGAGGGGAGAAGCTCTTCATAAAGACACGCCTTCTAATCGCCGTTGCATTTCTCGTCTTCGCTGTCACTCCGTCGCGCGCCGCCACCATTACGGTTACGTCCATCAACGACTCCGGCCCCGGCTCGTTGCGTGGTGCACTCGCCACCGCCGCCAATGGAGACACGATTGACGCATCCAGCGTCACCGGCACCATCTTGCTGACCAACGGCGAACTTCTCGTCACCAATAGCGTGAACATCATTGGTCCAGGGCCTGATCTGCTTGCCGTCAATGGCAATCGCTCTGGCCGCACGTTCCGATCCAACCGCGTGTTCCATATCGGCTCGAACGCGGTGGTTAGCATCTCCAGCCTGACCATCACCAACGGAGTCATGCTTGGCAGTGGCGCGGGCATCTGGAACGACCACGCGACGCTGACTGTCAGCAATGTGGTCCTAAGTCGCAATATAAACGTCGGGGCTCTGAACGGCGGCGGGATCTGGAACGACCACGCCAACCTGACCGTCAACGCCTGCACCATGTGCGGAAACCAGGCGGCTTACGGTGATGGTGGCGCCATATATAACGACGCTACTTTTTTGGGCAGCGCGACTCTAACCATCGTCAACAGCACCCTGAGCAGTAACTCGGCCGGCTTCGTCGGTGGCGGCATCAACAACGATGGC
>Ga0206923_1117_pt1 | contig 16629 bp, 11 predicted proteins | sample Alteio_BWOrgHeat_64_FD_152961 | JGI IMG/M metagenome (GOLD analysis project Ga0206923, IMG submission 152961) | Enriched cells from forest soil in Barre Woods Harvard Forest LTER site, Petersham, Massachusetts, United States -... | ecosystem: Environmental > Terrestrial > Soil > Temperate forest >...
TGTGGCTGTAGTGTACCATTTCACGGTAACGTAATTAGGTACGGTAGCCGTTAATGTGGCCTGCGTGCCCTGGCATGCTGTTACATTGGCAGCGCTGATAACCGGCGCGGCTACTTCCTGCGCGGCATCATAAATATTCAGTGCGTTGAATACACCGGCAAGAGCGGCATTCACCCTTATTTCTACTCTGTCAAAATCATGCTGGGCAACAAAGGCATACCTGAAACGGCTGATACCACTCAGCAGCGAAATATTGATCAACGAGGTATTAACATTAAAACGGTCGTTATTATAAGTGGCACCGTTATAGGTAGCGAGGCTTATTTGCGATAGCACACCTACACTGGCCAGTGTTCCGGGAACGCCCAACTCAACCACAACGGTATCACCCGCGCGGCCGGTATTCGCAAAACGCAGCGTTTCCTGTGCATATGAATTAACCAGCCCCACCGGCACATCTAACTGCGCAAAGGTATTGCGGTCGCCATCCACAGCGCCCGCAGGATTATTTACAGAACAGCCCACGCAAAGCAAGCCGCTGGTAGCATTGGTTTGGTCGATTGCTGCATCGCAGGCTACCGGGTTAACGGTTGATGAGGTAACACTTACCACACCACTTGCACGGGTTGCTGATGGCGTACCGGTTGCGGTCACCACAGCCTCGGCATAATAAGTGGTTTGGTTAAATATTAATGGCGTAGTAAAGGTAGCGCCGGTAAATATGCTGGTACCGCCTGTTGGCGTAGTATACCAGTTAAACACAGTGCCCGGCGTGGTTGATGATGCTATCAGCGTAGCAGTAGTTCCCGGGTTAATAGTTTGGGTTGGCGGGGTTACGGTTACGTTAGGCACCACGTTAGGAGCGATATTAACGGTATCAGGCGTTCTGCCAGGTGATACGCAATTGCCTAATGATGATTCGGCATAATAAATTGTTTGTGCAGTTAATGTAGGGGTAGTAAAAGTATTTCCAGTCGCTAAAGCTGTACCACCGCTCGGAGCAGCATACCATTTTACGGTAGCGTTGTTGGCAGCGATAGCATTTAGCGTAGCGGTATGCCCGCTGATAATAGTCTGGCTTGATGGATTGGCTACCGGGTTGGCCGGTGGGTTATCCACCAATACGCTTACAGGGTAACGTACCGGGCTGGTACAGGTGCCGCGGGTATAAGCTACATAGTAAATAGTATTAGCATTTAGCGCGGCGGTGGTAATCCTGGTGCCTGTAAAGGCAACAGTGCCGCCTGTAGGCGCGGTATACCATTGAAAAGTACCATTAGTTGGCGATGTGATATTGATCTGCGCGGTACTGCCTTTACAAACTTCGGAAGCCGACGGGCTGAATACCGGTTTTGGATATTGCTGCACGGCGTAATAAATCTGTAGTGTTGCCAGCACACCCGCTACGCCGGAATTAAGCCTTACCGAAGCGCTGGTATAATTAGCCGGTGCCGGTATATAGGCTACATATTTGTTTGCAGTGCTTAGCAGGTCTACTTTAATTAATGCGTTGTTCAAATTATAAGTACCTACCTGGTTAGCACCGTTAAAGAACACTACCTGGACATTGCTCAGCACATTGGCATCAAGCAAATTGGCAGTGCTGCCAAGGCCCAGTTTAATGGTATCGCCTGCAAAGCCGGGTTGCTGGAAAGTAAGCTGCTGGCCCGCATATCCCCCAACTAATCCCGCTAAAACGGAAACGGTTGAAGCAGTAGTAGTATCAGCATCAACAGCAAGTGCGTCATTGCTTACATTACAACCTATGCATATGCCATTAATATCATTGCTTTGCGCGTTGGCAAAACTACATGGTGTATTGGTGTTGATAGTTACATTAATGGTGATAGCAGTACGGTTAGCCGACTGGCAACCGGTAGCATTTATACCGCCCACATAATAAGTGGTATTGGTGAAAAGTGCCGGTGTTGTAAATGAAGTTCCTGTAAAAACAGGTGTACCCGCAGCAGCCGAAGTATACCAGTTATAGGTGATCCCCGTTTGCGCATTGGTTACATTAATAGTTGCTGTTTGCCCGGCGCTGATGGTTAAGTTATTAGCTGCCAAAGTTGGGTCTGCCGGTTTTGGCGTAACGGTGATGTTTGCCTGGGTACGTGTGACACTTGAGCAACCGTTAACATTAACGGCCTCGGCATAATAGCTGATATTATTGTGCAGGGAAGCTGTAGTAAAGGTAGTACCTGTCGCTACAGATGTTCCACCGGTGGCGGTAGTATACCAGTTATAAGTTACACCGGTTAACGGGCTGGCAATCGTCAGCACGGCTACATCGCCGTCGCATATGGTTTGATTTGGGGCTGTAAGTGTCGGCGCGTCGGGCAGCGGGCTTACTGTCGCGGTTACCGGGGTACGGCCCGGGCTTACACATGTACCGCCAGCTACAGCCTCGGCATAATAAGTAGTGGTTTGTGTTAATGCCGGAGTGGTAAAATTATTTCCTGTGGCAATTGCCGTACCACCGGTCGCGGCAGTATACCAGTTAACGGTTACGCCGGGTACAGCAGTAACTGCAAATGTTGCAATTGAACCGGGACAAACCGTAGCCGAGGCGTTAACAATAGCCGGGTTGGCTGGGATATTATTTACGGTAATAACAACGGCAGTGCGTTCCGATTCATCTGTACAGCCTGCGCGTTTTGCCGCTACATAATAAGTAGCGTTCGCGGTTAGTGCCGGTGTAGTGAAAGTATTCCCGGTAAATATGGGAGCGCCGCCAGTTTGCGCGGTATACCATAAAAAGCTGGTATTTGGCAAAGCCGATGCCGTTAAAGTAGCGGTACTGCCATTACATATTGCCGGGTTGTTGGTGACTACATTATTAAATTTGATTACAGGACGGGGTATTAATTTTTGTGCTTCAAATAAGTTTATTGAAGATAGCGCGTTAACTACACCGCCAATTGAAAGCTGCACACGGTCGAAAATATTGATTGGCGCATAAGTAACTACAACCTTACGGTTGCCGCCGCTCAGGTTGAGCAGTTGTACATTCAGCAGGTTTGATGATAGCAGGTAAGTTTCGGCAGCGCCGTTTGTACCGTTGGATGTGGAAACAGTGATGTTGCCTAAAACACTAGCCTGTAGTAATGCATCAGGGATAGATAGGGTTAACCTTACGGAGTCGCCTTTAACTGATGACGCTTCATAAATTACAGTTTGTACCGCGTGCGCGCCTACCGCGCCTACGCTTACGTTTAAAGTTGAAGCAGTATTCAGGTTACCATCAATAGCGTTTGCAGGATTAGTTACGCTGCCCAGGTTGGCGCCTAATTGCAGCGGACCGGACGCAATACCATGTAATTCATCAATCGCCGAGTTACAGGCACCAATGCCATTACCATTATAAAAACCTTCATATAAATATATACTGCTTAATGCACCCACTAAGCCGCCATTCAGCGTTACTCTTATGCGGTCGTAAATTTTTGTTGGGGCAATGCTTACCTCGGTTTCATTATTGTTGCTGAGCAAACTCACCAGCGTAGATGCGGACACCGGGTTGCCGATAGAATCGGTACCATTATAGGCCTGCAATAAAATGCCGCCAAGCGCCGTTAAATCTAAAAGGTTGTCGCCTGTACCCAGCTTAACGGTAACCGATGTCCCTGCGGCAACTTTGCTGCTCCCGGGGAATATCAGTTCCTGGTAAGTTGAAGCCGCAACCCCCACCGCAACATTGAGTTGCGAGAAGGTGTTGAGGTTAGCATCAGCAGCATTTGCCGGGTTGCTAACAGTACAGTTTAAGCACAGCAGGCCGGTCGCGCCGGTTTTCTGACTTGTGGCGTAAATGCGTTGCGCATATGAATTTAGGGTGGTAAACAGCACCAGGCACACTACGGTAATGTACCGGGCAATCATAGTAGATGTTTTCATGTAAAAACAGTATTAGGTTGATGTTTATAATTCTATTTTTTTCTTAGGTGAAATAAAATTAGATACCGTTTTTATCATATCAGCAAAACAGTTTGTTCAGTTATTTTGCTTTTCAGCCACTTGTTCAGTGACGAAATTTTCCGTTCATTTTGTTCACAAATGGATTACAACCAACCGTTGTAATAGCATGCAAATGGACACCCATAGAGGTGGTTTTTGACATTTTATTGTGCTATATTTTCAAAAAAGCCGGATTTTTTTTAAAATATGGGTACCCGACAACGAGGTTAAAAAATTTGATTTTGGATGGATGGAAATTAGCTTTTGGGATTATCTGGCTTGTAATAAGTTACACGCGGCACGCGTGCGCCAGCCGGAGGCATTTTTTAACATAAACAAAAAGCACCTAACTAATGCTAAGTGCTTTTAGAATTTATCAATATTAACAAAGTACTATTTTGCGTCTGCAAAAGTATTATAAGCTATAGCGAATACTTTACCATTAAGGCTGTTAGTTACTTTTGTAGGATAGCCCTCACTGTTATGCTCATAATCAAGTGTATTTGTATTAGTAATTCCTTGCGTTATAGAAGATTGTGAAGAAATTTCATTTTGGGCGGCATAAGGTATTGGTGCAGATGTACCTAATAAAACCCATTTGCAACCGGTAGTATAGGCTATATCTTTATTAGAATCAAAAATATTTGTTACGGTAGTTGTAGCTACGTTGGGTGAAACGCCTGCATTGTAAATAACTGTTTTTACGTTATCGCCGTCATAAATAACACTACAATTTTTAGTGGGTCCACTTGTTGAAACATATCCCGTCACCTTGTTATTAGTTACGGTATATTTTAAAGAGGAGTTATTATGATAAGAATCATTAGTTGTTATGCTTTGAGGAATGCCATTATTATATGTAAAAACTTCTACCCCACTATATTTATATTGAGGCCCCTGACCACCTGCGGCCTGGTAAATAACCTTTGTCAAATCACCATTGGTGTCATAATAATACGAATCGGTGTCGGTAAGCCCTGTTGCCTTATATCTCATCGTTGTTAATATAACCCTGTTTTGTGCATCGTATTTGTATTTCGTTACGCTAAAGGTATCGGCAATTGGTGAGCCATATCCAAAAGTGACAGTACTTACCACCAGCTGGTTACCTGAAGTTGGGCCATTACCGGGTTTGTTAGGGCTGTTGCTGCTCTTTGAGCAACCTGCAGCAAAGATGATAACTGTAATGATTAAAAAAGGGAGAAATTTCTTCATCTGGATTAAGGGTTAAGCTATAAAAACATTCTTTACAGCAATAAAAATAGTAAATTCCTACAGAAAGAACCAATAAGAAGTGTTACGAAAATGTTAATTTATAATCTGTCTATCAACCTGTTGAAAGAAAACCATTATAAACTTTTTTCTTACTACTAAAAGCTTTTGTTTAATTTTTTATGCCCGAAATTACTAAACATCGGTATAGTCACACACCGCACGCGTGTGCCAGCCTGTTGAAAGAATTACTTAAGCGGAACATTAAGGTTTATATTGGCTTGTGGCAAGCATTTTTTATGTGTACAGGTTTGATACTGAATGGCTACCTTAACTTCTTTTACCTCCGGTTTTACAATAATTTTTTGCACAAAATCTACAGTACCCGCATATTCATAATTGGTAATATTAGCCGCCTTAATTTGATATATATCCTTTTTACCATGCTCAACCGGGGTCCCTGCTAATTGCAAACCCGGCGTTTTTGCGAACGTGATCTTGGTAGCAGTCCCTATAAAGTCTTTAGTTTGTTTTTGCGCATAAATGTGCCAGCCTGTATCAATTTTACATTGCAGGTGTACTTCGTATTGGTTATTGGTTAGTTTTTTTACACCATAAGCCCAATGCGCCGGGTCGGGTTGTACCTGGGCTTTCAATTGTATAGCCGACAGGATGATAATTATCGGGATGATCAGTTTTTTCATATTTTTTGATCCGGTTATCAAACATCTTCCCAAAGCTCAATTTTGTTGCCTTCCGGGTCAAGAATGTGCACAAACTTGCCGTATTCATAAACGGCTATTTCGTCAACTACCGTTACGCCTTCGCTTTTTAGCTGTTCAACCAGTTCTTCAATATTTTCCACACGGTAATTGATCATAAACTCCTTGTCAAAATATTTACTATCCTTTGCAAAGGGGCTCCAAACGGTGCTGCCCTCTTTATCAGGATCGTCCAAAGTACGCCACCTGAACATGGTGCCATAATCCTCAACCGGCAAGCCGAGGTTTTTGGCATACCAGGCACTCATCTTTTTAGGGTCGTCGCATTTAAAAAAAATGCCGCCAAGTCCGGTTACTTTTTTCATGGGTTTATATTTAAAATCCGATAGATTGATACATCAGCACATCACTATAAATATAAAAACATTTAATATCAAAAACCCCGGCTATGATTAAATTATCTGAAGAATATTATCTTTAAATCATGGCCGGGAAAGAACATATCAAAAAGGAACTTGAGGTGTTACAATACGACTACCTTGCAAGGGCCGAGAAAATATTCGGCCCAAAAACTGATTACGGTTATATTGGCCTGGGGTACCACAAATTTGCGCCATGTACGTGGCTTTATTCGCAAAACAGTGTAACGGGCAAAAATTTTTTTAAGGTAGACCTGTATCACAAAGCCACCCGCGACCGCAAAGATGGTATCTTCCAGTTATCGCATGAGGTAGTACATCTTTTATCGCCGGTTGAACAAACAGAAGGCAACGAAACAAACTACCTGGAGGAAGGCATGGCCACCTGGTTCTCTAAACTAATTATCGAGCAGGAAACTAAAGACTATGAGTTTTTCACCACAGCTTTCGGGAAAAACCCGCAATATCTGAAAGCCTTTATGCTGTATACCTCGCTTATTGAAGCCGACAAAAACGCGGTAAAAAAACTGAGAAGAATCACACCTGTAATCGCGCAAATTAAACCGGAAGATTTTATAAAGGCCGGCTTAAATATGGATGAGGAATTGGTTGAGGCTTTGCTTGCTAAGTTTAGAGGGATATAAAAATGTTTAATATCAATCTGTTTTAAATTGATAAATGCCGGAATCCGTGTTGTTGCCCTGGGCATCTTTACTTACAACTTTCCAATAATATAATTTATTGGAGCTAACGGTTACATCTAATTTACCAACATCCGCGCCGACACTTTTCAATAAAGTGGGCGTATTAGTCGTGCCAAAATAAATATCATACCCTGTCAGATCACCATCCGGATCACTGCCTGTCCAGGTAAGTGTTATGGTAGTAGCGGCGGTAGTAATTATCTGCCCCATTGCGGGGTAAGTTATTGTCGCCGGAAATGGTGCATAAGACGTGATACCTATTCCGGAATTATAAAATTTCCAGCTATCGCTGGTTGTGGTAATGCTTGTTTTTGATGATTTTGAAGTTATAGTCCATGAATATGGTGTGGCCCTTGTTAAAACAATTCCTGCAGAAAGGTCATTGGTTGTTAATGTTGTAGTTTTATTTGTTATCAGATTGGTGACCGTTAATAAATAACTTTCTGTGTTAGCGCCACCTTGCCACTGAAAATTAATAGTGCTTTGTGTAGGTGTTGTATTTGTTCCTGTTGTGCATATAGAATTTTGCGCCGGCGATAACAATACAGCTTTACCGGGACTCACTGGTTGAGGTACTGGCTTTGGATTATTTTTACCACCTCCGCAGGCAAACAAAAGCCCTGCAGCAAAAAACAAAAGCACGCCTTTTACTTTGCTCATTTCTTAATGATCTTTATATATTTTTCCGAATGGTCCAATGTTACTTTAACACCATAGGAGCCTGACTTCAATGCGGAGAGGTCAATAGACAAAACTCCATTATCAACACGTTCTCTTCCCGAAAATACCAGCGCCCCTGCTATATTCCTTACCTCTACCAATGCTGTTTTAGAAGTATCATGAGTAATAGATAAATTCAGTATTTTATCAAATGGGTTAGGGTAAGCCAGTAACCCCACCGGCATATTGATCACCTTTTCAAAAACTCCCTGGCAAAGACTGGCCGTAGTTATTTTCACATCATTTTCTCCGTCGTTTAATGGCAGCGTAATATCACTTTGCGTAGTGGTATATACCATTTTGTTGATAGTGATCTGATAGCTGCTGCCGCCTGACAAATGTAAATTTAAACTTGCATTATTATTGTTTACAGCAGTATAAACAGACAGGTCAGCCGGTTGCGTGATCACTACATCCGAACATTGTTTATAACCAGGATAATCACTAATGGTTATGCAAACTGAATAAGTTCCGGGTGGCAGGTTTTGTACCGATAACGAATCTGTAAGTGAATAGTTTTTTGTAACAGCACCCGTTATATTAACAGTGTAGTTTTGCTTGGTTATGGCTGTAATATGTATTTCCCCGTTATTGCTGTTCCTGCAGCTTTCCCCGATGGCGCTGATCTTAAAGTTATCGGAAGGCAGAGAAAAGTTGATCTGTATTGATTGACTGGTAGTATCAGCAAGATAATTAGCGTTTCCTGTTTGGATAGCCACTATAGTGCCCTTTCCGGGAGCAACAATATGTATCTTACCGTTTACGATTGTAAGAACGGACGGCGTAAGGCTTATATAATTAATAGGCAGCCCTGAATTGGAAGATGCACCGCCGTCAAAATCAGCAGTTGTATAGTCTTTTGCAGGAATAACCGGGAATGTTATAGTTTGAATAGCCTTTTTGATCTGTAAGGTATCATATACGGGTGTGGCCGAGCTAAATACGTCATTACCACTCTGGTTTGCTGTTATAATAACACTACCAGCACCCACAATATGAAGCTTTCCATTAACAACAGTTATAATGCCGGTATTACTGCTGGTATAGGTTACCTGTAAGCCCGAACTGGCGGTTGCAGCAGGGTCAAAATCAGGATCGCCAAATGTTTTTTGTACAATTGCAGGAAATTTGATGGTTTGCTGTTTTCCTTCTTTTACAGTAGTAGTTGCTTCGCCAACATTTTTGTTTCCTTCTATATTTCCTGCTTTATCAAATGCGATACTATAAAAAGTATATGTCGAATCCGGATGACCTGTAAAAACAGCCGAGTTCTGCGTTGTTCCATCTATCCAAGGTCGATAGGCACCTTTGTTAACAGCATAATAAATACTGTATCTGCTAATACCTGATAGGTTGTCTTTTCCATTCCAATCTACCGTAAATGTAGTATCTGAAGTAATTGCAGGCAATGCTGTAACTTTACTAACCGGGGGTTGAAAGTCAAATGTATTATTCCAAATTTTAGTAGGGATAACCGGATTATAATCAAATGTGATAAATGCCTGGTTCTGAACTTTATCGCCTGTAGTTTTTTCATAATTCGCTTCGACTTGGTAACCCACGTATCCTTGTCCTTCAGGAGATAAACGGTCAGGCGGCAAGAACCCTGCCAATGCGTTTGATGTGATTTGGTTTGAGATAGGGTCAATACTTAAAAACTTCCATTGAGCCACACCAGTAATCGTGTCAAATTGTGCTACTACTCGTACATTTACCCCATATTTCGATGCCATAGAAAAATCATGAATAAATGATTTAGTCGGGCTGAATGTGAAAATTGAATCACCCAAAATCACAGAAGTGAATCCGAAAGTTGAACGGTTAAATGATTTACCTATCGTATCTACAACTGTAACGGTTTGCGCATTTAAATTTGCTGAAGGCTCGTTTTCGAAATTTACTATATAATTCAGCAAACGGTTATTAGTATAATGAAAAATTGAGGTATCTCCGGAGCCATATTTATCGTTAGGATCAGTCGCATTTCCAACTATTTTAGTAATAACATACTCATATGCCTGCTTGAAAGATTCGCTGCAATTATTTACTACTTCGTGGGCCAATTGGCCGTCTTCAAAACCATCAAAAAAGTGGTTCGCATCTTCAAGGAAATTTTTCGCGGTCTTGATGTGTTTTTTTGCAATTTTAAGACTAATATCAGCTGCTTTATAGAGCGATTTGATTTTTTTTACTGGCAAAAAAGCAAGACCACATTGGCTTGTTGTTTCAACAGCAGCAAGTGCAAGTTTTTTATAATCTATCACCTCATTTGACGAACTGACAAAATGATCTATTACTGAAAGCACATTGTCCTCAATATCAAGCGCGCACTGCTGTTTGTCGTTCACTTGAAAAATCAGGTCGGCAATTTCAACTCCTGCTTTGAGCATTGATGAGATACATTCACCGTGATTTTTCAAAAAGCTGTTCAGGGAATTAAGGGCTTTTGGCTTATCTATTTGTAAAACATTTGCTTTAACTGATTCTGAGGTTGGTTGGAGTGCGTCAGTTATTCCTTCCCCTATAACAACATCTACATTGGGATATGTATGAAGGTGAGCATCCAAAGGCAAGTGAAAAATAAAATGCAAGGTACCGCTGGAGTTAGCAGGAATTTTATTTAAAAATAAAACTCTAAAAGCTGAATTTGCGGCACTGTCCTGAACAGTTGCGTTGGTTGTGTCCAGCAGGCTCTTTGCATTTGTAAAGCCTGTTATTGAGCTAATATCAAATGTCGGCTCCACTAATTCAATATCTGTACCAAGTGGTAGTCCGCTAACTAGTATTGGTACGAAACTTACGTCAGTATTGCCGTGATTAGTATAAGTTAGTGTATAAACTTGATTAAATCCAACACGGATTACATAATCTCCCGCAAGGTTAACCGAAAGATTCTGCGGTGAGCCGTTCTCCACTGTAAATCCTTTATGTAATGTATCCTGTTCATTGTTTGGCAGAATAGCTATTACATCATACTGGCCAATGTCTTTGCCGGTCAGGTCAAAAGTAGCAGTTACTTTGCCAAGATCGTGAAATACTAAGTTTTGGCCGGTAATTGTAGAGCCATTCTTACTAAGTAAAATTTTTGTCCCGTTTACGAATCCGGCACCGTTAATATCGGCGGTTAGCTGTCCGGTGTTACCACCGTGTGACGTATTAATACTTGTTATTCCCTTTATATTTAACAATTGAATCAAAGTGTCGGAATAACAAACGTTAGAAGTGATTAACCTGGCGCTAAATGCACCGACACCTTTGTAGGTATGATAAACAGTACCCAAAGTATCTTTAGTCCCATCTCCAAAATCCCATTGATATTTAATCCCACTAGTATCTTTAGCACTAAAGTTCACATTTGTTCCGCTTTGTACAAAATCAAACGCCGCGCTTGGTTTTTTACCGCTACACACTTTAATAGTCCGCGTTTGGGCTAAACTGCGCATACCGCTGGCAGTTACCGCATATATACTCATATTATAAGCCTTATCGGCTACCAGGTCTGTAAGTTGCTCTTTAAAATCTAAAGCTACAGAAGGTGAAGGTGCCGGCACCTTATAGATATAAGTTTTGGAAGAAAATCCGGGATTTGTGAAACTATATTCAAGCGAGACAATATTTTCAATACTGCTGGAGTGTACATAAAAAATTTGCTGATTTGTTAAAGACCAGGAGCCTTTACTATCCAGTACCCGTACATATATCGTATGCAACCCATCACTCTGCTTAGTAAGGTCAACCTTAAAATTCACATCGGCAGTTGTTTTACTTCCTGCGATTGTTACGGCAGTGCCCTTTCCTGTTCCGGGGTCTGAGTCAATGTAATATTCTGCCTTAACCAGCACACGGTCTTTTATAGAAAGTGAATTGACAAAAAAAGTCTGGGAAGATGTTAATGACCATTTTCCATGGTCATCCTGCGTGCGTGTGTACAGGATATGAACCCCGGCAGCCGCGTTAGTGAGTGGCACTGTAAATTTCGCAGTTATGTTACTGCCTGCTGTTAGCTGAATGGGGACAGCCTTACCAAAACCCGGGTCTTTATCAAGAAAATATTCCGCTTTGGAAACCAGACTGCCTTTGATGATCAGCTCATTCACAAAAAAAGTTTGCGAAGAAGTAAGCGACCAACGGCCGTGCTGATCACGGACCCGTGTATATAGATTATGCACACCCTGCACGGCATTTTTCAGCGGTATATTAAAGGTTGAAGTAATATTATTTCCGGGAGTTACCGGTATAACTGTTCCTTTACCAATACCGGGGTCAGCATCTAAATAATATTCAGCTTTATTGATCTGTGCAGCCGCAGGGAAACATAAAGACAGAAAAAGGATTAACGCAAGTAAATAACGCATTGCCTGATTGTTTATTTACTTTAGTTATTGATTAGCCCTGGCTTTTATAGTCACGTTTAGTCCGTCCTGTTTATTGGCTACAGCATCTGACTGAAGCTGATAGATTGTAGGAATAGGCGGAATACCCGACAATACATAAGGTTCAGACCCGCCAAATATTCCAGGTTGTTCGCCATTTAATCCTGCTTTATTGTAGGCTGAATTGGTAACAAACTGGTACTGACCATCGGGGCTGTTATTAGCCGCCGTTAAACCTATAAATAGCTGATTGGATTGTACCAACTGGTTAGTGGAACTTATGCTGACTGTTTTATTTGTTGCATCTAAGTTATACTGTATGATGTTAGAAGTTATGTTGACACCAGCAAATTGATAGGTAATGATGTTACTTTGGAAGGTATTCGTACTTAAAGTTACGCCTGATGTGAATATGTTATGTTCCACAGTCGCAAATATCCGCGGAACTGACACGGTAGTAGAGATACTGATGCTTCCGATAAGATTATTTTTTAAAATTACGCCGCTAAAAGAGATTGCAGAATTCGCTAAGCCAATACCGCCGGGCATATAGTTTTGCAGAATAACCAAACTGGTTATGTTGCCAAATATACCGATACCGTTTGTCATGCTGCAACGTAATATAGCAATACCGTTTACGTACACGTATGGCGCATAACTACTGTTTAAAGTTGAAAAAGTTAACCCTATAATTGTTGACCCTTCTGAACCTGCCTTAAAATTAATGGATTGAACTGTAGCAGAAAGCGCGTTCGCTTGCCCACCATTTTGCAGCAGAAAATACCCGGGGCCAATGATCACCAGTTTTTTGGTACAATTCAGCAATGCGTATTCAGTGGTAGAACCTTCAACTAAAAGGGTATCTGTCCCGGTACCTGCAGCAGCGTCATGTGCTTCCTGTAAACTGGCAAAAATATTTTTAGTTTTATCGGTTGCCAGCGTATTGTTAACGCGCAAAATTGTTGCGCCTGCGCCGGTAAAAATAAACAGGAGCATTGCAAGGCAACACAATTTAATGGATGTAAAATTGTTCATATGAATCGGATGATTGTTTTTTAAAAAATCAGTTGTTCAATGTACCGATTGTCTGAGCAGGTTTTTTCCTGTGTGATAAGGCAACGGTTATTGTGTTGTAATAATAATAAAAATTATATTGAAAATCAAAGTATTATAATTTTTTTTAAAATCAGGTATTTACAGGAAAAGTATATTTGGCAATTAAGAAATTTTGCGATCAAGTCCAGCCTCAACAACCAATTTCAACAACAGTATGTGTCGATTTGATCGTCCTTATTAGCTCATAGAATTCAATCAATATGACCTATTACATATGATTATCATTATTAAAATAAAATATCACCAGTCCAACAAACATTATTAATGCGGCAACGCCAAAAATAGCGCTGTGGCTGTAGGTATAAATAGCAGCAGCACCAAGCGGAACAATCACATGGTATAAGGCCTGTAAACTTTGGTTCGTTCCCTGGAGCAGGCCTTGTTTGCTATCATCAACAGAAAGGGAAAGCCGGGCGTTATAAGAAGGATCAAATAAACCTTCGCCCAGTACAATACAACTAACCGCACCTATAATAATAAATATAGAATGATCATAAGCGCTTAAAAACAGGAGCCCAAGGCCTGCAACAAGTCCGCACAAACCAATTACGCCAACCTTTCGTTCCGATAATATTTTAAGCAATTGCGGCAATACAATTACCCTTGATACAATATCGCAAATGCCGACAAGTACAAACATGGCGCCGATAAGTGATGGCCCCCACATGAATACATCTTTTAAAAATATGCTCGCGTTAAACTGCCATATGTTAAGCCCGACATAAAAAAATGCACCCATAATAAGTAGCACCCGGGCGTCTTTCCAGGAAAATACTTGTTTGAAATGTGAAAACGTGTTAAAACTCTTTAGTGTAAGATGCGTAGTCCGTTTTTCTAAAGGAAGGGATTCGGGTAAAAGAAATACAATGCAAAGCATTGATGCCAGCGTAATGCCGGCTGTTACAAAAAAGGGCAGGGTAATGGAAGCAGACCCGAGCAAGCCACCTATCATAGGGCCTATCATAAACCCAAGGCCAATAGCACCCCCTACATAGCCAAACCACTTGCCCCTTTCGTGTGGTTCTGTTCTGTCTGTTATGTAAGCAAACAGCGCGCTTTGGTTGCCTGCAGTAAGCCCGTCAATTATTCTTCCGAGAAAGAGCACCCAAAGCGACCCGCCAATGCCGAGCATTAAATAGCCTATACATGAACCCAGCAAGCTGACCAATAAAATTATTTTGCGCCCGTACCGGTCACTCAGCGCGCCAAAAACAGGTGCAGCCAAAAAAGTGCAAACAGCAAATACCGACACAAATGCACTCATCACCACGGCGACATTTGCAGCGGGAACATATTTGCCTAATAGAAATGGAAAGAGCGGCATAATAATAGTCATCCCGATACCATTCAGCACGGTAATCCCTATAATGATCCAAAGGCTTATTTTTTTGTGATTTTGTGACATATTTAGATTTTGTTCAGCTTTTAAAGCTAAAAAAATCTTTTAGGTTGCGTATGAATTTTGTATTGCCTTTTAATTAGAAATAAGATCAACAAATTGCTCCTGGAAAACGGGCATGATTTATATAACACTTTGCTGGCTAAGTTTTGAGTTATATCGCTAAGTGGTGCGGTGAAAACACCGACCATAGGCTGAATGTGAAAACAACTATATAATGGGAACGTATCTTTACGTTAAAGGCAATTTCGAGAACCAAACTACAAGCGGATCTAAAAACTGAAGTTGTACCTGTGATACCAGCAATGCGTAAGCAATAACATATGCTGCCAGTACCGATGGAAATATCCATCGCGCGCTTTTTTGTTTTCGTTCCAAAATTATCAGTGTGATTAGCAATCCCACAACAATTACCATAGTGGCCAGGGCCCCGGCCTGCCCAAAAGTATGGCCCAAAGCCCGCATAAGCGAGGGCTCGATAAATACTATACCTGTAACTACCATTGCCCTTGCGTGTATGTTGATATTGTGCCGGTAAATTACGCCGACAGTAAAAAATATGGCCAACAGCCATATGTCGCGAAAAGGAAACAGTATAGTCATGAAAGTCAAATCTGTTTTGGGCCCGATTTTCAGTCCGCTATTAAGCACAAAAAGGACGGATAGCAGCAATACAGGCATTACAAAATAGGATATTTTACCAATAACCCTATGAATGGCCAACTGCTTTTTTCTTATCAGGATGGGTTGTACAATCAGTATAACTACCCAAATAGCCATCATGACAGCATGGAAATGAAAGTAGTCGGAAAACTTGTTGGTACCATCAACAAATTTAGAGAAGTACGATCTCCAGAAACCCCATACCACGGTAACTATCAATATAGCGAAATAGTAGCCAGACTTATCAAAACGGATTTTGGATGTAGTTTTTTCCATATATGTGAAAGAAGCGTAACAGGTTGAAATTCTTTAACTTGCTGAAGCTACGAAAATAATTATAACATCCGCTAAATGATACGAACTTAATTTTAGCTTCTGGTCGGTGTTTCACCGCACCACTAATTTAAGAAACTTATTGCTGCCCATCTACAATTGCGCCGGTCAGCAGAAGAATCCTATCTTTAAAAACCATGACCAGTAAAGAGCAAAATATCAGGGATTTCGAAACCCTGCAATACGACTACCTTGCCCGGGCCGAGAAAATAATTTTATAAAAGTCGGCTTAAATGTAGATAAGGAGCTTGTGAGGCTTTGCTTGCTAAGTTTAGATGGTATAGTTAGGTGCGGCGAAAACACGGAACTGAAGCTGGAACAAATAAATCACCACCCTATGAATAAAGGCTTTTGAGTTGAAAGTAGATTCCAGACCATAACCCACGGAATATTTAGATCATGAATAGTATATTTTGTGGCTGTAAAAAAGCTGACTTCTTATTGTTATATTTATAAAATCTAAATCAATTATCATGAAGAAATTTTTACTAATTATTTTTGTTGCCCCATTATTGTATTGTTGTTCCAAGAAAAAAGATACAACTTTACCTCCGCCAGCTTCACTTATTGGTAAATGGATTATTGAATCTGATAGCGTTTATAATTATACAAATGGCAATTTAGTCGCGAAATCTCGCGTAGCGCTTCCAGGTGACTATTATCAATTTAAGACTGATAGTAATGGTGAAAACTTTAACAGTTTAAATACTATACAATTGGCGTTATTCTTATATAGATACTCAAATGGTGGAGTTCAATTTATTTATGCTGATATTCACACACCTAATGGAGTTGTGAGAGATCCCGGAAATCTTCGGTTTACCGTTACAGATTTATCCGGGGACAGAATTATGTTTTTCTATCACAACACTATGAATGAAACACTGCATACGACCGAGTTAAAACGTACAATTTTACTTCACAAAGCTAAATCTGATTGATTACGCGATAGCCTTCAGATTTCCATCTAAAGGCTTTTAATCGAGAGTAAAAATTTCTACAAAGCATCTTCAT
>Ga0206923_1119_pt1 | contig 16566 bp, 13 predicted proteins | sample Alteio_BWOrgHeat_64_FD_152961 | JGI IMG/M metagenome (GOLD analysis project Ga0206923, IMG submission 152961) | Enriched cells from forest soil in Barre Woods Harvard Forest LTER site, Petersham, Massachusetts, United States -... | ecosystem: Environmental > Terrestrial > Soil > Temperate forest >...
TGCGCGGATCTTCCGGATTGCCATGGAGAAAGAACTCTGAGCTGCGGAAGTAGGTGGTGGCGCGGAGGTAGCTGTCGCGCGCGCTGACGCGGTGGCCTGCGGCGAATTGGGCTTCCGCTTCGGCGAGCACGCGTTCCGCAGTGTTGTTCCACTCTTTGTGCCAACTGTCGTTGTCGCCGGAAGTGATTCGGATAACGGTCGCCATCACTTCTCCAAATTCGCTGGCACCGTAGCTGCTGGCTCCAAAAGCGCGCTTAGCTTCGTACCAAAACTGTATGTTGTCAGGGAAGAAGGGGTACGTGGCGTGATCTGTCGGCGGGTTCATCAAGTCAGTGAACTAAACCGCTACGCGGTATTGGCTGCGAGCAAAGGGTGCAGAGGGAGGCAGTATCGAGCCAGAGGAATAGATGGAGCGGGGTTCGATAAGGAACACTGGATCAGGTTATATCCCATAGCCAATCCAGCATCCAAAAGGAACCCACGCAAATGACACCGCTACGCCGACGTATGTCGGAAGACATGCAGCTGCGCAACTTCGCGCCGGAGACGCAACGCAACTACATTTACCACGTTAAAGGACTGGCGGAGTTTTATCAAACCAGCCCGGAGCATCTGGATCTGGAAGACATCCGTGAATACCAGCTTCATCTGCTGAACGAGAAGCATCATTCCGCGCCGGCGGTGAACCAGTTCGTCAGCGCCGCGCGATTCCTCTATCAGGTCACACTGGACATCACATGGCCGGAGAAAGCTCTGCCGCGTGTCCGCGTGTCCCATCAGCTTCCGGTCGTTTTGAGCCCGGCGGAAGTCGACGCCTTCTTCCGGCACGTGGGAACGCTGCGCTATCGCGCCGCTCTGATGACAGCCTACGGCGCGGGCCTGCGTGTTTCCGAAGTCGTGCGCTTGAAAATATCCGACATCGATTCGGCGCGCGGCCTGCTTCGTGTCGAACAGGGTAAAGGGAAGAAGGACCGTTACGCCATGCTGTCGCCGCGCCTGCTGAAAGTGATGCGAGCCTGGTGGAAGGTGGAACAATCGAAGCACTGGCTGTTTCCCGGCAGAAGGCCTGAGAAACACATGGACCCCGCGATGCTCCAACTGGTCTGCAGGCAGGCGGCGGACCTGGCCGGCATCGCCAAACGAGTGCGGGTCCACACACTGCGGCACAGCTTCGCTACACACTTGCTGGATCAATCGGTCGACCTGCGCGTGATTCAGGAACTGCTCGGTCACACCTGCATCGACACCACCGCGCGGTATGCGCAGGTTTCACCTCGTCTGGTATCGGTCACGAAGAGCCCCCTCGATCAACTGGGGCGGAAGCCGCGAAAGAAGCGGTAACGGGCATTGTATAAGCCGGCTTTCGAGCTGGCCGACATTCTTCGACAGGAGGGCGACGCTTACCGCGGAGCCCATCGCCTGACGTACCAGCAGGACCGTGCGGTCGATGCCATCGTAAATTGCCGCACCGCAGCCATGGGCGGACACCTCGAAGAATGCGACCAGTGCCCTTATACCCGCATCAGCTATAACTCATGCCGCAACCGTCATTGCCCGAAATGCCAGTCTCTGGCGCGGGCGAAATGGGTGGAAGCGCGCAGAGCGGAGCTGTTGCCAGTCGAATACTTTCATGTCGTTTTCACGCTGCCGGAACCACTGGCGCGCATCGCGTATCACAACCGGAAAGTGGTTTACAACATTCTGTTCAAGGCCACCGCCGAAACGCTCACCACCATCGCCCGCGACCCGCACCATCTCGGAGCCGAAACCGGTTTCTTCGCCGTGCTGCATACATGGGGACAGAACCTTCAACATCATCCTCATCTGCATTGCGTGGTTCCCGGCGGCGGCCTCTCCCCGGACGGTGAACGCTGGGTATCCTGCAAGCCCGGCTTCTTTCTTCCCGTGAAGGTCCTGTCGCGGCTGTTCCGCCGTTTGTTTCTGGAACAACTCCGGATCGCCTTTCGAAAAGGCAAACTCCGGTTCTCCGGAGAACTGGCTGAGTTACGCAGACAAACCTGTTTTATACGATATCTGGCGCCGCTCAAAGAAGCCGAATGGGTGGTCTACGCCAAAGCACCCTTCGGAGGCGCCCTTCAGGTGCTCGACTATCTGGGCCGCTACACCCACCGGGTGGCTCTTTCCAACGAGCGGCTACTCGATGTGAAGGACGGTCAGGTCACGTTCCAGTGGAAAGATTATCGCGCCAAAGGGCGGGAAAAATCGCGCGTGATGACGCTGGCAGGCGAGGAGTTCATCCGGCGTTTTCTGATCCACGTGTTGCCGCGCGGCTTTCAGCGCATCCGCTTCTTCGGCTTGCTGTCGAATCGCAATCGCAAAGCGCGACTGGCGGACTGTCGCCGTCTGCTGACCGCACCCATACTGGAACTGCTGCCGAATCCCGGCGAATACCGTTCGGTGTGGCAACCGTTGCCCGAACAATCCATTCGATGCTGTCCGGGTTGCGGCAAAGGCGAGATGATTCGCGTGCTCGCCATCGCGCCGGTAAGGCTGTGGCCCGATTCAACATGAGACTGTGCTCCATAACCTGCGCGAAGGTGTTGCGGAACGGCAATGGCAGGGAGCGGCTCGTTTCCGGCCGCCCGTTGCCGGTCCCGGAAGCCAGGGAAATATGGAACTCCCGCAAAAGGCGCAGGACTCTCCCATTCCCACAGCTACGGCCACGACGCCCCGGAGATTCCGCGGCCGCGAAATCCGGAAGAAGAGCCGTTTCCGCATACCTCCGGCAAAAGCAAAACCCATAACGCTGCGACGATCCGATTCTGCAAGGGCGCAGCGGTTTAGCTCACTCGGCGGTTGCATCAACTGGCGGGCCCAAAATCGGCCTGCTCTCCTGACGAATCGTGCCCCGCCAGCCGAAGCAACCTTTACAGTCACAAGAGTTTTACTTAATAGAACCAATAACATACCACTCCAGCTCAAAACCGGGTGTGCATAATGTTGTTGTATGCCAGTCCCACAAAAACCCGGCGCCGCGTCCACGCCCTGCATCGCGCTTGTCCCGAAAATAAAAAAGTGGCGCACGGACCCATGTAATCCGCAGAAAACACAGGGCCGGCCAGCGCCGACGAACCCACCAGGAACCCCGTCGAAGCCATCTGGATGCCCCCTCGAACCCGCCTGGGAGCCCCTCGAAGCCACGCAAACACACGCCCCGACTGCCCTCGGTTTGCACTACCTAATCCGCAGGAGCCATAATGGCGTATCCCCTCAGGAGGGCCTATGTCGCGCGTCGTAAGGTGTTCATTGATTCAGGCCGCCAACGTCGTGAGTCCCGATGCGCCCCTCCCCGAGATCAAGGATCGGATGATCGAAAAGCACCTCGGTTATATCCGCCAGGCCGCTGAAGCCGGTTCCCGCCTCACCTGCCTCCAGGAGATTTTCTACGGCCCTTATTTCTGCGCTGAACAGCAAACGCGCTGGTACGATTCCACCGAGGAAATTCCCAACGGCCCAACCACGCGCCTCATGCAGGATCTCGCCCGGAAATACAAAATGGCGTTGATCGTTCCGATTTACGAGCGCGAGCAGGAAGGCGTCTACTACAACACCGCTGCTGTTATCGACGAGAACGGAACTTATCTCGGAAAATACCGTAAGACCCACATCCCGCAGGCTGCGCCTGGCTTCTGGGAGAAATTCTACTTCCGCCCCGGTAATCTCGGCTACCCGGTTTTCGATCTCGGATTCGCGAAGATCGGCGTCTATATCTGCTACGACCGTCACTTCCCCGAAGGTGCCCGCGCGCTCGGCCTCAACGGCGCCGAGATTGTCTTTAACCCCTCCGCAACCGTCGCAGGTCTCAGCGAGTATCTCTGGAAACTGGAACAGCCCGCCCACGCAGTGGCCAATGGTTACTTCGTCGGCGCCATCAACCGTGTGGGCACCGAAGCGCCCTGGAATATCGGCGAATTCTACGGCCAGAGTTACTTCTGCGACCCGCGTGGACAGTTCATCGCACAGGCTTCGCGTGACAAAGATGAGGTGGTCACCGCCGATCTGGATCTGGACATGATCTCTCAGGTACGCAAAACCTGGCAGTTCTTCCGCGACCGCCGACCGGAAACCTACACAGATCTGGTGAAAGCCTGAACGGACCAATCCTATGACCAAACAGGAAATTCTCCTCGCCCAAAAGGAATTCATTTTCCCGGCCGTCTTCAACTATTTCAAAGAGCCCCTGGTAGTCTCACACGCCAAAGATCAGTACGTCTGGGACGCCGATGGCAACCAATATCTGGATTTCTTCGGCGGCATTGTGACCGTCAGTGTCGGCCACTGCAACAGCGGAGTAAATGCCAAAGTCCAGGCGCAGATGGACAAACTGGAGCATGTCTCCACCGTCTTTGTGAACGAGCCGCAGGTTGCGCTGGCAAAGAAACTGGCGTCGATCACGCCAGCCGGCGCACTCACCAAGTCGATGTTCACCAATAGCGGCAGCGAAGCGAATGAAACCGCCATTCTCGCCGCCCGTTGCTTCACCGGCTCTACCGAAATCATCGCGCTCCGGCATTCGTATCATGGCCGGACTTCCGGCACCATGGGTCTCACCGGGCAATCCGCCTGGAAACTCGGTCCTCCGCAAGCCGGTATCGTGCATGCGGTGAACGCCTATTGTTACCGCTGCCCGTTCGGCCTTGAATATCCCTCGTGCGAAGTGAAATGCGCCCAGGATATCGAGCAGGTCATTCGCACCAGCACCTCGGGCCGGATCGCCGGTCTAATCGCCGAGCCGATTCAGGGCGTGGGCGGCTTCATCACCCCACCCAAAGAATACTTCAAAATCGTCACCGACATTGTTCGCAATTATGGCGGCATTTTCATCGCCGATGAGGTTCAGACCGCGTGGGGACGCACGGGCAGCAAGTGGTTTGGCATCGAGCATTGGGATGTCGTGCCGGACATCATCACCAGCGCGAAAGGTGTCGGCAACGGTCTTCCGATTGGCGTGACCATCGCGCGACCGGAAGTAGCCGACGCCCTCAAAGGCCTTACGATTTCTACGTTTGGCGGCAATCCTGTGGTCACCACCGCCGCAAAAGCGGTGATCGACTACGTCGAAGAACAAAACCTCCTCCGCAACACAGAAGACGTCGGAGCGTATCTGAGGGGCGGCTTGCTCGATCTTCAGGAGAAGCACCGGCTGATTGGCGACATTCGCGGCAAGGGTCTGTTGCTGGCGCTCGAATTGGTGGAAGACCGCCGGACGAAAGCTCCTGCAACGGCCGCAACAGCTCAGCTCATGGAAAGCGCGCGGGAAAACCGCCTGATGGTTGGGCGCGGTGGCTTAAACGGCAATGTGATCCGCCTCTCACCACCCATGAACATCAGCCGCGCCGATGTCGATGAGTTCCTGCTGCGCCTCGGAGCCAGTCTGACTGCGTGCGAATCCACATTGTTCGCCGGTAGTACGACCAGATAACCGCCATGAACACGACAGCCATCGACAATCCGGAAATAGAACGCCGCTTTCCGGATCTGCACCCTGCCTTCAATCACCAGGAAGCGCTCGTCGAGGCCAATCGCTGTCTCTATTGTTTCGATGCACCCTGCGCCGGTGCGTGCCCGACGCACATCGACGTGCCGCGCTTCATTAAGAAAATCGCGTCTGGCAATCTCCATGGATCGGCCATTACGATTCTCGACGCGAATATTCTCGGCGCCAGTTGTTCCCGCGTCTGCCCGGTCGAAGTTCTCTGCGAAGGCGCATGCGTCATGCACCGCTACAACCGCTCGCCGATTGAAATCGGACGCCTGCAGCGCTTCGCGATGGAAGATTTTCACACAAGGCATGGCAGCCTGCCGCCCGTCTCGACGGCAGTGAGGCCGCTGAAAGTCGCCTGCATCGGCGGCGGCCCGGCCTCTCTCGCATGTGCCGCGGAACTCGCCAGGCGTGGACACAAGCCGGTCGTTTTCGAAGCGCGGCCGCTGGCGGGCGGCCTCAATACCTACGGCGTCGCCGAATACAAGCTGCGCGCCCGCGTGTCGCTCGAAGAGGTCGATTTCATTCGCGGCCTCGGCGTCGAAATCCGCTCCGGCGAAGCGATAGACGCAGTTCGTCTCGCGCAAATCGCCGGTGACTACGACGCTGTCTTTCTCGGACTCGGCTTAGGGCACATGGAGCCTCTGGGAATTCCCGGCGAGGATGCCCAGGGCGTCATCGATGCGCTGCACTTTATCGCCGATTACAAGACCGGCGAGAACTGGCATTCCGGCAAGCGCGTGGTCGTGATCGGAGCCGGCAATACGGCGATTGACGCTGCCAACGCCGCACGACGACTCGGTGCGGAAGAAGTGATCATGCTCTACCGGCGCACGGACCAGCAAATGTCTGCGTTCTCGTTTGAATACGAACACGCGAAACACGAACGCGTTGAATTCCGCTGGATGGCCCGGCCTATACGAATTCTCGTTGAGAACGACGCAGTGGCTGGCGTCGAGTGCGTTCGTGTCACTCCGAGTCTCGCAACGGTACCCGGTTCCGAATACACCATTCCCTGTGATCTCGTCATTCCGGCGATAGGCCAGAACCGCTCGCTCGACATTCTTTCGCGGATCTCCGGCATCGATAGCGAACGTGGCATTCTCAAAGTCGATAGAGTCACCGGGCGAACGGGCAATCCGAAATTCTACGCAGGTGGCGACATCGTCAACGGTGGCCGCGAAGTTGTGGACGCGGTAGCGGACGGCAAGCGTGCTGCCTTGGGAATCATCGCAGCCTGGGAGGCCTCCCGTGCCTGATATCTCTGTCAACTTTGCAGGCATAAAGAGTCCCAATCCCCTCTGGCTCGCGTCCGGCCCGCCTGCCAATTGCGGCGATCAGGTCATGCGCGCGTTCGACGCCGGCTGGGGCGGCGCGGTCTGGAAGACACTCGGCGATCCCATCGTCAATGTCTCTTCGCGTTATTCCTCCATCGACCTGAACGGTCAGCGCATGATGGGCCTGAACAACATCGAGTTGATCACCGACCGGCCGCTCGACCTCAATCTCCGCGAGATCGCCGAGGTCAAGAAACGCTTCCCGAAGCACGCCGTGATTGCCTCTCTCATGGTGGAGTCGAAGCGCGAAGCGTGGCATGAAATCGTGAAGCGTTCCGAAGGCGCCGGCGCCGATGGCCTCGAACTCAACTTCGGCTGTCCTCACGGCATGAGTGAGCGCGGCATGGGCAGCGCCGTCGGCCAGGTGCCCGAATACGCGCGGATGATTACCGAATGGGTGAAGGAAGCGGCCAAAACTCCGGTGCTTGTGAAACTCACGCCGAATATTTCCGACATCCGGCCCGTCGCGCGTGCGGCGAAACAAGGCGGCGCAGATGGCGTCTCCGCGATCAACACCATTAACTCGATTACGGGAATCGACCTCGACACGTTCATTCCGCGCCCCAACGTCGGCGGACTTTCTTCGCATGGCGGATACTGCGGCCCGGCAGTGAAGCCGATCGCCCTGAATATGGTGCAGCAGATTGGCTCGGACCCCGAAGCGCGCCAGCCGATCTCCGGAATCGGCGGCGTAGCTACCTGGCGCGATGCGGCCGAATTCATTCTCCTGGGATGCGGTACTGTCCAGGTATGCACGGCCGCGATGCATTACGGTTTCCGCATCGTGGAGGATATGGCGGACGGTCTGCGGAACTGGATGCGCGAAAAGGGCTTCGCGACAATCGAAGATTTTTGCGGCCTTTCAGTTTCCCGTGTCACCGAGTGGAAGCACCTCGATCTGAACTACAAAATCGTCGCCCGCATCCACGAGGACAAATGCATCGGTTGCGAACTCTGCTACACAGCCTGTTGGGATGGCGCCCACCAGTGCATCCACATGGATCGCGTCCCGCCCGAGCCCCAAAGGATTACCGTAACTCCGATTCCAAAACTCGATGCTATCGCCACCAGCGGCGATAGCCGCACTCCACTCGCCCGTATCCCGCGAGTGGATGAAGAAGAATGCGTTGGCTGCAATCTTTGCGCGTTGGTCTGCCCGGTGGAAAATTGCATCACGATGGAGCGCGTAGAAAACGGCCTGCCAATTCAAAGCTGGGACCAACGCATGGCCGCCCAGGGAGCCAACCGATGACGCTGCCAGCATTCATCCACCTCACATCGCACTCCGATGCCCGTTATCGCGCTCGTTATCACGCACCAAATCGCCCTTACAGAGCCGCGAAGGTAACAGAGCGGTTCTCTCGCCGCACCCCGAACCCGCGATTCGCGCACCAAATCAGCATCGGAGCCACCTCATGAGCACACTTCTCATCCGCAACGGCACCCTCGTCACCGCCCTCCACACCTTCGATGCCGACATCCTCATCGAAAACGGCCGCATCCACGACATCGCACCCGCAATCCCGGACACCCGTGCCGACCGCGTCATCGACGCCTCCGGAATGCTCGTCATGCCAGGCGGCATCGACGTCCACACCCACATGGACATGCCCTTCGGCGGCACAACTTCGAGCGACGACTTCGAAACCGGCACGCGCGCCGCGGCTTTCGGCGGTACTACCACCATCGTCGATTTCGCCATTCAGGCCAAAGGCACAAAAATGCGCGACGCCCTCGACATCTGGTGGAAAAAAGCCGAGGGCAAAGTCTGCATCGACTACGGTCTCCACATGATCGTGACAGACCTCGGCACTTCCGGCCTTGAGGACATGGACGACCTGGTACGCGAAGGCATCGCGAGTTTCAAGCTGTTCATGGCCTATCCGAACGTGCTGATGGTTGACGACGCGACAATCTTCCGCGCTCTCGGCCAGACCGCGAAGAACGGGGCGCTCATCTGCATGCACGCGGAAAATGGCGGCGTAGTCGATACGATCGTGCAACAGGCGCTCGCGGAAGGCAAAACTGCACCCATCTATCACGCACTTACGCGGCCCGTTCGCGCCGAGGCTGAAGCGGTCCATCGTGCCATCGCTCTGGCCGAAATGGCGGGCGCTCCCGTATACATCGTGCATCTGACGTCCGAAGATGCTCTGAATCAGGTTCGCGAAGCGCGCGATCGCGGTCTTCCGGCCTTCGCCGAGACTTGTCCTCAATACCTCTTGCTCTCGATCGAAGAACTCGAACGGCCAAACTTCGAAGGCGCGAAATACGTCTTCACTCCGCCCCTTCGCGAGAAGCATCACCTGCCGAAACTCTGGGACGGACTCGAGCACGACCATCTCCAGGTGGTTTCCACCGACCATTGCCCGTTCTGTTTCGCGGATCAGAAACAACTCGGCAAAGACGATTTCACGAAGATTCCCAACGGCGGCCCCGGAGTCGAAAACCGCCTCCAGCTTATTCACCATTTCGGCGTCGGCGCCGGGAAAATTTCGCTGAATCGCTTTGTTGAACTGGTGTCCACCACTCCCGCGCGTTTGTTTGGCATGTATCCGCGCAAGGGCGAATTACAAGTGGGGAGCGATGCCGATATTGTCATCTGGGATCCGATGGCGGAACACACTATCAGCGCGGCAACACACCATATGCGGGTGGACTACTCGATGTTCGAAGGCTTCCAGGTACGCGGTAACGCGCGTCAGGTAATTTCGCGCGGCGAGATCATTGTCGATCAGGGTAAGTTCTCAGGAAAGGCGGGCGGCGGACAGTTCCTGCGCCGTGCAGCACGGGGTGGAGCATGGAATTAGCACACGATCCGACGCTCTACAATCCGGATCTCGCGCCCGTGCCGATCGAACGGCGAACCTGGGGCATCTACAACTACGCTGCCCTTTGGGTAGCAATGAGCGTCTGCATCCCGACCTACATGCTGGCCTCGGGCCTGATCGCGGGCGGTATGAGTTGGTGGCAAGCTATCGGCACGATTCTCCTCGGCAATCTGATTGTGCTGGTGCCAATGCTGCTCAACGCGCACGCGGGAACGAAGTACGGAATCCCTTTCCCGGTCTTCGTTCGCGCCTCGTTCGGCGTGAAGGGCGCGAATCTGCCCGCAATCCTGCGTGCACTCGTAGCTTGCGGCTGGTTTGGAATTCAGACCTGGATCGGCGGGCAGGCAATTTACTCGATGCTGCAGATTCTCTGGCCGGATGCAGCGAATTCTCCGGTCGTAATGTGGACATGCTTCTTCGCGTTCTGGCTCGTCAACATGGCGGTCATCTGGCGTGGCATCGAAACCATCAAGTTCCTCGAAGGTGTGGGCGCGCCTTTCATGCTTGGCGTCGGGCTTCTCTTGCTGTGGTGGATCACGGGCAAAGCCGGCGGCCTCGGACCCGTCCTGAGCACCCCGAGCAAGTTCGCGACAACCGCGGACTTCATGAAGTTCTTCATTCCATCGCTGACCGGAATGGTTGGATTCTGGGCGACGGTTGCCCTGAATATTCCGGACTTCACTCGTTACGCCAAATCTCAGCGAGCGCAGGCCATCGGCCAGGCGATGGGCCTGCCCTTCGCGATGACGCTCTATTCGTTCATCGGTGTAGCCGTGACATCTGCATCTGTGGTGCTCTTCGGCGAAGCCGTCTGGGATCCGGTTAAACTCCTTGGCAGGTTCCACGAGCCGGTCGTTGCATCCATCGCGCTGATTGCGCTGTTGATCGCCACCCTGAATACAAACGTAGCCGCAAATGTAGTCTCGCCGTCGAACGATTTTTCCAATCTGAACCCGCGTCTGATTTCCTTCCGCACCGGCGGCCTGATTACGGGCGTCGTTGGCATTTGCATGATGCCTTGGAAACTGATGGGCGATTACAGCGCCTACATCACAGGCTGGCTCGTCGGATATTCAGGTTTACTTGGACCGGTAGCTGGCGTGATGATTGCGGATTACTTCATCGTGCGTCGGCTCACGCTGCGTGTGCCGGATTTATACGAACGCGACGGCGTGTATGAATACACGAATGGTTTCAACTACCGTGCGATTGCAGCGCTCGCCCTTGGAATCGCTGTAGCATTGATCGGACTGGCCGTACCCGGCCTGCGCTGGCTTTACGATTACGCCTGGTTTGTCGGATTCTTCACCGCAGCCGCCCTCTACGTCATCCTGATGCGGACCGCTGCGACAATCACCCTGGAGGCAAGAGCATGACCGCGACAGAAACAACACTAGTAACGGTGCCGTCCCTCGTGGGCGGCAATTGGGAAAATCTCGCAGGCGATTCGCACCCGGTGTTCAACCCGGCAACCGGCGAAGCAATCGCAAATGTTCCTTACAACTCCGCTGCCGACGTAAAGCGCGCCGTCGAAGCGGCTCATGTAGCTTTTCAGCAATGGAAAGACACGCCGGTCGTCGACCGCGTACAACCCCTTTACCGATTCAAGACACTTCTCGAGAAGCACGCGGGCGAAATCGCGGATATCCTGACGCGCGAAAACGGCAAGGTGATCGAAGATGCCCGCGTGGAAGTCCGCCGCGCCATCCAGATGGTGGAAGTCGCCTGCGGCATGCCGAGCCTGATGATGGGCGATTCGCTCAATGACGTGGCTCGCGGCATCGATTCACGTACCGTGCGCGAACCCCTCGGCGTCTGCGTCGGCATCACGCCATTTAATTTTCCTGCCATGGTGCCGATGTGGATGTATCCGTTCGCCCTCGCCTGTGGCAACGCCTTCATCCTCAAGCCATCGGAGAAAGTTCCGATGACCCCGACGCGTTGTGTCGAACTTCTGCTCGATGCAGGTCTGCCGCCGAACGTCTTCCAGTTAGTCCATGGCGGCAAAGAAACCGTGGATGCGCTGATGGCGCATCCTTTGGTGAAGGCGGTCTCGTTTGTCGGCTCCACGCCCATCGCGAAGTACGTTTACACCACCAGCAGTGCACATGGCAAGCGGGTTCAGGCGCTTGGGGGAGCGAAGAACCATCTCGTCGTCATGCCCGACGCCAACATGGAAAAGACCGTGGAAGCGATTATCAGTTCAGCGTTTGGCGCCGCGGGCGAACGATGCCTGGCGGGCAGCGTCCTCGTTCCGGTAGGTGACGCAGCCGAACCTCTCCTCAAACTTCTGACCGAGAAGACGCGTGAGATCGTCGTCGGCAACGGATCGGCGGAGGGTATGGGCATGGGACCCGTAGTCACCAGCGAACATCAGAAAAAAATCCTCGGCTACATCGACAAAGGCAGCGAGGAAGGAGCCGACCTGCTGTGCGACGGCCGCGCTCGCTCAAAACAGGGCGAAGGCTACTTCGTAGGTCCGACCATTTTCGATAATGTCCGCCCCGGCATGACGATCGCGCGTGAAGAAATCTTCGGACCTGTCCTGTCCGTGATCCGCACCGACACGCTCGATGAAGCGATTCGTCTCGTCAACAGCTCGGAATTCGGCAATACGACGTCGATTTTCACGCAAAGCGGCGCCAGCGCGCGCGAATATCAGAGCCGCGTTGAGGTCGGCATGATTGGCGTGAATGTCGGAGTGGCTGCACCAATGGCGTTCTTTCCTTTCGCCGGATGGAAGAATTCTTTCTTCGGCGATCTTCACGCCCACGGCAAAGACGCGGTGTACTTCTACACCGAACAAAAAGTGCTGATGACACGCTGGTTTTGATGGCCGGTTCGGCCACATCGGGCATACAATAACGGTTATGAAACCACTGGTCAGCCTGTTGCTGCTTAGCGCCTGCGCATGGGCGCAGGTGCCCGCCCCCACTACCGCTTCCCTCACCACCGAGTTGAATGCGGCCCGCAAGAAACTGGTCGATTGGGGCGGTCTGCTCACGTACGGCAGCGACGATTCGGAAATTCCAGCCCCGAAGGCCGGCGAGAATCGCGTCATTTTCATCGGCGATACGCTCACGGCGAATTGGGGCAAAGGTAAGACACCCTTCTTCCCGGGCAAGCCGTATTTCAATCGCGGCATTGCACAACAGATCACGCCGCAGATGCTGGTTCGTTTTCGCCAGGATGTGGTGGATCTGAATCCGAAAGTAGTTGTGATCCAGGGCGGCCTGAACGATATCGGAATGGTGATGGGGCCGGGCAGCGAAGGCACGATTTCGGAATATCTTGAGTCGATGATCGATATCGCGAAGGCACACGGAATCAAAGTGGTGATCGCGTCGCTGACGCCGGTCTGCGATTGCTACAACACGCAGACGCGGCTGCGACCTGTAGGGAAGATCGCCGCAATCAATGGCACACTGCGCGACATCGCCCAACAAACAGGTTCCGTCTACCTGAACTACTACTCCGTACTGGTCGACACCGCAGCAGGCACACGGCAGATGAAAAAAGAACTGACGGACAACGGTATCGACCCGAACGATGCAGGTTACGCACTAATGGCGCCGCTCGCCGAAAAAGCTATCGCAGACGCACTGGCGGCAAGATAATCGAGCGAGCGATGCCGCCAGCGCCCGACCTTCGACGCGGCGACAGTGAAGGTAGTCGACGTGAAGCAGGTAAGCACGCCGCAGGCCGGCAGAACGTCGGGAGGTCCAGGGACGAACGATTCAGGAAGATTTGATGATCCGTTCGATACGATGTCCGGCTGGCTCGCCAAGGCGTTCAACGTAGACGAGCTTCAGATCACCGGTCCAGCGTGGGTAACGCAGCCGGGAAGTTTCTACGCCGTTACGGCAACTATGCCCCGGGGCACCACGCAGTCCGATTTCCTTGCGATGTTCCAAAATCTACTCGCGGAGCGGTTCCATCTGGTGGCGCATCACGAGACCAGGAAATTCCCCGGCTACGAGTTGGTAGTCGAGGAGCGCGACCCGAAGTTCAATGAAGCGCCTCCCAATAGCGGGCCGCAATCAAACAGTTCCGGCTTGACCGTCGTCCGCGCCGGACAGATCCCCTTGACTGAACAGCCGATGAGCGCGTTCGTCGCGCAATTGGAACGGCGACTCCGTCTCGAACTTGATAACGATCGGACTCCGTGGGTAGTTGATAAGACTGGCCTGACCGGAAAGTACACTTTCACGCTGCTGTATGCGCCGAGAATGAACGGCCCGACCGGCCTGCCGGGCGCCGATCAGAATCCCGCACAAACCATGCAGGCAGTGAAAGACCCGAGCAGCGGACTGGACCTCTTCGATGCCATCCAGAAAGAACTCGGCCTGAAACTCAATAAAATAAAGGACGTCCCGGTGGACATGATCGTCGTGGACAAGCTCGACAAAAAGCCTCCCTCAAACTGAACCTCGCGATCAGTGCCGCTCAAACCATTTCGGGCCGAACCAGGGTGCGACGACCCTCCAGACGATCACGATTGCAAAGAAGACCGCGCCGATCACAAGCCCCATCGTGGTCATTTCGGCAAACCGAACGCCCAAAGCGTTCCGTCATACGTGCCAAGATACAGCTTCCCATTAGCAATCGACAATCCGTTGAAGTGGTTAAACGACGTGATGGTGTCGCCGCTCGACCAGAGTTCTTTGCCCGTTTGCGCATCCAGGGCGAAGATCGTCGCGTGCGTCGACTGTGCCGCGCGCAAGGACGAATCGAAGTTCAGGCCACGTTCCGGTGTCGCCTGTTTCGTGAAATCGCCGCTGCCGAACGAATAGACAACGCCGTTCGCGATCACTGGCGGATACCCGCGGAACATGTCGCGTGACACCCATACCGGGACGAGTTCCAGCTTACCGCCGACTTCCTGCAGTTTGAATGCGGCCACGCCGCCTTCCTTCGCCACTGGCGTATTCACCGTTGGGAACTTGAACTGCGAGTGGACCGGTCCCCAAAACGGAGCCAATACCCAGCGGGTGCCCGACGCATCTTCCCACGTGGATAACGCACCCCAGCTGCCCTGATCCTGGAAGTCCGCGTCTTCGTTGCAGAACAGCGGCGTCTTATAGAGCGGTGTGTGGTGGTCCGCGTTTCCGGGGCTCTTTGGATCGAGCAGGAACACGCGGCATTCTTTGCCCGACGCTACCAGTAATTCACGACCCTTGTAAGTGAAAATCGTCGCAGTGTTGTTCGGATCGAGATCGCGCTTCCAGAGCCAATACCAGTTTGGCGGCGTGAAGTAATCCTTGACCTTCACATGATCGCCGTCGATAACGAACCCAACCATGCTGTTCGCGATGATCAGATTGTTTGGATCTGTCGTATCGACGTTGCCGTCGCCGGTTGTAGACCAGACGGTGCCCGAGGAATCAACGGCCGCGCCGCGCAGGCCCCAGAGTCCACCACTGTTTCCCATCCCCTCCGTCATATAGACGTGATGCGTGGGGTCGTCGAGTTTCGTTGCGCCCATGCCGCGACCAATCGGCGCCCAGAGCGTGTTGCCGACGAGTTGCATCGCGAACTTGCTGTTGCCAAAGCGGAACGGCGCAGTCAGATCTTCGCCGTTCGCCGTATCGAGCGTGTGGAGCATGCCACCGCCGTCAGTCATATAGAGAGGACGGTGCCCGTTCGGGCCGGGAGGTCCGATCACCGGTGTGTCAGTGCTGCCGCCGGGTCCGAGGAAGCCCAGGTGAGCGGGGTCCTGATTCTGATTCCCGCCGCCACCTCCACCGCCGCCGCGTCCTGCGGGCGCTTCATAAGTAAAGTGCTTGCTCCAGACCATCTTTCCGGTATTCGCATCGACCGCGTAGAGATTGTCCGACGCGCCGACAAAGTACGCCATCTCCTTCGTGGCGCCTGGTACGTTGTCAAGAATCAAGGCGGGGGTGTATGAGAAAAGCGCTCGCGTCACGTTGTCCGTCTTAAGCTTCCAGATCAGCTTGAGGTTCTTGACGTTGTCCTTCGTCAGCGTTTTTTCGTCTTTTTGCCAGCCGGTGCGCTGAGCGTCGCCACCGTCGGTGGTCCAGTCGGCTGCCCAGCCTAAGCCGCAACAGGCTATGCAGCCCAGTGCCGTAATCGCAATATAGGATAGTTTTCTCATTTTGATTTCCCTCAGAACAGGATCGGAATCCCGTAGGCATGCACCTGACTGTCGTGAGTAGCGAACAGGACAATCGATGCATCAATCGCCAAACCGCCGGTTGCGTAGCTTGTTGCCGTCGAGCCGCTGGACCAGATCTCCTTACCGGTAGCCGAATCGAGCGCGTACAGCACCGCATTTTTCGGTGTCTTGCCCTGACCGGTAGAAAGTGCGAAAACCAAGCCATTGGTCACAGCGGGAGCCGCCGGTGAAATCATGTCGCGCGAACTCCACGCCGGAACCAACGAGGGCTTGCCACCCTGGTCAACCACTTTGAAAGCCACGATGGAACCCGTGGGAGCGGCGCCGTTCGCGGTCGGAAACTTCAGCGGCGAAGCGCCGGATATCGATGCAAAGATCCAACGTGTCCCGACCGGTGCAGGCGCCGCGGGAGCCTGTTGTCCGCCACCGCGACCTTGCTGCGGTGGTGGAGGTGGGGCGTCGTCCCATGTCGCGAACGCATTCCAGATTCCGTTCACACCGTCAACTGCGGCGACCACGTCGCTTTGCGCCAGTGGGGTGTGATGATCGGCGCCACCCAGCGACGCCGAATCGAGCAGATAGATCCGCCCGTCCGTGCCACCGGCGATGATGACGTCCTTACCGTTCCATGCGAAAACCGCAGGCGTTGCTCCCGGAACCTCCGCGCCCTTTTTTACGGCTGGGGCCGCGCCGGAAGGAGTGAAGTAATCTTTCACCACCAGATCTTTCGCACCCAAAGCGACGACCGTGTTGCTGTAC
>Ga0206923_1120_pt1 | contig 16365 bp, 14 predicted proteins | sample Alteio_BWOrgHeat_64_FD_152961 | JGI IMG/M metagenome (GOLD analysis project Ga0206923, IMG submission 152961) | Enriched cells from forest soil in Barre Woods Harvard Forest LTER site, Petersham, Massachusetts, United States -... | ecosystem: Environmental > Terrestrial > Soil > Temperate forest >...
ATCTCCTAAAGTGTCAAATGTGTGTGCGCTCGGCACCTGGGTGCTGTCACGAGCGCGGTCGATGAATGCTGTACACCGAGGCTAGCCCGATCTCCTGCTTCCGTCTGTACGCTGGCGCGCAGCGCACGCAAAACAGCGACGTCGCACGGAATGCATTTGTCATTGGCGCAGGCAGATTCGCCTTGCAGCAGTCCCTTAAGTCCGTTTTGTAAATATTGCTTGATGCGGCTGGGGTGAGGGGCGCGATTCGTGCGTTGCGAACCATGGACACCGTGGGCCAGGCTGGGTAGATTTGCCCTGGGGAGGGAGAGTTGGCATCCATGATCACCGTGCATCATCTTGGCGTGTCCCAGTCGGAGCGTGTCGTCTGGCTTTGCGAGGAACTTGAAATCCCGTATACCCTGCGACGTTACGATCGGGATCCGTCCACACGTTTGGCACCTGCCGAGTACAAGGCGTTGCACCCGATGGGCATTGCACCCGTAATTACTGACGGCGAAGTGGTGCTCGCGGAGTCCGGTGCAATCCTCGAGTACCTCATGGCGCGATACGGCGGTGGTCGCGTCTCAGTCGGCCCTGAGCAGCGGAACTTTCCCGACTATCTTTTCTGGTTTCATTTCGCCAACGGCACCCTGATGCCGAGCGAAATGGGCAGCATGATTGCCAATTTCCTCAAGCTCAAGGAAGGCAATCCGATCATCGCGATGCTCAACTCTCGCAGCGAGCGGGCATTTGCCTTGGTCGAGAAGAGACTTACGGATGCTACCTATTTCGCGGGTAACAACTTCAGCGCCGCCGACATCATGATGTTATTTCCCTTAACCACGATGCGAGCCTTCGTGCAAAAAGATCTCACCGCGTTTCCTCATATCAAGGCGTATCTCAAGCGAATCGGCGCGCGCCCCGCCTATCAGCGTGCGATGCAAAAAGGTGATCCGGGAATGGCGCCAAAGCTGGATTGAGGCGATGGCAGCGCAACCTCGCGCGACCCGTCAACTGTGTTCGCTAACGGACAGACAAGTAAGGAGTAAATCGATCTACTTATCTGGGACTTGTCGCGCAGGGATGGTGCGATGCAACGAACGTTACTGCTCTTGGAGGACAACGCCGCCAAGGCGGCGATCATCCAGGGCTTCCTCGCCAACTCACCGGCCGGCCTTTTTGTCGTGGAATGGATCAGAACTTGCGCCGCGGGGATCGATCGACTAGCCGACCACACGAAAAACAACATTGATGCCGTTCTCATTGATTTGTTTCTACCGGACGGCCAAGAACTCGCAGCCTTCGAGAAGATATTTCAGGCATCACCTCACATTCCGATTCTGGTCCTCTCCGAGCACGAGGATGTCGCTAAACATGCCGTACAACGCGGAGCGCAAGACTACATCCTCGCCAACCGCCTCGACGGTTATTCATTGTCGAAGGCTTTGCACAACATGCTCGAGCGCGCGGCGATTGCCGAGGCCCTATTCATCGAAAAGGAGCGTGCACAGGTTACCTTGAATTCCATCGGTGATGCCGTCATCAGCACCGATGCCAGCGGCGATGTGACTTATCTCAATCAGGTGGCTGAAGCGATGACGGGTTGGACATGCGATGAGGCACTCGGGCGGCCGTTCAGCGAAGTATTTCAAATCATCAACAGCAAAAATCCCGGACACCCCCTGAACCCGATGATCATTGCCATGCAGCTAGATAGAACCGTGGGAGTGGCCGAGGGATCAGTCCTCGTCCGGAGGGACGGGATTGAAGCCGCCATAGAGGACTCTGCGGCGCCCATTCACGATCGTCGCGGTCACGTGACAGGCGCGGTGATGGTATTCCATGACGTCACTCAGGCACGCGCCATGTCGCTGCGGATGTCCTATTTGGCCCACCATGACTACCTCACTGATTTGCCCAACCGTTTGCTGTTGAATGATCGACTTGCCCAAGCAATCGCCGCGGCGCGCCGCAAACAGCAACAATTGGCGGTGCTGTTTGTAGATGTGGACCGCTTCAAACACATCAACGATTCGTTGGGACACGCGATCGGCGACAAACTGCTGCTGTCAGTTGCCCGGCGCCTGGTCGATAACGTCCGGGTTTCAGATACCGTAAGCCGTCAGGGCGGCGACGAGTTCTTGATTCTGTTGTCGAGCATTACGCGCGCAGAAGATGCCGCTCGCAGCGCCAACAAAATACTAAGTGCGCTCAGCAAGCCAAATCACGTTGAGGAACACGATCTGCAAATCACGGTCAGCATCGGCATCGGCGTGTATCCAGACGATGGCACAGAGGCCGAGACTCTCGTCAAGAATGCGGATATTGCAATGTTGCGCGCCAAGGAGAACGGCCGCAATAACTACCAGTTTTTCAGGCCGGACATGAATGAGCATGCCATGGAACGGCAATCTCTTGAGAGCGGCCTACGTCATGCGCTGGAAAGGCGTGAGTTCGTGTTGCACTATCAGCCGAAGGTGGACCTTGCGACCGAGTCTGTCACAGGCGCCGAGGCGCTGATCCGCTGGCGACGACCGGAGCAAGAGATCGTGCTTCCCGAGAAATTCATACCCGTCGCTGAACAGTGCGGATACATCGTCCCGATCGGGCGCTGGGTGCTGCAAGAAGCATGTCGTCAAACTCAACGCTGGCTGGATGCCGAATTGGCGCCTCCTCCTGTGGCGATTAATATCTCAGCGGTGGAATTGCGATCCAAAAACTTCGTCCAGGGTGTCCGCGAGGTCCTGGAGGAGACCGGGATGGACGTGCGTTACCTCGAGTTTGAGCTGACCGAAACGGCCATGATGCAGGATCCTAAGTCCACAATCGCAGTGTTGCACGCGCTCAAGGACATGGGGGTGCGCCTCACACTGGACGACTTTGGGACTGGGTATTCCAGCCTCAGTTATCTAAAGCGCTTTCCGATCGACGCCCTGAAAATCGACAAGTCATTCATACGCGGCTTCTGCACCGACTCCAGCGACGCGAAGATAGTCAACGCGGTGATCAACATGGGCAAGAGTTTTGGACTGAGAGTCATAGCCGAAGGCATCGAGACTCGGGAGCAGTTTCTAAAGTTGCAATCCAAAAAATGCGACGAGGGCCAAGGTTATTACTTTCGCGAGCCGGTCGCTGCCAGAGAATTCACCAAGCTGTTGAGAGCCGATTTGTCGACCACTGTGGTCGCATGAGTGCTGATCCGGCCTCCCAGGAGGAAGGCCGGATCAACCACAGCTTGAACCCCGTCTGTTTATTGGTGATCCTCCGCATTGAGCTGCGGCGTGGTGGGAGTCAGGGTCCCAAATAGGCCGCTGGCCGCGACGTATTTGATTGTTCCTGCAAATGTGAGCATCTGGGGGTCCCTCCTTTACAAGCGTTTGTTGATTCAGGCGTGGCGGTTTGCCGATGGCAACTATATGCGTCGTTATTTCTGACAGCATTCGATTTAAGTTTTCTGCGGCCGCCAACTTTTGCTCTGCCGTGCGGTGCGTACCTTGAAATGGGCTGGCGTTGACGAATAGCCGCCACGTGGTCGGAAATGCACGAGGGGCCGATACGATTCGTGTTTAGAGGCCATCATCCCCCAATGTTGAAGATAGTTGCATCGCTCATCGTGCTTGTGTGGGTGCCGGGAAAATACGCGAGCGCTCAATCGACTGCCACTGCGAGTAGCGAAAACAGTGTCACGCTCTACGGCGGCGATCGGTTCGGCGGAAGTGTGACGGACTCAACGAACAACTCGTCCATTGATTTGAAGAGCGGTTCGAGTTTTGCAGTTGCGGTCGATATCGGAGTGGACCGCAGCAGGCAGGTAGAGCTGTTCTATAGCCAGCAGGATACGGCGCTGACCTCAAACGCGTTCTCATCACAGTCGGGTAATGTTGGGCTTACGTTGCGAAACTATCATGTCGGCGGCACCGCCTTCATTGACGAGATCGGTAGCGGTGTATACGTCATGGGCGGCATTGGCGGCACGACTGCGACGCCTAAGAGCAACGGCTTGAATTCGGAGACTTTCTTCTCAGGTAATCTGGGTGTCGGCTGGATGGTGCCCATAGCCAAGCATGTGGGGCTTCGATTCGAAGCACGCGGTTATGGCGTCTTGCTCAACAACAATACTGCGCTGTTCTGCGGCGGCCACAGCGGCTGCACCATTGCCATCAAGGGCAATGGGTTGTTTTACGGTGAAGTGCTGGCAGGGGTCGCAGCAAGGTTTTGATGTTTGATTGGTTAAGAGACTGGAGTGGCTTGCGAGGCGATGTTACGGCGCGTCGATGCGAAACAATACCTGCAGTGGATAACCCACCGCACCTTCGAAAAACGCTCGGTCCAGAGCCAGATGCTCCTCGGTTACCTTCAGTTCAAGGATCCTGGGGAGTGTTTGGAACCCGGCAACGGCCAGGGCATTGAAATAGTCGGCAAAAGTCTTGTGCATGTAACTCACGGGCACGGCCTTGCCGTCCCGTCTCCAGATGTACCCTTCATAGGACTCATCGACGCCGGCAAAGTAGTCTCGTCCCTTGGAGTCGAAGTAAACCGGCTTCTGCAAAGGGCGGATATAGGGCAGAAATGGGTGCGGTACCGTGAAAATGAAACGGCCGCCCGGAGCGAGGCGCGAACGCACGCTCCGGAATACCGCGGTCATATCAGCGCGGCTCAAATAGCTGAGCATAAACACCGCAATCACCCGGTCATATTGCTTTCGCGGAAAATCCTGAAAATTCACGGCATTTCCGATCTCAAAAGTCATCGGGCATGGTGCGCCGCTCGCGGCAGCCTGCTGCGCACGCTCGACCATCTCGCTGGAGATATCGATGCCGAATACCGACGCGGCGCCTGCCTGCGCCAGCAGACGGGCAACGTATCCCTCTCCGCACCCCAGATCCAGCACATGCGTGGCCTTAACCGGCGCAAGTTCCTGCAGCACGAGCGGTCTGGCCGTGAAATCCGAGAGGATCATGGGCTCCTGCCGGGCCCACTGGCCTGCGTTCCGATCGAACATTCCAGCGAAAGAATCAGTCTGCATGACGTGACCCCTAAACAAATCTAGAAATGATCCAGGCAAGATCTCGACGCCGGCCTCGGCGAGCGCGCGCCTTTTTGCATGGGTCATCGGGATTCTCCGTAAGCGAAGTACCGAGGCTCAAGTATAGGTGAGTTCGGCCGGCCGGATTAATCCAAGGTCGTCGGGTACGGTGGAATTGATGCGCGGGCTGACAGGATAGGCCTGCATGGCACTCTTATTGTATGTTTGCAGGGTTGCCTTTGCGGCAACCGGGGTTCCTCGCAGCCACGATTGATAATCTTTGCGTCGCAAGATCGCTGGCATGCGGCCGGCGGTGTTGGCGATTTGGATCATGAGGTCGTTCGGCGGCACACAGATGATCGAGCAGCTTTCGATCACATCGTCGTCTTCGCTGACCGACCGATCCCAGATTGCCGCAACGCCAAATACCGAGCGGTCGAGTAAATGCACGAAGTAGGGCTGCCGGTAGCGCGCGTTGGTCAGTTGCCATGAATAGAATCCGGCCATGGGAAGGATGCAGCGTTGACTTTCGAGCCAGGGCTTTCGGAATATCGGCGATTCCATGATCGCCTCAGCGTCGACGATCAGCGGAGATTCACCGGCGTACGTCTGGTCGGATGAGGGTATCAACCCCCAGCGCATCATTGCCGCTTCGGATTGCCCGTCGTGCCAGCGAATCGCCGGGACGTATTGTCGCGGAGCCACGTTGTACTTGGGAGTAAAGCTCCACCAAGTCAGCGACGGCATGAATTCGCGCTCGACGGTGGCCTGGTCGGGGAGTGCGTAGCGCTGACACATGGCAGGACCTTACGGCAGGGACCCCGCCAAAAATGTGACGCGGCTACGGTTTGAAGGCGGGATTTGGATGAATTTTTTGACGCGACTCAAATATCACGCAAAACACCCCGAACGACGGCATTGCAAAGGCCGGCTGGCTCGACCGGCCGCGGACGGCGTGGATTACAATGGTGCCGTCGGCGACGATTGGAACCTCGGAACGAAGAATTTGCGCAGGCATGCGAAAGTGAGCGGGTTGTCGCGCGCGGCATTGTTGGCAATGCTGCTTTTCGGTAGCGCCGCGTATTCGGAGTCAATACCTCTCATTCACGAACACGGCCTGCTGCTGGTGCCGGTGGTGATCAACAGCAAGATTTCGCTCAATTTCACCGTTGATAGCGGCGCGACGGACGTTTCCATCCCACAGAACGTATTTTCCGCTCTGACTCGCGATGGCACTGTTTCTGCTCAGGATTTACTGGATAAACGGATTTACAAACTGGCGGACGGATCCGGAGAGATCTCGCAGCGATTTCGCATTCGATCCTTGCGCGTGGGTAAATTGGAAGTTCGCGACGTCATAGCGTCGGTCGGTGATTCTGGGGGATTGCTGCTGCTGGGGCAGAGCTTTCTATCGCGACTCAAATCCTGGTCGATCGACAACGAACGACAAGCCTTGGTCATTGCGGAGTCAGGAAATTCCCGATCACCATTGATTGTGCCGCGTGCAAAAGATCGCAGTGGGGCCAGCGATTGGGTGCAGGTCGCGGCTCCGGAGAGCTCAGCGGGAGAGTTCTTCGTGAATACTGCGAGCTTTCAGGGCAACGGGAACTTGCGGTCGTTTGCGGAAAAGCACGTTTTTCCGCTGCATAGCGAAAAGTGGCAGGGCAAGTGGGTGGGTTACGCGGTGGATCATTGGGAACTTGACTGCGGGCAAGAGAGAGCGAAATTGGAGGCGCGAACCGACTACTACGAGGATGGAACAAGCTGGGTTGCGGATTCCAAACTGCTTTCATCAACCGCCTGGCACCGCGTTCCGGCAGACTCAATCAAGGATGGCGAGATGAAGCTGCTGTGCGATTGGCAGCGCAATGACAGCGCGATATTCACAGCACGTCGTCCTTCTGCTCATCTGCTGGAGCTTGCAGTTGCGTGTGCTAATGCTTGTCCGGAATGATTTTACCACCGCCGATGTGCCACTAAAGAGTCGCGATCAGCACGCTAATACGGGGGCGCTTTGCGGGCGCGTTGATTCTTAGCTGCCTCGGTCCACCAGGCCAAATCGTCGGCAAAGCGGGAGAATGCCCTTTGAAGTTGCTGTCCAGCCTCACCGATGGGCTCACCACTCGCGCTCAAGGTTTGAGAAATGGGTCCGACGGTGAGTGTGCTCGAAATCACAACCATACCCATCTCGGAAAGGGTCCCGTGCCAGAGAAAATTAGACCGGGCGCCCGATAGCCGTCCGCCGGAATAGCTGACTATCGCGGCCGGACGCCAATACCATTCTTCGAGAAAATGGTCGGTGAGGTTTTTCAATCCTGGCTGCATCCCCCAGTTGTACTCGCCAGCGACAAAGATAAAGGCATCGGCAGTGCGAATCTTTGTAGCCAGCTCTTCCATCGCAACTGGCGCCTGTCCCTTTGCATACTCCTTATACATCCGATCCAACATCGGCAGGCCGATGACCTTCGCATCGAGAAGCTCTGGGAACTCACCGCGTGCGCGGAGACCTGCAACGACGAAGTCGGCTAGTCGGATTCCCTTTCGCTCTGATCGGTAGGAGCCATAAAGCACAAGAATTCGGTCGTTCATTCGCACCTCTGGTCCGGCTAAGTTTAGGATCGGTTATGCCGAGGCGCCAAGGGGTTTTGAAGATTCCGAGTATGCACGTCCGCTGCTGACATTCGAGCACCAATTGCGATAGGGTGACCAACAATCAGCCACCGCCGTCAATGGTGAATGTGATGACACAAGCCAAGCCCTTGATAGCCGTCTACCTCCTGCTCTGTACCATGGGGCACACTTCTATGTCGTTAGCAGACCAGCCGCTCGGGGTGGCAGACAATGGATTTGGCTTTAGGCTGTTCAAACAGCTTGCGAAAGACCAGCCCTGTACCAATATCTCTATTTCCCCCTACAGCACGGCCACTCTCTTGCAGACGGTGAGCAACGGGGCTCAAGGCAAGACGATGGCCGAAATGCAGTATCTCTTGGGAACGACCGAGCTGTCTTTCGCGGCTGTGAACGCGGCCAACAAAGCCTTTGCGCAGTCGCTCACCAGCACGAGCGCTCATCTCATTCTCAAGACGGCGAATGCCATCTGGTATCGTCCCGGTACCGTCGTCAATCCGGCGTTTATTTCCACGAACCAGCAGTTTTACGGGGCCACCGTGGAGGCGCTGAATTTCGCGGACCCGCACTCGGTGGACATCATCAACGCCTGGGCCAGCGATAGAACCGAAGGTAAAATCCGGCGCATCGCCGACGGGATGATCGACGCCCGCAATACACAATTGTTCCTCGCCAATGCGCTTTACTTCAAGGGCAGATGGTCGTCCCCGTTCGAGGCCCGCCACACGAATAATCGAGCATTTCATCTGCATGGCGGCGGCGAGAAGGTCATTCCTATGATGCAGCAATCGAATCATTGGGAATATCGTCAGGGACCCGGATATCAGGCAGTGCGCCTACCCTATGAGGATAGAAATGTATCGATGTACCTATTTCTGCCGGACATCCATAGCGCGGTGGAGACAATTCTCGGCAGCTTGAGCGGGAACAACTGGCAGCGACTTTCCAAGTCCGGCTTCAGCTCCCAGCATGTGAACTTGGTGATGCCGAAATTCAAGGTGGAATACAGCGTAGAACTTCTGGGTATGAAGGCGGCCTTCAGCGGCCAGAGCGCAGATTTCTCCGGCATTGCACCCGGAATTTTTATATCCGCGGTACGGCATAAGACCTTTGTCGAGGTTAACGAGGAGGGCACCGAGGCGGCAGCAGTGACCGGCGCCGCAGCGACCTTAAGCGCGGTGCGCGAAATCGTCGACATGATCGTGGATAGGCCGTTTCTGTTTTTGATCGAGGATAAGTCGACTGAAATGATTTTGTTCATGGGCGCTGTGTTTAACCCGGCCGACAACTACATCGAGCGCTCGCACTGAAGAAACAACCTGCGCCGAGTTCGTCCGCTCCACGGCGCAAGAGCAAGGGCTTATAAATCATGCATCGCACATGAGGCTGACCGCAGTGACCTTCGGAACGGAAGGTGACGGGCGACCCATTGCGGCGTTGTGTTGCGCGCTCAAGGATGCCGGTCATGACGTAACGCTGTTAGCGGCCGAGGGTACTCTGAGCAGCGCTGATGAACTCAATGTGCCGCATGCGACATTGGCGGGCGATATCCGCGGGGCTCTGCAACCGGGTATCGCCGCGGTCGTGTCGGGCAAGATGAGCCTGAATGCGACCGCGAAGGCTCTCGCACGCATTGCCAACGACAACGTTGCGGCCTGGATGCATGAAACGCTGGGAGTCGCCGCTGGCTGCGATGCCCTGATCTGCGCAGGTCTCGCGGCCTTCGCGGGCTTTTCTGTCGCGGAAAGGCTCGGGATTCGAGTCATCGGCGCTGGCATGTTTCCGCTCACCCCAACCGCTGAATTTCCATCGCCATTCCTCCCGCCTGGGAAAACGCCACGATGGTTGAACCGATTCAGCCACCGGCTAGTGGTGCAGGTGCTGTGGCGGGCGTTCCGCAAGGCGACCAATGAGGCGCGCGGCGCGGTCTTGGGTTTACCACCGCGCCGCAAGCCCTGGACGAGCCATGCGATGCTCTATGGCATATCGCCGAGCTTGCTACCGAAACCTGCCGACTGGCCATCGAATGCTTATATCTGCGGCCAGTGGGTACGACCCGTTAACAACTGGGACCCGCCGCGATCCTTAAGTAAATTTCTTGCAGCGGGCGACGCCCCCATCTACATCGGGTTCGGCAGCATGGTGGGATTCGATCGAAACGCTGTGTTGGATTCCATCGTTGCCGCGGTGAACGGTCGCCGTGCGCTGTTCTATCCGGGCTGGAGCGGTACTCAGGGACTTCAGCTTCCGAATAATTTTTTTGTGATCGACGACACCCCGCATGATTGGCTGTTTCCCAGGACCTCGCTGATCATTCATCACGGGGGCTCTGGAACTACGCACTCCGCGGCCCGCTCCGGCATCCCCTCAATCGTGCTGCCCTTCGCGGGCGACCAGGCCTTTTGGGCGGAGCGGTTGCAAATACTTGGAGTCGCGCCCGACTCCACGAGCGTCCGCCACATCAGTGCGGCTTCATTGGCGCATGCGATGGACATCGCGGGATCGACGCAGGTGCGAAGTCGCGCGGCCTCTCTGGGCGAGGCAATGCGCACCGAAGAAGGTGGTTTGGCGTCAGCCGTCAAGACTATCGAGTTATTGCTTCGTAGCGAAGCCCGGTAGTATGAGTGGCGGTCCTTATAACTTTGTATCCTGCGCACCCGCTGCCACATGGATTTACCAACAGCGCGGCCGGACGGAAGTGTGCCACCGTACAGACGCTCCGTCCCTACATCGCCCATGCTGTCGCGTCACGGATTGCCGTATTGCTTTTACCGGAGATTCGCAATGAATTCGAAGAATAAAATTGTCCTTCGTGGTCAGCTAGGGTTGCTTCTGTTGGTTCTCGCAGGGTGTGCTTCCGCACCCCCGCCCAGCAAACACCCCGCTTACTTGCATGCTCTTTCGGACCTGCGCTCTGCGCGATGGATGATCGAGCATCGACCAGGGGATGCTGCCGTCAGCGCGCATGAAAGCGAGGCCATCAGCGAGATTGATCACGCCATTTCAGAACTGAAGCGTGCAGCCATCGATGATGGCAAGAATATCCAAGATCATCCCAGCGCCGATGTACCGAACGACTATCGCGGCCGTTTGCATAAAGCCGCCGACCTATTACGAAAGGTGCATGCCGACACTTATCGCGAAGAGGATAATCCGGGAGCACGAGGACTCAGGGATCGAGCTATTGGGCACGTCGATGCCGCGCTGCATGCCACAGAACTGGCAATTCATGACGTAGAGGCCGGCCGCTGACGCGACGACACAAATGGCGCGGTCCGATTTGAAGCCTAACTCAAGGAACCATGCGTGAAGGTAACAATCACTTTTCTTGCCGCTGCTTGGCTAGCATCTGGTTGCTTGACCAACCCTCCGCAAGAAGACAGCACTGGGGTTGGACATCGGGATCCGCGGACGGGACTGTGTAATGACGCCACGTCGCCGCCTTGTGAACCCCCTAAGGATTAACTGCAACTCGCGGATGTCGTCGCGGTCGAGCCCAAATTGCGAAAGGACGTCGCAGACGAACGGCCGGGCTAAACGCAAGATCAGTCGATCCAGCATATCGAGCGGCAGGCGTTCTTCTTATTGGAAGATTCGTAGCGCACGAATTTAGAGAAAATTCGCCGAAATTCTAGTCTTGTCGCAAGTTACAATTGAGGCCGCCAAGGCGTCCGGATCTCTCGTAAGCGCTTGATTCTGCGAATCTTCATTGACGATAGCCGACCACGCCTGTTTAATACGCGGCTCGATGAGGCCAGGTAGCTCAGTTGGTAGAGCAGCGGACTGAAAATCCGCGTGTCGGGGGTTCAATTCCCTCCCTGGCCACCAAAAAATCCTTTATTTTTCTTAAAGTTACAGTTCGAGCTGTTTTTGCGGCGCCGGCAACTGTGCCAGGATTGTGCCATGAAGTTTCAAGTTGTCGGCGTAGACGGCGAGATGCCCCACGGCTAAGTGCGCATAACGGCGCACCATCTTCTCGGTCTCCCACCCGGCCATTTCTTGTAGAGCAAACAACGGCGTTCCATTCTGCACATGCCATGACGCCCACGTGTGCCTCAAGTCGTGCCAGCGGAAGTCCTCGATGCCGGCGCGCTTCAGTGCCTTGTACCAAGCCTTGGAACTCACCTGAAACACAGGTCTCCCCTCGTAGGTGAACACCCGCTCCGGATGTTTCCCCACTTGAGCGTGCACGATCGCGAGCGCCGTGGCGTTCAAGGGAACGCCAATCGCCTTGCGACCTTTGGCTTGATCGGGATGCACCCAGGCGAGTCTGCGCTCGAGATCGACCTGCTCCCAGGTGAGTCCCGTCACATTCGCCCGGCGAAGCCCAGTGGCGAGCGTGAACGCGGCCATTTCCCGAAGATGCATCGGCAGCTCGCGCAACAGCAGGATCGCCTGATCGTGCGTGAGAAACCGAATTCGGCGCGACGGCTCCTTCAAGAGTCGTATCGCCGGCGCACGGTCCGTCCATTCCCACTCGCGCACGCATCTTCTCAAGATCGCGCGCAGCAGTGCGAGTGTTCGATTGACGGTGCCGTTTGCGCATCCTTCTGCCCGCCTCGCCTCCGTGATGGTATCGATCAAGGCTCGGTTGATACTTTCCAGCTCTTTGCCTGCTAAGAACCGATCCAGCCAACGCACGTGTCTTTTGTCTCCCTCGTGCGTCGCCTTGTGGCTTTGCTCGTGGAGCCAGCGAAACGCTGCGTCCTGCCAGATGTGTCTCGGCCGGTCGCCAAGCCGCTGCAGCCGCCAGACTTCGCTCTTTAGCTTATCGTGCAGCTCTTGCGCTTGGGCTTTGTTGCCGGTTTCAGCAGATCGTCGTACTCGCTCGCCGTCGGGCGCCACGAAGTCGATCCACCAGACCGGCCCGCGTTTGCGTAATGACATACATCCTCCTGTGAGATATTTGTCACTCGCAGCGCTTGCCGTTTCACAGGATACAGCGAGCGCACGAACTCGGCGAGATCGACATCCAGAAAGATCCAGCACCTTCCAGCCTTGGCTCCCGGAATGAGGCCGCGCTTGGCGCGCATGCGGACTTCGTCGGGGTGCATGTGGAGAAACGCGGCGGCTTGGTTGAGATTGAGCGTTCTCATGGCATCGACCGGAGCGGGGTTCTCGCGATTTGGCGTGGGTGGGCCAGGAGCCACCTGACGCCGGTGGCGATGATATGGGCCACCGACTGTTGGCGTCTCAGTCGAGCGACGCGACGCGCCGCGATGGTGTCCGCCGCTAGGCGGCTCGCTCGTCCGCAAACAGACCGAACCAAGAGGCAAATCCAACTGAGCGCCGGCTGGCGCGCCTGAATGAGCAATTTTCGAATTCACAAACGACCTTCTTCACTGTGGTTCCGGTCGTTTAGGGTCAAGTCGTCACGTCTGGGCGATTGTTACCGATTCTGGCCGCAAAGTGGGTAAGAGTATCGCGGAAAATTCAGCGAAACTCAGACAAGCCGTGTAATAAAACGCTCCTCGCGAGCGCCAATCGCCTTAAGATTCTTCAATGCCCGCTTTTATGCGGCAATTCATGCTGGAAGGAGCGTCTGACTAGAAGTGTTTTTTGACGTCTCGTGTGTACTTACAGCTCGGATAGTTGGAGCAACCGAAAAACTCCCCAAACTTGCCGCTTCGCTTGCAGAGCGTGCCCTGTCGGCACTCGGGGCAGGTCTCAATAAGGGTCAGTGCCTTGCCCTTGCCGCTCACAGTGGTTTCCGCTGGATTTTGCTCATCGCTGACTTTCGAGCGAATGGTGTTGTCGTTGACGAGCTCCTTGAGAAAGGCAGAAGACGTATGGCGGCTACCGAGCAGGTAAACGCCGTGCCGGGCGCGCGTCATCGCGACGTAGAATAGTCGTCTCTCTTCTGCGTTCTGGAACGATTCGGCTTGCGGCATTACTAAACGAAGCAGCGGATCATCGTTTATCTCCGAAGGGAACGCGTAGCTGCCTGTGTGGAGGCCGAGCACGATTACATAGTCCGCTTCAAGCCCTTTTGATGAGTGCGCCGTCTTAAAAGTAATATCGAGCACCGAGAACTGCGTCTTCCACTCGTCAAGGGCTTCCGGTCTTTGAAATTTGTAACGCGCCAGCAGAAAAACCGACGCTTGTTTCCCCGGAGGAACAACTTTTGCGATCTCCTCCAAACTCCCCTTGCACACGTCAGCCATCTCTTCTCGCATCGTATATCGTCGGACGATGACGGCTCCCGCAGATGTTGGATCGCTAGCTCGAACTCGCTTCCTCATCTGACTTGGGTTTTTCTGAACAAATGCAGCAGCGACATCGGTGATGCCTTGATTGGAACGAAAGGTTTGCGTCAGATAATTAGTCGCGGTGACGCCGAAATGATTCGCAAACCGTGTGAAGACATCGATGTCAGAGCCAGCGAAGCGGTAGATAGATTGCCAGTCGTCACCCACTGCAAACAGCTTGCAGTCGGGAACCTGGTTCAGCAGAGCCTTAATAAGCGTCGCCCTCGCCTGGGACATATCCTGGCATTCATCCACCAGTATCAGCTTGAAGTCATGTCTGTACCGGTTCGTCGCAACATCACGAGCCGCCTGAATAATCATATCCTCGAAATCGATCTCACCGTTTTGCCGCAATTGAGCCTCGTAGGCCACCATCAATTTCCAAAGAATGCGTCCAAATACCTGCGCACGAAAGGGCTCTGGACTGCTATTAGCGCGTGATAGCAGCGTTTCTTCATTGACCTCGTTCGATTTTGCATGCTTCAGGGCGGTCCGGAGGAAGGAGCTGAAATTCGCTTTCTGGAGCTTGTTGAGGCGTTTAAGCACCACGTCAATCGGCCGGGGCGAAAATCTCTGGCCGCGCGCCTTGAGTTCCTTCTCCAGTTTGGCGAACAACTTACCTGAAACGAAGTCGCTAAAAGTGGTGATGATGAGGGCGGTGGCTTTCTCAGCGTGCAATTGTGCCTTCCACTGCATTGATTCGAGATACTTCGCCCCGAAAGCCACTGGCGGGTGCCCGTCCTTGTCGAGCGCATAATGCTCAAGATAGGTCCTGATTGCTGGAAAATAGAAATCCGGCCGGTACTGTCGGTGATGCTGGTCCGCCGTGTCGTGCTCATACGGGCGTTCATACTCATATTCGACACCATGCACATAAAGCCAGTTGGCGATGGCTAGCTCACCCTGTGACTTGACAATCTCCCCTTGGATCGTAAGGAAACCGCGCTTACCGTCGCGGTAGTCACCCGTGGCCCGAACAAACTCTTTCCAGTCGCCTAGTGATTTGAATTCCGCCGGGTTCCTAGCCGGTTTGAAGCACACCGTACGAAACACGACCCAGTCGGCCGCAAACGCCGCGTCGCTTCGAATGCATTGCCGCACGAGCCGCACCACAAACACCGTGTCCGCGGGTCCTCTGCCTTCTGCGGAGTTAGCAACCGAAGGTCTCTTTCCCTCGGCGGCGGCCATGACTTCAAGCCCAAGCGCGTGGAAGGTTTTGGCATTAATCCGCACACCCTCCGGCAGCTGGGCACTGAGCGTGGCATTTATACGTTCATCCAGTTCAGCAGCTGCATCGCTATTGAATGCCAACACCAGAAAGTCCTTTGGCGCGTATTGCTTTGTCAGGAGGGCATAGCCAATTTTTCCAACAATCGTTGATGTCTTGCCAGATCCCGCCGCAGCCACCAGAAGATTTCTGTCCTCAAACACTACGGAAGCGATACGTTGCTCTTTCGTGAGTGGCGTTTTCTCCACGCCATCAAAAAATTCTTTGCACCGGACAATCTCGGCGGTCACGAATCCTTCATTGCGCCTTTTGATTTGATCTTGGGTGCCCGACATTGCATCCACAAGGAGGTCGATGCAGGCTCGGGTCTTTACACTTAATTTTTCGCGCGGCAACAGAGTATTGCCGAAGATCGGCAGGATTCGTGCGAGCAATTCATGATTAGTGTCCGCGATCCTCGATTTCCAAGACTCGATATCTCGGTGCGACAGATACCGAGGTCCCGACAGCAGGCTAAACATCCCCGCGGCGACTTGTTGGAGTTCGGGCTCGTGTCGAGTAATCGCGTCAAGCATAGCCTGACCAATTGCACTCCGCAGAACTCCAATAAAGTGACTGGCCCTGCTGTTCACCACGCCATTCAGGGCAATTGTCTGATTGCAGGTCGAGATAGTGATCGTCGACCAGATCATGCCGGCTTTGGCCGTCGCAACCGTAATAGCCTCTAGAGGTAACCCGGAGAGTTTTTGGCCTGCCTTACCGTACGAGAGTGATTGCGCGCTAAAAGCCAGTTCGCAGCCGCCCGAGCCGCAGAACAGCGCGCCAAGAAATCCAGGTGCCACTTCCATTACCATCATCAATAGCATCGCCCCAGGTGACACTCAATGGTCGCGACGTTGACTTTCACCGATTAGTCGACCTCGGCCAAAGGTGTCCAGCGAAGGCCTATGCTGTAAAATCGGCTCCCGGTCCTGGGAGCACCGGCTTCTATTCGACGTACTCAGGTTGCGTCGTACAATAATTAAATTTACAGGTCTTGTTTGAGTTTCACTGAAAATAGAGCGAAACGCAGGATTGCCTTACGGCTGCTATTTGCTACAACTATCGCTCACGATGAGCGATGGAACACATCTCACAACCTGGGTGACGCGAGAGACGAAGGAGCGTTTCGCGGCGGTGGCGCGTCACCAGGGCTTGTCCGATTCGGCGCTTCTGAAGCGCCTGGTTGACCTCATGCTGCAGGGCGCCAGCGC
>Ga0206923_1122_pt1 | contig 16241 bp, 6 predicted proteins | sample Alteio_BWOrgHeat_64_FD_152961 | JGI IMG/M metagenome (GOLD analysis project Ga0206923, IMG submission 152961) | Enriched cells from forest soil in Barre Woods Harvard Forest LTER site, Petersham, Massachusetts, United States -... | ecosystem: Environmental > Terrestrial > Soil > Temperate forest > O...
TGAATTACCGCGAGCATGCGGTGGAATCGAAGATGGTGGTGCAGAGTGTGCCGACGGTATTTATGAAGCTGCCGTCGTCGATCACCGGACCGGATACGGACGTGTTGCTGCCGCCGCAGGCGACGGAGCCTGACTATGAGGCAGAGCTGGCCGTGATAATTGGCGAGGGCGGCTACCGGATTGCGGCGAGCGATTGGGAGCGGCACGTGTTTGGCTACACGATTGTGAATGATGTGAGCGCGCGCGGCGTGCAGCTGGCGACTTCGCAGTGGACGCTGGGCAAGAGCTTTAAGACATTCACGCCGATGGGGCCGTGGATTGTGACTCGCGATGAGGTTGGCGATCCGCATGAGCTGGACATCAAGCTGACGCTGAGCGGCGAAGTAATGCAGCATGCGAATACGCGCGACCTGATCTTTCGCTTGCCGGAGTTGATTGCGTATCTCTCGAACATTGTGGAACTGGAGCCGGGGGATGTAATTTCTACGGGGACGCCGCCGGGCGTAGGGCTGGGCCGGACTCCGAAGCGTTGGTTAAAGGATGCGGAGGAGATGGTGATCGAGATTGAGAAGATTGGGATGCTGCGCAACACGACGCGGGTGGTTGCGTAGGGATGCGAGTCGACGCTCATCATCATCTGTGGCGCTACGACGCCGGGGAATATGGGTGGATCGATGAGCCGATGCGCGCGTTGCGGCGGGATTTTATTCCCGCTGACCTGGAGCGCGAGATGCAGGCTGCGGGTGTGGATGCGGCGGTGGCGGTGCAGGCTCGGCAGACGATGGAAGAGACAAGATGGCTGCTGGAGTTGGCGAAGGAGTCGAGCGCAATTCGTGGAGTGGTGGGGTGGGCGGCGATTGCAGCGGATGATTTTCCCGCAGTGGTTGAAGAGCTGGCGCAAGAGCCACTGCTGAAGGGGCTGCGGCATGTGGTGCAGGCCGAGCCGGCGGGATTTCTGGATGGAGTGGAATTCAATCGGGGCATTGAGGCAATGCGCGGGACGGGGCTGGTGTACGACGTGCTGGTGTTTGCGCCGCAGATAGAGGAGGCAACACGGTTCGTAGACCGGCATCCTGAGCAGCAGTTTGTGCTGGATCATTTGGGCAAACCGTCGATTGCTAAGGATGGGTTCGCGGTTTGGGCGAAAGATTTTCGCGAACTGGCATTGCGGGAGAATGTGGTGTGCAAGGTTTCCGGCATGGTGACGGAGGCCGATTGGGAGCAGTGGCGCGAAGAGGATTTGAAGCGCTACTTCGATGTGGCAGTGGAGGCGTTTGGGCCGTCGCGGCTGATGGTGGGAAGCGACTGGCCGGTGCTGATGGTGGCGTGCAGCTATAAAAAGTGGTGGGAGACAGTTCGCAGCTGGACGAGGCAGATGTCACCTCACGAGCGCGAGCTTATAGAGGGTGGTGTTGCGGCCAGGATCTACCGGCTGTAAAAGGGCGCATAGATCTCATTTGCAATGGCTTAGCATGCACCCAAAGCTGGGTAGAACGAGGTGGATCATGCTGTCTCGATCCGCTCAAAAGCAAGTGCCTGCAGGATTTTCAGCACGAGCATTTTCCGGCGGCAGAAAGAGGGAGTATCCGAGAAGGTCTTATTGCTATTTGGAATAATTTTCCTATTGACATAAATGGTGTGCTGCTCGTAGTGTGCTGAGGTCTACAAAAAGCATTACTACACCTGCGTCTGTAGGAGGAACCATGACTGCATCATTTTTGGCCAGCTGGAGCAACCGTATCGGTACACAAAGCGCAATCGTGCGCAAAGCAATGAGATGGGTTGCTGTAGCAGCCATGGTGTTGTTCCTGGGAGGAGCAACGGCTTTGGCCCAGACCGGTGGCGAAGCCGGCATCACCGGCACGGTTGCTGACCCCACGGGTGCGGCGATTCCGCATGCGACCGTAATCGCGACGAATGTTGCGACGGGAGTTGCGACCACCCGCGAGACGAGCGGCAATGGTCTGTATACGATCTCCCCAATTCTTCCTGGAACGTATTCGGTGACGGTGAAGGCTACCGGCTTCAGCGAGTTCGTGCAGAAGAACTTTGAGATTGATGCGTTGAAACTGACGCCGCTGAATGTGACGATGAAGATCGGTGCTGCCGACACGATGGTGGAAGTGACCGAGGCTCCGCCACAGCTTGAAACGACGAATGCGACACTGGGGCTGACGATCGAGAGCGAAGCGTATGCGAACCTTCCTCTGCAGGTAAACGGCCAGATGCGTGACCCGACGGCGGTTGGAAACCTGGCGCCTGGAGCGCAGGGCGGCGCACGTCTGCCAATTATCGGTGGAACCGGCAATTACCTGGGTCAGCTTTACATGGATGGATTGCCGGCAGAAACAGTCAGCCAGCAGGGCGACAACCGGCTGGTTTCACAGGCAATCAGTGTGGATGCAGTTGACCAGTTGCAGGTAGTTACGAGCACGCCGCCGGCTGAATACTCAGGCGCTGGTGCGGAAAACTTCTCGATGAAGTCAGGCGGATTGAAATATCACGGCCAGGTTTCAGATTTCATCCACAACACGGCTCTGGATGCGTGGGGCTTCCTGGCGAAAGAGCAGACCATCGTGACCCCGTCAGGCGCGACTGCTCCGGCACCAAAGGCAGTGGACCATCAGAATGAGTTGTCAGCTTCGGTAGGTGGCCATGTTCCCGGCACCAAGCGCGTGTTCTTCTTTGTTGCGTATGACAAGTACCACCAGAGAAAAGTCAACAACCCGGCGGCATACACCATTCCTACAACGCTGGAGACGAAGGGTGACTTCACCGAGCTGAACGGCGGCGTTGGTTCTGGTGGATTGACGGGTGTTGCGGGCGATCCTTCCGCAGGCGGCAAGAACCCGCCAATTCTGTATGACCCGACGACGACAAGCTGCGTAGGCACAACCTGCACGCGGCAACCGTTCCAGGGAGCGAAAAACGGCATCCCGACTTACAACGTGATTCCGGCGAACTATCTTTCGCCGCAAGCACAGTTCTTTCAGAAGTTCATGCCGGCACCGAATAATCCTGCTGTTCTGACTAACAACTACACGTCAGGATATCCGGGAGGTTTTGACAACTGGGCACTGGACTATCGCGTGGATTTTGACTGGACTCCGAAGCACCGGATTTCAGCGGTTGGCGGGATGGGCTTTGTGGACTATCTGAACAATGCGAGCGCCCCGTTCTTGCCGCTGCCCTATACGGGCGGTGACTTGGCGAACATTTATCCGAAGGTGTTTGACGTGGAAGATGCTTACACGATCAACAACTCGATGGTGAACCAGATCAAGTTCGGATTTGTGCGGTTCTATCAGAACATCCACGACACGACGCAGAACACGCAGTATTCGATTGCGAACGCGGGTGTAACGAACTTGCCACAGGGGCAGGCCGGACAGGAATTCCCTGGCGTATCTTTCGGAACGACTGCGAAATTCAGCACGGTGCAGACCACCTGGACAGGCAACGGAAACTCGGTTGCAACGCAGTTGACGACACCGAACAACTACACGCTGCTGGACAACTTCCAGTGGACCAAAGGACAACACTCGCTGACATTCGGTATGACGGTGCAGTGGCAGGAGATCAATAACGCCAACCCAGCGACCTACACCGGTGTCTTGACGATGGCATTCAATGCCAACGACACAGCGAACTACACTGGCGCAGCTTTGAGCACCACGACAACCGGATACTCGTACGCGAGCTTCCTGTTGGGCGCAGTCGGCGGCACACCGTCGCTGGGCCTGCAGCCGGTGAGCGAAGAAGGCGGACGGTACCTGACCATGGCGCCGTATGTGGAAGATACGTGGAAGGTGAACTCAAAGCTGACCATCGATGCGGGTCTGCGTTGGGATTATCTGCCGTCTTACCACGAAGTGAAAGATCGTTGGAGCTTCCTGAATCCAACCGCAACTAACGCTGCGACGGGAACACCTGGAGCACTGGAGTTTGCGGGAAATGCAGGCGGTGCAATATCCAGTTGTGGCTGCCGCACACCAGTTCAGACTTACTGGAAGAACTGGGGACCACGTGTAGGCATTACGTTCCAGTCTGATCCCAAGACCGTGTGGCGCGCAGGCATCGGCCATGTGTTCTCTCAGGGCGGCGGTGTTGGCGGCCGTGGCGGCGCCTTCAACGGCACCGGGCAGCTGGGCTTCAACGTAACGGCAACTGGACCGGCAGAAGTTACGACCGGTGTGGCTTCGCCCTCGTATTACCTGAATAACAGCTCGGCCTTCACTACTGCCGGCATCGCGAACACATCGTTGTTCGGACCGGGCTTCACCTATCCCACGGCGCCGACACCTGGAGCAGCGTCCACCATCCTCAACACCGGCAATTATCTGAACAGCGCCGGCAAGTTTGTTACGGCAAGCTCAGCGCCAGGATATGCCGATCCTTACTTCGCGAGCCGTGCGCCGGACTTTACGTTCTACAACGCTGGGTTGGAGAGAGCTATCACCAATGCCATGACTCTGGCAATCAACTACGTTGGCAACCAGAGCCATCACCTGATCGATTCGACAAACACGGGCACAGGTAATGCACGTGGCTACTGGGTCAACCAGTTGAACCCGATCTACCTGGTCGGCCTGGGCAACCAGGTTGGAACCAGCTTGACCGGCGGCAAGGTGCCGTTGCTGAGTGCACCGGCAACAGCAGCAAACGTTGCGGTTGCACAGTCTGCGATGTCGGGCGTCAACATCCCCGGGTACTTCCAGGCGGCAGCCGCTGTCAATGCTGCTGCTACCATCGCGCAGGGCCTGGTGGCGTTCCCGCAGTACAGCGGCGTGGCTGATACGTTCGGCAACGTTAGCAACTTCGCTTATAACGCTCTACAGGTCACGATTCAGCAAAGACTCAGCAAGGGTCTGACGTTCGACTTCAACTACACGTGGTCACGCAATATCGGTGATGACGGGCCGTTCCGTACAGGCTTCGCTCTACCGGCGGCATCTATCTCCGGCGGATCGCAAAGCTGGAAGATGAACCGCATCGACCGCGGATTGACGACGGTGAACATACCGCACGCAGTCCATGCGTATGGCGTGTGGACACTGCCTTACGCGCATGGCAATGCATGGCTACGTGAACTGACAGGTGGATGGTCACTCTCGGGCATCTACACCTATGCTGCCGGCACACCCGTGCAGGTAACTTACAGCGGTTGCACCACACCTCTGCAAGGCCAGTGCATGCCGGATGTGGCTGCCGGTTCGACAGCGAACAATGCCAGAATCAATGGCGGATTCGGAACCGGAGTGAACGGCAAGGTCACTGCCTGCAACCTTGGAACCGGTACCGGTTGCAAGGCTGTTCCTTATTTCTCTAACACCGCATTCCAGGCCCCGGCGAACGTGAACCCCGCAACGGTGACAGCGATCAACCTGATTGGCAATGCGCCGCGAACCGCGGCACTGAACCTTACCAATCCGGCTGCGCAGAACATCGATGCAGGCATACGTAAACAATTCAAGCTGACGGAGAGGTACAACGTGGTACTCGAGGCGGATGCGTTCAACGCCTGGAACCACACTATCTTCGGAACACCGAGCGGAACATGGGGCGCGGGCTCAGCAACGTTTGGAACTATTACAAGTGTGTCAAACACACCACGCTTCTATGAGTTGGCAGGTCACTTCAACTTCTAGAAGTCCGTGGCGAACGGCAATCACGGTCTAACTTCCTCATGCCCCTTGCGAGCAGAACGCTCGCAGGGGGCATATTTTCTTGCGTTGTAGAGCGGGTGAGGGAGATTACTTAGCAGCGAAGGGTTGGACAGCTTTGCCCTTGGCAGAGAAATCATGCGCGAGTGGATCCTTCGGGAGTGCCTTGAGGCCGGCGATAACGCTTTCAGCATTCATGATGGCTCCGGCCGCGGTGGTATGTGTGTGGGGATCGCCGAAGAGTGGCTCAACAGCCGCTTCTCCGAGGGCGTCGTACTTTTCCGCGGTGATTTCATTCAAGTCGATGTAGCCGACGCGATCGTGTGCGGCAACTTCCTGCGTCCAGCCGCGATAGGTTGAGGTTTGGCGCTCGATGTGGCCGTCCTTCCAGATCTTGCGCGGCACCAGTGAGCAAAGAATGGGAATAGCGCCATGGGCACGGGCATCCTTGATGTACTGATCAAGATAATGACCGAAGGTGTAAACAGTTTCGTGCACGTGGCGAACGGGGTTGTCGATCTCCTTGCTTTCGGGGCCGATGCCGTTGAGGCTGCCGCGAGCGCGGTCTATGTCATCTGTGGGCCCGGAATCATTGTGGCCAAACTGAATGAGGATGACGTCGCCGGGTTTGACCAGTTTGAGCGTCTCCGCCCAGTGGCCTTCTGAGATGTATGTGCGCGAACTACGGCCGCCGATGGCGCGATTGACGACGTTAATTTTCGATGTGTCGAAGTACGGCGCGATTTCATCGCCCCAACCCATCTGGTTATGCGCACCATCACCGTTGCCGTTGCGCATGGTGGAGTCACCAACCAGAATGAGATTGCGCAGCGCAGGATTAGCTGGGTTGGGGAGATGGAGCTTGGCGTAGACGGCGGGGTCAGTGTTGGCTACGGTATCGGGCGCAACAGGTGGGGCGACAGGGCGACTGGCGGCAAGCTTTTTGAGCTCGCTGGCGGCGAGCAGATAGCCGCCTATGCCGTAATCGTAGCTGGAGCCGGGGTAATACGGCGTAGGCTCGGCGCCCGTTTGCTGGATGTCTCCGAGGCGGCCATCGGCGTAGATGTGGCGCAACAGGCCGGCCCAGGCGCGTGTAATGACAGGCATATACGTTGCGCGGTCGAGGATCCCGTTGTTCACTCCATAAGCCATGCCGAAGAGGATGAGCGCGGAGCCGGAGTTTTCAGGCAGCGGAAAATCTGCCGGGTTGAGCAGGCTGGAGTGCCAGAGCCCGGCGGCATCGCCGGACGTTTCCTGCAGCGCTGCGAGAGCGGTGGCCATTTCTCGCATCTGCTGCTCGTAGAACGGGCGGCGAGGATCGTCTTTGGGAAGGAACTGCAGCGTGCGGGCGATGCCGGCGAGGACCCAGCCTTCTCCACGAGACCAGTAAATCTTTTTGCCGTTGGGGCCGAGCTTCCCGATAAAGGTGGCGTCACGAGCGTAAAGATGATCCTGCTTGTCGTAGAGAAGATCGGAGGTTCGCTGGAAATTAAGGTTGAGGTAGTCGATGTATTTGTGATCGCCAGTCGCAGCATACAGACGCACCCAAGCGGGCGGCGCCATGAAAAGCGCATCGCACCACCACCACGGAATGCGCGGATCGTTGGGACGGAGCGTCTGTTGCGGAATAACGGCGTCGAAGTCTGCACGCAGCGGCGCGATCATCGAGGGGTCTTTCTTGCCGTTGAGCAGATAGAGCTCGATGTATGTTTGCGCGAGGTCTTGGTCGTCGGCGCCGGGGAGATGAGCGACATTCTCATCCTGGTTGGGCTGGCGGCCGCGAAGCTGCCAGTGAAACTGGTTCGCCATCCCGAGCATGGCATTCGAGTATTTGGGGTCGCTGAGCTGCGAGGATGTGGCCATGAAGCCGGCGTAGAGAACGCCGGAGGTCCAGATCTGATCCCAGGTGGGCTGCGCGCGAGCGAGCTCCCAGTCGGCAACCTTGCGCGTGGCAGCATCAATGGCGGCGGGTGTGAGTGCTGGTGAGAGGTCTTTGGCAAGCGGACCGGGGTCGGCGGGTGAGTCGCCGAAGTGGCGGCCGTTATCTTTGTCGATGCCGGCCTGCTGCGTCGCGTTGGGCAGCGGGTAGGTCGGTTTTTGCGCAGGCGCAACGAGGGTTGCAGTCAGGAATAGGGCGAGGAGGGAAATGCGTTTCATTTACGGTGTCTCCGTGACGAGCTTGATGGTGCCGAGGATGCCGCTGGGAATGGGCGCGACTTTGTTGATGTCCTGCATTTGAAAGCGGTCACCATATTTTTCGATGAGCGGTTTGTAGTCGCGCGGAGTGAGCGCGGACCATGCGTTGAGAGCCGTGTTGTAGACGTGGATTTCGATGTGGTTGGTGCCGGGCTTGAGGAGCTTGGTTACATCAAGACGATAAGGTGGGTGCCACAGCGCTCCAGCAGGCTGGCCGTTGATGGTGACGAGCGCTGCTTCGCGAATGGGCGGATCGAAATACGCATGCATGCCCGGGCCGGGACGCGTGATGAGCGGATTAGGAAGGCCGTTGGGGCCGAGGACTCCGGGAGCAGGGCCGTGCTCTGGTGGAGAATCGGGCGCGCCGGGGAGTGCAGTGCCGCCGTCAATCTGTATGTAGATGGGTGATTTTGGAAGCGTGGAGAGGGTGAAGTCGCGGGAGTAGACAGCTTCGCCAGAGAAGTGCAGCGTGGTGGAATCTTTGGTCCAGTCGGTTAGCGTTTTCTCTTCAATCGTCTTATTTATCGCGGTAAAGGCGATCTTCCATTGTGAGGTCAGATCACTGAGCACATTTACATGTGGGCAATTGCAGGGAGGCGCCATCTGAGCTGCATTGCTGAAAACATAGACAGCAGATTCATAAGGAGCGAGTTCAACGGGCGCGGGATTCTTAGCAACAGACCCGGCAATTGGCCGGCCGGTTTCCGGGTTCCATTGCGTTCCGTTCTTGAATTCTGTTGCAAGGGAGATTCCAGTGCTAATGGTGCGATTGGATGTGTTGACGACGTAATAGATATCCGCATCAGCCAGTTTGCGACGGACGAAGCCTAAGGCTTTGCTATCGTCATCATTCGCTTTGGAGATACTCAAATCAGGTGCGACGGCATTATGCAACGCCTGCGTGAGTTGCTCCGGTCCGGGAATAAAGACCATGGGCGCAAGCTGCGATTTGTCGGTGAGCGGCTGGCCTTCCGCATTCAGAGAAGGCAATTTCCCGACGGAGATGACTTTGCCATCGTGCGCCACCCACGCATTGATCTTGCGTAGCGTGTCGACGGGGATGCGGTCTGTAGGCGGGAGTACAAGAATCTGGTGTGCGCCGAGGCCGACGGAGTTGATGGCGTCGGCATCGATGAAGTCGAAGTTGTAACCGGCAGAGAGAATCGCAGAGAGGATTTCTTTGGGTACGAGCTTCTGCATGGCTCCAGTGACGGTGACATGCGCGGGAGTGAAGCCGGCCCAGGCGTCGTCTGTGGGAAGAAGTACGGCGACCTGGTTGGCGGGCTGGCCTTGGCGCAGCAAGTAACTGATGCGCGCGATGTATTGCGTGACGGCGGGCATGACCGGATGCCAGGGATTGTGATCGTTGAAAACTCCGGCGGCGTAGAGCGACCAGCCGGGGTCGCCGGGCACGAGCTCCGCGGGCGGAGGCGAGTAAGGCCAACCGTGGAAGATGAGCTGGTTTTCGCCCATGATGAAGTCGATGTCGGCTTCGGCCTTCATGTCCAGCGGCGTGGCACGGAAGACAGGCGAGTGCAGCCAGGTAAATGTTTCGCCGGAAGTGACGTTATTGCCGAAGACGTGATTGGCGGATGTGGCCCAGCGCAGCGTGGAGAATGCGCGCCACTGCGGGCCTTCGCCTTCGGGCAGAGCAGTGAGATGCTGACTGGAGAAGCTGACGGCGGGTTCGCCATAAGTCTGCGAACGAAATTTTGTGCCGTGAGCTTTGGCCCAGTCGTCGATTTGTTTGAGGTAGTTTTCGTTCACCAGCTCGGTCAATGTCCGGCCCCAGTCGTGGCGGACTTTTTCAGCGGCAGGTGTGCCCCCCGCGACGAGTTCAGGAAGATGTGGGATGAGATCGTAGCCGCGGCGCTTGAGGAATTGCTGCGGCAGATCGGGTGTCCAATCCGCGCCGTAGGCTTCGAGTGAATCCGAAAAGATGGCGTAAGGAGGCGTTGCACCGAAGGCTTTAATGAGCGGCCCGCCAACTTTTGCGAGATGCGTGGCGACGGCTTGATGCGAGAAGGGGTCAAGTACATAGCCTTCTGCGCCTACGGCTGCGCGCTTGACCTGCTGGAAGGTGTGGCTGGCATAAAAGAGCAAAGCAACGCGCGGAATTGGTGATGGAGTGATGCTGTCGCTGTCGATCCGCTGCATGGTGGCGGCATCCCAATGCTTGGGTTCTCCGGGGCCGATGGAGCGGGCAATCAGCTTGTCGCCCTGAATGATGGTGAGAGGCGGAATGCGGACCTGATCTTTGGGGAGTGGAATTTCAGCAGGTTGAGGAATGCGGTTTGCGTTGGCAGGAATAGGGACTTCGACGATGCGAAGCATTTCTGAAGCTTCGCTCAGCGGTGTATTGGAGCCGCCGTAGGGCCAGCCACTGCAAAGCGTGACATCGATGCGCAGGCCGAGTTTGCGCCCTTCATCTTTGGCGTAGGTGATGGCGGAGAGATGTTCGGGCGAGAGGAAGGGAAGATTTTTGAAAGTAATGCTGCCATTGCCAGTACCGAGGCCAGCGGGGTTGGGGCCGTCGAGAACTTCGGGGTAGACGAATGCGAGTTCCGCGCCGCCGATGCCGTCAGCTTTCATCTGCTGAAGCTCGTGGAGAATCTCAGGCTTGGTGACGGCTGCGCCGAACCACCACCACCGAACCATGGGCTTAGCGCTGTCGGGTGGGTGGAGGAAGTTTTCGCGAAGCTGTTGCAGCGTGGGAGCGGTTTGCGCGGCGAGAGACAAAGCGCAGAGAAGCGCGCCTGCGGTGACAAGAGTGCGGAAACGACGAGACGACGTCATGCGGAGATTACTCCTGTGGTGTTGAGGGTTTTCCGGTATTCACTGTGGTGCTGGGACCGTCACTTTGATTTTTGATGTCTGCCTCATAAGCGGGCGGTGTGACGTCCAGTATTGGCTTGGTAAGGCCGGAGAGTTTGTGGGTGGTCGCTTTGCTGACGAAGTCGAAGATGACAACGTCGTTGCGGCCTTTCTTGAGCCACGGTGCGGGAAGGTAAAGCGTGCCCTGGGGGCCGATGTTCCAGAAGCGGCCGAGACAGCGGCCATTGATCCAGAGCAAACCTTTGCCGAGCGAGCGAACATCGAGGAAGGTGTCGCCAACAGTTGCTAAAACGAAGGAACCGGAGGCGAAGTGCGGCACCGGCACTGTATCAGGCGTAAGGTGTTTGGTGCCGATAGCAGGCGGCGTCTGCATAGGCAGCGAGTAGATCTGCCAGTCTTTGAGTGGGGTGCCGTCCAAGATGGCGCCGCGAATGCCTTTGCGTTCGTTGCGCATGTATTTGGTGGAGTTGAGGCGGCCCGTGTTTTCGACGAGGATATCGATGCGCGGCGGCGGGCCGGAGGCAACAAGGTTGATGACGTCCTCATTGAAATGACGATCGAGCGCGCCGACAAAACGGCCATTGATGTAGATGGAAGCAAAATCCTGCATGCCATCCATCTGAAGGCGACCACCTCGAATGGGAGAGGTTAGTTGCTTGCGATAGAGGATGTAGCCATAGCTCTGACCGAGCTGCTCCATAGTTTGCGTCTGCTCGGAGGCAATTGGAGCAGGCAGGTGATCCCAGAGAGTCGCTGAGTTAGAGAGGGTGAATTCCGGAATTGCGATGACTGGCGGCGTTTCGGGCACAGGCAGTGCGCGCTCATTCGTATGGCTGAGAATGAGATCGCGGTACGCCTTGAATTTCTTGGTGGGATGTCCAGCTTCGTCGATGGGCGCGTCGTAATCGTAGCTGGTGACGTTGCCACGGTAGCTACCGGTGGACTGACTTGCGCCGGCCATCATGCCAAAGCTGGTGCCCCCATGCACCATGTAGAGATTGAGCGAAGATCCGCGCGAGAGGATGTTGTCGAGATCTGCGAGCTGCGGATCGATGGGACGCGTTTCATGGGGATGTCCCCAGAGATCGAACCAACCGGGCCAGTACTCGGTCGCGAAGAGCGGCTGGCCGGGACGCTGCTGCGCCAGGGTGTTGAGAGCTGTTTCGGCGTGGCCGGTGCCGAAGTTGACGCCGGAGAAGATGCCATCAATCTCGCCGGCGGCGAGACCGCGCGATGGGTCGACGGTGTAGAGCAGTGACTTGTTGAATCCGGCAGCGACGAAGATGTCGCGCAGGTGATTCATGTAGGCATGGTCGTTCGAAAAATTGCCGTACTCATTTTCAATCTGGGTGGCGATGATAGGGCCGCCGTTTTCAATTTGCAGCGAGCCAACTTCCTGGGCGAGGCGCCGCATCCAGCGCTCTACTGGTTGCATGAAGGCAGGATCGTTGGTGCGCAGCGCTGTGTTCATTTTGGGATCGGCGAGCAGCCATGCGGGGAAGCCACCGAACTCCCACTCAGCGCAGGAGTAGGGCCCGGCGCGCAGCAGGACATGCAGACCTTCGGATTCTGCCACTTTAATGAAAGTGACGAGATCGTTGTTGTCGGTGAAGTCATAGACGCCTGGCTTAGGCTCGTGGACGTTCCAGAAAACATACGTGGCGAGCGTATTGAGGCCCATGGCGCGAATCATCTTCATGCGTGTGGCCCAGTAGGCGCGCGGCACGCGAGCGTAATGCATCTCGCCGGAGAGAACCTGGACAGGCTTGCCCTTGAGCACGAAATGATCGCCTTCAATACCGAAACCAGAGACGCGATTCTGCGCAAAGATTTTGTGCGTAGCCGCTGCTGCTGCTGTGAATGCAAGCGAAGCGAGAGCTTGGCGGCGAGTAAGTTGTAGGGCTCGGCTTGGGGGCGTCATTTTCATAGGGGATGATTATCCATGCTTTGGGCAAGCAAGGCTGCCCACTTGTTGGTGGCGCCGCCATTAAGCGTGGCGAGTTGTACGGCAAAGTTTCCAGTCGTGGAACATTCCGAACCGATCTTCACAACGGTGAGATCTGTAGCCGCAGCGGTAAGGCGGTTGAGCAGATTGTTCTGGCTACCCCCACCCATGATGTACAGTTTTCGAAATTGCTTACCGGTAATTTCTGCAACGCCCTTGAGTACTTCGGCATAGCGCGAGGCGAGCGAGCGGAAGAGGAATGCTGCTAGTGCAGGCGCGTCTGCCGGGTCAGTGCTGAACTCCGGAAGATTGCGGCGGTGGAGTTGCGCGTTGATGCGCTGCGGCATGCGGCCGGCGAGCAGCAGATCTGGGTCGTCGACATCCAAGTGGAATGGGAGCGCAGGAATATTTTCTGCGGCTTTGACCAACGTCGCAATGTCGATGGTTGTGCCTTCGGCGGCCCAGGCTTCGATGCACTGGCGCAATAGCCACATGCCATTTACGTTTTTGTGAAAGCAGATGGAGCCTTCAGCGCCGGCGAGATTGGTGAAATTTTCTGCGCATGCGCGGGGAGAATTATTTGGCGCAGGCAGCAGCGTGCCCACGAGTGACCATGTGCCAGAGCTGATGTACGCCCAATCTGCGGCGGAGTCTGGAACGGCAGCAATGGCGGAAGCGGTGTCGTGACAGCAGGGCGCAATCAGGCGAGTGTTCGCGAAGGCGGGTAAAGCCGCGAGTTCACCGGTGAGCTGGCCAATGTGGGTGCCGGGGTTGACGAGTTGAGGCATTGCAGAGCGAGGAATTTCGACAGCCCGAAGGATTTCATCGCACCAATCGCCGTTGAGTGAGAGGAGTTGCGTGTGGCTGGCGTTGGTGCGCTCCGAAACCGCACGGCCGCCAAGAGTGTGCAGAATGTATTCCGGCAGATTGAGCCACGGAAGCCCACGAAGTTCGGCATCATCAGCAAAGAGCTGATAAGCAGTATTCAGGCGAAGCAGTTGGATGCCGGTGAGTTCCCGCATGCGGGCAGCAGAGATGCGTTCGTGAAGCGCAGTTTCGGCGCTGATGGTGCGTTCGTCGCGATAGCAGAAGGGAATGGCGGCGGGTTGACCGTGAGGATTGAGGCGGACGTAATCGACAGCCCAGCCATCAACGGCGATGGAACGAATACCTTCCGTTGCGATCGCCGCGCATTGGCGCAGACCGGTATGAAGGCCTAAGAGAATTGCGGGCAAGTCCCAGTGCAGACCGTCGGCGGTTTCGATGGTGTGGTTGGGAAAGCGATGAACGAGTTCGATATGAGGTGAATTGTTTTGCCAGCGCAGCAGCGAGACACGGCAGCTCTCAGCGCCCAGATCGATGGCGACGAGGGCCCGGCGATCTTCGACTCCGACAGGCAAAGGTGCCGGCGAGTTCGTGGCGGGAGCGGGCATGCTTGGCTCTTAGCGCAGATAGGCTTCGGTGAGTCCGCCGTCCACAGGAATCAGGTGGCCGGTAGTGACGGGAGCTCGAGGGCCACCGATGAAAAGAATGGCTTCAGCACAATCTTTTGGATCGATGGGCACATGCGTGAGTGTGCGCTTGGCGTAAAACGCGGCTAGCAGGTTGCGCAGAGCGTCATCGCTCGCTGAATCGTCGAAGGCAATGTTGTATTTGGTGAGCGAGGCTTTCACCCGGTCGCGCGGAAACATAGTGGAACCTTTGACAACGGTTGCCGGCGAAATGCCGTTCACGCGCAATAGCGGCGCATACGTGACAGCGAGCTCGCGGACGAGATGTGAAAGCGCGGCTTTTGAAACGTCATAAGCTTCTGTGCCGCGCTTGGGCACGACGGCGTTCGCGGAGCTAGTCAGGACTACGCTGCCGGGAATGCCCTGCTTCTTGAAGATCGCAGAGGCTTCGTCTGTGAGCAGATAGTTGGCCGTCACGTTGACTTCGAGCGTGAGCGCCCACTGTGCGTCCGTAATGATGCCGTCGGGCGAAGAAGGGAACATCGCCGCGGTATTGATGAGCAGGTCGATGCCTCCAAAGCTCTTTACGGTGGCGTTGAGAGCCTGCTGGATTGCGTCACGCTTGCGAATGTCGATAGAAGTAGCAACAGCGCATTCGGAGCCGCCAATTTTCTTTGCTTCGTCGGCGACTTTCTGAGCGGCTTCCTGGGAGAGATCGGCAACGACGATGTGTGCACCACGTTCAGCGGCGAGAAGAACAACTTCCCGGCCAATGCCGCTGGCGCCTCCAACGACGAGCACGATGCGACGGGAGAGTTCTTTCTCCGGAGGCTGACGGCGGATCTTAGCTTCTTCAAGTGCCCAGTACTCGATGCGGAAGGCCTCGCTGGGCGGCAGCGCGACGTAGTTCTCATGCACCGTGAAGGCGGAGGTTGGAGCAGCAGGGCCGGCTTGCGGCAGCTCCTTAGGGCAATTGGATTCGTCCAGGCTGCCCGCACCTTCCATCACGTGGATGGCGTTGAGATAGAACTCGCCGGTAATGCGGGATTCGGCTTTGTTCTTGCCGAAGCTGAACATGCCGAGGCCGGGGACGAGCACTACGGTGGGGCTGCTATCGCGCATCGCGGGCGAATCCGGCAGCGCGTGCGCCTTGTAATACTCGGCATATTCGGCGCGATAGGTTTCAAGCGCCTGCTCTAACTTGGCTTCGAGCGCTTCAACTGTGGTGGTGGGATCCCAATGAACAAAGAGCGGACGAATTTTGGTGCGGATGAAATGGTCGGGGCAACTAGTGCCAAGATGCGCAAGCTTTTGCGCGGAGTGCGAATTAATAAATGCCAGAACATCGGGGGCATCCGTGAAGCTGCCAATGACGCGTTGCTTTACGGAGACGCGGCCGCGAATCAGCGGCATGAGCTTGAGTGCGAGTGTCTGGCGCTCGGCGTGCGATTGCACTTTGGCTCCGCCAAAACTCTTGCCCTTCTTCGCCTGGTGGTCGGCGATGAACTGGCCGATCTGATCGATGATGGTGATGGTGTTGAGGTAGCTTTCGCGCTGCGTGTTACCCCAGGTAAACAAGCCGTGGCCGCCGAGCACAACGCCATCACAGCCAGGAGTGGCGGCTACAGCATCGCGCAGCATCATGGCGAGCTCGAAGCCCGGCCGTTGCCACGGCACCCAGACGAGCTTGTGGCCGAACTGCTTGTTGAATTCTTCCATCTTCTGCTTGCCGTTGGCGGATGCAGCGAGCGCGATGCCCCAGTCGGGATGCAGATGATCAACGTGCGGGAAGGGAAGGAAGCCGTGCAACGGGGTGTCAATGGAAGCCGCGACAGGATTGTTGCCGAAGGTGCAGAGCGGATACATCGCAACAATTTCATCTTCGCGAGCGACGCCCTTGTAGCTATTGGCGAGCGCAAGCACTTTGTCGAGATATAACGTAGCGAAGCCGGAACGCTTGATGCTGCCAAGATCTCCGCCCGACCCTTTAACCCAGAGGATTTTTTTGGTCTTGCCGTCGAGCGGATCGACCTCATCGAGTTTGGAACTGGTGTTGCCGCCACCGAAATTTGTAAGGCGCAGATCGGAGCCGAGCAGGTTGGAGCGATAGCGCAGAAGTTCGGGCCCGTCGAGCTTGGAGGCAACAGCCTC
>Ga0206923_1125_pt1 | contig 15962 bp, 12 predicted proteins | sample Alteio_BWOrgHeat_64_FD_152961 | JGI IMG/M metagenome (GOLD analysis project Ga0206923, IMG submission 152961) | Enriched cells from forest soil in Barre Woods Harvard Forest LTER site, Petersham, Massachusetts, United States -... | ecosystem: Environmental > Terrestrial > Soil > Temperate forest >...
AGCCGGTAGGGGTAATTACACGGTTAACAAAATTGTTCTGATGTAATAAGTCGAACGCTTCAATTGATAATATCCCATTGCGGCGTTTAAAGAATTCTTTTTGCAGGCTGGCATTAATTACCAATGGGTTCTTGGTAACATTCTGACTAATCCCCGTCACAAAATTCTTGCTGGCGCTATAGCCGAATATAAAAGTTTTAAAGAAGTAAAATTTGCCATCTATACTAAATGCTGTTGTCCTGGTATCGGTCTTGTAATTTCCAATGGAACTGTTTGATTTAGTGACATCATAGGAAACATAAGGGTTTATCTCAATGTCGTCGTTAGGATTCAATCGTGGGCCAAAGCGCTCATTGTAACGCCAGGTTTCCGAATGGTTGAGAATGTTATTGGTCATTGCCACATTATAGCCATAGGTAACTGTACCATTTAACTCCAGGTTGTACCTGCGATCGTCAAACTGTTTTGCAATATTATAATTACCATTAATGTTGTATGAGCCATTTAGGTTTACATAATGGGTGTATGGAATGTAACTTGTGGTCTTACGTTGGGCACCTGTGCTATCTGTACGGCTCACAACAACAGGTACCAGTACATTATTAGTGGTCACCTGGTTATTGATCAGGCTTCCGCTTACGTTTGCCGAAACATTTAAATGAGAGTTAGCAACATAATTATTGTACTGCAAATTCAACGAATGTGTGAATGATGGCTTTAGATCCGGATTGCCTACAACCGGGTTTTGAGGGTTGGTTAAATCGGTGTAAGGCTGTATCTGGTTAAATGTAGGTTCGGATGGATTACCATTATAATATACAGACAATCTTTCGGTGCGCGACCATGAGTAGGAATATCTTATGATAGGGATAATATTGAAATTTGCCTGTCTTACTTCGGCATAACCCGGCCGCGCGCCTTCTAATAAAGTAGGTATAGCAGTAATACCTAGTGAAAGGTTGTATTTTGTTTGGTTTAGGCGGTAGTTGACTGAAAAGCGTGTTTGCGAAAATGAGAAATGATAAACATTGGTGAGGCTGTCTATCGGGCTAATAAAGTTTGATGAATCAATGTTATTAGTATAAGCATTATTGTTATATGATCGATTTGTAAACTGGGCATTAAACTCCAATTGCGATAACTGGCTTACCGGTTCAACATAAGTTAAACTTGCCCGATAGTTGGCGGTCAGGCTGCCACGCTGAATGGTACGGTGCACCAATGAATCTAAAAACGGCGTATTTGTACTGGTGGCATCGTTGTAATAATATATATTGGTAAGCTGCTCATTTAAAGTTTCCTGCTTGTTATGGCTGTATGTAAGTTGCAGCGCAATATTTCTGCGTTTTTTCTTGAACAAATGCTGATACAGAACTGTAGCGCCATAACCCGGATTGGTGCTGTTGCTCGAAGTATTATTCATATTGCTTTGATGGATATACCCCGTTTGATTCTGCGTTCCACTGCTGCTGTTATCATTGCTGGTAAAACTGTAGTTTGGTGTCAGTTGTAAAAAATTGGCGCTGTCAATACTGTAACGCATATCAAAATTAAACTGGTGCGTTATGCTAAAGCTGTTTGAATTACTTTGGTTGCCAAAGTAGATAGTAGTATCTACAGGCAAAAGTGTGTGCGTTTGGGCGGTGTCTAATGAAATATAGCGCTGGCCTGTGTCAACACTAAGCGCATTCACTTTATTATAATTGAACGAGTAATTTGCCGTTACCTGTATTTTTTTACCCCATTGGTCGGCATAACTAATAGTTGGCGTAATTGATTTTGTGGTACCACCGCTACCACCGGCGCTGCTTTGGCTGCCAAATGCCCCGCTGTTAACCCCTGTGCTTGGTACGCCGTTCACCGTATTTTTGAAATTCCCAATAACACTTATCACCTGGTTAGCATTTATGCGCTGCGCAAAAAGGTTGCCCAAATACCTGTCGTCGGTACCTGCACCTGCTGTCAACCGTGCTATATTACCAACCGAACGATCAGGACGGGTAGTAATATTAAGCACTTTTTGAGGGTCGCCGTTTTTAACGCCGGTACGGGCGGCCTCATCCCCGTAATCATCGATGATCTGTATCTTCTCAACAATGTCTGCCGGTAAATTTTGTATGGCTTGGGCTACATTGCCGCCTGCATAATCTTTGCCGTTTAAACGCGCCTTTTTTACCTGCTGGCCCTGGTGGGTAAGGCTACCATCGCTGCCCACCTCCATGCCTTCCATCTTTTTCAGTAATTCATCAACAGTTGCATTTTCACGCACCTTATAATCACTTGCTTTATATTCAACGGTATCGGTTTTATAAACAATGCTTGGGGTACCATTAATTTTTACCTCTTTAAGCATGTTTGTCTGATCTTTCAGGATAATAGGATCAAGCACCACTTTTTTGGCTACATCATTATTCAGGTATTTTCGGGTAGTGGCTATATAACTAACAGCTGTTACATTCAGAAAAAATGTAGCTTCTTTTACATCTTTAAAAACAAATACGCCATCATTATTGGCAGTGGTTTTTAAAGTATCCCTCTTTGAGGTTAAAGTAATTGTCGCACCTGCAATTACATTGTCTGAACTATCTTTTACTATGCCGCTAACCTCACGTACTGCAAGGGGCGGGGGTAGCGATGCACTTGCACGCTGCCTGAAATTGTTTTGGGCAAACAGCCCTTCTGAAAATAAAAGGACGAAAATTACAAGGTATATTTTTTTCATATATGCCTATTTAGGCGAATTAGTTGAAGTGGCTAAAATGTATTTCCCCCAAAAATCAGTAGGACTCATTAAGTCGTTAAAATCATCACCGCCACCGCCGCGTCCGCCTCCACCGCCGCCGCCTCTTCCTCCACGGCCACCGCCGCCGCCGCCAAAGCTCCCGCCACCACCGCCGCCCATGCTAAAAGAGCCGCCTCCGCCACCAAGCCCGCCACCAAAATTGAGCTGCAGGCCATTTAATTTTATATTGTAAGCCAACTCTTTAGTGTCGCCGGGCTGTAAACCCAGCATTTTTAGCGGGATAGCCAATTCATACATAAAATTGGATTTGTCGTCAAACGTGGCAGCTGCTTTAATGCCATATTCATTGTAAACCGAAATAGTTGTATCTGTAATTTCTTTAAAGCCAATTGCACTTATGGTTTTGGCAGTAGCCAACACCTCGCGTTGCTGTGCAAGTATAGCAGCGCTATCAGGAGTGTCCTGCTGACCGGCCCCGCCGCCGCGCCTCATACCCCGTGCACCGCGGCCCATCGCGGCACGGTTAATAACCGGGAAAGTAATAACAAAAGCTTCCTTATCTTTTTTCTTTCCGGCAGTGTTTACAGTAAAGCTGATGCCACCCGCCAAAATTTTATTGCTGGCACTTTGCTCATTACATTTTATAGCCAGGTAGATGTTTTTGTCATCATTGGCTACAGTATACCATAGCCTGGTAGTTTTGTTGTAGGCTTTTAAGGCATCGCCCCATTCGTTAAGCTTGCCATCTGCTTTTACGGCGGGTGCCCACATATTACCTTCCTGTACGTTATTTACCTTTTGCGAAAAGGCTTTAGTGTACAGGCCGGTAAGTATAATTATGTATACAAGTATAATAAATGCTTTTAGCGTTACATCTGTATTGTCAGGGGTGTGTGCTGTCTTTCTCATAAAGCCCGTAATCATAGGTTTTAGTTTCGATGTGAAATTAGTGCTAAAGTTTAATCAATATTTTATTGTCATAAAAATGTTGCTTCATTGTCATGTGATTGTTGCACAGGAGGTTAGTGATGCAGTTAGATTTATTCAATTTTGATAAGGAAATTAATTGCCGCAAGCTATATAATTAAAGTTAAAAAACTTCTGAAAAAAGATTTGCAGCAATAATTTTAAAGCTTACCTTTGCAGACCCTTTCGGGATGTAGCGTAGCCCGGTATCGCGCCACATTTGGGATGTGGAGGCCGCAGGTTCGAATCCTGCCATCCCGACACCGGCAATAGAAAGCTCTGACAATAGTCAGGGCTTTTTTGTTTTGATAAATTATTGCGGGTAAAATTTAAGTCAGCTTAATCATTCAACCCCTTACCGGCAAGTATTTGCGGTATAAGCTTTTCAACCCTTGCTTCTCGGGTTTTGGATTGCTTAGGCTGAGAAAAATGGAATAAGTAAGCGCGTTGCCGCCCGGGTGTAAGGGCATAAAAGGCAGTTTTAAGCGCGGCTATATGGTCTAATTTAGTTTGAAACTCTGCCGGAACTTTGAAATCTTCTGTTTTTTTAAGTTCGACTTTTAAACCGGCTCTTTCTACTTCGACTGCCTGGTAAACATATGTTTTAATAATAGCCTCCTGCTCCAATACTTGCAGCAGGCTTGTAAACCTTATTTGCCGGGCCGACTGCACATTTTCAGTTTGCTGGATTAAAATGCCATCGGTGTCTTTTAATAAGGCACCTTTAAAGAACAGCAGTGCGCAATATTCTTTAAAATCATGTATCAACACAATGTTGCTTTTCCCTAGTGTATAACAGGGGCAACCCCATTTCAATTCTTCATTCAGGCCGCAGTCTAATATGATAGCCCTTAGTTTTAGTAACTCCTGCTGCCACTTTTTGGCTTTAGTGAAATAAAATTCAACTTTTGGGTTCATGGTTTTAAATTAGTTGTACATAATAATGTAGATGCTAAATTATTCTATTCAACAGTGTTTATCTTCCTATTGGCCGGCCTGAAATACCACGACAAAATAACAAAAACTGTTTGCATAAATGGCCCGATCAAAGCTTTTATGCTATAATCGCAGCAAGCTAAGTGCGAGATGAAAGCCCCTGTCATTGTAAAAAAGAAACCGGCATAGGCCCATTCTTTAACAATTTTCAAGCCCGGAATTAAAATTGCTATTACCCCAAGCACTTTCCATACGCCTACAATATACAAGAAATAGGGTGGGTAGCCTAAAGGCACAACCAAGTCGATCATTGCCTTTGCGTGAAATATTTGCGACAGCCCGCTTCCGAGCATACCAAATGATAGCAGGGCTGTGGCAACCCAATAGATAATTAACTTTGTCTTTTTCATAATATTAGTTTAATTTCATGAGTATATCTTCCAAACGGTTGTGCGCCATATTAATACCTTGTTTAAATGGCAGCTTTAGTACCTGGTCACGTTTTTCAACTGATTCATAAATTACATGCATAGTAAGCTTACTGGTATCACTGGTCAGTTTCTCAAACTCACAAATTTCCAGCTGGATGCCATAGGGGGTGTTTTCCATTTCGAAGGTTCGGGCTATTTTGCTGTCGGGAATAAAGCCGTGGATTACGCCATTCATCCTGAGCACTATATTACCTTTCGGATCGCTTGTTTCAAACAGGTAGCAGCCATGCTTTTTACTTTCAAGTTTCAATACTTTGGTTCCCATCCATTGTTCAACCAGTTCAGGTTCAGTATAGGCCTTAAAAAGTAAGTCTAAAGGCAAATTAAATTCTCTTGTGATAAACAAATCATGCTGACCGTCTTCGGCATTAACCTTTGTTTTCAGTTCCATGTTACTTATTTTTTAGTTTATACTTTTGCATAACCGCTTCTAATTTGGTGAACCTGTCGTCCCACATCTTTCGGAATGGTTCAATAAACTCTGCCACTTCCTTCATCTTTTTAGCATTTATATGATAATTGACTTCTCTGCCAATTTGCACTTGTTTCAATAATTCACATTCTGTAAGTATCTGAAGGTGTTTTGAAATTGTAGGCCTTGCAGTATCAAAGTTTGAAGCAATTGCACCTGCCGTTAATGACTGGGCTGCAACCAACATTAGGATTGCCCTGCGGGTAGGATCGGCTATGGCCTGGAACACATCTCGTCTTAAATTCATTATGTAGTTATTTGACTACAAATCTAAACAAATAAGTAGCTAAATAGCTACATATTTTTTAAAAATATTTTTTTGAACTTAAAATTGCAGATTTATACGTTTGGTGATGGGATGAGGATTACCTTTTCCGGGCAGTCATCAGGAGATTTTCGTCCAAATAATCAGTAAAATGCTTTTTATATAATTCGCCAACAGTAAAGCTGATCTGGTTATTCATTTGGATGGTATTGCCTTTAATATGGTTTATTTCTTCGGTGGATACAATGAATGAACGGTGGAACTGTATGAATTCCGGGCGGTGTTTAACCAGGTCAAGAATATCTTTGGTGGTAAGGTAGGCGGTTAATACCGTTTTATTTGTTAAATGTATTTTTATGTAGTTCAATGCACTTTCAAAAGCAATTACTTCGTTATAATTAACCTTCACAATTTTTAACTGGTCGCTTTTGCTTTTTACCAGGAAACTATTTTTTTCTATTGTGCCGTCCTGTTCAAAATTTTCGCGCGAAGGCAGCAGACGGTTAACTGTCGAAACAAACTTTTCGGCGCTGTATGGTTTATGTAGAAAGGCATCGCCGGTAGCTTCATAAGCAGCAAGGGCGTACTTTGAATGAGCAGTGGTAAATACTATTTTCCGGCTAACGGCACGTAAGGCTGACGCTAACTCGAGCCCGTTAAGGCCGGGCATATCAATATCCATGAAAAGAAGATCGATATCTTTTTTACGGGATAAAAGATCAAGGGCTGCCATAGGGTCGGTGTAAGTGCCTGTAATTTCAAGGCTTGGAACCAACCGGGCATACTTTAACACAGTATCAATAGAAAACTGCTCATCATCAACTATTACACAACTTGGCATAACATAAAATTTATATGAGGTCTTTTCGTAAATTCGAAAGTTAAGCTAAATAGTTTAATTAACAAACTGATATATGTTATGTAGAAGAGCCAATATTCTACATAAAAACCTTATTTAACCCCGAATCAGGCGATGAGAAAGTACGACTGCATGATTATTGACGATGAGCCTCATTCAGTTGAAGGGTTAAAAAAATATATAGAATTTGTACCAACACTTAAACTGGTTAAAGCGTATATAGATCCCGTTGAAGCATTGCTTGAACTGTCGGGTGTGGAAAAGGTTGATCTGATCCTTATGGATATTGACATGCCTAAAATAAATGGTATAGAATTGTCGAAACAGTTACGTGAAAAAACAAAGAAATTGATCTTTACTACTGCATACACCCAATATGGTTATGATGCTTTTGAGGTAAGTGCAGATGCTTACCTGCTTAAACCTTATTCTTTGTCGAAATTTGCAGGTACAATTGCTAAAATATTTCCACCGGCTGATGAAAAGGAAAATTCACATTACGAAGACGATTATTTTTTTGTAAAAAATAAGGAAGAAAATCACCGGTTAATAAAAGTAAAATATAGAGATGTTGCCGCGGTAGAGAGCAAGCAGAATTACGTGATGATCCATACGCCAGAAAAAAAAATACTTACCTACATGTCTTTAACCGAAATTGGCAATATACTGGAAAGGTTTCCGGATTTCGTAAAATACCATAGGAGCTTTGTTATCAATAAACAGCACATTTCGTCCATTGCCGGAAATACCCTCACCATGTGTACCGGTTTGCAGATAACAGTAGGAGAGTATTTCCGGAAGGATTTTGTCAGCTTTCTTGAAAAACGTTTGATCAAATCAACGCGTCGGCCCTAAACAAGTTTCCTGAAAATAATATGTGTGCCTGTGGCGGTAATTGTAGTTGTAGGATCTGATACCGTTGCTGTTGTTGGTAAAGAATCTTTATTTAAACGATCCCTGCGATAAACGAATAATGGGGTACTGCTGATTTTTAATTTTTTCTGTTTCATAATATTGGATTTTTTATGAAACTTATGCTCAATTTTATGGCATCGGAAAATGTGTATACATAATCCTCGCTTTTCTATTTGTAAGCTCTATAAATAAGGATGAAAAAGATTAAAAGTTGGTTGATTGATTATCGATACCATTTTCTGGCATGGTCCTTACTCATTGCATTTGAAGTGTTGTACATGGGTTTTGTTTACAGCTTATTTCGCCCGCCATTTGTATATGCATTACATTATGCACTCCTCATTAGCGTATTTTATTGTCATTATATGTTGATTTTACCATGGTCCTTAAAGGGGCGTATGGCAGCAGTGTTTAAAGTGCCGTTAGGTATCGTGCTTGAAATGGCCATCTTTATTAGTTTATGCGCTTTAGAAGATAATCTTCTGGAGTTATTGCACCAATTTGGAAAAGATAAAGTGACATATGACATGTCATATGTATGGAGTAACATGTACAGAGCGCTTTATTTTGTAGTTTATGCAACGGGGTATTATTTCATAGTTACTTATTTTGAAGAACGCCGCAAAACTGCTGAATTGGAAAGGCAGCGCCTGGAAGAAATCATAGTCCGCCAGGAAACCGAGCAGGCACTTACCCGCTCACAAAATGCTTTTCTTAAGGCGCAGATCAACCCGCATTTTCTTTTTAACACGCTTGACTTTATCTATCATCATATCATCTCAATTTCGCCGGTATCGGCAGATGCGATTATTGCATTGTCTGACATGATGCGCTATGCTATTGATTCGGATAAAATGGGTGAGACCATTAAAATAGGTGATGAAATAGAACAGGTATATAACCTTTTATATCTTAATCAACTAAGAAAAAGCGGTGAACAGCCGGTAACGATTACCTGCGATAAACAATTTCACAATTTGAATTTTATACCCCTGGTATTACTTACCCTGGTAGAAAATATTATTAAGCATGGCGAACTAAGCCCTGAAAAGCCTGCCCGGTTGGAGGTAAATCAGGAAGGTGAATACCTGATTATTGAAAGTGAAAACAGTATAAGCCGTAAGGAGCCGGTTAGTGGCCATAGAACAGGGCTCAATAACATAGGCCGGAGATTGGATTACGCTTATAATGGTACAGCATTATTTAATTACAGAGCTATTGATGGCAATTTTCTCGTAACTATTAAAGTTCCGGTCGAGAAGGTAAACGGCGGCCTTCCATTAAAAGCGATTTCAGCAGAAATTGATAAAGTATAGCCTCGTGTCGGCGTTGTTCAGATGGGAAAATTCTGTTAACGTGCATATGAACAAGGTCAGATATCAGTTTGCGTCTTGTTTCATCATTTTCACAGGTATTCATTAATTTCAGTAATACTTTTTCCAGGGTTTTCAATCCTGCAGATGATTTTTGTTCCTGTGTGTTTGCCTTGAACAGTGCGAATGATTTGTTAATGGCTTTAAAGGTAATAGTAGTCATGGCAAACTCATTACTGAAGTTATCTGCCGCATTTTTTATCGCCGCTAAACGCAATTTTGCGTCTGGTTCAGCTATTTTATACCACTCATACATTAACTGCAACGTTATTGGGTATAATTCATATGCGTCATTAAATTTGGGGATAAGTTTTAAACAGTAACTACTATCAAGCCCAAAAAAAGCCTCTACTTGTTCCATACGTGTTGCACCATACCGGTTAATTTCGGGATAATAAGTTTTTATTTGAATATCACTGATCAGGCCGCTCGCTCTTAAAGAATGAGTTAATTCATCCATTTTCTTCATCACCAATTGTGTATGAAACTCCTCTGTTAATTTAAATCGTACGCGCAGGTGCGGAGCAGGGTCTGTGTAGCGTATAAAGAACCATTGGCTAATAAGTGGTAAAGATGAATTGACCAATGGTTTGATTACGTTTTGTAATAATTGGTTGGCGCGCGATTCATGACAATATATTTCAAAATACAGCCAATCGCCGCCGGGGGAATTAGGTGTAATAGGGCCGTCAACAGCCGGGGAATTAATTTCTGAATAAACCCTTTCCTGGTGATAATAGTTCAGAATATATTGGGCGCAATGCGGTTGGCCATATTCATCAAGAGGGAGACTGTCCAGATCCTGTAATGCTTCACTAATGTAACTGTTATCATTGCTGTGTTGTCTGCAATAAACCATAAAGTTTATCAGGTCAATTTCTTTAGCCGGGTCAAATAACAATTGCTGGTCGCCATTGCCATAAAGAAACGGAAAGTCAACTTCATTTTCCGCGAGCCATTTTCTTAGAATGTCAATATTGTTTAGTTTATCCTGTTCAATTCGCCACATAGCAGGCGAAGCGATAATGTCCTTATAGGTTACCCTTGGATAATGGTCGAGGCCCGGCAAATATGCTTGAAAATCAAAGTTAAGGTCGGTTGTAATTTCCTGGTGCTGCAAATCACATAAAAAGCGGTACAACGCCAGGTCAGAACGGCTATAATTATAGGCAGAAGCAATCCTTGGAACCAGCCGTTGCTGATACATTTTTGACCATAGAAACACTTCATTATCATTTGCCTGAATTAATATGTCGTCTAATGTTAATGCTGCTGTATGGTTTGACCATGTAATAATTGGAAATTCAGCAGCATAAAGTTGTTCGCGGCGGTTCACATTATCCACTTTTTTTTCAGCCTGGTAAGCTACATCAAAGAAAACAACACCAGGGTTTGCCTGCTGCTCAATTGCCGCAATCTTTCTGCCCAGGTCTGTAATCTCCTCATTTTCTAATGTAAAACGCCCAATCAACGCATTTGCAGTACAACCACCTGCATTTTCAACTACAATATGATCATTATAAAACCGGCAAATAACACTTAACGTATTGGGCAAATATTGAATTTGCTGGTCCTGTTGTGGAATATAGTCTTCCAGCCGTATAGGTTTTCCTTTTACCAGTTCGTTTAATAAAAACTTATGTGCATTACTGTAACTGATTGCAGGCTGGGAATGCGTTGTTTTGGTGAGCAGCGCCATCAGTTCAGTCAGGTTCTCACTTTCATGGCTTTGAGCAGTACTGCCATATCCCACGCCAGCTTCCGGGTCCAGCGCCGTAGCTAGTGATACTGCGCGATATTCGAATTTTTTAACAAAATTATTACGGAAAGCTTCCAGGTCATTGATTTTACCCTGTTGTTTAAAGCCTTTGATAAAGTTGATATATTGTGGTATAGTGCTTAATTTTTTGCTGTCAAGGCCGCCCTCAAGTACTTCCCGGCCGGCAATATCATAGTGCGGCCCCTCAGATAATTCACCGCTACCAATCCGTTTAAAATAATCCGGGCCGGTAATATTAGGATATGTCTCAGGTATTAATAACTGGCAGTCAACTAAATCGCGGATTAATTCATCTACTTGCAGTGCTGATAAACCAAAGCCCAAATGTAAACCTTCATGTAATGATTGCCTGCTGATGATTTGTCTTGATGAATAAAGCAAGGTGATCAATTCAAAGAAGGAGGGAACTGTCGCAAGCTCAAAATGTTCACCTGCCATCCTTATAAAACGTACTTCGTTGCCAAGTTGGTAAGCTGTAGCATTGGCCCTGAAATTTTCAGCTTTGAATGTGCCGTTAAAATTGTCCTTTAATGACCAGTCATTAAAACTGGATATGTTCATTTTTCCCTTGAGTATGGGATGCGAATGGGAGGCGAAAGTATCTACCGGAACAAGGCTTATTGCGGCAAAGCTTCCGAATGGTGTTGGCCGATAGCAAGCCCTGTTAAAATACTTCCATACAGTATGATTTATTTTTTCGTCTGTGATCTTATCAGGGGCAGACTGTTTTGCAATGAACTCATAAAAGGAGGGGGACGCCTCACTGATCATTTTTTTAAGCTGAGGCCATTTTTCAGCTATATTATTTAACGGACTGAACGCCGCACTACGGCAAACAGCGGCAGGCAGCAGGTGCAAATTTTGGCGATCCATTCCCAAGTTTTTATATAAATCAACATTTTTTAGGGGGCAGAGAGGAATGTTTTCCGTCGATGATTTGATTTTCGGGATGGAAACCCCAATTTTCATGATGGAGGGCGGTCTTGTAAAGAGGTTGTCGATGCTATTAGTATTATCTTAGAAAAATTAAAAAAAGGGCTTTAACCTAGACCTAAGGGCATTTTTACCAAAAGTAAGAGTGCCTTACTTGTTTGTATCAGGCGGGTTTCTTTTTCTGAAAACTATAATACAAGTAGAAAAGTGCAGGTAATATAAAGAGACTGCCAATTAATAAACCCCAGCCCAAATCGTCAATTGTTTTTGCAGTAGCATGGTCAGTAAGCAATGATAGATTATTACCGCCTTTAACCATTAAAAAGTTGGGGTAGTGGGTATAGCCTACAGATACTAATATCATGGTAACCTGGAAGGAGGCCAAAATCCGGATAATTTTAGTTTTACCTTTACTTAACAGATACCATAGCAATATAAGTGACAGTGAAGCAGCTATTACCGCAACCAGGCTAACCGGGTTGCCGAATATCCAATGGGCCAAATGAACATTCTCTATTTCTGCTGCCAGGAAAACCAGGCCCCCAAAACCTACAGCTACAGCGTTCATGATAACCGCTTTTTTGGTAAAGCGTTTCACATCAAATTGTTCTTTGGCTTCGCCGATAAGATAGATAGCTGCTAAAAATCCGCAAAGTGCTACAGTGAAAAAACCTACCGCGACAGAAAACCAATTTAGCCAGCCAAATACATAAGCATCTAAAAACGAACCGGCATCGGGGTCAACCTGTCTTGAAATTACGCTGCCTGCAGTTATGCCTAAAAATAAAGGCGTTATAAAACTGGAGTATACAAATATGTAATTGTACAGGTCCTGCATTTTATCATCCTTTACCGCATCATAATTACGGAAAGAGAAGGCAGTACCCCTCGCAATAATGCCCATCAGCATAATTAATAAAGGGATATGCAGGTAAGTACACATTTGGCTGTATATCACCGGAAAGCCAACAAACATAATTACCACTGCAATTATTAACCACATATGGTTCGCTTCCCATATGGGCCCAATGGCTTGGTAGCTGGTACGGCGTGTACGCGATTTATTGTCGGTCGAAGTAAACAGCTCGATGATGCCCGCCCCAAAATCTGCCCCACCCAGCAAAAAAATAAAGCAGGATAGCAAAAAACAAGAAGGCAATAACTACATAAAGCATATGTCTCTATTTAACATCACATAATTCGGGGACCATTTTTATTTGGCGGTTTAACAAAAATATAACTGCCAGGCTCAACGTAAAATAAACAAAGGTGAACAGGTAAAATGAATATTGAATACCCGGCATTGGCGTGACTGCTTCGCTGGTACGCATAATCCCTTGTATTATCCAGGGCTGTCGTCCAACTTCGGTAACCGTCCAGCCGGCTTCAACGGCTATAAAACCGAGCGGTGTGGCCGCAATGAATAATTTCAGGAACCAATTTTGAGTAACCCAGTCTTTCTTTTTCCATAAGGCAAACAGGTATAATAAACCTATCGCCATTAAAAACATCCCAATGGCAACCATGAGCTGGAATGAATAATGGGTGACCGCCACATTTGGCTGGTTTTGTTCCGGTATTTTATCAAGTCCTGTAACAGGAGTTTTAAAATCATCATGTACCAAAAAGCTGAGCAGTCCCGGTATCTCAATCCCATAATTGACCTTTTTGCCTGCCGTATCAGGTATGCCACCAATAACTAATGCCGAGTAAGGTTCGGTGTGGAAATGTGCCTCCATTGCCGCTAACTTTGCCGGCTGGCGCTTATAGGCGCTTTTGGCTGATATATCGCCGCTTAATGGCTGTAGAATTGCCGCTACAGCGCCAAATACAATAGCTATTTTAAATGATTTGGTGTGAAAGTTTACATTCTTTTGTCGCAATATCATTAGCGCATGTATGCCTGCTACTGCAAAACCTGTAGCAGCAAATGCGGCAATGGTCATATGCAACGCCTCCGAAAACCATGCCCCATTAAACATCGCTTTAATCGGGTCAATATTCAGGTACTGGCCATTCACATAGTCAAAACCGGCAGGGCTGTTCATCCACGCGTTTGCCGATACTACCAAAATACCTGAAAGTACCCCGCTAACGCCTACAATTATCCCGGTAAACCAATGGAACCATTTATTAAACCTGTTCCAGCCATAAAGGAAAAAACCGAGCGCTATCGCCTCAATAAAAAACGCGACCCCTTCCAGCGAAAACGGCATCCCGAATATAGGGCCGGCATGTTCCATAAATTTTGGCCAAAGCAAGCCAAGCTCAAATGATAGCATAGTGCCCGATACCGCCCCGGTAGCGAAGAATATGGCTACACCTTTGCTCCAGGCCTGGGTAATGTTTTTATAAACAGGGTCGTTAGTCTTTATCCATTTATAGTGCGATATGGCCATAAACACCGGCATTACCATACCAATGCAGGAGTATACGATGTGAAAGCCCAGGGATAGGGCCATTTGTGACCGTGCAGCTATAAAATCGTTCATATTTTTAATATAGCCAAAAGTAGTTAACATACAAGTTAATAGCACCTTGTATTTATTATTTAGCAAGAATATAAATTATACAAAAAATATAAATTAACAGAAATAATACATAAACAGTGGCGCTTTGCTGACAGATAAATGCGCCGCGAATAATAACTTGCGCAATATTATTTTACCTGAATGAATGCCGAACAGTCGAGGTTAACAGATTTAAGCTGGAAGAAATGGGGGCCTTACGTAAGTGACCGCCAATGGGGGACAGTGCGTGAAGATTACAGTGAAAATGGCGATGCATGGAACTACACTACGCATGATATGGCCCGCAGTAAAACTTACCGCTGGGGCGAGGAGGGTATAGCCGGAATATGTGATAATGAACAATTATTATGTTTTGGCATAGCTTTGTGGAACAAAAAAGACCACATTATTAAAGAACGTTTTTTTGGTCTTAACAATAACGAAGGTAACCATGGCGAGGATGTAAAGGAGCTATATTATTACCTGGATAATATACCTACACATTCTTATATGAAAATGCTGTATAAATACCCGCAGCAGGAGTTTCCCTACAATCAAATACTGGATGAAAACAAACGGCGCACCCGAAATGATCCCGAATTTGAGCTGATAGATACCGGCATATTTGATAACAATGAATATTTTGATGTATTTATTGAATACGCTAAAAATGGGCAGGAAGATATATTAATAAAGATCACAATTCATAATCGTGGCGATAAAGATTGCAGCTTAAATGTACTGCCAACCATATGGTTCCGCAATACCTGGGCCTGGGGGTATGATGATTATAAACCCGAAATGTCAGCCGATGCTAATAATGTGATAGGCATTTATCATAAGGAAATGGGGCAGCATTGGTTAAGCAGTGATGGCACACCGGAGCTTCTGTTTTGTGATAATGAAACCAATACCGGTCGGATTTATAATTATAATGATGGTAAACCATTTTATAAGGATGGTATAAATGATCATATAGTAAACGGCGCAAAAACGGTTAATCCTAAAAAGACAGGCACTAAAGCAGCTGTAAATTATGATATAACCATCAAAGCTAAACAAAGCTACACCGTAAAAATGCGGTTGTCTAAAAACATAGCTGAAGGTTTTGCGGACTTTGACCAGGTATTTAACTCAAGACAAGTTGAAGCAGATCAATTTTATAAGGATATACTCCCAAATGCAGCCGGCGAAGATAGTCTTTTGGTACAGCGCCAGGCTTTTGCCGGCATGTTGTGGAGTAAGCAGTTTTACTATTACGATATTAACCAATGGCTCAATGGCGATCCGGCGGAACCCCCGCCACCTGCAAAAAGGCTAACGGCCCGTAACAGCAAATGGCAACACCTGAATAATAAGGATATTATCTCCATGCCCGATAAATGGGAGTACCCATGGTTTGCTGCCTGGGATTTAGCCTTTCATTGTTTACCGCTGGCTAAAGTTGATATGGCTTTTGCTAAAAACCAGCTGCGGTTATTGGTGCGCGATTGGTACATGCACCCCAACGGGCAATTGCCTGCCTATGAATGGGATTTTAGTGACGCCAACCCTCCTGTACACGCCAAAATAACCTGGGAGGTTTATAACATGGATAAGGCCGCGAATAATGGCAAAGGCGATACTTACTTCCTGGAACGAATTTTCCATAAACTGATGCTGAATTTTACCTGGTGGGTTAATCGGAAAGATGCACAGGGTAATAACATATTTGAGGGT
>Ga0206923_1126_pt1 | contig 15742 bp, 14 predicted proteins | sample Alteio_BWOrgHeat_64_FD_152961 | JGI IMG/M metagenome (GOLD analysis project Ga0206923, IMG submission 152961) | Enriched cells from forest soil in Barre Woods Harvard Forest LTER site, Petersham, Massachusetts, United States -... | ecosystem: Environmental > Terrestrial > Soil > Temperate forest >...
GTCATATCCGAAGCTGGGCGCGTTCGTCACGCCGGCCGTGGGAGCAGTTTGTTGCGTGAATCCGCCGCCGGTTCCGAAACTGATGTTGGGAATCAGATTCAGAGTGTTCGCGCCGGGGAAGAAGTTCGGGAATGTTACGAGATTTCCCGCGGGTCCCTTAAGGTTGGGGTTGGTCAACTGGCTGCAGGAATATGGCAGCGCAGTTCCTGTAGCAATCGTATTGATCCCACCGCCGCACGCGCTGTTGTCGTCCGGACCGACAATCTGGTGCGAACGGTTGATTCCGGCAGTGAACTCGTTGATCAGATTGGGACGGAACGTATGAACCACGTTGGCGGCAATGTTCGCATTCGGAACGCCGTAGGTGGACAGGAACTCTCCCCAATTGGCGCCGGAGGACTGAAGAAGAGAACCTACGCCAACCGTGGCATAGTAATCCTGCAACGCGCTCACATAGACCGAGGTCTTCTTCCCGACCGGCAGATCGACACGCAGAATTCTATCCGTCAACGGGCTGGAGTTGACGAAATTGTTGGTGTAGTTGTACTGGCGGTTGCCGGACGGATCGTTGCCATTCGGCAGCGGGAAGAGATTCAAAGTGGCGTAGCCTTGCGGGCTGATCTGGCTCGCCGGGATGACGTTGCCGGGATACTGAATCTGGTTGTTCAGAGGGTTATAGATCGGAATCTGTACGCCAGCGGTGGTGGTGGTCAGGGAATAATCGCCGCTGCGCTCGAGGGCGGTTGGCATCGTAAAGTGGAACGGTCCCTGGGTGCCTCTGTGGAACAGTTCGTCATCTGAATAGAAGAAGAACAGCTTGTTGCGGTCCCGGTTGAATTTGTGGGGAATATAAAGAGGACCGCCGATGGTGCCGCCGGGGTTCTGATAACGATAGATCGGTCTCGGATTGGCCTGACCCGGGATGCCGTTGATGGTGACGGTGTTCTTATTGTTGAACCATTCATTCGCATCCATGTCTTCGTGACGCCAGTAGTAATACGCGGTGCCGTGATACTGATTGGTGCCGTTCTTGATCACGACGTTCATCTGGCCGCCGTTACGTGCGCCGTACTCAGCGGTGTAGTTCGAAACCATGACCTGGACTTCGCCGATTGCATCGACGCTGGGCGCTTGATAGCCACCCGTGCCTGGCGCGCCGCTGTCCTGGCTCGCGATTCCGTTAATGGTTACGAGGAGCTGGCCCGCGCCGCCGTTCACTGTGGGAGCGCCGCCGCCGCCGTTCGCGCCAGTGCCGCCGCGACCGTCAGTCGTGGTGGTCGTCGCGGTGCCGGGCAGCGAGCGCAGAATGTTGAGGAAGTTCCGGCCCGCGGACGGAGTATCTTCAATCTGCGTGGTATTCACTGCGATGGTCTTGTCAGAGCTGTCCGTTTGCACGTGGGCGATTTCGCCCTGCACTTCGACGGTAGTGCTCACGTCACCGACGGTGAGCTTCACTTCATGCATATCGAAGCGCTCTTCCTGGACGACGTTGATTTTCCGATCTTCCGCTTTGAATCCGGGCTGGGCTACGTGGAACGTATAGTCGCCCGGCGTGACCTGGAACTGATATCTGCCGCCCGAGTCGGTCTTAAATTCATTTACCAGCTTGGTCAGATCGTTAGTGAGCTGTATGTTGGCGCCAACAATGGCAGCGCCCGATGGATCCGTGAGAATACCGGTAATCTGCGCGCTCGACGTTTGAGCATTTGCCGTTGGCAGCAGAGCCAACGACGCTAACATGGCAAAAACTGCTAATTTCGATTTCATCTTTAGATAGCCCCCTAATGCATCCGGCTGCGTCACAGCCTTGGTTTCCCTGGCAATACACCACCTGAATCAAATAGACTGTATGAAACTATATTTCAAAATAGCCCGCGCGTCAAGGAATTCTTGCAGGTAAGTTGAAAATTTCTCGCGCGTAAGTTCAATAATATTCGGGAGTTACGCGGAATTGGTCCAGCCATGCTGACAGAACTTGACACGAAACTGTGCGGCAAATTGGACCGACCATTTCTGGTCGCTTACATTACCATTCGAACAAAAAACCAGGCCGTCAGAGCCCAGGCGTAGATGAGAATGCCGCGCCGGACGCCTTCGGCGTTTAGTTTCTTCACGGCCAGGGCTCCCCAATAGCCGCCGGCAATTCCCGCCAGCAGCATCGGGATGCCTGCCTTGTAATCCACCGCGCCTTTCCAGGCGAAGATGCCGACCGCGAGCAGGTTGATGGCGGCTGCGCAAACCGTGCGCAGGCCCGCGGCGGTATGGACGTCCATTTCGGACGCGGCGAGATAAAGGGCCATCATCAGGACACCCATCCCTGCGCCGAAATAACCGCCGTAGCCGGCAACGAAGAATTGTCCGGCGACCAGGAGGATGAGCGATTGGTGTCCGCCGAGTCCGGCAGCAGCCTTTCTCAGCCAGGGGGAGGCGGTGAAAACGGCGGCGGCCATCAGCAGCAACCAGGGCACGAGGTGCGAGAAGGTCGTGTTCGAGGTATTCATCAGGAGGAGGCTCCCGACTAATGAGCCGCAGAGGCTCGTTACCGACATGGTGAGGACGAAGTTCTTCGAGATGCCGCGGATGGCGTCGCGATAGACCCAGGCGGAAGCCAGGGCACCCGGCAAGAGTGCCAGGGAGGCGGTGGCATTTGCTTTGACGGGTGCGATTCCGGCGAGCAGTAGCGCGGGGAATACAAGGAAGGTGCCGCCGCCGGCGAGGGCGTTGGCGGCGCCACCAAGGATGGAGGCGAGAAGCAGAATCAGGAACATGACGTATCGGCCGGAAGACTATTCATTATCCTTCGCCTGGACATGCGGCTTTCAGCCGCGTTTCAGTGTTCGAAAGCATCTCCCTGCCAGTCCGGATTCGCACTTGAAAAGGGCCACTCAGAGATATGACGACACAGCCCGGCTTTAACGGGGTTATTCTCGATGTACCGAACCACGCGCTGTTCCTCGGCCGAATCGCGTATGCAGCGGTCAAAATAATCCCGACTCCAGAACGCGCCGGTTCTGCCCAGGAGTCGATTTGCGCGTCTTGCGCTGGTGACCTTGGTCCCGGAGACAACTCGGGCGAGCCGAACAAAAGGCAGGACGACGAGATGAATATGATTGGGCATCACCACCCAGCTTCCCAATTCATAGAAGCCCTGGTTTTGCCCCTCATGAAGAGTTCTCACCACGATGCGGACAACATCGGGTTGCATCAACCATTGTGGTCCGGTAGCCCGCGCATCGAGAACGCGATCGAAGGCGACGAATTTCGCTCCGTCTGTGGTGTAGAAGTCGGCTACCCGTCGCACCGGGAGTGAACCGGCAAGCCGCCATGTTAAGAAGCAGGGAGTCTGGCAACCTTCCTTGTGCGGTAGATGCGAGTGATCGGATAGCACGAAGATAGAGTGGCGATTTCGCAATAAATTCTCACTGCCGGCAGGAAGACGGGCCCGCAACGAAGAGACGCGGCTGAAAGCCGCATGTCCGGTGCAGAGGACCCCGCGATATACTCCCCATTTAAATAATGCAGACCAGGCAAACACGAAGCGAACGTCGCCTCGCCGCAAGAGTCGCCGCGAAAGACGGCACACCCGAAAAGCCCGGCCCTATCCCCCCACTCGGCCTTCCTCTCATCGCGATCCTGGTTTTCGCGGCCTTTTGCGTACTGCCGCAGGTGAACTCTCAGCCCGCGCTGCTCGCGTCGTTCGGATTCACGGCGGCGGTCCTCGCAATCTTCCTTTTCTTCCTGCGGGCCAACGTCCGCCGCACCGGCCGGGTACTGAGCTATCAGTTCCTGGCCGTCCGCGTACACTACGTGCAACTCGTGATGCACTCGTGCATCTTCGCGTACTGGGGCCTGTACTGGGATGAGGTTTACAGGCATATCCCGCTCATTCTGGCCCAGGTGGCATTCGTTTATGCGCTCGACATGATGGTCTGCTGGTCGCGCCGCGACAAGTGGATGCTGGGCTTCGGACCGTTCCCGATCGTCTTCAGCACCAACCTGTTTCTCTGGTTCCACGACGACTGGTTCTGGCTGCAGTTCCTCATGATCGCCACCTTCGTGCTCTGCAAGGAGTTTGTCCGGTGGAACCGCGACGGGCGGCGTGTCCACATTTTCAATCCATCGGGCATCGCACTTTTCCTTTTCTCGATCGGACTTCTGGTCGCGCACGCTACCAACATTTCCTGGGGCGCCGAAATCGCGGGCACCATGCAGCGGCCGCCACAAATCTACATCGAGATCTTCGTCCTCGGGCTGATCGTTCAGAGCCTGTTCTCGGTGACGCTGGTGACACTGTCAGCCGCGTTCGTCATGTATGTCTTCGGTACCGCCTTCACGCACGCGACTGGCGAATACTATTTCATCGATTCAAATATTCACGCGGCGGTATTCCTCGGGATGCATCTTCTGGTCACTGATCCGAGCACTTCGCCGCGAAGAATGACGGGCAAGATCATCTTCGGAGGGCTGTACGGAGCCGCGGTCATCGCTCTCTATGCGGTGCTGCAGAAGTATCATGCGCCGCAGTTTTACGACAAACTTCTCTGCGTGCCCATCCTGAATCTGATGGTGCGCGGCCTGGACCACGGCAGCGACGCTTTCTCCACGCGATTCCATCCGTTAAATCTGCTCAAACGCTGGGGCCCGCGCAAACTCAACTTCCTGCACATGGCCATCTGGACCGCCCTTTTCGGCGTGATGCTCTCGACTGGTTTCCTCGGCCGCGGCAATTCGGAGTTCCAGGTGGAATGCGAAAACAACAATGCAGCCTCCTGCCTGGCGTACGGAAAAACGATGATCTCGGGCCAGGGCGGCGAAGCTGTCTCGAAGGTCAGAGGCGGTGAGGCGATCGGCCGGGCGTGCAATCTTGGTCTGGCGGAAGGTTGTCAGGCGCTCAGTGGCTTTATCCGCAACGGCGGGCTGGACGTATTCAAAAACTCGTGCAGCGAGGGCGAGACGGTGGCATGCTTCCTGTCCGGTTGGGTTCAAACCAAAGGCCTGGGCGTCACCCGGAATGAATCGGCCGCGATACCGTTCTACGAAAAGGCCTGCAGCCGCGGGTTTGGACCTGCCTGCGAGGCGCTCAATCAAATCAAAAGATGAGAGACGCGGCTGGTAGCCACATGTCCGGATTTATCGCTACTTCGTGAATCGCTTGAAAAACGAATCCTTGCGCCACTCCGGCCGCTTGCTCTCGTTCGCCACCCGCAGCACAAGCCGCATCAGCAGGTCATTGAACTTCGCCGCTGCTGCTTTATCGATCGGCTGATTCAGGTCGTCGGTGCGCCCGTGATACCTCGTCGCCAGCCAGTCCTTCTCGATCTGCTCTTCTTTTGAGCCCTTTTCGTTTCCGATATCGACCATCACACTCGGCACGCCTTCAAGAATGAAGCTGTACTGATCGCTGCGGGTGAAAACATTGCGAAGCGGTTCCGGATCGGGCTGAACCTTCACCCCCATCTCAGCACCCACCGCTTTCGCATCCGCGCCCAGCGTGGATTCATCCAGCCCATACACCGTTAGAATCTTAAACGGATAAAGCGGCAGAAACATATCGGCATTGATATCGGCGACCATGTTCTTCACAGGCACGGTTGGATTCATGGCAAAGTATTTCGAGCCCAGCAGCCCCTTCTCTTCGCCGGTCACCGCAACGAACAGAATCGACCGGAGCGTCTTCGCATGCGTTTCGTGCAAACGGTTCGCAATCTCCAGCATCGACGCCACACCGGATGCGTTATCCATGGCGCCATTGAAAATCGAATCACCGTTAACGGCCGGGCCCACACCCAAATGATCCACATGGGCCGACATCACCACATATTCATTCGCCTTGCCTGACCCCGGATAAATGGCCGCGATATTCTGCGACGTGACCTGGCTGCGCTTCACCACGGTATGGGCCTGAAGGCGCGAGCGGATAACGAAATGCGGCAGAGGTTTCCCGGCTTCCGCGGCATCCACGATTTCTTTGAACGTGTGCCCCGTGTCGGCCAGAAGCTCATCGGCGTGCGCAGGATTCCAGCTGATCGCAATCTGCTCGCCCTGCGTCTCAATCATCTTCGGATCCACCAGTTGCATGGTCATTTGCAGACGATTCGCCGATGAGCGCTCCCACGGAATATCCATGTGGTTCGGATTCGCGATAGAGATCCCGCCGATGATCCCCACGTTCTTCATCGCCGCCCACCGCTGCGCCGCTGTCTGATAGTGCGAGGCCAGCGATCCCGCTGCGTCCGGCGGAGCGCCCGCGAGGTACACAGCAATCCTGCCCCTGGTGTCGCCCGTGCTCTGAAGCCCGGCAAAATCGTCGTACTTGAGTTCGGGAATGCGCAGGCCATAACCCACGAACACAAGTTCCGCATCCACAGTAGACGCTGGATCCACACGAGTGCCGATGATCGCGTCTTCTCCAAGCTTGAGTGGCTCAATCCCGATACTCGTACGCAATGCGAGCGACGACTGCCCTTCATCCAGTTGCTTCGTCAAAAAGGCGACCGGCTGAATGAACGAAGGCTTGCCATCCACCCGTTCTCCCGCAGGCGTCAGTCCGGCGGCCTGAAACTGCCCCGCGACATATTCCGCGGCCTTGCGATGGCCTTCGCTTCCGGTGTTGCGCCCTTCGAGCGCATCCGAGGCAAGATATTCGATGTAGGACCACCATCTGCCCGCATTGTCTGAAGCTGTGTCCGCCGCTAACAGAGCGAGCGGCACAAGTGCTGCGGCAATGAATTTCGCTTTCAACGCCGGCTCCACACTTCGCGGACACGCCGAATTTGCCCTGCGTGCTTTTCCACATGGATGCCAAACCGCTGGACCCACTCGCCGAGCGTCGCAGCCCCACGTTCCGGATGCAGCCCGATCCTGTCCATGGCCGTGACGGGCTGCGACACCAGAATCGCCGACATGTCTGTCCGCAGAGCCCGGAACTTCGCCGCCGAATCGAATACGTCGCAATCGTTGTAGCCAAGATGATTCGCCCACAAATCCTGGTCGAACACCGCCATCAGCGGCCGATCTTCGGCGATCATCTGGCGCAACCGCATCCCTGCTACGAGTTCAGTGTCCGCCAGATGCCGCGCTATCTGCCGGATGGTCCACTTGTCCGGGGCGGGGATGAATCGGGATTCGTCCACATCCACACCATTCAGGACTTCGTCAAGGATTTCCGGTCCGCGCCGGAACAAATCCAGCGCGTCCGCGTAATTATGGTTTGGTGCTTGATTCTGTGACAAGGCGCGCACGCCCTCCAGTTCCCATTAATACATATCGGGTTCCAGCGCGCCGGGAGTTCTATGCGCCGCGTCGCAGGGCGGTTTCCATCAACCGTTCTTCCAGCAGAAGGCGCCGCAGCGTGCGCAAATCGTTCAGAATTCGCCGGCTCGAAGTCATATGTCCGGAAAGTTTACCCAGGTGGAACCGCACCAACTGCAGGGCTTCCTTACGGCGGCCAGCTTCCGCATCCGAAGCGATCGCAATATCGGCGTCGACCTCGGCAAGAGCGTCTTCCACTGCCTTCGCCAGCAGCGACACATACTCGTGAGAGCTTTCAATGTTGTCGAACGGAGTCACGGACTCGTGGTTTGGCATCGGTCCTCCCGACTCTGTTATCTTCCCACAAATCGGTCCTCCCCAGCCGAACGGCACTTTCGCCTGTTCTTCACACGCCTGTTGCCGTCCTGAAATCATCGGAGGTCAAGCTGGTGATGGTATCGCTTTTGCCTGACACGCGGAGATCAACCCGGTCGGCAGTTATGGCTGCAGCCCTGGCAATTTGGCTGACGATGTCGGCGTACGCGCAGCCCTCCGACGGCGAGAAACTCATTGAAACCGGCCACTGGAAGAAGGCCCGGACGATCGTGGAATCGCGCTTCCATCAAAACGCGGACGACCCCCTGGCCAATTTTCTTCTCTCGCAGATTCGCAATGCGTTCGGCGACTACACCTCTCCACACGCACTGGCGGAAAAGGCCGTCGCGCTGGATGGTCGCGTGGGCAAATACCATCGCCAGTTGGCGGAGGTCCTCGGTGTGGAAGCGCAGCACGCCGGCCCCATCAAGCTCGTGTTTCTGGCCCATCAGTTTCGCGGCGAAATCGACACCGCAATTTCCCTCGACCCGCGTGATGTCCAGGCGCAGCGCGATCTGCTCGAATACTACCTGGTCGCGCCGGGAATCGCTGGTGGCGATGTTCCGAAAGCCGCCGCTACCGCCGGGCACATCGCCGAACTGGATGCGGCCGAAGGATTTCTTGCAAAGGCCCGAGTTGCCACGTTTCGCAAACAGGCTGGCGCCACAGAATCACTACTCCGTCAGGCCGCCGAGTCGCAGCCGCCGAGCTACCGGGCGCTGACGGAACTGGCGAAGTTTTATCTTGCCACCGAGCACTCAAATGAGGCAACCGCGGAGAACTCCGGCAAAATGCTTCTGAAGCTCGACCGCGGCCGTACAGATGGCTACGCGATCCTCGCGCAAGTCTATGCGAAACGGGGTGAGTGGAGTGAGCTCGATGCAGTCCTGGCCGAGGCGACCGAGCAGAATCCAGACGACATGGCTCCCTGGTATCGCGCCGCCGACGTGCTGCTCGGGAGTCATCGCGATCCTGCCAGAGTCGAACGCTATCTGCGCATTTATCTTGAGCACGACCCGGAGGGCAACGAGCCCACTCTCGCCGACGCCCGCCAGAAACTCGCGCTCGCCCTTGCATCGAAATCGACCAGCCATGACTAAGAAAATCACTTTGATCTATATCGATTCCGGCGGTGGACATCGCGCCGCAGCCACCGCTCTGCGCGAAGCGATTCAACGCCAGCGGCGTCCATGGGACGTGGAGATGGTCTGTATTCAGGATGTGCTCGATTCTGTGGACTTCGTTTGCAGATACACCGGCATCCGGTTTCAGGATGTCTACAACATCATGCTTCGGCGTGGCTGGACCCTCGGTTCCTCCCAAATGATTCGGGCGATGCATTCGCTCGTTCGGTGCACTCATCCCTCTCAGGTGAGAGCGCTGCGGCAACACTGGGCACAATCGCAGGCCGATCTTGTGGTATCGATGATTCCGCACTTTAACCGCTCGATCAAACAGGCGCTCGACCACGAACGGCCTGGCGTTCCGTATGTAACTCTGTTGACCGATATTGCGGATCATCCGCCTCATTTTTGGATCGAGCGTCTGAATCAATATGTGATTTGCGGCTCGGAGCGTGCCGCCAGCCAGGCCGGTCAGCTCGGGATCCCGCCGGAGCGCGTCCTGCGAACGTCGGGCATGATTCTCAATCCGGCATTTTACGAATCACGCAGCTCGGATCGCGCCGCAGAGCGCATGAACCTCGGTCTTCAGCCAGACGTCCCGACCGGCCTCGTTCTGTTTGGCGGCGAGGGTTCCGACGAAATGTTGAACATCGCCAGGTCGCTGGATCAGGTTCAGCTCATCATGCTCTGCGGTAAGAACGAACGCGTCGCCGCCAAACTTCGCGCGATGGAGAGACACGCGAAAATGTTCGTGCAGGGCTTCACGCGCGACGTTCCCCTATATATGGAATTATCCGATTTCTTCATCGGCAAACCAGGCCCGGGTAGTATCAGCGAAGCGCTGGCGAAAAGGTTGCCGGTCATTGTGCAGCGGAACGCCTGGACAATGGCGCATGAACGGTACAACGCTGATTGGGTGGAAGAACAGGGCGCTGGCCTGCCGGTTCGTAATTTTGACCACGAGATTTGCAGTGCGGTCGAAACACTGCTACAGCCGCAGAACTACGCACGCTTCCGGCAGCGCGCCGCCAGTATGCGAAACACCGCAGTCTTTGAAATCCCCGAGCTGTTGGAACAGATCCTCAAGGTCTCGTCAGTATGCCGGTTGGAGGACAGGCGGCTACCAGCCGCGTCTCTCCAGGCCTGAGTACTTAGGCCGCACCAACTGCCACATTCGCAATCCGATTATGCCGCGCAATCTCACCCAGATACCGTGCACTCGGCTTGATGGTTCGTTCCTGCGTCGCCCGGTCCACAGCGACCAGACCGAACTTTGTCCGATATCCCATAATCCATTCGAAATTATCCATGAGTGACCAGTGGATATACCCACGAACATCGATCCCGTCCGCCAGACACCTGCCAACCCCGTCCAGCGCGCGCCGAATATACTCGATGCGGCGCTCGTCGTCTTCCGTGCTTACGCCATTCTCGGTGACATAAATCGGAACCCGCACGCGGGCGTTCGCATAACGCAGGCAAGCCTCCAGCGCCTCCGGCCAGTATTCATATCCCATCTGCGTCAACTCGGAACCGTGCTCCGGAGCCAGATCGCCCTTCTTCCCTACCCTGCATCGCGTATACGCCTGCACGCCGAGAAAATCGCTCTTCCCCGCTGCCTGCAGCCAGGGATCGTAAACCTCGGCGCATTTCCTGTCGCGTTTGCTGTCGGGCCCCACCGGCTGTTCATCCTGCAGCGAGATGCTGACTCCTACCGGATACTTGCCCGGTCCGGATTTCATCGCCTCCAAAGCCCGATGGTGCGCCGCGATCATGTGCTCCTGAAGTTTCTTCGCATCGCCCAGAAAGAAGCAGCCGAATTGATCCGCCCCCACGGCCCGCGCGGCCTGCTTCGCCATGCGCTTCACCTTGACGATTGGAATCTCCGACATGGGCAGCCAGCGTAACAGCATCGGCAGATTCGGTTCGTTGAAAGTGGTCGCAAACGCCATCAGGTCGCCCAGATGTTTTGCGGCGCGTCCGCAGTAACGGACAAACAGATCACCCGCTGCCGGCTTCTCCCAACCGCCCATCGCAGCGAACCAGCGCGGCGAACTGAAGTGGTAAAAGGTCACCATCGGCGTGATTCCGTTTTCATGACACGCGGCGAGTACGCGCCGGTAATGATCCAGCGCAGCCGTGGAAAAATGCCCGCGTTCGGGTTCGATGCGCGCCCACTCAATGGAAAATCGATAAGTGTTGAACCCGAGTTGGGCCAGCATTCGGATGTCTTTGGGATAACGGCGATAGTGATCGCACGCATCGAGCGACGGCTCCGCGAACAAGGTCGGTTCCACGTGTTCCAGCACCCAAAGGTCGCTGTTGATGTTGTTTCCTTCCACCTGGTGCGCGGCAGTCGCGGCGCCCCACAGAAAGCCATTCGGAAATTGAGGCACTAGTCGAAAGTCTCCAGCCTGGTGATGTATGCGCTCCGGCCACGGCGCAGTGTAAACGCAAGAATCAGATATAGCACCAGCCCCACGGGCACGCAGAAGCAACACCAGCCGACCACGGCGTTCCGCACCGCATGGGCAAGATGCTCCAGCACCGTGCCGCGGATGTCCGTCCCGGTGATCCGGGCGCCGACGCGCGCCAGCGGAATCAGCAGCGCATACTGCAGGGGTGCGCACACCTGGTTGACCAGTTGAATCGCCGGCAGGTTGAGTCGAAACGCCATTGCCGCTGCGACGCACAGCAGCGTGGGGAAACCGAACACCGGGAAAACTCCCAGCACTAAACCGAGTACGATGATCAACGCCATCATTTCGGGCGAGAGGCCTGTCAGAGAAATTCGGAATCGTTCGAATGCAGCCCTCACGGCAGCATCTCTCCACGTTCGGCAAAGACGTGTCGCATCGCGGCCCGCAACCCCGGAGCAGTAAGCAACTGGAGAACTCCGGTTGCCGCATCCAGCGGCGCTGTCAGCACCCAGGGCGTACGAGCACGCCACACTTCAGACAGAGGTCGGGCCTTACCGTCTTCACCGCGGTAGAAGATCCGGTCAGTCCATCGCTCGCGCCCTGGATAACCTGGATAGGGCCGCAGAATCTCCCAGACCGCTTCCAGAATCCGCAGCGTCATAGGCTCACGATAGTGAGGCATGAAATACGGGACGCTGAGGCCACCGCGAACCTCGTGCACAAACTCGGCGAACGAACTCCCGTTCGTAAGGTTGATACAGGCCGAAGGTTCGCACGCATGTCGGTCGCCGCCGGAAATCAGCGGGCGTTCCCATTCGCTCGCCAGTTCAACGACTTTGCGGTTCTCTTTCCACAGACGTGTTCCGTTCAGTTCAAAAGCGTGCAACCACTCAATGCATTCGCGCAGAATGCGTGCGAGCGCCCGGTCATGATCCGCCTGTTCGATACCCTCTTCCAGCCAGAACGGATGATTCAGAACGATCAACACATCCGGGTTTCGCGCAAGCTCACGCAGAATTCCGGGCAACATCAGTTCATTCGGCGCAGCTGTGAATGCCGCAAACGTGGACATGAGATCCCGGGCTGTGGCGGGTGGCAGATTGTGAATCCCGAGATGGAAGATCGACCTTTCGTACGGCACCGTCCACTCCACTGAAATCGGAACGTCGCGTGGATCCGCCGCCACCTGCAGCGACAGCCCCGCCTCGATATTGTCGTGATCCGTCAGAGAGACCAGCGCGCGTAGACCCATATTTTCGATCTGCTTCCGCTCCAGCCGCAGCGCGGATGCAGGGCTGAGCGGCGGCGTCCAGTATGCGCGCGCAAAATCCACTCGCCGGGGACCGCGTTCATAACCGCTGAGGATCTGAGAAACTCCGGGAGCCTGGTGAAGGTATCGTGGCAGAAACGAGAGGCATTCTTCCGAGTGCATCGTATGCCCGTGAAGGCACACGCCCGTGCTGTATTGCCATGCCGTTTGCGAATCCTTCCACGCGAATTTGACGGTTTGAGGCATGGTAATTCTCCCGTGCCTTCAGCATGACCCCTGAATGGTTACAATCCCTTGGCGGAATCGTCACGTTTTCGCGAAACATTCCATGCAAAAACTGTTTTATTACAGTAACTAGTTCCGCGCCCGCATCATTCGGCCGATTCCGCCCTTGAGCCGCAACCCGTCATCGCGATTCTGCAGATATCGGGTATTCAATTCATCCCGGCCCACATCTTCAAGGTCCGTAAATCCCAGCCGTCTCATCGTCGCCGATAATTCCGCGTGCCGGAAGAACAATTGAAATGGTTCCCCGATCGCCGCCACCTTGCGCTCCAGATGATCGAGTGCAAGCCTTTCAAGCACGTTCAATTCAGACCGTTCCACCGCGTAATCGAACGTCACCCCGCTACCCGCGGGCAACGCCCCGATAAAGGCCACCGTCGATTCAAATGCCTCTCGCGTGAGATACATCGTTACACCGAGCCACGAGAAATACGCTGGCTGATCCGCGCGAAAACCGGCCGCCCGCAACCCGTCCGCCAACGTCTGCGACTCGAAATCCATCGGTGCGAATGTCAGAGAAGCAGGTTTCTCCATCCCCACATTCGCCAGGCGCTGCCGTTTCCAATGTTGTGTCGCAGGAAAGTCCACCTCAAAAACATGCACGCCGGTAAACGGATTCCGCCACGCAAACGTATCCAGCCCCGCGCCTAAAACCACGTACTGCCGCACTCCGCGAGCCACGGCATAAGCCAGTTCATCTTCGGAATACCGGCTGCGAACGGCCATGAACGCGCGAAAAGCATTCGAAACCCGCCCGTCCGCTTTCGCCTGAGTGGCCGCGGCCGCGTCAGCGCCAATAATCCTCAGCGCGTAGGGATCGTCAAGCACCAGCGGACGGTCCAGCAACTGATGCGCGGCCCGCCGCACCGCAACTCGCTGTGCGGTCCGGCTGGGTCTTCCCTCATTCATCGAATCGGCTCCGGCTTCGGATAGCCAATGAGATAACACGTCCGGAAAGGAATTCGCGGGGCATCGATATAGCCACACTCCCAGCAATATTCCGTCGAACTGCAATCCGCCGTGAGCCCCTCCAGCTCCGCCTTGGAGTACGTACGGAGCTGAGACACCAGCCCGTCCCATAACGCGAGCAACGGCACCACGGGAACCAGATAGGTAAAAAATATCTGAAACGCGGAGACGGGCCGGATCGAAGGCGTCACCAGCAGCACCAGAAAAGGAATGAGGAACGATACTGCAATCGCGGGTGCCGTTCTCGTCGTCGCTTCAAAGATGCAGATCGGTTCGCGCTGGTGGTAGGCATCACGCAGCACGGCCCGCGCAGTCGATGGAGCAAAGTGATGAAACGTCAAAAACAAAGTTCTGAGGCCGGGCAGCGTGGCAGGCACCTCGGTAGCATCGACCGGCTCCGGCCAGTAATCCATCGATGAAGTGGACGCCACAGGGTGCAGATCGGTCAGCGTGACCCGCGGCCTGCATCCTAACCTCGCCATCTCGTCTGCTACCAGTTCCATCGGACCGCCGCATCCTGAACCAAGATCCACAATTTGATGGAGCCGGCACCGCTCAATCACGCGAACGATGGTCGCCGCCCACAGTGCCGGAAGTGCCGTCGTGCCGTGCGCGGCCTTCAGATATTCGGCCCCGGCTCTGCGAAGCCGGACAGGTAGCCAGGCCTGGTCCAGCAATTCAAATAACTGGTAACGCCGCATCTCAGCGATCCCCGCCTGCGGTCGCCAGGTACGGACACAATTCCCCCAATGAACCGGGCCTAATGAAAAGTATCCGCATACCTGGCGTCGTTATCGGATTGGCTCCGTTCCTTCGTTGAGAATCGCCAGATACGGCTCATACACGAACATCCGGTGACGCTGCTTCCCCGTCATCTCGCGTACAATCCCCAGCCGCCGCAAATGCTCCAGCGACTTCGCCACGGTAGGCGCTGAGATTCCAATCTTCGGCGCTGCGTTTACGATCGAAAGAATCGGCGTCTGCTGCATGTGCCTGTACACCAGCAGCACAGAGGCTGCCGGACGTCCCAACGTCTCAATTTGCCGCCGATGCTCCGCGAAAAGCGCCATCATCCGCCGTGCCGCGTCCGCCGCCTCATTCGCCGTTTCCTTTACGCCCGTGAGGAAAAAATGCAGCCATTCTTCCCAATCGCCCTTCTCCCTCACCCGGTTGAGCAGTTCATAATACGCGGAGCGATGTCTCTTGAAGTATAGACTCAGATAAAGAATCGGCTCACCCATCACGCCGCGCGCGCAAAGCAGCAGAGTGATCAGCAAACGCCCGATCCTGCCGTTCCCATCGAGAAACGGATGGATCGATTCGAACTGCACGTGGACCAGCGCAGCCTGCACCAGCACCGGCAAATCCGGCCGCTCTTCATGCAGGAATAGCTCCAGATTTCCCATGCAATCGTCCACCAGTTCCGGCGGCGGAGGCACATACACCGCATTGCCTGGCCGACTCCCTCCAATCCAGTTCTGGCTCCGGCGAAACTCGCCCGGCTGTTGGTGCGCGCCTCTGCCCCTCGCGAGCAGCACGTCGTGCATCTCCCGGATCAGCCGGAGCGACAGTGGAAATCCGGACCGCATTCGCGTGAGCCCGTGGCTCATCGCCGCCACGTAGTTTGAAACATCCAGAACATCGTGGACCGGCACACCCGGCACATCGCCGTTCTCAAACATCAGCAAATCGGAGATGGAAGATTGCGTGCCCTCAATCTGGGACGAAAGCACCGCATCCTTGCGAACCCAGGAATAGATATAGAGGGCCAGATCCGGAAAAGCGCCGGTCAATCCGTCAAGCCGTCCCACCGCCAGGCTGGCCTGTTCCAGCAATTGCCGGATTCCATCCAGGTGCGGAGCAGGAGAAGGTGGCAGACTGGGTGGCACATAGGCGCGGACCGTCTCCGTACCGTAAGCCGTCTCAACATACCGGCCCACAACCCTCGATCCTTTCGTTACCGCCCCCATAACGAAATGATACCGCACTATCCTTTTGTAACCGATAACCCAACGAAAGGATCCCTGTCTATCCTGTGTTTACGCCTG
>Ga0206923_1127_pt1 | contig 15459 bp, 24 predicted proteins | sample Alteio_BWOrgHeat_64_FD_152961 | JGI IMG/M metagenome (GOLD analysis project Ga0206923, IMG submission 152961) | Enriched cells from forest soil in Barre Woods Harvard Forest LTER site, Petersham, Massachusetts, United States -... | ecosystem: Environmental > Terrestrial > Soil > Temperate forest >...
CCCCGGTGGCCCAGGTCCGGGTAGCGCCAATGGCGCTGGCGGCGATGATCGCGGCGGCGGCCACGGCAGCGTTGCAATGGCGAACTTCAACGTTACCGATACGACCACTGGCACGTCGTTCGTCACGGCCGGCGACAGTTACAACGGACCGGTTCCCGAACTGCAGCGCGAATGCATCATGTTGACGCAAGACAATATCAACATAACCGCCAACATCCCGAATGTGTTCGTCCATAGCGACGGCGGCGAGGATGCGCTTCAGGTTCTCAGCGGCACCAATGTGCTCGATGGCTCGACCGGTAGCAATTTCCTGGTCGGCGGCCCAGGAAACGACACGTTCTTTGTCGACGATCGCGGTCCGGCCGCCGACATCTGGAGCACGGTTGTCGGTTTCCACGGCGGCGATTCCGCAACCGTGTGGGGCGTGACTCCGCAGGATTTCAAATTCTCCTGGGTCGACAACCAGGGCGCGGCCGGATTCACCGGACTGACCCTGCACGCCACGGCCACGGGCAAGCCAATCGCGTCACTCACCCTGGCAGGGTTCACGAGCAGCGATCTGAACAACGGTCGGTTGAGCATCAGCTTCGGCCATAGCGCTGACCTGCCGGGGCTGGCTGGATCGGACTACATGCAGGTACACGCCAACTAGCAATGATGGCATCGAGTATACTCGCTCAAGTTCCGCCCCTTTGCCGCATCACCAGTGTTGCGAAACCGCCCAGTCCGAAATTGATCGCTATCCCTGCAAGCGACAGCAGGTAGTATGACAATTCCTTCCCGGCGGCGTAGCCCTTCGCCGCGCCCGCGGACAAGCACCACCGCCGACGCTTTGAATCCGCCGGACTGCAGTGACGCACGACGATTCGCGCGCTGGTCGCGGCGACCATCGTGCTGAGGATGCGCCTCGCGCGACTCCCGAGCGGTACACGTGTCTTCCGTTAGCGCCGTCGTGGGCTCTATCGATGGTAGGCACGCGAGAATGGGGTTTCTGAGGGTGGTGGCGCCGGCCTGTTTTGGTTTCGTCCCCTTATGCGTACCGGAAGGCCAGTTGGTTAGTTCCGGCCAAAATATCGTCGGTCAGCACTTCGGCTGCCTGGCAGAGCGTGAGCGCAGTTTGCAGGCAAGCCGGCTTAAAACCTCCTACATCCCACATGCGGGAGTGATTGCGAGGCCGGGAGAACGTGACCCATCGTTCTGACGGCATTCAAAGCCCTCGGGGCCAACGGTGCACGTCCGTCCCGCATCGTCGCACAGCTCTCCAGTGCTGCGACGATGCCCGCCTTCTGGAAAGGCCGGAGCGTCGTGAATCCGCGAGCGCACACGCAGCCGTCGGCCGCGCCACAGAAGATGGCCATAGGGACCGAGGTGCCGCCTTCCCATCAGCGGTCGCAACGTCGTGAAAGCCCTCCTTCTGCCGGTGGGGCAAATCTGACACACTGTGGCGGATGGGCAACACACGGTAACCGAGTGCGGTGATAGGCCGGAATGTCTCTTGCACCAACTCCTACATCTGGGGCACCGAGACGCTCAGAAGCTAGCGGGAGCCATGACTGATGATGTGGCACATAGTTTTCGCAGAGCGCGGTGGGCTGGTGCAGTCTCGCGCTGCACGATCACGGGATTCCGCGATCCACGTGGCATGCGAACTCCTCAGCCAGTCCTGCGATGTTCGTAGAATCATCGAGCCAAACGGCTCGTTCATTGAACGGCCCGAGCTGGACGAACATTTTGATGGAGGCAGATTTCCAGGCCTACGGCAGCATGCTTCTCCCATTGTCGGTGAAGGATCCGCCACGGCGCGAGCGTAGGTCTTTGGGGTACTTGGCAATTCCCATGCGTATCCTTTCACTCGCGGCAGCGGATGAAGGGGCCATGCAGCCAGCGGCAATTGGACTGCCATCAAGGAGGCGGCGCGCCACCAGGAGCCAGGATGGTGTATCCGTGATGTAATCTCCCGCAGCGTCTCAACGTCGAGCGCAAAGCATCCGAGACAGCGCCTTTGGCGGCGGGGTGGTGACAGCTACACCATCAGCGCCAGCTACACGCAGACCAGCGCGCAGTCTCTGGAGAACAATGTCCTTGTCATCGAACAGACCATTGTGGCGCAGGTCAGAAATGGCAACGGCAGCCTCCGGATGAGCGAGGAGTGACAGCCAATTCCCGGGCGAGAAAATGCTTGCTCTCCGCTTCGAAGCGTGTTCTGCACTTGCACTCAACAATCGAAGCGAGTCGCGTAATGACATCTGGTCCGGAGAATCAAGCTCCCGCGAAAAACGGGACATCGACGCCGACCGTCATGCTGAAGGGCATCTTCGAGCAGGTCGCGGAAGGTCAGAACGTATCCAAGAAGCAAGCCCAGGACCTGCTCGCGGGAATGGTCGAGACGATGACAGAGCACCTGAAGCGGGGCGACCGCATTCGGATCAATGGTCTCGGGACGTTAGAGGTTCGCCAGCGCGAGGCGCGCATGGGACGCAATCCCGCCACAGGCGAGATGATACAGATCGCCGCCAGCAAAAAGGTCGCGTTCCGACCGGCGAAGGAGCTGAAAGTAGCGGTCTGACGCGGATCGGCGCTATATGGGAAGCGTGCCAGGCGCAAGGCGAGCCAGCAGGCATTGCGCCAAAACCCGTTCCCCATCGATGCAGTCGGTTTTCCCGCTGCGGTGCCGGCGGCGTGGCGCTCGCGGCCCGGCCTCTCCTCATACGGTCGCGACAGAAGGTACTTACCCCCAATAGCTGATTGCTCTCCAGATCGATGCCTTGGTTTCAGATAATCAATGGTTGTAGGGAGAAATGCTGCGGCGTTCCGCCAGAGCGGCATGCTTTATGGTACGGGCAACGATGGTCCGACGCACCTATCTGAGGGGCGCTGAACAAGGTGATCTGCTGACCGCAACAGATACCTCGGCCGCAGGTGAGCCAGAGGTGAGCCACCGCGGGAGTGGCCCGCCGAGACTTCGGTGCTTCGCGTGAAACCGATTACCCCTCTTTTAAGGTGGCCCGGCGGAAAGTCAGGGGAACTCAAAAGGATCAGAGCGCATATGCCGCATACCGTTCGAAATTACTTCGAACCGTTTATCGGTGGAGGCGCCGTATTTCTTGCCATCGACGACAGAGTTCCTGCCTATTTGAACGACATCTCGAAAGAGCTGGTTGACTTCTACGCCGAGGTTGCAATTGGCGCCGCCGATCTATGCAGAATTCTGCAAAAAATCGATGACTTATGGAAATACATAGAAGCCGTCGTAGAGGGCGAGGCCAATAAGATCGTGACAGCCTACCGGGCGTTTGCCTCTGGTTTGAATGCGACGTTTGTCCAACCCGTCGAAGACTTGTTCGGCCAATTCAGGGAGAAATGGGCAAGCTTGCTTGCATTTTCCATTGACATTGGCGTCGAACGACTTTGGCCGCAGATAGTCGAAAGCGTGTCCAACAAGGCTTCTCGGATGAGGAAAATCGAAGCGGAGAAAGGGCGGTTTTCAAACCAGGATATTGTGGATAATATTTCTGGTGCCATAAAATCCTCTATCTATTGCCACATCCGCAGCTTGTATAATGGAAATGACCGATCTGTCATGGAAAGATCTTTAAGATCGGCCATATTCTACTTCGTACGAGAATACAGCTATGCTGCGATGTTCAGATATAACTCTTCTGGAGAGTTCAACGTTCCATATGGTGGTATCAGCTATAATCGGAAACTTATGTCGGAAAAATTGAGGCATTTCGAATCTGAAGCCGTGATTGGAAAATTCAGTAGAGCGTGGATCGAGCAAATGGATTTCGCCGATTTCTTTTTGAAGCGTCGCCCGGAGAGCGGCGACTTTATATTTGTGGGCCCGCCGTATGATTCAGAGTTTTCTGAATATGGAAGCGGCCGATTTTGCCATGATGATCATAGGAGACTCGCACAGTTCTTGCTAGAAACACCGGCGAGTTGGATGTTGGTAATCAAATCTACAAAGTTTATGCTGGATCTATATGCGGACAAAGGCTCACCATACGCGCTGCCAGCAAGAAATATGTGTGGACCATTAAGGAAAGAAATGTGCGGGACGCAATCCATCTAATGATAACAGATTACTGATCGAATTTGCGCGGGCTGGCTCTTTGAGTGGGCTTTATAGACTGCTTGGTCTGGTTGTGGGGCCCCGGTGAAACCGACGTCGGACCGAAATCCGGATAGTGCTCGCGAATCAGAGCCAGCGCCGTGTGGCGAAAGGTCTCGCCGCGCCTGTGATTGCTCGCACCGCCGCGCTTCTGCGAGATCAATCCTTATGCGCCACGGGCGTCAAATGCTCGACGAAGCCGGAAAACCTGGCGACGGCCGATATCCATCAGCGTGCCAGCGGCTTCCGGCGTGAGCGGGCCATCCGCCAGATCGATCATCACGCGCAGCCGGGTCAGCTCCCGCTCGCTCATCCGAACCACCGTCATCGCACCACACCCCAAACGTCTCGACGGCAGCTTGTTCCAGTGACATCTCAATCGGGGACGCGGGTGACATCTCTATCGATGACTTACAGGCGGGTGCCGCCCTCTGGACGTTATGGTAAGTCGGGACGCCAGCGTTCAACCGGCTCCGGCTTGACGCGAACCCCGCTTCCGGTGGCGCCACGGCATCCCGATCGTTATGGTGCGGAATGCGCTTCTCTGCGGGCACCGTCGCGAACGCAGCCGCATGGGCCGTCCTGGCTCTCCTGATCGCGGTTGCCTTCGTTACGGTCAACCTCTTGGGCCCGGCCGGGCTTGTGATCCTGGGGTTGTTCGTCCTGTTCGTTTGCACTGCGGTGAACCTTTATGGGGATGCTCCGACTTTGGGAACAGAAGTCTTCAAGGCGCGAATTGCCAGCCACGGCTCACCGGGGCAGCGCGCAGCGATGTTCGATGAAAAGCGCGTTTCCCTGTCCCCCATTCGGATTTACCGCTGGTGCGGGGTTGTGCTGGTGGTCGCCGGAGCGGCCGGGTTCATTTGCCAGCAGATGCGGTAGTGCCGACCGCAGAAGCGGCAGTGCCACCAGGGGTCTGCCGCAGCATTTCTGTTGGCCGTCACGTCGTACGGCGAACCAGGTGATGATCCCCCGACGCCGCAGAGCCGAGGTGCACCAATCCTGTTGCAGACCGCCGCCGAGGCTGGCGACGAAATCCAAGGCGAGCCGGAGTCGTTTTTTGGTTCCGAGAAGCCAGGTTTATCGGCACCAAAGCCGGGGCGCCCACCAATCGCAACTGCTATACTGCAGGCATGATCATCGATCCGTTGAAACCTAGATTCTACCTAGTGTTGAGGGTTTATGCCCGCGCGAACCGCAGGGCGTATTTTTATCAGATATGGCAGAATCTCGACCTTCCCTGGCTGGTTCGGGATAGCGGCCCGTACGCGACTGAGAGCGACGCCCGGCAAGCCGGAGACGGCGCGTTGCGCGATTCTCTTGACACGACGACAGCCTGAAATGCCCGAGCATCCCCAACGTCCGCGCGACCCGTATGGACAGACTCGCCCCCGCCAGGCGGATCGGCGAAGCACGCAGACGCGGCGCGGAAGATCAGCCGTCGAGCATGACAATCCGCCGTACCGATCGGCTGCTGGCGCCCTCGATGCCGGTGAGCAGATCCGCCTTCCCCGACCGTCACAAGCCGCTGCCCGGCAGCATGTGCGAGCCGCCCACGACGAATTCGGTCAGTCGCGAGCTGCAGTTGCCGCAACGCCATTTCATCTGCACCAGCGGCGCGTCACCGTGGCCGGCAGCGATCAGTGCGGCAAGCTCGGCGTCCTTGGTGCAGTGGCATGCCTTGCTCCAGACGTGCACCCGGTAGCCCGTGCGGGAGATCGAGCGCGGCGTCGGCAGGTCGTCAGGCACGGTCGCAACGGAGCGGGCAGGGGTTCGACGGCAGAAACCCCCGCGTCAGGGGCCTAGTGCGGCACGAGCGACGGACCGAGGGGCAACCCTGCAACCCTCGGCCCGAAGCCTGCCGGCCAATGGAAAACCAGCGGGTCAACGCTGCGCTCGCTAGCTCGGCGACGCAACGGCTCCACGGGCGGGCATGGGACGTGCCGGAATCGGCACACATGTCGCGCAAAAGGTTTCCATCAATGAAGGCCGCAGACTCCCTTGGATAGAGGACGTCTGCATCGGCGGGGCCGATCATCAAGGCAACGGCCAAAACCGCGACTGGCAGAAACCGCATGATGTGCCGCCCTTGCAACGGAACCCCCGGGTTGATTTGGATCAACGGCGCCGTCGCCATGTCAGGCTACGGTGGACCGCGATCACCCCGCGAAAGGGTAAGCGATGTCCGTCACTCAAGCCGACCTGGCGTTCGCCACCAAGCTGCCAGCCATGTCAGACGAAGAGCTCCTGCAAGCCTGGCGCGCCGCGGTCACAGCGGGCGCCGACCAACGGATAACTCTGGCCGAAAGCGCTGCCATCGTGCGCTTCGGCTCTGCAGGCTGGCGGCAACACTATGCGGCCCGGTTCTCGGATCAGACGTATTATCAGTTTCCACGGAAACCCGGATGAGACAAACAGAGGCGTTCGGCGCCGTATTCAGTCGCGCCCGAAGCCCTAGGGCAGCTCGGTCGCGGCGAGTTGGTTGATCGGATCGCGTAGCTCGAGCAGCCCATCGCCATGCGCGTTCCATGTCGCGACCCCGCTTCCTAGCTGGCGATGGAGGTCGCGGGCAAAGCTGGAAGGGCGGGGCAAATTTCATCTGAAAAGAAATCTGACGGACCCACTATCACGTAACCGTGAGCAACACCATATATCAGTCTCGGCTCTGGCCTGCGGTCATCAGACCGCGTCAACAAGGCGGAGCGCCCTGCCACTCTGCGGTCGGTCATCGACCTCCCCCAGATCGCGTTTGCTCATAGGGCAAGCGGATGCTGTTGGAGGCGCCCCGACGGGCCAGATGGGAGCCTAGTGTTATGACCGAACGTACCCTGCCTATCGACTGTAACGTGCATACAAGGATTACATCTGGTCGCGCTTTACCGGCCGAAATTGCCGAGATAATGGCGCAACTTGATAAAACGACTCCCGGCTGGCGCAACGCGATCAGAGACGTTTGCGACGTGCAGATCCCGTTACCAGCCCATGAGATCGCGCCTCCGCTATTCGCGGAACAGGCCGCTGTATCGTGCGCGTCGGATAAGTCTTCTTCCTAGGTTCACCTGCCGGGATCGAAGGCTGGGCCGCGACTTTCGTCGCTATTCCGCCATGCAATGCGCAACACCGGTGCCTCGGCTGACACCCAGCCAGCTGTCTAGCGGATAGCTCAGTCGCGGGCCCGGATAGCCGCGCGTCTCAAGGCGGTACGCATGGTCCGCCCTCGTGGCGCTGCATCCGCCGTCTGCGCAGCAGCAGCAACAGGTGTCGCGCACGGAGCTGCGCCGCATAGGCTATCAGGACCGTTTCCGCCGTCTCATCGAAAACCAATGCCGAGTAGGCCCACGTCCCCGCCGCCCGGCGCAGCAGCGCGTGGTTGCGGCCGGTCAGTGTCTCAGTTCTTGCGCGATCATCCATGGCAGCTCCGGATGGGCCACGTTCGCGTGGCGCCCTCCACCGCCCTTCCGCTACTCCAGGGTATTGTCTAATACAACCTTAGATGTAGCTGCTCGACATCATCGGCGCCGTGCTCGATTTCATCGGCGAATCCTGATCAAATTAAGTGATCGCAGGGCAGTCGTTGTGCTCAGATTTTTGTGACCGGCCGACGGTCGCAAGACGGATTCGGACATGGCTGACCATAGGAAGACAACGCCGACTTCCCGCACTCGGTCGGCTCCCCGCACCGGCGGCCCCACAGGACGAATCACCATGACGAAGCCGACCTACGAAGAACTGCTGGAAGCACTGTTCGGCGTGACGCAGGCGCAACGCAGCACCCTCCTGCGCGCCGGCAGTATGACTGGCGCCGAAAAAGACCAGCGATGGACCATCACGCGCAACGCCGAAGTTATGTGCAACGCCTGCGGGCACGCTCATTATCGGCGGGCGGCTCCGGTGAATCGCCAGCGGCGTCAGAACGCACGCGCCATCCAGCTCTAACTTCTAGCCAAATATATTTGAAATTTCCCGACTAAGCGCCCCTTGCTGCACGAGTCGCAGCAGCTGAACGCGATATGATGGCGGGCGGCTAGCAGCCGACCTCATAATCGAGCCACCGCCCTGGTTCTCGGGCGCCGCGCGCCAGCGTGCCTGGCTGGCGGCCTTGCTGGCCGCTCTGCAGGCGGCCTCAGAGCAGTAACGCTGGTGATGGCGGTTACGCGGGTCGGGACGAAATAACTTCAGACAGCACTTGCATTTACGGCCTGCTGCCGGCCGTAGTAGGCGGCGTGATAGCAGTGGTCGCTGAATTGGTCGGCCCGTACATCATTCAACGGGCGAAGGATGCGTCCGACAGGAAACGGAAGCGGACAGGTCAACAGCCCGATGCCGTGAGTACGAGTTATGGATGTTGAATGTAGGACAGAGGAGAATTAGAAAGGAACCACAGGACGATCGATTGGCTGGGCACGAAGAGGTTGTAAAAGAGTACACGGCCAAGCAAGCGGAGCTGCTCACAGTGCTAAAGCGTCTTGCTTAGCAGTAGTTTCGGTAGCCAGTAGCTCCGGCCGCTCGAATGCACTAGCTGATATATAGTCAAATTAATTTATATTGATGAAAAGGAGGCCGCCCTGGATGGGCGGCCTCCCTGCTGGGAGTATCGCTTGATCGCGCTGCTTACCTCGTCATGTCGCGGGCTTTGTCCTTGACATCACCAACAGCGTCGTGTGCGGCGCCCTTGGCCTTGTCCATCTTGCCTTCGGCCTGCAGCTTCTCGTCGCCGGTAACCTTACCGGCGGCGTCCTTGACGGCACCCTTCGCCTTGTCTACGGCACCCTTCACGTGTTCGCGATCCATTTAAGCCTCCTTGGTTCGCAGCGGACGCAAGACGTAACAGTGCATGAGTGAGCGAAAAGTTTCGTCAAGCACGGACATGTGAGCAAAGGGGTCAAACTTAACTCGCCTGCCGCGGCGCGATTCCTCGCCGACCACGCCAAGGATGAGATACACCAGAGCATGAGTGGCGAGCCGACAGTACTCGTCCGGCAGCAGGGAGGATGCTTCCGCGATGAGATTGTCTTCGTGGCCAGCATTGGCTTGACTATGTCTGCGCAAGACAGGGAAGGGTGTTCAAGATGGTGAAGCCTGTTACTGGCCGATGCCTTTGCGGGGCGGTCCGGTTCCAATTCGACCAGCTGCCAGGCGCTACGCGCGCTTGTTGGTGCAGAGACTGTCAATACCTGTCGTCGGGCAATGCATCAATCAATGCGATCTTCAAAACCGAAGGCTTCAGATTAACAGGCGAGGTCAAGGAATACGTCAGCACGGCAGATAGCGGAAACTTCGTGCGCCGCCGTTTCTGCCCCAAATGCGGTGCGCCATTGTTCAGCGAGCTGCTAAGCCGCACCGACATCATGGTGGTTCGAGCTGGCGTGCTGGATGATCCCGAGATAGGCCGCCCAGCGAGCTATATCTGGACGGCATCTGCCCCTAGCTGGGCCGTTGTAGATCCGGATCTGCCCAATTGCGAAGGTCAACCCACTGCAGTTCCCAGGAGCTAGACTCCACCACCTGCGAAGGATCGCTCGGGGTCGATTCTGGCACTTGGCACCCGAAAGGACGGATTCCGGGTATGCGTTCCTAGGGTTTTAGATCGTTTTACAGTAGGTATCGTCAGCACCTTTCCCATTGGCATAAGTCTTGAATTCTGCGCCGACCAGCACAGCGCTCGACAGGCCACGCGGTGCCAAGCGCCCACCGAAGATCCCCGTCCCTTGCGAGGGAACCGTAGCCCTCCAGCGCCTCGGCATAACCGAGGAACAGCCGACCTATGCCCACGCCATAGACCACGCGCATTTGGCAGGAGTACCGCGCCGGCAATCTGACGCGCGCACATCGCGACGTCCTGCTCACGCTGCACACGTTCCGAGGCGCCGGCGGGCGATGCTGGCCAAGCCATGCCACGCTGGCCGATCGGGCGGAATGCTGCAGCCGAACCGTCCTGAGGCACTGCGGCAGGCCCGTCACCTCGGGCTGGTTGATTGGAGCGAACGTAGGATCCGCGCCGGATGCAGGTGGCTTCGGACCAGCAACCTCTATCGCTTCATGGTGCCCACCGAACCTGCCGCGCCTTGCTCGCGGGCCTCTTGTTCGCCACGGAGTCAGGTAGTGGGAAATCGGCACTGGCAGCGGTGCTGCGGGAGGCCGGCGGGGAGGATCTGCCCGAGGAGAGAACAAACAGAGGCCATGACAGATGATGTGGCATGTGGTTTTCGCTGAGCGTGGAGGGGTACCTTCAGTCTCGTGCGTCCCGATCACGCGACGCAGCTATCCAGTCCGCCTGCGAGCTCCTGAGCCGGTCCTACGACGTATGGCGGGTAATCGAACCGAACGGCCTGTCATCGAGCGGGCCGAGCTGGACGAGCATTTCGACGAAGGTAGATTTCCGGGTCTGCGGCGGCGTGCAATTTCCAGTATGTCGGAGGCTAGCCAGGCCCGGCCCCATCAATTCGTGGCGAAGCGGTCGGAGCGTTCGAAATCCCCGACTTGCTCCCCATTGCGGCGGAATCTGTGGATGCTGTTGTCGCGAATATTCCCGGTTCCGGAATCCGTGAGGCCGTCACATGCCCCGCCATTGGACACGCCGGTTGGAAAGACCGTGTGCGGCGAATCCGCGTCGCTCTCGCTATAGCCAATGGCAAAGGTAGGGGCCATAGAGGCCGCCGACAGAGTCACGGCCAGCACAACGGTGCGAGTCTTGCTCAGCATTCGTAATCCTCCCGAGTCGCCACGCATTTCCTCGTATCGGAAAGCGTAAACGGACCGGGAGACGCCCCGTTTGTTCAATTCATCCGGAAGAACTACAAGCTAAAAACTGTCGCGCTCCCTGCCGCCGATCGCGCCAGCCGCCGAGGCGATGAACGCGCCGATCAGCATCGAAACGAAGATGTAGAACGCTGCCTTCGCCGTTGCCTTGCGGGCGGCGTCTGCGGCTTCCTTGGCCTTTTCTTCGGCGGCCTTCATCTGGGCAACAACGTCATCAACGCGCTTCTCGGCGTCCTGCTGCGACAGACCGGCGCGGGCCGCGACCAGCTTTGCCAGGTAGGTCCGGTCGCCGGAATCGAGATTCCCGTTTGCGACGCTCCGCGCCAGAATGCGCCCGGCCTCTCCGGTTGCCTGCTGCGGGCTGGCATCGGGTTTCGGCTGGTCGGCGCGGAACAGGCTATCGGAAAAATATTGCGTCGAGGGACCGGCCTGGCTTGCCGCCGCCTGCGAAGCTCCGCCGGCTACACTCGATACGGCACTTCCAGCTGTGCTGACAGCTGAGGAAATTGCGGAAGTGGCGACCATGGCGACAAGGACCGACGCGAGTGCCCATGCGAGGAAGCCATGGGCTGTGTCGCGGAAGAATACCTCATGCGTATGAACGCCGGTCCATTTGGTGCGCAGGCGCCCGGCCAGATAGCCGCCAAGACCCGATGAAAGCCACTGCACGATAATCAGCCAAACTGCTGTAAGCAGGGTGAAGGTCGTCGCGGTGGGGTTGGCGGCAGACCAGGGCGAAACGGACGAAAGCCCTATACCGGCGCCGAGCGTAACCAGGAGAATCGTAATTGCGGCTGCAGCGACCGCGCCGCCAATGATCGCTCCCCAGGATACGGCGGAGGCAGATGCTTCCTCCGACACGACAGAGCTAGGCGGCGGGACTGGCCCGATATCAAGTGCCATCGCTTTACCTCCTCAATGCCACAGAAGGGCAAGGATGATGATGATCGGAATGGGAACCCCGAGCAGCCAAAGAAGAATACCACGGCCCATTGTATTTCCTCCCAGTTACACAACCGGTGGGCAACGCGAATGAGGCGAAAACGTTCCGGTTATCACTCGGAATTGAGCGAACAATGGGCTCTTCTGTCCTTTTACCAACACCCGCCAAAACTGGATTGTAGGCCACAGCGTGAAGGTCCGTTTCATGACCGTGAATGTTCGCGCGGCCCTCAAGACCCCCGGCGACTACCTTCCCGATGCCTACATCCTCTCAAACCTTCGCGGGGACAAGCTCTACAAGTTCGTCCCGCACAATGGCTGCCAAGCCATCACCATCGACAAAAGCCAAAGAGCTGATGGCGGAGTAGACGAGATCGAAGCCGCCGCGGCCGCTTCCGACGTAAGCCAGATGATGGCGATAGCCGCCGTCAACGCAATGTTCGCATGACGCCTGCATTCCCAATCGATCTTCCAAGAGCGCCGCTCGCAAGCGCGAGCAGAAGAAGCGATGGTTCCGCAACGGCCAGCGATGGCGCACCGGGTGCGAAGGCCGCATCAGCGTCAGCAAGCGCCGCCACGGTCTCAACCGGAGCCGCTATCGAGGTGATGATGGAATGCAGCGCTGGGTCGGCCTCGGCGTGATCGCTGACAACGTGATCAATGTCGGCCTCGCCATCGGCAAACAGTCAGCCAAATAGCTATTGCCCGCTACCCAGGCCCGGGGGGCGCTGCGCCCGCCGGCCGCCCGGATAATTCTGCGTGAACCCCGCCAGCTCCCGTTGGCGGGGTTCACTGCGTTGCCTCCAACCGATCGCGGGCCAGCTCAACGCTGGAAATTTTGCGCCGGAAAGTAGCTAGAGGCGGCCGGTGCCGAACTCGGCGAGTGCGCCGAACAGGCTGATCGAGCATCGGAGGCCGAATGCGAGCGCGCTGACCGGGCCGAACAGCGAGTGGCGCCGGAGCCATAACTACTGATCTATGGTCTTCTCGAACATCATCGCACTGTTCATCATGCTGACGACGGCGACGCCGAGTCGCTCCAGCAGCTAACGGACAACAGGGTTCGGCAACGCATCATGCTGGAGAGCCAGTCGCATTACAGCGGTCGATGTGTATGCCAGTACCAGACGAAGGACTCGTACGGTCGCTCGTGCAAGGGGCGGCACGAAGTCATCAAAACGAAACCGCAGCCGCTCTGCTATCCCAGCCAGGTGGATAGTGAGATGGTGAGCGATTGGCGACAGCGCCATCCGTGAGTCGGGGAAGGGGGAGCCGGTAACCGGCTCTCCTTCCGAATTACTTGCCGACATGACTCAGCATCTCGCCCATGACGATCGCGGCGGGTGGGCATCAGTTCCTTCGGCAGTTTCTGCACAGCTCCCTCGCGGTCTGGTTGGCGGCGTCGGCCTGCTGGCGCGTATCGGATTTCGTCAGGTTTGAGCAACGCAACATTCCATTTGGCACAGATTGCAGGCGCCCCCGCATGAGCACGGCGTGCGGCTCTCTACGGTCGTTTGGACCATGAACCACATTGCCTTTCGATCCCGCCTTGATGGCCTCTGCCTGCCCGATTCGGCGCTCTCACCGTTTCGTCAAACACGAGAGATCGATTAGTCCACGGTCTACCGGACAAAGCGTCGGTTTGTCGAAGGCAACCTCGATCTGGCGCTGAGCGAAGAACAGCGTCCTGGCTGCGGACGGAAGCTATCCGGCAAGGAGGAGGCGCTGCTGATTGCCACCGCCTGCTCCAGTCCGCCCGAAGGCCGAGCGCGATGGACACTGGAATTGCTGGCCGGCGAGATGGTGAAGCGAACCGAGCACGCGGAGCTATCACGCGAAACGGTGCGGCGGCGGCTGAAGGAAAACCAGCTGAAGCCGTGGCAACAGGATATGTGGTGCATCCCGCAGGTCCCCGGACAAACCGGACCGCCGCCCTTTCACGGTGAGCCGTTCCAGCGTCGTCGGGAGTCATCGGAGCCATGCGAATTCTGCTAATCGATGACGATGAACTGGTCCGCGCTGTTCTTGTCGAGACTATCAGCGATGCCGGACATGACGTGATCGAGGCTGCTGATCCGATTGCAGCTTTCGCGCTGCCTGCTGCCGCCGGCCCTCCGAGTGTCGTGATCACCGACATAAACCTCGGGGCGGTACTGAACGGACTTGATGCAGCGGCTGTCGCACATCGTAAGTGGCCAGACATACGGGTTATGCTGATCAGGGAACCTGATCCTCGGGATCGTTATCTTCAAAAGCCATCCTCTGGCCATCGCTTGCTCCGAGCCATCAAGGAGCTTGTCCAGCGGACCTAGAGGGGCCGTCCTGCTCTCAGGCGCCAGAAGCTGGCCCCTTAATCGGGCCGGACGGAGGGATGTTTTCGTCAATGTCATCCCCTTCTCGCGTTAAGAGTGGACGGCGATGGCTATCGCACCCAACTCGGGACCGCTGGATGATGATAGCGGATGCGGGTGGGATTACCATGCGTCGCTCGACCACCTAGTTTATCAGTCAAGCTGGTTGGGAGCCGTCACCATGACCCGACCCGCCAGTCTGAACTAAAACCTTCGGCTCTGGATCGGCGTCACGAGATTTTGAGCCGTCATTGCCGTATTATAGCCGTTTTCGATGCAAACCCTAAGAGCAAATGTTTGATGCTCGAATCTTAGTCGCGTTCTCGCGGTGCGCTCATACATGCCGCCCATCGAGGCAGCCATCAACATCGCAGGCGTACACTGCTGCAAGCAAAAGTCCAGCGTCCATGTCTCCGGCGCGATAAAGCTCGCTTGCCACCTTGTGCTGCTTGGACTTGAAAAGGAGGCGAGATATGCGCATCGCGGTCGTAGCTGATATACACGGCAACCTGCCGGCACTCGAAGCTGTGCTCGCTGACATTCGACCTCGCAAGGCGGAGCGCGTGATAAACCTCGGCGATTGCGTATCCGGTCCTCTATGGCCTCGCGGGGTCGCAGATCTGCTGATGGCGCGCGACGACCTGACCATTCGTGGGAATCACGATCGCTGGGTGTCCGAACCCGATCCGGCGCAGATGAGTGCGTCCGATCGGTATGCCTTCTCGCAACTTAGCCAGGATAACCGCTTCTGGCTCGGAGCCTTGCCGACCTCGGCCGATGCAGATCACGGCATTCTCGCCTGCCACGGCACGCCGTCTAACGACAACCAGTACCTTGCTGAGGAAGTCTCTGGCAGCCGGCTAGTCCGATCACACCCATCTTCGATTCTGGGCCGGCTGGGTGAGGCTCAGGCCCGCGTGGTGCTATGTGGTCATAGCCACCAGCAGCGTCTGATCCAACTACCTGACGGCCCATTGATCCTGAACCCAGGCAGCGTCGGTTGCCCTTCGTATGATGATTCCGGCAACGGTCCTCATGTGTCGGAAGCAGGTTCACCACATGCTCGATATGCCATCCTGTATGTAGACGAACAACACGTGTCGGGAGAGTTGATTTCCATTGGCTATGATTGGAAGGCGGCGACTGCTCGGGCTGAGAAGAATGACCGGGCCGACTGGGCCTACGGGTTGCGAACCGGTAGATTCGGGTCACCCCCCGAGTCATTCTAATGTGTGGTCCGCGCGTGCATTGTCACGTTAACATTGGACTGGCGGCGTGGAACCAAAGCGACGA
>Ga0206923_1129_pt1 | contig 15309 bp, 12 predicted proteins | sample Alteio_BWOrgHeat_64_FD_152961 | JGI IMG/M metagenome (GOLD analysis project Ga0206923, IMG submission 152961) | Enriched cells from forest soil in Barre Woods Harvard Forest LTER site, Petersham, Massachusetts, United States -... | ecosystem: Environmental > Terrestrial > Soil > Temperate forest >...
TCAGGTACCGGAACCTCCGGTGTATCGTGAAATGAAACTCCCTGTAATACCGGCCGTGGCGAACCATTCAACGGGTCCTTTGCCACTGTCGGCAATCGTGTCAGGCTTTTACCATCGCGCATAATGATGAAACCGCCTATGCCGCTCTCCAAATCAGCCTCTGCATCCCAGGTGATCTCATTCCCCCGGCCCGGTATCACCACCACCTTCACATCCAAGGGGGTCGGCGGCGGCGTTAAATCGCCAACCATGCCGGTTTTTACGTATTCCATCCACGCTTTGGCCACGGTTGCGTTAGGCAACCAGGTAGATTTTTTTATATCTCCTTTATACGCCGCCGCGGGTACGGCCATGTCGCCAAATTCATCCGCCAGCCAGGCCTTGCTCATGTCCACGGGTTTAAGAGTTTGGGTTGCCGCTCCCTTGTCGGGCAGGCGCATGGCCAGGCAGGCGTCGAAGAAGGGAATGGCCAGGTAGCGGGAACCGCCGCAGTCGTGCGACGTCAGCGGATCGGGCGCCATGCCTACGGGCGCTCCGTGCGGGCGATACTCCTCGAACGTGGCCATCATGCCGATCCACGAACCGTTAAACTGGGCGCTGCCCTTTTCATGCACGCCCGCGTTGGCAAAGATCGGCACCGAATACACGGCATCGGTAAGTTCAGGATCGGGCCACTCGGGATGGCGGGAGTGAAACTTTGTGGTTCCGCCCGAGCGGATCCAGGCGGCCACCACCCGGTCGGGATGCATAACGGTCATTTGGCTTATCCATTGCGCACCTCCCGAATGGCCCCAGAGACACCACGGTGCGGAACCAATTTCCGGATGTCCCGCTTTCTTTCCCAGCGCTACGAGGGCGTTGCAAAAAACCTTGTCTGAGCCGCGGCGCGGATCATACCATAGTTCCGCCTCGCCCGGACCGATTTCAGTGCCCTCGTTCAAAACGTGATAGCTGGGGCCAAGCAGTGCGCAATCCCATTTCCGGGCCAGCGCCTGCCAGTGCAGGTCATAAGCGGCGTTGGCACCCGCTTTGGAGGCGGAGGTGCCCGCACCGTGCTGATGGACGATCACCCCGCGGATCTTCTTGACACCGTTCGGGATCCAAAGGGTATAAGTGACACCAATTTGCAGCTCGCCCGCCGCCGCCGATGGCGGATACTCAACCTGGATATATCTCCCGCCTGAAGGCGAAGAAGTAATTGCTTTAACTAAAACAGGAGGCTTGCCTTGCTGAATATTTATCGTAAATGAGCAAATAGCTACAAAAATCAATGCAGAGAGTAGTCCTTTTTTCATACTAGGTTATTTTAGGTTAGTTTTGGCTAAAGTAATAATCGACACACTCACCTTTGGTGGTGTTATCGCCAACAAACGTATGTTAAGGTAAGTATTATAACTATAACAAAAAAGCCGCCCTACTTTCGTAAAGCGGCTTAGTAGCCCAAAAGGGAGATTCTTTGAACACTTATTGGGGTTTTTAGAGACGTTAGAGCAAATTTCGACAGAACCTGATTTGAATTTTTTGATGTCCGGTAGTCCTTAAGAGTGAGATATTGGGTACTTCGATGCCGGATTTATTTCCCCCCAACATACTGCGACCGAACTGTCACAAATGTGGGTTGAGACTCAGGTCGATTTGCTATAACTGATGTCAACAGCTATTATATTTTTTCTGATAGAGCTGAATTAAATTATCCTTGACCTCATTCCATTCTTCATCAATAATGCTGTAATATGCAGAGTTTCTTTTTCCGTCATGTCGTATGACAGCATTTCTAAGAATACCTTCGAATTTCGCACCTATCCTTTCAACGGCTTTTCTTGACCGTAAATTTTTGTCCCAAGTAATTATTTGTACCCTTATCGTTTTAAGAATCTCAAAACAATGTTTAAGTAACAGATATTTACATTCTTCATTGTAACCTTGTCCCCAAACTTTTGGCAAGTACCAAGTCCAGCCAATTTCCAAACTTTTAGAATCGTAGTTTAATTTCAGATAGCTTGTACTTCCAACAATCTTATTAGTTACTTTATCAAAAACAACAAAAGGATACTGCTCGCCTTTTTCTCTTTTAGAAATTGCTTGATTTAGTGCTTTAAGTAAAATCGTTTTATCTGTTCCATTTATGGGCATAAAGGCCCATATGGCCTCTTCCTGGCTTGAATTGATGAGTTCTTCAAAATGCGCTTCTTCCAAAGGCAATAAAAGTACTTTTTCTCCCTCGAGTCTTATCGGGTATTTAATCCAATTTGCCATAACCTTCAGCACAAAAGTAGTAAAATAAACTCCATGTTCTTAATCACTCTGATACCAAACATTCTTATTATTAGAATGCCTTTTTCAACTTAAGCTGGAAGAAACTGATAGTAAACAAACCTCCTTACTGGCGCGAGTATGCAGCACCGGCGAGCGGGCGGCGTACCTGAGACTTTTACAAATATTTACTGATCCCTGGATTTTATTTGATAGTTATTACTGTTTAAAAATACAGTTAAGAAATCATAATGCAAAAGAACGGCAAGGGGTCAGGGTGGCTTAGGTGGTCCACCCTGGCTCAGGTGGCTCAGGTGGCTCAGGTGGTCCAGATGGGTTCAGCCATATTGATTGATAAACAAAAAAGCCGCCCTACTTTCGTAAAGCGGCTTAGTAGCCCGTAGGGGAATTATCTTGATGATGATTTTAGAGTGTCAAATCGCCTCAAATGATATTGGTTTAAAACCATTTGAATTTTACCTATTGTGATTTACAAGCAGTTATAATGGAAAATATGGACCCCTTGACCACCCTATTCTGAATATGTTGTACAGGCAATTCTGTTACACTTTGACTATGTTAATCCATTGATTGTAATTACAATTCTCTCTGCCGTTAACACAACCCGGTGCTCAAATGCGCAAGGATTTGCCTGGACCGGCCTACCAGAATGTCCATTTCAGGCATTGAACCTCTGAATAAAATTTATCAGGCTCTAAAACTTAAAAAAGTTCTTCATACATTGTGAAGCTAAATTAACCTTATATCCTGTAATCAATTACTAACTAATTAACCCGCGAGCGTATAGCTTGTACAAAATTTCATGGATACAAAAAGATATTTCATAATCGCTCTCCTTTTTGGAAGCGTTTTAATTTATGGCTGGAACCAGATCGTTCCTCCAACTTCTATGCAAACCGGTAATGATTACCCGGTATATGGAGGAAATAAATACGGTAACCGTTATTCGCCATTAAAGCAGATCACTGCTGCCAATGTGAAAAACCTGGAGGTAGCATGGATGTATGATGCAGCCACTACCAGGAAAGGAGCTATCCAATGTCAGCCCATCGTAGTAAATGGTGTTCTATATGCTACCACACCCGACGGTAAAGTATTTGCCCTGGATGGAGCTACCGGTAAAGAACTCTGGAAATTTACGCCCACAGCTCCCGGAACAAATCAAAACAGGGGGGTAATGTACTGGGAGAATGGAAGTGATAAACGTATTATATATACCATGGGCCCTAACATTTATGCTGTAAATGCGCAAACTGGCCAGGGCGTCCAGACTTTTGGCACTGCCGGAAGAGTTGACCTTCACGAAGGGCTTCAGACCAATTTGGATTATGATGTAACCAAATACGGAATAACTGCTACAAGTCCGGGTGTGATCTATAAAAATATATTGATAATAGGTTCTTCGCTTCCTGAAACAGGTGATGCAATACCCGGACATATACGAGCCTTCGATGTAGTTACAGGGAAACTGCTTTGGGTTTTCCATACAATTCCGCAACCCGGAGAATTTGGTTATGATACCTGGCCAAAAGATGCCTATAAAAATATAGGTGCAACGAATTCATGGAGTGGCATGGTGCTCGACGAAAAGCGCGGTGCAGTTTATTTTGGTACGGGTTCGCCTGCTTCCGATTTCTATGGCGGTGCACGTGAAGGAGCTAACTTGTTTGCTACCTGTATTATGTCTCTTAATGCAACCACAGGTAAAATGAACTGGTATTACCAGACCATTCATCATGATATGTGGGACCGCGATCATCCCTGCCCTCCAAATCTTACTACGATCATGCATAATGGCAAGAAGGTAGATGTAGTGGTACAGGCAACTAAAGACGGATTGGTATATATACTTGATCGTGACAAAGGTACTTCACTGTTTCCGGTAGTAGAGCGCCCGGTACCGACTAATGGTTTACCCGGAGAACATCCCTATGCTACACAGAAATACCCAACACTCCCGGCACCTTTTGTAAGACAAATGTATACTGAGAAAGATATTTCTGATCTCACTCCCGAAACTTATGCTTATGTAAAGGAACGTTACGACAAGATCCACAGCGATAATAAATTTACACCCCCGAGTACGACCGGGACATTATTGTTTGGCTATAGTGGCGGCGCAGAATGGGGCGGTAATGCGATCGATCCCAGCGGTATCCTGTATCAGACAGGTAATGAGGACCCATGGGAGCTTATTATGGCACCAGGCGGAGGAGGTAACAGGCCACAGGCACCCGTTACACCGGGAAATGCGCTATATCTTGCTAATTGTGCATCCTGTCATGGTACCGATAGGAGAGGAAGCGGACCCGAACAGCCTTCGCTTGTAAATATCGGCATTAAATATAAAGTTGATGAAATTAAAACGATCGTAGCTTCCGGGAGAGCCAGGATGCCTGCTTTTGCAGCGATCATTCCTGAAGCAGATCGTGATAAGATCATCAGTTTCCTTACAGGTACTGAAAATACAACCGAAAGGGTTACTGCCCCTGTAGTAGCATCAACAACTCCAGTTAATCCAAGAGCATTTCCATACCAACCAGCCTATGCCAGTTCATCATGGAGACGGTTTACTGACCAGAATGGCTATCCGGGCATCAAACCACCATGGGGCACTTTTAGTGCAATAAACCTGAATACAGGAAAATATTTATGGAAAATTCCATTGGGAGAATTTCCCGAACTGACTAAAAAAGGTGTACCAATAACCGGAACGGTTATTTATGGCGGGCCGGTGGTAACAGGCAGCGGATTGATATTCATTGGTGGAACAAAGGACGAACGGTTCAGGGCTATCGATAAAAAGACGGGCAAGATCGTTTGGGAATACCAGCTTCCGGCAGGAGGCCTGGCTACCCCTGTCACTTACATGGTTAATGGTAAACAATATGTAGTGATAGCTGCAGGAGGTGGAAGGGGCCCCAAAGCCGGAAATTATATTGCATTTGCTTTAAAACAACCGTAATGATGAAGAAATATGTAATTGGGATCAGCCTTTCCCTGGTGGCATTGGCAGGTCTGACAATCGGCATGAGAGCCGATGAGGATCCCGTTAGTTCGGATTTGCAATCCCGGACTTAAATATAAGCAGATTTGGAATCTGTGAAGCAAAAAATCGTCAATAAACAAAAAAGCCTCAAGTCGGAAAACTTGAGGCTTTTGACTTAATGTAGCGGGAAGCGGCGAAGTGTCGAACTTTTTGAATGATCTGCAAGCTATTAGTAGTGCAAAGAATATGGTTTTATAGGTTGTTGGTTATCCCACAAATAAATTTTTAAACAAGCCTCCAGCATACTTATACTTTTTGAATAACAGATCGTTTTCCGGTTTAATCGTTTCAGATGTGTGCGTAGTTAGATTTTTGCGTTCTATCCGGTTGGTGCCGTAAGGCTTTACGTTATGTATTCCATCAGGTATGAGTTGTTCATAGATGCCCAAACCGTCGGTATAAATCTGTTGGCATTTTGCCAGTAACAGGGTATCTGTTATTCTTTGAAGGTTTACTTTTGTGCGTTTGCCAAGTTTCAAATCAACTACTTGTCCGCTTTGTCTGTCTAAGGCATAGATCACCCAATAATCGCGGCCTTTGTTTTTTTTGTAGGTCTTTAATTCATCAACCTCATAGGTTCTGCCTGTTAATATTATTGGCTTTTTTATACTATCAGCAATACGCTTAATCTGATGAACAACCGTGTTGGCCGAAATACCTAACAATCGTGCTATGCTCCTAACACCACATCCTTCTTTTACATGATTGGCTATACTTGTGTTAACACCAGGCTTATAGGCATTTTTTTGATAACTAATTACTTGCGTTTTTTTACAGCTTTTACACAGGTATCGTTGCTTGACGCCAACTTTTCCGAATTTAACTGTAGGACTTTGACAATACTGGCAATTTTTATTATCAACAACTTTGATACACGGCTTCATGGTTCAGGCGGTTAGGTTGCCTGTAAGCTACAAAAAATAACGGGACGATATATTAATACCATCCCGTTTATCGCTTTTCTTTAAATCTATATTTTATTGGCTTTTGATAATCAGCTATTTATATAATTATCAACACCTTTGATACACTACCGGTTACACCTAAGCTACAAAAACAAAGCGGATGGTACTGATGCCGCAGCCTTCTTTTACGTGATCAATAATACGTTTATTGGTAGTTGGATGGGAGGCATTATTTACATAAGATCGCATAAATGTACTTTTGCCGGTTTTGCAGCGGTAACGCTGGCTCATGCCGGTTTTGCCAAATTTAATGGCTGCCTCCAGGCAATATGGGCAATTTGTGGTAACAACAATTTTGTAACACGACATAAAGGTTCAGGCAGTTAGGTTACACCTAAGCTACAAAAAATAACGGGATGGTATATTAATATCACCCGCTTTTGTGCTTTTAATTATTGTGTTTTAAAATTAGCCTTGGTTTTCAACTGCTTATATTAAAACAACAATTTTGATACATGACCCCATTCGATAAAAGACCATACAGCGTATGCGCGACATTGAAGATTTAAGTCCGGCTATTAAGGAAAAGCTTTTTTTCCTGATCGATACGATTTTAAGGGACACTAAAACCCAAAAGACATACGCCCATTCATAAAAAAAGCCCCGGTTAAGGGGCTTCGTTATGCTAAACAATTTTCGTTATAGGAATTAACTCGTCTATTAAACTATAATCATAAGCAAGGCCATTTTCTGTTTTTAGATAAAAAAGATGACCGCCACAAAAGCTTTCTTCATGTACAACCTTATTGTTTAACTTTACTCTACCTTTTAAATTTTTGGTATAAGTAACCCAACCAACTTCATTTACGGTACCTAAGGCATCAGATAGTTTGCCTGATTTTAAAATCATTGTATCAGGGTTCCAGTTTTGGATAATCAGTTTCATTATCTCCTTTACTTTGCTCAGTTGAAGCAGTCTGTCTTTTGCAGTGCCTTCATATGGTAATTTTATTAGACAAACATTACTTACCCTTTCAGAACTACTGCCAGCCCTAAAAGATATCTTACTTGATTTGCCGTCTTCATGACCCGTCCAAACAGAAAAGTTATATCCTATCTTGTTATACCCGTCCTGGTCAATGTCGTTTTTTTTTACCCCTTCCTGATAAAGTTTTTTAATAATTTCCGATGTTAGCGAAACTTCGTTTTCCAATGCTTGTTTCCGGCTGTTGCCCAATTCGTACAAGGTTAAAAATTGTTCATCCAAATCGCTTAACCCTTTTAACGTTTTCAAAGCCGGGCTGATAATATTTTCAAGGAATTCTTTCCTGTTTTTCCAGTAAGCCCCAATATGAAATGAATCAATCATGTTTATTGTGGTTTTGGTGGTGTATATTTTAAATTAATTCCTGTAACGCCATTGTCCTCAAACAATCTTTTTGTTGCATCTAATGATTTTTGACTGGAAAAATTCCACTCTATGGATGCCCCGTCTGCTGCTGCAACCTGGCGTTGAGCCTGATTTACCAAGGCATCTGCGCCCTTTTTAAACCAATCCTGAAATTGGCCATCCTTGCCAACAAACCCATCGTAAGAGCTCTTCGCCTCGAGTAACGTTCCATCTTTAAGGCCATCAAATTTAACACCGTTAACTTCAAAAGCATTGCCTGCTGATACGCCGGTGATTTGTTCTTGATATGCCTTTGCCGCATTTGACCATCCACTTGTACTTTCAGACACCCAAGAACCTGTCACTTCACCTGCAACCGGACTGAAAACACTCGCAACGCGTCCAACAAATCCATCGGTGGCTGCCATGATTAACCCGGTAGTAATTGCCGCCTTAGTATCTTGTATCCCTTTTTGTTGTAACGCTTTCCATTGTGGTGAACCTACTTTCATATGCCCACCAGCATTCATGTCGTCTATTGGAGCAAGTAACGTACCGAGTGTATATATGACTGATTTAACAGCAGCCTTAGCAATCTTATAACCAGCCATTGGATCACCCAATGCTGTAAGTACCCCGCAACATCCGCTAACACCCATCCCATCTGGGTCGGTAAACGTTACCGGATTATCTACCCCATAATTATAAGGCGACCATTTACGGTATTTCTCCGCCAACGGATCCACACTCGTCCACCTTGCAATCACCGGATCATAGAACCGCGCGCCATAATCATAAAAACCAGTTTCCTCCTGAAGTTCCTTGCCGTTGTAAAGATAATCATTTGCCGGACTTGTTGAAGCAGACTGTACTGATAATCCAAATGGTAAATAATCATCTACCTGTGTGGCGGTTGAACCGCCGTGGCTGCTGTCAAAGTTTATACGGCTGTTGCCCAAATGGTCGGCAAGGCTGTACTCATAGTTAGGTGTACTGGTTGGGTTCAGAATTCTTCCCTCTTCGGTTTGTACAAAGGTTATACTACTGCCATCGTATTCTATCCCGTCTATATAATCCGTTGTGTTGCCTGCGCCGAATGTGCTTACTTTTCTAAGCTTTCTTCCTGTGGCATCATAGGTATAGGTTATCGTCCCGTCAGATAAAGTATTCACCAAGGGCAGGTTCAGCATATTGTAGGTAACGATTAGGCCCTTGCTGTTATCTGTCGTCATGTTGCCGTTGGCATCATAAGTATAAGTAAAGGTGCCATGGGGATATCCCTTTCCGCTGGCATCCGTCGAGGCATCAATTACGCTTTGCAGTTTGGTAGTCCACGCTGCTGCCGGTATAATCATAGGTCAGTTGGTCTGTGGCGGGACCGCTGCCTGCCAGGTAGCGGTTAAGGCTTTTTATATTACCCATTTCATCATAGGTAATACTGTTCTCAGTATTACTAGTACTGCCCGTGCCTGCCGTTAAGCGGTTCAAGTAATCGTAGCTATAAGTATAACTATTACTCAAACTCCCCGGCGTGCCCCAAAGCTGGTTACTGATATTCCCGTTATACTGCGGCGTAGTGCCATCATTATAGTTCAGCTGCATGGCAAATAATGGCGCGCTGCTGGTTTTTAGCCAACCCCGTTCGTTATAGGCATAGGTTTCATCCTGTAAAAAGCTGCCGCCATTGTTGGTGCTATGCAGGTGCTTGGTTTTGGGCTGACCCAGCTCGTTATAATCCGTCTGACTCAGCAATACATTGGTGCCTGTGTTTATCTGTTCGTGGGTCTGAATTTTTCTTCCGGTGTGGTCGTAGCTATAGGTATTGGCTATAGTGAGCTGCAGGGTAGCTGTACTGCTTACATTGGTATAATGCTTCCTTGTTGTTGTGGTTACTTCATTGGTAAAATCGTAGGTGTTGGTTACCTGGTCGTAATTATTGTTGCTCAAACTGCTGCTGCCGCCCAGATAATGTTGCTGGTAGGTTTGTATTACCCTTCCCAGGTCATTGTAGTAATGCACTGCCCACAGCATATCACCTGGGTTATTCAGTACTGCTGTCCTTGTAACGGTTAGCAATCCTGTTGTTGCTGTGCTGTAGCCTGAGGGCCCACTATAGGCTGCCGGCAGGGCATTGCCCGAACTGAGATAGGTGGATGAGTAATTATCATAATAATTCATCGTAAGCAAGGTTGTACTACTGGTTGGCCACGCATTGTTACTATATACATTGCCGCCGCTTGCCGGGTTTTCCCATAGGTTGGTATTACTGTTCACACTGCTCTGCACACTTGCGCGGCTCAAGGCGCTGCCCGCGTCCCAGGTGCCACTTTGTATTATGCGACCCTGTGGGTCGTATTTGGTAAAGGTCCAGGTATTGATGCCATACTGTACGGCATCCTGGGTAGCTACCACTTGGTCAAAGTTGTTATACACTATTAAATCCCATCCTCTGCCAGGTATTCTCTTTTGTACTAGCCGACTATTAACGTCATATTGGTATTGGTAACAAAAGTTATCTAAGGTGGTTTGGTTGCTCACGCTGGTTAAACCCGCGTCGGGGTTGGCGCCCGGGGGTAAAACATAACATAGGTTACCATAATTATCATAAGCATAATAGGTTGACAACACCTCTACCGTTGAGCCATTTAAATTGAATGTGCGTTTAAGTACGGTTTTACCATCTTTATCCTTGTATTCTTCAACGGTGCCAGGTTTTCCACTCAACCAGTTCTCATTCTTAGTAACGGTAACTGCCAGCTGGTTAACAGCGTATGCCCCCTGGTCAATTAATGTACGGTTATTGCTGCCATCAATACTTACACTGTATTGTTTTGCCCAATAACCGTCGCCCGAGGTGAGGCTTGAAGCATCATTACCCGCATATGTTATTTTAACAGTATGACCCGCATTGGTAGTACCCGAGGTGCCGGCAATCTGCCAGTTATCACCGGGTGCTCCCTGCTCTAAAACCCGGTTTAACGGCGAGAACTCAAAAACGGTTTGGGTAGATGGAAATAACGTTGTTGCAATGTTTGATGCCCCAGGTGAAGATGGATTGTAGAATGCCGCCTGTGTTGTAAGGCCCGATGATCGGTAACTGCCATCGCTAACAGTGGCTGAAGAAACGGCGTAGGGCTGGTATTTAACCGATTCGCGCGCGTATTGGTCATAAGCAATAGGTTGTATCATATCATTGCCAAGCGGGCTTCCCATAACCTGTACATTTTGCATTGGCCTGCCTACGCCATCAAAATAGGAAATGTTTTCCATCAATTCTGTAGTCAGTTTATTATTTAATAGCGTAGTATTAGTTATACCGCTTATGCGGGGCACATAGGTAATAATAAAGTTTTGGCTCTGACTGGGAGAGCTCGCTAAAGGTGCAATGCCATTCGATATATAAAAATGATAAGACTGCGTGCCAGTAGGCGTTATCGTAAGATCATGCACAAGATCTATGCTGCTGTTGTTATAATATTCGCCAGGAGCTAACGTAGTAGTGGTATTCGTAGTTAGCATGGTTTGCGCCTGCAGTCCGGTTATCGTAAACAATATAAAAAAAATACTTCCAAGCATTTTTTTTAATCCATATCGGCACATCGTTTTATGATACATATTTATTGATGATTAGGTTTTTGGATAAGCATAGATTTAAATGTACCGCCCTTTACAGGATGTTGCAATTGTTCCGCATTATGTTGTATTAAGCTATCCTGGTGCATTTTTCCTTTTAGCAAGTATACACGAAGCTTAAATAGCTCTTCGGGATTAAGCATAGCCATCGTTTTTGAGAAAGCTGTATCAATTTCCGGCCTTATCATTACCCGATATCGAGGGGTGGCATAAACATTAAACACCGTGTTTTTGGTAACGTTAGTGATAAGCACCCGATTGGTAAGTATTGTATGTTCAACCTGTGCCGCCTTTTGTATATTAATATTAAGCTCTGTGGCAATCTGTTTAATATGTCTTTGAGTTATTTTAAGGCTGTCCCGTTTTTGTGCATTGCTTTTTTGCATAGAAAAACCCACTAATAAGCACATCATGATAATGTTTTTAAATGTTTCGTATTTCATAATTATTTAACTAATAGGTTTCTCCAATTGATGACTCAGGCGTGTACGGGCTGGCGTTACTGGCCAAATTAAAATAATAATAAAACATTCCGGAATCTTCAGCGCCGCTAACTGCCATCTGATATCCAATTTGTATCTCGTTTGAACTCGCTGAATAGGTTACGATTTGGTCAGGTGGTATACCTGTATCACTTCCTTCGTACTGAATACCCACGGCAACGTCCATAGAGCTAGGCAATGAATAGGGATTGGTGCAGGCAGCGTCCGAATAAAACCTCACAAATACGTCCGCATAAGTATCATCATCGTGTGTTTCAATATTTTCTACTTCAACACGGGCATAAATAGAACCAACTGTACATGTGCCGGTTTGTGTTGCTTTTACAGGACCGTTGATTAGGGATTCGGATAAAGCTTGCTGATCTGCATCCGCCTGTGAGATAGTAGAGTGGTATATTCCGGCAGCGACGGAATAGCCAACAGATGATCCTATATAATCGGGATCACAACTTGCAGTATAAGTATCTGACCTTGAGTAATTTGAATAAACCACATTTAAACCACATCCTACCGATGCGCCCGCATAGTTATAGCAAATACTCTTAACAATATTTCCATCCTGGTCTTTTATATTCTTTAGCCGTTGAACTCCGTCATATTCATAGTATGTAGTTAAGTTTTTGACATCCGTCATGCTTGTCATTCCGGATAGCGGATCATAAGTATAAGTTGTCATTTGCGCGTCGACAGGATATATTCTTATATCATCAACGGCATCCGCACTCATATTTGATGGCTGAAGTGTATAGGTATGCCCCGTAATACTGTTAGTATAACTGCTGCTTTCATAATACCACACACCACTAACCCTATACCAATAACTTATAATATAACTTCGCGAATTAGGAATTACGAACCCCAAATAATATGGAACGGGAGCGTATCTATGCCCTGTATGTGCAATTCCATATATTCCCGAATCTTCAAATCCATCATAAAAACATTCCGTATTTATCGCATTTGTAACTTGAGCGATCGGCAGGTTTTTATTATAGCCATATATATAGCTTGTTGGGGAGCCGGCTAACTTCGATGCACTTAGTAGGTTTCCTACAGGATCATATGCGTTATCGGCTATAACGGTCCTGGATGAATTTGATCCGTATTGCAAAGATGTTTGCAATGGTTTAAAAACAATTGTATTGACATTTTCGTAACTCGTTTGTTGTGTTTTTTGCACTGTTCCGCCAATCTTATTAATACTTGTTATTAACGGTGAAATAATATTGTTTGAAACCATATCCGAATAAACCCCCGTAGGGTCTAGGCTTAGGCTCACCATATCTGACGGGTAGCGGTTATCTGTTTCGGTGGCCTCGCCCTTGCTGTTAGTGGATGAAACTGCATTTGTGTTCAAGGTTATACCATCATAAGTATAGTTGGTCGTTTTTGCCGTAATAAGCTGCGAATTACTATATAAAGAGTCGGTTACCGACGAAGGCAAATAAGCGTTTGTATAGATTTTCACTGCGGAGCCTGCCCAAAATGGTATAGACGGGTTATTGTCTATGATATATGTTCTGACATAATCTGAACCCGTGACTCCGGTATTATAAATCCTGGTATAATTAAATGTTTTTTTATTTACCAAAGCAGAAGCACTCGTATAGCTTTTTTCGGTGAGCGGAAATCCCCTTTCATGTACATTATAACTGAATTGCAAGGGGGCCGTAAATGGCACAAGCACCGAACTATTAAGGGATGCTTCGTCCATTATACCATTATCAAAATTTGAGTAATTGATCGTAGTATAACCCCCGTCATCTTTTATTTCTGTTACCTCGGAATAACTGACATGGCTACTCGCATTATTCAACAATCCAGGCAAGATAAAATTGTAGGAATAATAATTTACACCGTGCCACCATGCCGTTATGGGTTGATATGAAACACCCGATGAAATGTAGGTTTGAGTAGGTGTATAGTTCTTCATGTAAGAATATTTTTTGGAGCTCAGCCGATTATTACTTTGATCAAAGCTCGTAATTTGTTTAATCCTTGCCCCACCCAAATTTGTATAATCAGGTGTTGTCAACGTGGTTCTATCATTAGCAATCATAGAACTACAGTCGTTAGGTTCCCAGGTATAAACAGAATGCCCACCAGTTGGATAAATTATCTTATCAAGTAATTCAGCCCTGCAATTTGCCGTGTCAGCTACTCTTGAGGCAAAATAATTTGAACTGCTCCCAGCTGCTAACGGTATTGTAGAATAATAACCCCAAAAATCGGAATTACCAATATATGGATAACTATCCAGCGGAAGGGTAGTCGTAAATTGAGTGGCATTATAAGTAAAGCCATACTGTGCTGCAGCCTGATTGGCATAATCTTTTTGTGCTGTACCGTCTAACTTTAATCTGCCAAGCGAGGTAGTATGATAACTAAATGCTAATTTTTGTTTTTCCTGTTTATTGACAACATCGTTAACAGTAATAGAATCCAGTTTTTCTAACGTATCCGGATAAGCATAGTATTTCGATCGGTAAAAATTGATTGTATGAAGGTCTGTTTGTATAGATTTTAAGTAAGACGGTGTAGAAGTTTCGGATACGTATTCAGGGCCAGAATCATAGTCTTGCGGAAAAAATTGTTCAATTGGTTTGCCAAACTCATATGAGTAAGTGATTGTTTTCCCATTAGGGAAGATAATACTGGTTAAATTCCATGTTTTAATAGCCCTTTTGCTCCATTCAAGCGCATTTCCATCACCTCCAAAAACATATTTTATACCTTTTGTATCCGTAAGGGTTATTGATCTGAAATAGGTTCTTGCAGGATAAGTATAACTACCTCCGGTATAACCGCCGGTAGGATCGGTGTAGCTCGGAAGTGAAGAAAATGAAACTGAAACCTGCATCTGGCTGGTGCTCCTAACCTGCCATTGTCGCTGGTCATTTAAATAAAAAGTTCCTGAAATATTGCCAACAGAAAAAGAGAATTCGTCTGGAGAATAATCTCTTATCGTTTGTCCGTGAATCTGTAAACTGGCTGCGCCACTGACGGTATAGTTTCTATAATCCAAAATAGCGTTTTCAATATTTGTGGGTGTATCCCAACTGCCATCGTGCAGATAGCCATAATTGTAATAATATCCAACCAAATGATCATTGGTAGCGTGCTCAAAAATAGGATTATACCAGTTTTGATCATCCGGCTTATCGTTAACTACTCTTGTAATAGCGCCGGCAACATTTAAATTCCACCCTAAGCCTACCCAACTGGCGTAGGTATTTGGCCGAACCGCATTATTGTTGTAATTCAATGTGATAGGCAAAGCTAATTCCTGGTAGGAAAAATTATAAACCGGAATGTTGATCGCTGGAACCCCTGTAAAAGAAGATTGAGGATACTGGTTGAAAATACTCAGGGTTGCTGCATTGGGCGAGGAGAATGTAATCGATTGGCCTTTGCCCGGCATGCCCAACAGGCTTATCGATAAGGTCAATAGTAAGACGCGTTTACTCATCATTTCGAAAAAATTGTGATAATAGGTATAAAATAAATGGCTTGTTCTATTAATAAAAATAACGGCTGAACCCAGTCAGCTGGGTT
>Ga0206923_1130_pt1 | contig 15282 bp, 10 predicted proteins | sample Alteio_BWOrgHeat_64_FD_152961 | JGI IMG/M metagenome (GOLD analysis project Ga0206923, IMG submission 152961) | Enriched cells from forest soil in Barre Woods Harvard Forest LTER site, Petersham, Massachusetts, United States -... | ecosystem: Environmental > Terrestrial > Soil > Temperate forest >...
GATTCGTCATGCTCGATGGCGTGGTGCACGTGCCTGTCAAACACGCGAATGACCTGCCCGTCGGTTTCGATGGCATACGGGACCCACAGCGGTTCCGCGATGGCGTTGACCAGCGCCCGAGCCATCGCCGTCTTTCCGTTGCCGGGCGGCCCGCTCAGGAACAGACTGCGGCCCGAACTGACCACGACGCCGAGCATGCGCTTGACCGAATCCGGCAACACGAGATGCGCCAGTGTTCGATCCAATGAACTTGGCGTCACAGCGTGACGGCTGCGGACCTGGCGCACGAGCAGTTCCGAATACGTCTCCAACTTCACCGGTGCCGGGCCAATATAGCTCGAAACGTTCATCAGCTGAGAGATCTTGGCCCAGCCACGTTCCAACATCGCGTAGCGATTATTGTGCAACGCGACGCTGCCTTTCATTTCGATAAGATTGTCGCGGTACAAACGCTGTAGCACAGTCTCCGTGATCAGCAACCCAAGCTTCAGGCGTTCACTGATGCTGGCCGTCGTCGCGCTCGCGTCCGTTGACAAGGTTTTCAACGCCAGATCGGTTACAAAGCCGAGACTTAGATCCAACTGCTCAGGCGTCTCGGGAAATGGTGGGGTGATGGGGCGAAAAGGCGCCGTGGTCGCCGCCGCAAACGATTGGCTATTTGCCGATTCACGCATAATCGCGACCGGTGCCTTGTAACACAGGGTTTCCCCTAACGCGAGCAGTATTATGGGTGCATGCCCAGCCCTACTGAATCAACCGCACGCGATAAAAGTTGGGCGGGTTGGTGGCGGCGCCGAAATCGGTTTGGCTGACCGGCGAGCCGGTCCCGAGCGTGATGGAGCCGACACTGTTCCACGTGCTGTTGGTGCCAGGATCGCTGCTGCTCTGGAGTTGATTGGTCTTGTTCGCCTGTGTCGTCCACGTGACGGTAACATCGTTGCCTGAGATACCGATATTGGTGATTTGGAATACCGAGGTCGGATCGGTGGGATCGGTGCCTGCGAGGAATTCTTGCAGGTTGGACATGCCATCGCCGTCGGCGTCCTGATAGGCCAACGAGTTGTCATTGGACTGGCCGGTAGGATGGTTGAAGTAGGCCAACATCCACCAATCCGGGATGCCATCGCCGTCGCTGTCAACGTCGCCGATCTTGGTGACCTGGATACCAGAGGCCCGTGCATTGTCGGCGGCGCCGGGCGCAAAGTCCATTTCCAATTGCGCATCCGTCACGGCGGCGGTGAATACGAGGGTGACGGGAATATTCTGGCCGCCGGCGTGCGCGAAAATGTCGTAATTGGTCAACACCTGCTGCCCTTGGATGAAGAGGTTAAACTCGCGCTGGTTGTTGTTGGTCCAATAGGTTTCGGCTTCGAGCAACTTAATTTCATAAATGCCTTCCGGGCAATCGAAGAGATAACTGAAACTGGCGCCCGAGCTGTAACGTTCCCACTGGTAGAGCCGCCAGAAGTTGGAACAAACACCGGTGATCGCTGCGTTGACGAAGCCGGTGGAACTGCTGCTGGAATAGCCGAACGAGCCGAGCGAGTACGCCTGATCCTTCACCCACACGTTGTTCACGCAATCCGTGGCATTGAAGGGATCCCCGGTACTGATGCGCTGGAGATAGCTGCCGGGCACATTGATGACACGCGCCGTGACGGAGGCGGTGCTGGAAACATTACTGGAGGTATCGGTCGCGCGCGCGGAAATGGTGTGCGTGCCATTAAGAGTGTTAACGGTGTTGAGTGAATAGCTCCACGAAGTCGTGCCCGATGCAAGAGTCCAGGTGCCACCGTCCAGGCTGACTTCAACCTTTTGCACGGCGACGTTGTCGCTGGCCGTGCCGGAAACGATTACGCTGCCGGAAACGGTCGCGTCGTTGGCCGGTTGACTGATGGAAATGCTGGGTGGTTGCACGTCAATGGAGGTTGTGACTCCTGAGACGAAATATTCGTCATAGGCTGCGTAGAACGTGTTGCCGGAAACGGAATCCATGGCATTGGTGGCGATGTGGATCAGGTTGGTGGTGTGGGCCGGGTAGCCGGAGCCACTTGGCGTAAATGTCATGGTGTCGTGCACCGCGGACCAACTGAATGTGCCGCTGGTCGCCGGCGTCAACGAGAACGCCGCTTGCACGGAGTTTGTGTCCATTGGCTTGCTGAATTGCAGGACAACGCGAGCTATGGTGGCCACATTGGTCGCTGCGTGGGCGGGACTCTGGCCGACGACGACAGGGTCGAGCGGTTGCAGCAAGGATTGCGCGATGAAAATCTTGGCAGTCGTGCTGGGGACGTTGATCACGGGGGTGGTGTTGGTTGTGGGGCTGACGACGATGGTCTCGTTGGTATTGAGCAGGTTGACCAGAATCGTGCTTGGCGGATACAACGTAGTGCGATTGGTGAGCGTCTGGGTTGACGTGGCTGTGTTGAGGACGACGAAGACCTCTTCGTTACTCAGCACGCGCGAATAGGCGAAGAGACCTGGCCCGCTCGGATTGTTCCAACGATTACTGTGCGCTCCGGTGCAGAGCGCGGGATAGAGGCGACGGAAGTTATTAAGTTTGGCGACCAATTGGAAGAGCGGATGGGTCTCGTTGAAATTATCGCCGAGGGATGGGCCCTGTTCGAATTGTCCCGCGAACATGTCTTCGCGGTCGTTCGGGTCGGTTGTGCCGTTGAATGCCTGCTCGGTGCCGTAATACAGAGAGGGGACACCCCGCGAGGTATAGAGAAATTCCAGCGCGACGGCGAGTCGGTTCGTGGTCGCGCCACTGATGCTCAGGAAGCGCGGGTTGTCATGGTTGTCGAGGAACGTGACCAGCCGATACCAGGCGTTGGTGTCGTAATCGGCAGCGATTTGGTTGTAATGCGTTTCGATCGGCTGCGTGGAGCCCGAAGCGCTGGCAAAAATCGAGTTGATCTGGCCGTACAGCACGTAATCCAGCGTCGAGTCCAGCATGTATGGGCCGCCGGCCTTCGTGCCAGTATAGGAGCCGACGAAGGGGTCGTCACCGAGACTGGCATTGAACACCTCACCAAACATAAAGAAATTCGACTTGCCGATGGAGGCGCCGAACTGGTGAAGTTGCGGACACCAGTACTGCCAGAAGCCATAATCCACATGCTTCACGGTGTCGATGCGGAAGCCGTCGAAGTCGGCCACGGCGACCCAATTGCTGTAGATGTTCATCATATTGGTGCGCACGTAGGTGGTTTCCGTGGCGAAATCATCCAGGCTGCTCAGTTCTCCGAGTGTGTATTCTAGGGAATTGGTGTAACTCTGAATCACGCCATTGGTGTGGAAGATGGATGTGAAGGCCGGCGGGACGGCATTGGTAATGTTGAACGGCGGCGCGTGCTGGTTGGCGATGTTCTTGTACCGCATATTGTAGCCCCCCGGCGGATACTTGAAGTTCGGGTAGCCGGGATCGCCGCTGTCGATGAGATCGCCACTGTGGTTACAAACGATATCGAGGATGACTTTGATGCCGCGGGCGTGGGCGGCGCTGACCATGTTCGAGAGATCCGTCATCGTACCCCAGTGCGGTGCCAGCGTGTAAAAATCCTGCGCGCCATAGCCGTGGTAGGCGGAGGTCCCGCCGACGTTCAGCGGAATGGGTGAAATCCAGATTGCCGTCGCGCCGAGCGACTTGATGTAATCGAGTTTCTGCTGGATACCCTTGAAGTCGCCCCCGTGGATGCCGTGAGGGTCGGACGGCGCATAGGGCGAACCGTGACCGGCTTCGGCGTTGTCATTCGACGGATCGCCGTCGTAATAGCGATCCGTGAAAATCTGATAAATGTTTTCGTTGCGCCAGTCGGTGGGCGAGGGGTAATACGCGTACACGGCGTTGGCGATGGTAATCGAAAGTACGACGAACAGTTTTTTCATGGCAATAGCCTTACTCGGTAGAAGGTCGGGGGGTTGGTGGCAGCACCGGAGTCGGTTTGGGTGGCCGGGGAGCCGGTGCCGATCGTTAACAGGCCAACGCTGAGCCAGGTGGCGTTGCTGCCCGGCATATTGCTGCTCTCGAGCTGATTGGTCTTGCTTGGCGCAGTTGTCCATGTGACCTGAATGTCTGTGCCGACGACACTGATGTTCGTGATGCGAAAGACAGATTTTGGATCGGTCGGGTCGGTGCCCGCGAGGAATTCTTGGAGATTGGACATTCCATCGCCATCGGGATCGCAGTTGGCGCAAGACTGGGCATTCGTCGTATTGCCGCATCCATTTGTTGTGCAGCCAAAGTATTGCGCGCGCCACCAATCAGGGATGCCATCGCCGACGCTGTCGAGGGTCGTTGCGGTAACAAAGTAGGTGTCGAATGGCGCGTACAACGTGTTGCCCGATACAGCGTCGTGCGCGGTTGCGGCGAGACGAAGGCTGTTCGTGGCAAGGCCTGGGAACCCCGCCGCGCCGGCGGTGAATGTCAGAGTGTCATTCAGCGCTGACCAGATGAATGTTCCGCTGGTTGGCGGAGTCAACGAAAAGGCGGTCTGCACGGAGTTCGTGTCCATTGGCTTACTGAATTGAAGCACGATTTGCGAGGATGTGGAAACGTTGGTCGCCGCGTGTGCGGGACTCTGGCTGACGACGACGGGATCGAGCGGTTGCAACAGCGATCGGGCGATGAAAATCTTTGCGGTGGTGCTCGGGACGCTGATTTGCGGGGTGGTCGGGCCGGGGGCAACGGTAATGGTTTCGTTGGTGTTAAGCAGGTTGACCAATACGGTCCCCTGGGGATAGGTCGTCGAACGGTTGGTCAGGGTTTGCGTGGCGCCGGCCGTGTTAAAGACGACGACGATCTCCTCATTGCTGAGCACGCGGGAATACGCGAACAGGCCCGGGCCGCCCGGTGTATTCCAGAGATTGTTGTGCACCCCACTGCGCAATGCGGGATAGAGGCGACGGAAATTGTTGAGCTTGGCGACGAATTGGAAGAGGGGATGCGTCTCGTTGAAGTTGTCGCCCAGCGACGGCCCTTGTTCGTACTGGCCTGCGAACATGTCCTCGCGGTTGGTCGGCGAGCCGCCCCCGTTGAACCCCTGCTCCGTGCCGTAATACAAACAGGGGATGCCGCGCGCGCTATACAGGAACGCCAACGCCACATTAAGGCGGTTGGTGTTGTTGTTTGCATTGCTCGAGTTCAGGAAGCGCGCGTGGTCATGGTTGTCCAGGAACGTGACAAGTCGGTACCACGCATTCGTGTCGTAGTTGGCGGCGATGGCATTATAGTGGTCCTCGATCTGTTTCGTATTGCCCGTGGCGTTGGCGAACACCGAGTTGATCGTGAAGTACAGCGGGTAATCCACGAGCGAATCGAGTTCGTAATTGCCGCCAGCCTTGGCGCCAGTGTACTGGCCGCAGTAGGCATCCGAGCCATCCTCGACTTCGCCGAACATAAAGAAATTCGTCTTGCCGATGTCCCGCCCGAACTGGTGCATCTGGGGACACCAGAACTGCCAGAAACCCTGGTCGATGTGCTTGGTCGTGTCGATGCGGAAGGCATCGAAATCCGCCTGGCCGACCCAGTATTCGTAAATATTGGCCATGTTGGTGCGGATGTAGGTCGTCTCTGTTCGGAAATCATCGAGGCCCCGGAGTTCGCCCAACTCGACTTGTGTTTGGTCGTTGAAATTCTGAATGATGCCGTTCGTGTGAAATAGCGATGAAATCGTTGGGTTGATGCTGTTCGTATCGAACGGCGACGGATACTGCTTGGCCGGATTCTGGAACTGCAAGGTATAGCCGCTCGGCGGATTCACGAAGACGGTCGGGTAGTTCGGGTCTGTACTATAGATGAGATTGTCGCCGTGATTGCAGACCATGTCGAGGACGACGAAGAGGCCGCGCGCGTGGGCCGCGGCAATCATGTTCGTCATGTCGGTGAATGTGCCCCAATGCGGGTCGATGGAATAGAAGTCCCAGCCGGCGTAACCGTGGTACTCGCCGAACGCATTGCGAACGATGGGCGAAATCCAGATTGCTGTCGCGCCAAGGGATTTGATGTAGTCGAGTTTCTGCTGCAGGCCCTTGAAATCGCCGCCGTGGATGGAATTGCCATTCGTGGGATTGTACGTACCGTCGGGGTTGTTGGTGTTGTTCGATGGATCGCCATCGAAATACCGGTCCGTGACGACCTGATAAATGCTCTGGTCGCGCCAGTCGGAGGGCGAGGCTGTTGTAGCCGGGGGAGGGGACAGCACCGTGTACGAGAACGGAGTAGCTTGCGCTATTGATTCGATCTCCGTGGTGAATCGCGCCGTATCAGTGCCGTACACAAATGTCGGCAGATGATCGCTATATGGGATCTTGAAATAATACTGAACCGTATCGCCGCCGCTGAAAACATTCGCCGGAATCGAGTTGGAGTAGTACTTGTTGTTCGGGTTGCTGACGCCCGTCTTGTAGAAGAACATCGGCAGGGAGTTCCAGGTCGAGTCGGTTGCGCGCTTGTAGAAAATCGTGCTGCCGGTTGCCAGTTGATTGCCTGGATTGCCGCCGCCCTGGAACTGGTTGCCCGTGAATAACGTCACGGTCGTGTTCGAAAAAATGGCGCTCAGCGGATTGCGCATGGTCAGTTCGAGGTCAGTCTCGATATCGGTGGGGAGATGAAAGACATTGCCGGTAGAGGGATGGAAGCTCGCGTTTGTCGTCAACACCACGCGATCGACAAGTAGCCCGTCCTGGCCCATCCACAAGCTGAAGGTGTGCACACCCGTCGAACCGACGGTGATCGTGGCGACGTTACCGGCCGCGGTCTTGTTCGTCCAGACCCAGGTATTGAATGGCGTGAACGCCGAAATGTTGGTGGCGGTGGTGGCGGTGCCATCGAGGCCCGCATGGACGGAATCATTGGCCGCGCTGGCGGCGTATCCGCGAACCCAGACAAAGTGGGGGGCGGCGAGCGAGAAGTTTACCAGGTATTGCAGCTCGGGACTGCTGGTTGTAACGTTGGCTGTGAAGTTTGAACCGGTAACCGGCGACGCGGCCGTGTAGCCAGTGCTGCTGTAGCCCGCTACGGAATTGCTGAACGTCCATTGGTGGTCAGTGCCGTGGGTGAGATTCGCGGAATTATCTTCCGTCTCGAAGACGATGACCCCGCCGCTTTCGGTGTTGGTAAAGGCGCGCACGGAGATTGGCGCAAGACTGCCCGCCAGTCCAGTTGCGAACAAGACAACTCGGACGATGCGCTTCATGTGGTTCCCAATATCATACGTCCCCGTTGGCGATGCGTCCATACAGCTCGCAGGTCAACCGCTTTACAAATTCGGCCAAACCGTTCCGCCAACATTCGTCGGACATGTAGCCGCACCCTTTAGGGTGCGCAGGCCAAAGCCTGCGGCTACTTGACAGCTTTTTTCAGGGCCTCTGCCTTGTCCGTGCGCTCCCACGTGAGAGCATCGAGATCGTCAGTTTTGCCGAAATGCCCGTAATTGGTCGTCTTGCCGTAAATCGGACGCAGCAGGTTCAACTGCTTGATGATGTTCGCCGGCTTGAAGCTAAAAATGTCGCGCACGGCGTTTTCAATCTTTTCAGCTGAGACTTTGCCCGTGCCGAACGTCTCGACAAGTACGCTGACCGGCTCGGGAAAGCCGATAGCGTAGGCAAACTGGATCTCGCATCGCTCGGCCAGACCCGCGGCAACAATGTTTTTTGCGACGTAGCGACCCATGTAAGCGGCGCTGCGATCGACCTTGCTGGGGTCCTTCCCGCTGAACGCGCCGCCGCCATGACGACCCATGCCGCCGTACGTATCGACGATGATCTTGCGACCCGTGAGACCGCTGTCACCTTCAGGGCCGCCCATGACAAAGCGACCGGTGGGATTGATCAGGTAGCGCGTGTCTTTATCGAGCAGCTTCTTCGGAATGGTCTTCTTGATGATCGTCTCGATGAGAATCTCCGACAGCTCCTTGTGCTTCACGTCTTCAGCGTGCTGGTTGGATATCACGACGGTATGCACGCGGACCGGCTTCAAACCCTCGTATTCGACGGTTACCTGGGTCTTGCCATCCGGTCGCAACCAGGGAATCTTCCCGCTCTTGCGGGCGTCACGAAGCGCCTTGCCGAGGTTGTGCGCAAAAATGATTGGCGCGGGCATTAATTCGTCCGTCTCTGTACAAGCAAAACCAAACATCAACCCTTGATCGCCAGCACCCTGTTCGGCGGTTGCTTTGCCTTCGGCGGCCTTGTCGTCCACGCCCTGCGCAATGTCCGGGCTTTGCTTCACCAGCGCGGTAAGAATCTGGCAATCTTCATCGTTGAACACCGTGCTAACGTTCTTCGTGTACCCGATCTCGCGAATGGCATCGCGAACGATCTTACAGTAGTCGAGATGCGCCTTGGTGGTGATTTCGCCGGCGAGCACCACGAGATTGGATTTCGCGAGCGTCTCGCACGCCACGCGGCTCTTCGGGTCCTGCTTCAAACAGGCATCGAGCACCGCGTCCGAGATCGTGTCGCAAACTTTGTCCGGGTGACCCTCAGTCACCGATTCCGATGAGAACAAATGCCGCTTCTTATCCATAAACTCCTTCGTGTTTTCAGGGGGAGGTGTTTCTTAGATGTCGGTTCAGTTACCTCGCCAAATTCGGGAGGCAATGTACTGGAATGGGAGCCAAATCACAAGAGATTTTGGGTGCAAAGCTGTGGAAGGTGCATATCGACTGAGAATGGGTATGAGCTATTGAGAAAACGGCCCGTGTCAAGTGGTATCGCGTTTATGCAGAGCTATTTATGAAGGCCAATAGGCGCTGGCTCTGTCATCTTTTGACCTACCCGAGCAAATCAGGATCGATTCTCTGGAGAAGGGCGTTGAGCATGGCGAGCACTTCGCGGCCGGAATTCGCGTGGAGCGAGGCGGCGGCTAGTTCCTGGGCTTCGCGGAGGGTGAGGCGGCGGATGACTTCTTTGACGCGGGGAAGGCTGGACGATGCGGCGCTTAACTCGTCGATGCCCATGCCGAGGAGCAGGGGGGCGAAGAGCGGTTCGCCGGCCATTTCACCGCAGACGCCGACCCAGATGTTGTTGTTGTGCGCGGCTTCAACGACGCCGCGGATGAGCCGCAGGATCGCGGGATGCGTAGGCTCGTAGAGGTTGGCGACCTTCTCGTTTACGCGGTCAACCGCCATCGTGTATTGGATGAGGTCGTTGGAGCCGATGCTGAAAAAGTCCACCTCGGGCGCAATCATCTCCGCGGTCAGGGCCGCGGACGGAATCTCGATCATCGCGCCGACGTGTATTTCCTCGTCAAAAGGGATGCCTTCTTTTTTTAGATCGTGCATGACCTGCTGCAGGATTTCGTTGGCTTGCACGACCTCGGCCACGCCGCTGATCATGGGATACATGATTTTGACGTTGCCCTCGGCGCTGGCACGGAGGATGGCGCGCAACTGCGCCTCGAAGATATCGACATTGGCCAGACAAAACCGGATCGCGCGGAAACCCAGAAACGGGTTGACCTCTTGCGGCGTCGTATCCTCGCTGTGAAACTTGTCGCCGCCGATATCGAGCGTGCGGATGATGACCGAATGGGGTTTCACCATGCGCGCGACTTCGACGTATGACTTATACTGTTCCTCTTCGGTCGGGAATTCCGACCGATTCAGATACAGAAACTCAGTACGGAACAATCCAATACCTTCCGCCCCCGCCGCGAGCACCACCGGAGCGTCAACCGGCAGTTCGATATTGCCCGAAAGAATCATCCGATGCCCGTCGAGCGTCTGCGCGGGCAAATCATGCAACGCATCGAGACGTTCCTTGACGGTGTGGCGCTTGACTTCGAGTTGACCGTACACGAACAGCGTCTGCTCGGTCGGCTCGATGATCAGCGTCCCGCTATAGCCGTCGAGGATCGCGGACTGACCGTCGTGAACATGCTGGCTGAGATTGTGCAGGCCGACCACGGCAGGCAGGCCCATCGAACGGGCGACAATGGCGGTGTGCGACGTATGGCTGCCCACGTCTGTGGCGAAACCGGTGACATGCTGGCGGTCGAGCGACGTGGTGTCCGACGGCGAGAGATCATGCGCGACGACGACGGTGTTCGGCGGCAGATTGGTTAGCGCGCGGTCATCATGGCCCAGAAGATTGCGGAGGATGCGGCGCGTGACGTCCTGCACATCCGCAGCGCGCTCGCGCAGGAACTCGTCCGACAACTGCGAGAGCGTGGTGGTGTACTTGCGGCAAACGTCGTGGAAGACGAACTCGACATTTTTCTTGTCCTGCCAGAGACGGGCGGTGACCGGATCGATAAGCGCGGGATCTTCGGTAATCGAAAGATGCACGTCAAGAATGGTGGACGGCACGCTGGAACCGATACCGGAGGCGATGCGACCCTGCAGTTGGTGCAATTGCTCCCGCGTCTTGATCAACGCCTGCTCGAACCGCGCGACCTCCTTGGGCACATCTTCGTCAGCGACGTCGTATTCCGGGACGACTTCGTCGGCGATGCTGTGGACATAGATCTTCCCACGGGCGACGCCCGGCGATACACCAATGCCCTGGAATGTCCGTTCTGACATGAAGTCCTGTATGTCTATTCCTCGTCGAACTTGCGGTGAAACAGCGCTACCAACTCGCGCACCGCGGTCTCGGCGTCGCTGCCCTCCGCCGCGATGATGAGTACGGCGCCCTGGCCGGCGGCGAGCATCATCAATCCCATGATGCTCTTGCCATTGACCTGCTCGCCGTCTTTTTCGACAGTAATGTCACTGGCAAACTTGTTGGCGGTCTTGACGAACATCGCGGCCGGTCGCGCGTGGACGCCGAGCTTGTTGATTACAGTGACCTGGTTACTCGCCGTCTTGGATTCTGAACCGCTGCTTTTGCGTGAAACATTCATGTAAATTGATGTAATTGATTAATTGGTGCGCATCCGCTCGATGAGCCGCTCATTGAACTCGCGCGCGGCGTTGTGTCCGAGGCTCTTCAGCTTCTGGTCCAGGGCCGCCACCTCGATGAGGCGCCCGATATCGCGCCCGGGTCGGACGGGAATGATCACATGTGGCAGTTGGATCCCGATGATCGAGTACGTCTGGCGTTCCAGGCCGATGCGATCGACCTCTTCCATCTTGTCCCAGTCCATCAAGGTGACGACCAAATTCAGGTTCTTCTCAGGCCGGACGCTGGCGACGCCGAAGACCGCGGGCACATTGATGATGCCCAAGCCGCGGATTTCCATGTGATAGCGCGTCGTCTCGGACGAGGTCCCCACCAACTCGCGGCCTTCGAACAGGCGAATGCGCGTGATGTCATCACTGACAAGGCTGTAGCCGCGCTCCAGCAGCGCCAGCACGCTTTCGCTTTTGCCGATGCCGCTCTCCCCACGAATGAGCACGCCAATACCCAAAATGTCCACCATGGAACCGTGCTCGCTGACCTGCGGTGCGAACTCCATTTCCAACGCGATGGTGGCCGCGTTGATGAATTTCATCGTGACCATCTTGGTCTTGAACAGCGGCACCTGTAGGTCGTCGCACTTCTGCTGCACGAGTGCTGGTGGATTCACGTTGCGAGCGAATACAAGGCACGGAATCTTGGCCTTGAGCATCCGCTCGATGCGCTTGGTGGCCTCTTCGTCACCCAGTGATTTGAGGAACTCCCACTCCGCGCCGCCGATCACCTGCACCCGTTTCATCGCGAAATATCTGAAGAATTTTGCCAGCGCCAGGCCGGGACGGTTCACCGAGCCTTCCTGAATCTTGCGCGACAGACCGGCACCGCCCGCGATGAGTTTGAGTTGCAGCTTCTCCGCGTGGTTCAGGTAGAACCGCTCGACGGTGACGGTCGGTATGGAAGGCGTTTGCATGGTCAGGTCAGCGTGGGTTCGATGAGGCCGAAATCACCTTTCTTGCGGCGGTAGATCACGTTCACCTTTTCCGAATCGGCATTGAGGAACACGAGGAACTGGCTGTCCGAAAGCTCCAATTGCAGCACCGCCTCATCCACGAACATCGGTTTGATGGCGAATTGTTCGGTGTGGACGATCCTCGTTGCCCCCTCGTCCTCGTGGAGATCGTGCGTGACGACCTGTTCATCAACATGATACAGCGCGGCCTTGCGCGGACGATGGCGCTGGAGCTTGGTCTTGTACTTGCGCATTTGGCGCGCGACCTTGTCCACCACCCGGTCGATGGACGCATAGAGGTCCTCGCTGACTTCGCGGGCTTCGATGGTGATGTGGTTGCCGCATTGCAGGATGAGTTCCGCAATGTGGCGGAACTTGTCCACCTCCAAAATATAATGCGCGCTCAGGATCCGCGGGAAATCGATCCCGATGTGATCGAGCTTCTTCTCGGCGTATTCACGAATGGCCGGCGTGATGTCCACGTGCCGACCGGTAACTGTCATGTCCATAGATTTGCTCGTCTCCCCTCACATGCTGAAATCCGGCCCCAAATAAATCTCCCGACTATGCGGGTCATTGGTCAAAAATTCGCTCGTGCCCTCGCGCACAACCTTGCCGTTATGGATCAGGTACGCGCGATCGACTATGCGCAACGTCTGCTGAGCATTGTGATCGGTCAGGAGGATGCCGAGGCCTTTGTTCTTCAAATCGACAATGATCTTTTGCACCTCGTGCACCGCGATCGGATCCACCCCGCTGAACGGCTCGTCCAACAGCATCAACTTCGGTCCCGTGACCAGCGCGCGGGTGATCTCCAACCTCCGCCGCTCGCCGCCGCTCAACGTAAAGGCCTTGTTCTTCGCCAACGATTTAATATCCAGTTCCTCCAGCAAATAATCCAGACGAAACTTCCGTTCCTCGCTCGTCAGCGGCAGCGTCTCCAGGATCGCCATGATGTTCTCTTCGACCGTCAGCTTGCGAAACACGCTTGGCTCCTGCGACAGATAGCCCATCCCCCGGCGCGCCCGCTTGTGCATCGGCATCCGCGTGACATCCTTGCCGTCGAAAAACACCTTGCCACCGTTCGGCTTGACCAGGCCGACGGTCATATAGAACGACGTCGTCTTGCCCGCGCCATTCTTTCCGAGCAACCCCACGATCTCGCCAGCCCGGACATTGATGTCCACGCCATCGACGACCCGGCGTTCGCCATAAATTTTGACCAGCCCCTGCGTACGCAGTAAAACATTGTTGTCGGGAGAATCGCTCAAATCCGTTGCTCCCAAGCCACATCCGCAGCCATTTTCAGTTGCTCAATGCCTCCATGCACTCGCAGTGTAGCAGATTCGCCCGCACTGACAAGCGCGGTGGAGAGGTGCGCATCAAAAGGCGTCATTCGTTTGTTCAGTCGGAACATCAGGCAGATGAGAGTACGAACAATTCGACCAAAACTCACCCTCAGACCGTCTCACCCTGAGCGAAGCGAAGGGTCTTGGTCGAACGCGAGCCAGATTCTTCGCTCCGCTCAGAATGACATTGCTTTTGGGAGGGCGTTCACTTGGGTCCACGCGCGCAATCCCACCAAAGATCAGCATGAGCGCCGAAGGTTAGTGCGGGTTTGAAATCCGTTGCGAACTCCGATGAGGACGACATTTAATATGGCTCGAATGGAACTAGATCTTGTTCGACGTACTCACTGGCTCGATTCCTTACTCTTCACATCCCCGCCTTCATTCTGCTTCCGCTGCTCTTCGGGATAAATCATGAGGCGCGGGCGGTTGGTATCCGTCTGGCTGTTTTCTACGTCCATCCTTTGCGAGTCGCGCCAGAACGTGATTTTCTGGCCCGTAACAATGCCGTCGGCAGATTCGGCGCGCGGGTGGCCAGTGAGCACGACCTTGCCGTCGCCGGCGGTGTACTCCGTTCGCTCACTATGAGTGATCTTATTGTCAGGAGTGGTGATAACGACAGCGCCTTCACCGATGATTTTCTGCACGGAGCGGACGGCATTCGTGCTCGTGGCCGTCACCACATTTGTGCTGCCGAAGAACACCGTCATCTTGTCGGCCCGCACGGTCATCCGCGGATCGACGGCCAGTACGTTGCCTTCAAACGTGCCGACGTTGTGGAGATAGTCTCCATTCAGGTGGTCGGCGGTAATGACAGTCGGTTCGTTGGTCGAACCGCTGGCGGGAAGAGGGGATTTGGCGACGGCGGCGGTCACAGGAGCATTTGTAATGGCCGGGGGCGGTGGATTCGTTGGTACGCTCTCGGCGTAGAGCGGCGACGCGGACGCCAAGAGAGCGGTTAGACCCAACAACAAAGCCCCGTTGTGCGAGGGTCTCCTGACCCCGCACGAGATCCGATCGTAGGTCTCCCGGTGTGACTGCGGCGCGGTCGGGAGACCGGCGCCGAACAAAGATTGTTCTAAGCTTGTCTTGCTCATGGCTGTTGCCTCGGTTGCTCCCCAAGGGCCTGGGGTACGTTACTGATAATCACGACGACGTTGCTGCGAATCACCATGGAGGAGGTGTTGCCGTTCCATTCGCCTCCGACACCCGTCAGCAGCATGTTCTGACGGTCGATACGGACATGATCGTCCGTCGTGGCGTGATTATTGGCGCGATCCAGCAAACATGACGGCGTGCTGAACACCATATCCACGGTGTTGCTGGCGTAGAACACCGCGCGCGCATTCTGGATGTCCATCATGCCATCGGGCCGGATCGTCGCGCGTTCGCCAAACAGCTTCCATTTCAAGTTGCCGTCGTCGTCACGCTGGGGAACCTCGAATTTCTCGATGTATCCCATCGCGGTATCAGCCTGCTTTTTACCGGGGTCTTTGGGCGGGGGTGTCCCGCTATCGGCGAACAGGTGAGGGGAGGTGAACGTCCACGCCGCGAAGAACAAGACCATATATTTCGCGACCACCTTCTTCCAGGAACCTTGTGTCTTCAAGATCATCTCGATGACCTCGCGTACCGCGCCGTCGCCGCCGCGCCGACGGGTGACGTAATGCGCCACGTCTTTGGCCTCATCGACGGCGTTGGGCACTGCCACGGCCAGTCCGACACGTCGCAACACGGGTAAATCCACCAGGTCATCGCCGATGAACGCGATCTCATCATTCGTCAACCCGTGCGCCCGTTTCACTTTCTCGACCATGTCCATTTTGTTCGTCGGTTTCTGCAGTACGATCTTTACCTTCAAATCAGCGGCGCGTTGCGTCGTCGCTTTTGAGGGGCGGCCCGAAATAAAACCGATGATTAGTCCTCCGCGCTGCGCCATGCCGATGCTGTGGCCATCCTGCACGTCGAACGTTTTGAATTCGCGCCCATCGTCCGTGAAATGCAATTTGCCATCGGTCAGCACGCCATCCACGTCCATCAACAAGCATCGGATTTTGCGAAGCCGACGTTTCAACGCCT
>Ga0206923_1128_pt1 | contig 15251 bp, 18 predicted proteins | sample Alteio_BWOrgHeat_64_FD_152961 | JGI IMG/M metagenome (GOLD analysis project Ga0206923, IMG submission 152961) | Enriched cells from forest soil in Barre Woods Harvard Forest LTER site, Petersham, Massachusetts, United States -... | ecosystem: Environmental > Terrestrial > Soil > Temperate forest >...
TTCAATCGTCACGGCCATGCGCCCGTGGCTAACCAACGCATCCCCTCTTAGATTTGCCTTGATGATATTTCCGATCTTCACCAGCACCGTTTCCGGGCTTTTGCCTTCAAGGTCGGAGTCATCAATGAAAACAAGAGTGTCGATATCGCTCAATCCTTCGACGTGCGTGTACTTCGCTACCGATCCGCCGAAAAGCTGGTCGAAGGAGCCGTTGATTTCGCCTTGAAGTGCAGCTTTTATTCCTTCCAATCGCTCCCGTGTCAGAGCTACATCCCGCCCATTGTACTCGGCAAGGAGTTGGCCCAACGTTTGCGATAGCTCAGCTTCGAATTGCGCGACAGACGTTTTTTCTTCCGCCTGGCGGACAATTTTCTGCAGCTCTTCAGGGGTTCTTCCGTAAAAGGCCCCGCCACCACCGCCACTGCCGCCCATGTCAGCCCCCCATCGCTTCCAAGGCGCTTTCTAGCGCCTCTCGGAATTCAGTGCCATGATGTTTGAAGGCTGAAAAATCGTGTTCATTCAGAAAGCGGCGCAACTGCAGCTCTAACTCTTTGATGTAACGATAATTGCTGTTCCAGCAGAGACCATCAATCACATGCGCCTTGGTCTGAACGCCAAGATGAAGCGCCCCGTAGTTCTGCTTATACAGTGTTTGGCCATCGTGGAATGCGAAGCGCAGCCATGTGAGCCCATCGAAAATGTCTGCTCCTGCGAGGAAATAGAGTGGGGTCGTTACGGTGTCTAGGCTCCCGAACACATGAATAGGTGTCTCGTATCCAGCCTTCTCCAAGGCGCGACGAAGCGCCGCGATATTCTGCATTCTTGTTAGAACGGAGTTTCCGATCTCCTTCTCAGTCACGCCGACAACGTCGAACCCAGCCAATTCTCTAGCGTTTTTGAGTAGGGTTTTCATGGGAACGAACGATTGGCCCGGTTCCGGCTTTATTAAGATTTCCCGCATCACATCGGTACGTCCGGGCGCCATTTTTTTGGCGCGTGCAATCTGCTCTTTTATCGACAGCCGCTGCTTGGGGTGATCATAACTGATGATCACGCTGGGGATGCTGCCTGGCTGCCACGCGGCCAACTGCGCTTCGTGCATCTCCTGGGTCCACGCCGCTGGCTCGTGCACCCTGTCGCCGTAATCCGAAAGATCGAGGTCACGCGAGGCTTCGTAACCACCACTATCCAAGAAAAGTAGATCTGCAAAATTAAACGGTGGCTCAATTCGCTTATAGTGGAGATCATATGCGCTGACGAGCGTGGCACTGTCGATCACTTCCGCTGCATATTCGACGATCTTGCCTACGTCCGCGAACCCCTTGCTAGAGAAAGAGGGTACCAAGAGCGGTGTGCGGGCTATTTCCACACCATGAAGCTTTAAAGACCGGCGCTGCGCCAGAGAGCGGATTTGTTTCTTCTTGCCGGCAGCGGCGCGGCTCATTTCAGAGCTCCCCTATCCTCACAGGAGGCGCAAACGCCACAAGGAGGATTGGTACCAGCCTCGCAGCTATACGTAAGGGTCAGGGGGAGACGAGACTTCTTGAAGTAGTCGAAGACGTCTCTTTTTGACCATTGGAGAAACGGTGCGACAAGGGATAGCCGACCGTCGGTTTGCTCAGAGACTAAGCGAGCCGCAGAGTCCAGAAACGCAGCAGAGCAGTCGAAGTATGGCGTTCCAGCGTGAATGCCGATTGCTAATAAACCCGGCTGTGCCCGTGTCAGGAATACTGCGGAAAAGATCAGCATGGCATTGCGCCCAGGAATTTCTCCTGAACGAATGTCGTCGGCCCCTGTCAGCTTGGTAGCCTGCATAGGAATCCGGAGTTTGAGGGCCAGGGCTCGCAGCGCTTTGGCCTCTCGCCTGGCAGCGGGTTGGCCGTGATCAACGAACAAGCCGCGAACGCGAGCGCCTTGCTGTTTGAGAAAGTAGGCGCACGCCGTGGAATCCACTCCGCCACTCATCAGGACGGTCGCCGTGACTTTACTGGGGGATGGCATATGGCTGATTGCCCCTGCCCAAAGAATCAACCTGAGGCAGCATTGGTCAATTGCACGCGCTCAGGCAAGCAGACGTGTAGATCGCCCTCCTCGCGATTACTCCTTCCCACGTATGTTCTTGATATGTTCCGTGCCCAAGTTCGGTAAGATCGGCTCTCAGCTGTCGCAGTTATCGGAAACGGAAGCTCGCCTCCAACCTTAAAAGGGGCCTTGGCACCAAAACAAAAGGCGGCCGTGGCGCCACGGGCCGCTTTGGTCATGGGCGGACGTTGGGGGCAGCCGAGTGCCATCAGTTGCACTGCATTTGCCGGTTTTGCCGATTTTTGTACTCCCTTGCGTACTTAACCGAGAGCCGCTTCGTGGTAAAACCGAACTCGAAAACACGAGGCGCACATGAAAAAGTCAATGCGGATTAACGGATCTGCCGTTGCCCTTCTGCGGAAAAAGCATGTGCGGCTGTCGAAGCAGAAGAAATTGGCGCATGAGCTAGGGCTCTCGGAACGAACATTGCGCAAAATTGAGAAGGGAAATAATCCCTGGGATATTGATCTTGCTAAGCGCATTGCTTCTGCCTTGGATTGCGACTTGGACGAGATTGTCTTTTCTGCTGCTGGCCCGAAGCTCGTTCCATTGCCCGCTCTGATGCCACCGCCGGCGCCGGCCTATAACCGGTTCCGCGGCAAGCAGCTGTATCCGCGTTTCGCCAAAGAGAGTGCAAAACTTATCAGTTCGGATGCCGAACTATTTGGATCTGTAGATCGCGCCCACGTCATAAAAGTCGAATTTCACGTCGAGTTAGATCCCGAACTCGCCGGATATGCCGATGAACTGATCGCACTTATGCGCGAAGCCAGTCATGAAACCCGCGGTTGGTTAGGCAAAATCGAAGATTTTCGTGCGGCGGAAATTCAGCGGAGAATGAAGTGGCTGCTGGTTCAGTTGAAGGGCCACGATGTGCTGGTCTTTGTGTGCGACCATACCAAGTACCTGCCAGAGTCCGACGAGGTGATCCCCGATGGGCAATATGGTGAATTCGAATGGCAAGGTATTGTTGCGTTCGCGCCGCCCCAGGAATGGGGGGAGACCTCCGTCGAGGTCGATGTCGATCACGGGCAACCTTACATCATCGACTGGGATAAGCCGATTACCTGCCCCAGGCCGGCCCAGCCTACCGGATGAGAGTATTTCATCGGTAGAACAACACCTTCGATGCAGCAAAATTATTTGTTCGATTTCGTACCTGCCCATTTCTAAGTCGGTTGGGCGGAAGTAGGCTTCGCCATGCCCGACACGGAAGAAAAGTCCCAAACGCCCGATGCCTTCCTGAAGGATGTTGCGGCGACGTTGCAGGCGGGAGTCGGCGTCGATTTCGATTTGGCGAAAATTCTGGCTGCTGAAATCCTGGTGTCGAAGCCATCAGCAGATGCGGTCAATCGCGCCAAGGCGGCAATCATTGCGCTGGCGGAAAAGCGCGCCAATCCGCCGGAACCTGTGCATGGTTGACGCGCTCATTTCGATCCGGCGGCTAGAACTGCGGGCCTTCCGGGCATACTTGGCGCCCGCCCCATTCGAATTTGGCCAGAAGAAATGCCTGGCAGTCTTGGGGCCGAACCGGCACGGCAAGACCAGCCTGATCGACGGCCTGGAGTTCATGTTTTCGGACGACGGCACCTTGGAACGGCTGGGCAACCGCACGGTGCAAACCAAGGCAGGCCCGGTGGCCCTGGCGCACAATGGCGCGGAAGCGGCAAAGGTGAAGCCGGAAGTTCTGATCGAGCTGCTTCAGGCCGGAAAGATCGCCAAGGCCAGCCGCCCTGCGGCAGGTACCAAGCGGCCACGGCCGGACGCGGTAACGGCGGCGAAAGTCCAGTTCATGGTCGATCCGATCATTCGCGGATACACGCTGCGATTCTTCGTCGAGGAGCAGACGCCAGAAGATCGCTACAAGGCCGTGGCGACGTGGCTGGATCTCAGTCCCTTGGTGGAGGTCCAGAAAAGCCTTCGCGCCTTGCGTATGGCGGTTAAGGCCGAAGCAGAGGATCAGAAACCGATAGAACGATTGAACGCGGCGCTGAAAAAAAGCCACAGATAGCGCGGTGTCGGTGTGGAATGAAGCCGCCGTGGTGGCCTACATCAACACTGTCCAGCTCGCGCCGCTCGACAAGGCTTTGACGCTTGGCGCGGTGGTGGCATCCGATCCGGGTTACCTTGCCCTGGTCGATAAAGTCGCCGCTGAGGCGATGCAACTTGGCCTGCTCGCGCTCAAGCAGATGAAGGCCGCGGTTGACAAGCTCTATCGGGTGGACGACACGGCTGGCGGGGCCTTGCCAGCAGGGGTCGTGCCGGAATTCGAAGCTGCCGCCGCGCTCGCGGCCGCGGCGGGGACAAAGGAACAGCAAGAGCGAGACATCGCCAAAGACGTGATTTTCAAATCCGTCTGGGACGCTGCGGAGCCGCTATTCAATGGCGACAAGCCGCCCGAAAACTGCCCCGTGTGCGAGACGCCCATCGCAAAAAGCGTGGCGGGCAGTGCGGCGGCGATTCACGGACACATCAGCGCCCATTTGGGCGGCCTTGCCACCTATGCGGGCGCGAAAAGCGAGATGGAAAAGACCCAGGAGAGACTTCGGAAGGTCAAGGATCGTCTCGATTCTGGCTTGGAGACCTTGATCGGTCTTTGCGCGGAATCCCATCCGGCAACCGAACTAGTGCTCAAAGAATATCGCGCTGCGGTGATCGCCTGGACAGACGGCGCCACGCCGGATTCCGCCCCTGTGCAAACGCAACTGCTGGCCGTGCAGGCGGAGTTGAAGGCAGCGATTGCGGATATCGAGGCGCGGCAGGGCGACCACACCTTCGCCAAGGCGAAGGCCAAGATCGACGCCCTGATCGAACTAGGCAAGGAGTTCCGCCAAGCACAACGCATAGCAGCGGAACTGGGAAAGCTGTCTGAGGCGCTTACCGCACAGACGGCACAGATTTCGGGGGCAATCCGGGTGAAGGTGCAGACGCTTCTTGATCGGCTGCAAAAGCCGATGAACGAGATTTTCGCGCTGATTCAGGGCGCGGGCGCTCCGCCCGTGCGGCTGGAGTTGCCCAACGAAGACGACATGAACCAGCAGCGGTTGGCGCTGTTGGTGGACTTCGCGGAAAACCGGCTTGGCGTGCAGCCCAGCGGCTATTTCAGTGACAGTCAGATCCATTCGGTTGCGCTGGCGCTGCGATTGGCGGCGATCCTGGCCTTTAATGCCGGCGCACCGATCGTCGTGCTGGACGATATTGTTACATCCTATGACGTGGACCATCGCCGGTCGATCGTCCAGATGCTGGCGCAGAAGTTCGCCGACCATCAGATTATCATCACAACCCACGACGAGCGCTTTTTCCACTATCTAAAAGACATGCTGGCGGACAAGGACTGGAATTACCGCCGGATTACAGGGATCGATCCCGCTTTCGGCCCGCGCTTCTCTGATCACAAGGTGACGGACGAGATGATTGAGGCGCGCTGGGCCAATGGCGATTCCGCCGCCAATGACATGCGGCAGGCCGAGGAAGAGTTCCTGCTGACGCTGGCCCGCGACTTCGCCGTCCCCATTCGCATCCGGCCGCTGGAGAGGCCGTACAACTATGATCGTAGCGAGCTGGCCACGGCGGTGGCATCGTTTCTCAAGACGGCCGGCCTGACGCCTCCGGCGGTGCCCGGAGTCAACAATCGGTTTCTCAATACGCTGGTCAAGGGTGCGGTCGAGAATTTCGGCAGCCACTTTTCGGACGATCCTGGGGCCTATGGTTCGATTGGCGATGAGAAGACACGCTGGGCGGAATTCAAGCAATTTCGGTCTTATTTTGCTTGCCCGAAATGCACCAGCACGCGGTTCCAGCGCCCCGTGACGTTGTCGAAGCCGATCTGTGCGGCGGGCAAATGCGAAACACAGTTCGCCTTTCCCATGCCGGCGGCTTCCAGCCCGGAAGCGACCGCCTGATGGTCGCCCATCCCGTCGAGATCGCCACGCGTAGCTTCGCCAAAAAGGGTAATGCCATCGAATTCTTCAGGGCAATGCTGAACCGCTATAAACCCAATGAGAGAGTGAACGACATTGACGCGCTTGACCTCGCGGCGCTCCTGGAGCGCCACCCCGAATATGGGATGAAGGTCGGCAAAGGTATCGACCATTTTGAAGTGATGATGACCGTCCACGGTTCTCAGTGCTTTTGCGTGGCGCGGGTTGACGGCTCCAAAACGGATTTTTCCTTTATGCAGGCCGTAGTGGGCCGTGCCCCATCGAAGAAGCAGGAGGTTTCGGCGGCTTTCCGGTGGGCCATCCGCATTGACTTATACAAGGCCCGGGACACGTTCCTGGCGGCACACAAAGATGCCGACGGATTGGTGACGTGTGCAGTGACGGGCGAACGCATCGCCCGAGATGACGGACACATGGACCATCGACCACCGATGACGTTTGAAGTCATCGTGACAACCTTTCTCGCGGGCCGTGGATTGTCGGTAGACGATGTTCCTATTACCGCTGGTCAAGACAACCAGGTCGTGCCGGAATTGACCGATGCAGAGATGCAGGCGGCCTTCATCGCCTTCCACGCATCGGTTGCCAAGTTAGATTTTGTGAAGAAGACCGTGAATCTCTCCCAGGCAAGTAAAAACCGGATCAGGCCAGCAAGGGCCAGCATTCCGTCTAGCTGAGAAAGGCCGCATCAGAATGGCTAGTAAAAGCAGGGCCTTAAAGAGCGCCGATACGTCGCTGATCTCAAAGAAGTCGGGCTATGTGGCGTTTCTTGATATTCTCGGCTTCAAGGAGCTTCTGAGCAAACCGAACCACGCGAAGATAATTGGCGATATGGTGGACGCCCTTCGTGAGCGAGTTGAATACGACGAAAAGCACTATACCCGCTTAGCCTACATATCCATTTCTGACAGCATCATCATCACCGCTGATGATGGCGAAGGACTGGGTTTGGTCCGCAAAATTGCGCAGGTCCAGACCGCGTTGCTGAAACAGGGATTTGCTGTCAGAGGCGCGATCTCGCACGGTCCCATTTTGACATATAGCGGCACAATGGGTCGAAACATCTTCGGCAAGACGTATCTGAGCGCCTATCAGGCCGAACAAGCTATGGCGATCTATCCGCGCGTCGTTTTGGAACACGAAGAAACCGCAAACAAGATCTGGGCTGACATCAAGGAGGAGACAGATCGCAGCGCATCGACCTACATGTCGAGGGATAAATCGGACGGCGTATGGTTCGTGAATCAGTTTTCTAGCCAGGTCATTGGGCGAAATTCAAAGGCGCTCAGAAATCGCGACCGTGCCGAGGAAGAACGGGCAATATTTGCCGGAAAAATAAAACTCGCCCTAGCGGAAACCGAAAATGATCCGCGCGCGCACATGAAGTGGCGCTGGTTGAATCGACATCTGGCTGATAAATTGCCCCTCGAAGAGAAACCATAGACAACTAACGTTTGGACCAACGGGGGCATTTTGATGGTGCCAAGGTCGTATCGAGCCGGCAGACCTTTGTCGGCCAGTTTGGGGCAATAGCGACCGATCACGTTATCCCTCGCCATGTTAGGCGAGCTAGAGCCCGTTCCTCCTCACCCACTGGCTCAGCATACAGCGCAGTGGTTTCAATTTTAGCGTGCCCAAGCCATTTCCTTATTAAACTGAGAGCTATTCGTTGTTGTACGGCCTCCACGGCAAAGGCATGCCGAAGCGACTTAGGTTTCGCTTGGCCCGGCCCGATGCCAGCCAATTCCATCACCTCTCGAACGCGCTTCCATGCGGTCGGTCTGCTAAATTTCCAAAGACGTTCCTTCGATGGATAATCCGCAAGGCGATGGATCGTCACCAGATGAGAAAGCAAATCGCGGGGGACTGGCACCGCTCGGAACAAACCCTTGCGCCGCCGTTTGAGCGTTTCCAATATGATAGTGCCTTCACTTTGGTCCAGCCGGTCGGGAGTGAGAGCCAACACCTCCGATATTCGTGCACCGGTGAACGCCAAGGTGAGACAAAATGAACTGGCGTTGGGATCCACTTTAAACGCGGCAGCGATAAAGGCTGCCCGCTCTGCGGACGTAAGATATTTGCGCTGCCCCTTGGCGTCAAAAAGCGACCATTCCATAAAGGCTTGCAGACACAAAATCCTTCCACCCATGAGGGGAAGCTATTGACTTCGCCAATACTCTCTTATCAATATCGGCCATACTGTTAAGCGCTAGGAGCGCAACAGGTGTCCCTCAAAACTTTTAATGCTTGGATTTGTGGCTATCCACGTTAGCGCGCGGGCGCGAATAATGTGCGGTATACTGATGCAACACTATGCCGGATTTTGTTTCAACTTAGATTGGCGACAGCTATCCCCAACAGGCGGTCCAGCGCCCATTAAGCGAAGATAGCTGCGGTATAGTGAACAGAATGCTGTATTCTGTTCATGAAAAATTCCCCAGGTCAATCCGTCACGCTCGCACTAATTTTCGCCGAGGCGTCCGGTATTCCACATGAGTGGATCATTATTCGACAGCACGGGCGCTCGGAAATATCTCATAGACAGCGAGCGGCGCGCGTTCGCTAGAGAGGCAAAACGCGAAGTAAATACTAAGCGATTATTCTGCCTTGCTCTCGCGGCGTCCGGTGCACGCATTTCCGAGCTTTTAGCAACGACGGCGGAGAGTATTGATCGTGAAAATGGAACTCTTATCCTTAGAACGTTGAAGCAGAGAGAAAAGTTATCGTTTCGCTCCGTACCGCTACCGCGCAACTTGGTATCGCAGCTATTGAAATCGATCCCTGCCGAAAATGGTCCGATTTGGGATTGGGGGAGAACAAACGCCTGGCAGATGGTGAAGGCTGTGATGCGTCGGGCGGGCATTTCCGAAAATCTTTGCAAACCTAAAGCTTTGAGGCACGGCTTTGCCGTCTCTGCTGGGCTTGCTGGTGTACCTTTGAACGTGGTGCAACGGTGGCTGGGGCACGCTCGACTGGAAACGACCGCCATTTACATGAGTATCGTCGGTCCAGAGGAACGCCTTCTTGCAAAACGTACTTGGCAAGCTTTGAATATTGATTAGCTGCAGCATTTCGGTGACGAATGAGACATCCTAGTGGCATTAAGCCGAACGTCGTCTGGCTAGATGATTTTCGCGATCCGTGGCAGGACTTCGCTGCAATTTTACAGAATAGATTGGGTGAGGCTTGTTCAGTCCAATATTTCTCGGATGATGATATTGCGGCGAAATATATTGCTCATCATGCGTCAGAGATCGCCGTTCTGATACAAGATATTAATCGACCAAATCACAATCCGCTGATCGCCACCTGGGGCGCCTTTCGCGCCCCGAGTCGATTGACCTTTCCCGTCCAGATGACAGGCGGAGATTTCTATTTTTACATTGTTGATAATTTCATACCTGAAGCGAGTTGCATTTTTCACTCCGGAAATCTGACAAATGCGATTGACCCTTCACTAATCGCGGCGTGGGCAGCCCGCGATAGCCGCGTCGTGTTTCTTGAAAAGCCGGTGGCATGGTCGCGAATAGTATCGGCCGTAGTCGATGGAATCGAAAGATGGAAGGGCAGGCCACTTACAAGGGATATAGACAGCGAAACAAGATTGGTAGCGCCAGTGGCAGAAGAGCTTGCTGCGATTTGTGGAGCCGACCCCCTCTACCTGGATGCATTGTCAGGCCGTCAATTTGAAGAACTGATTGGCGCCGTTCTCAAGAATAACGGGTTCAGCGTCGAATTAACTTCTACTACACGCGATGGCGGGTTTGATTTGAAAGCCACGTCAAATTCAAAACTACCGAAAGAAGTTACGCTGGTTGAGATAAAACGCTACGGGCCACAGCGCACAGTGCCCGTCAGTGTGGTGCGGGCACTCTATGGAGTTAAAAAACTTCATGCTGCGGATAGAGCTCTTCTCGTTACAACTTCTAGAGTGTCCGCTTATGCGAAAACTGAATTCAAACGAACAATCCCAATGGAAATGGAAATTGCAGAACGTCAAAATGTGGAGGAATGGTGCCGGCAGTATCGAAACGACCTATTTTCAGATGATTTTTCAGGCTAGCAAAATTCGTTGCCTATAAACTTGGGCCAACTATCCAGTCGTCCCTTCTGTTCTGAACAGAATACAGCAAATTGTTCAAATATGGGGGGCAGGCTGTGTGGGACATCAGGCGATATCGGCGGCGTGTTGCCGCTCCGGCGGCAATTGCGCTCCTTTCGTTGCCACTATCTGGCTGCATCGCCGCCATCCCACTCATTGCTTATGGCGGCATGGCGGTATCGGGGTTCATGGCATACAAAACGGTGCAGCTTGCTGGTGGCGGATCGGTCGCCATCGAGTTTCCTGGCAAAGACGGCAAAACGGCTCCGCCTCAACCCCTTCCAGCTTTCCGACGTGTGGCGATATGGCCCGGCGACGAAGGTGAGGTGAAATTCGCCGAGCGACTCCAGTCGAGCGCCCGGTTCGCGGCGGTTGTGGCGCCCGCCGCCATGTCGGCGGTCTTGGCAGAGGACAAGACTCCTATCGATCTGCGACAGCTTACCGAGCAGGAAAAGGGTCAGGCCTTCGACCGGATATGTGCGCGGGAAAAAGTCGAGTTCATATTCGCTGCTACAACCGAGGGAGCATCCTCGAATAGCAATATGTTTTCGTTTTCGGCTGCAAACGTAACCTACACGTCTGACCTCTTTGGCTATTCCTGCAGCCAACATCAGATTGTCTGGCGCGATAAAATGGCCCTTGTCGTCAAAGCTGCTGGATCTGTGAGCAATTCCAGCGAGATGAACCAGGCTGGCGCGGATGCGTGGTCCGAGCGGGTGTTTCAGGCCATGGGATAGCGAGCCTCGGTTCCCGAAAAGGGGTTTGGCGCTGATCAATCGAGACACCGGTAAGGAGTAACGCGATGCTTTTGTCCATTCGGCGGGTTCGTGTCATTGTCTTTGTTGGCTTGACGCTCATTTGCGGCTGCGGCAAAGGCGAGAGGAAGCAGCAGGCTGGTGTTGACCCTCAGAACAGTGGCACGTCTGCGCCTGCGGCACCGGCAACGCCGAGTGCAGACGAAACGGCGGCTCTATCCAATTTGCAATTCGGCGCCTCCCCCATGATTGCGCTCAACGGCGATGCCTACGAATCGACACAACGATTGCAGGCGCTTAACGGAGTCGATCCGAAGAGCACCTATGGCGCTGCTTACGAACTGAACGATTTCAACGAGTGTAGCGCAAACTCCAATGCCCCACCAGATATCAGCCTATCCACGCAATTTCCCGCCGGCGCCGTCATGGCTTGGCTGGAGCGGGAGCATATTCTTTCAGTCGCGACCTACATGATCACCTACCCAAACGCCCAATATCCCAATTATGGAACGGCGAATAGGTTCACTTGCCCGTTATTGACCGATAAGATCCGCGAGTTGTTTCCAAGCGTAAAGAATGCCGATATCCATCATGGCATCAGGTTCCCTATCGGCCAGCGAGTGTTCCTCCGCTGGACATACGAAAACCGGTACGAGACCGCTGTTCCCGGAAAAGGTATGGTCAAGATCTTTGCAGGTACGTTTAGCTATCGCCTGGACACTAATCTTCCCGGCGTGTCATTTGGCGGTCCTGGTTCGGGGACGGTCAAGATGTACCTGGATCCGGACACAGGGCGATGGGCATTTTCGGAATACATGCTCAGCGACCCATCCGTTATCTTGGCGACCCAATGAAAGAAGACCCCGGCGTGAGCCGAGGTCCAAGTGTTGCGGTCGATCAGATGATCACGGCCCGGGATTTGAAGCTGCAAGAGCCGCGAGATACTCCACTGCTTTCTGCGCCTGGTTGGCTGCCGTGAAGATGGCTCGATGATCCTTGTCCAGGATTTTAAGCCATGATGCGATATAAGCCGCATGGTCCGGCCTTGGCTCGTTGACGATCCCAAAGGCCGAACAGAGGAAGGCCGAGCCCAGTTCGGCAATCAGTTCCTCGAAAGCATAGGCACGGTCCCCGAAGCGGGCACCAAATTCCCGATTGAGCCGGTGCGGCGCCCCCGTCCAGTGTGTCAGTTCATGCAGCAGGACGGCATAGTACGCTTCCGTGGCCGTCCGGGTGGTCGTCGAGATGAACTGCTCAGGAGCGGGCAGTTCAATTTGGTCATCTCGGAGCCGGTAGCGGGCTCCTGACGCGCCAGTCCGGATATCAGCCTGAGTGGCGCGCACGAAGGCCTCGATCCGGGCGTTGGTCTCTATGGCTGAGACACGGTCCTCCGTTGGAGGCTTCCAGCCCTCCACCTGGGCGGCATTGAACACCCGAGTGGCCCGGACCACGAAGCGGGGCCGGTCTGCATCCTGGCTCCCCTCTTCGCGGGGGAACTCCCGATAGAAGACGATTATCGATCCCAGTTCGCCCTTGCGGACCTGAGCTCCAAGGGCTTGCCACTGGCGATAGCTGGCCCAATAGCCGGTGTCGAAGCCCTTAGCAGTGGCTGCGACCCAGAGGGTGAGGATATTAATGCCCTTGTAGCCGGCCTCAGTGGAAGCGTTGACCGGCAAGGTGATCGGATGGCCGGTATGCCATGGCATGACGCAGGTGCCGGCTCCTGCCTCGATTCCGGCCACGATCTGGGCCGTGACTGTGCGGTAAACGTCGAACTTGGTTTCAGAAAGAACAGTGCTACTCATTGCGATCTCCTGGGCACAGCGGGAGCGCCGGACAATTCCGGCGCTCCCGAATGCCCGGGAGGGCGTGATGTGGTGGTTGAGATTGTTCATAGCGGCTCGGCCAAACCACCCATCGCGATGTAATGCGTCAGAGCGCAGGCGGCAGCGTTAAAGAGTGCGATATTGGGATGCTCACCGTTCCATATTTTGCGCAATTTTGGCAGGCGCGGCCGAAGGGCTTCGACATGTTGGGCAACGGCCGCAGCAATTTCCTCGCGGGTGTTTGCCCTGGATCCCGCGAAGGCCGCGCGAATATTTGCCCGGGTGTAGCGGTGCACGGCCACATCGCGCTTCTCGGCGCGCGAAATGAGCGCGCGGTATAGTCTGCGGATGCGCGGAGCCCGACGGGAGGTTTCTTCGTCAAAGGCCTCTATCGCAAGGGCGCCGGGCTGGTACTTGTCCAGAAGCGCCCCGATGCGGATTAGCGTTCTGGCGTTCTTGTCACCGCGGATATCGACCGTGCCCCAATCGAAAGCTGATAGCGAGTTTTCAAACAGGACCCAGCCAAATCCCCGCGACGAGGGATGAATGCCTAGGACGAGATATTTATGCTTACTCATACAGTGGGGCTAGCGCCGCCGAGGCGGCTAATATGTGCAGCAAGGTTGGCGCGCGTCGCGGAATGCGCCTCCATAATCTCAAGGCGGGCGTGCAGCCGCTGAGCGCTGGCGAGCACGTCGCGTTCGAATTTGGAATAGAGGCCGGGGAACAATTCGCGCATTGAGACGCCGAATAAAAGCTCGCAACTGATCGCGATACGCGTGCCGGGCCGCTTTAGACCGGCCTCAATACCAGACAGGGCACCTTGCGAGCCTAGTCCTACGAGAATCGCCAGCTCGCGCTGGGTCAGGTGGGCGGACTTGCGGTATTTGCGCAAACGGCAGGGGTATATCGCCATACAGTGCTGCCGTCGCATGTTCGCCGATGAAGGTTAGTAATGCATTGCCAGGAAATATCTCTAGGAGCGATGCGCCCGCGCGACGACAAAGTGTCAATTGTATCGCGCCGCAATGAGAAAATGCTCGGAACTAGCGAAGAAAAGTGAACTGCCGGGACGTCAGGCGGTTGGGCCGCTGATTGGCACCACAATAATTCCATGACTTTTGTGCAGTGGTATGGAGTGCGCGCGCAATATCTGACCGACGTCGCGGGACGATACGGACACGTCCATGACATCGCCGCTCGCATTCACCCGCTCGGCCAGCTCGCGGAGCGAAATGGATTTGCGATCGGAGCCTTCCGAGAGGTCCTTGAGCGCGGTGAGCGTCCGTACATCGGTGCCGCGGGAGCGTTCGGCGGTCAGCTGTGTTTGCCGAGCACGGATGTTGGCGGTGAAGGCCTCCCGCAGACTTGGGTCGTCGATAAGGGATAACAGCGATAGCGCGGTCTGATTGAGGCGTGGGTCGATCCCCGTAATGGCACGAGCTGCGTCGCTTGCGATTGTAAAACGATTTGCTAGCCGGAAATGCAGCAGCCGGTTGCGCAGAGCATGTGCCTCCACCTTAAGGCTATTGGGCAGCTGGATGGGGATATCGGGGCGAAGCGGCCGACCGTCCATGTATTCCGTGAGAAAGCGGCTTTCGAGGGCCTGATCCTTGAAGGTCCCGCGCATCGCGACGATCTTAGGGCCGAAGATGTTGAAAGCCGCGGGGTTGAACTCCTTATGGCGATTCTGGAGGGTGCGCAGGATCGGCAAGCCCTTCACTGTCCCGTTGTTAAGGATTTTCACGAGGTCCGCCGTCTTGTCCGAAAACCGCAGGTCCGCTTCGTCCAACACGAGTGTGCCGCCGAAGGTGTCGAGCGTATGGAAGATCGGGGAAACAGTGGAAGCACCTGAGGCGAAGAACCCTTTATAGGCGATGGAGCCGAGCGTGATGAGCGCACGCGTCTTGCCGGTGCCATAGTCTCCTTGCAACCGTAGATACGGCAGTTCGTTGAAGGCATCGAAGACCCATGTGAGAAGGACATAGTGCGCTGCGATTCTCTTGAACAGAGGAGAGAGATCGACATAACGGTGCAGGTAGGCCTCGATATCGCGGAGCAGCTCCGCCTTGCTTCCGCCGTCCACGGGCTCAGACGGCAGCATTACGCATTCATGGCGGATTAGATTGTTAGCGGCACTATAAGGTACGAGAGTCTCGCCGGTCGCGATGGCGAATTCCTGAGCCTTGCGCCACCGCCCCTCGCTTGCGACCACCAATGCCGTTGTGCGTACTTTCGCGTCATAGACCAACTCGACAACGGTGTCGCCGCAGATGCGAGAGACTGTGGGAACGGTGTGCTTCTGCGGCTGAGCTTCCATTCCCCTAGCCTGGCAGGGCTATGCAGATGCAAAAGGCCTGGAGATACCGCGCGGGGCTATATCGCCTGGTCTCGCACATCCGATAGGGGCGCGCATGCTGAAGTTGCGGATTGTCCCCACCCGCGATTCGCCGATACCGGGCTGGCACGGTAGATTCGGAATCGTGGGCACCGGTCGTATCTGGCTCCAGGCGCCAGTGCGGGTAGACGAGGGGGATGGGGG